>Ga0182743_1001605_pt1 | contig 21649 bp, 19 predicted proteins | sample eDN3rd30CKraftOP_FD_128522 | JGI IMG/M metagenome (GOLD analysis project Ga0182743, IMG submission 128522) | Enriched Organic Plus compost microbial communities from Emeryville, California, USA - eDNA 3rd pass 30_C Kraft OP (version 2) (version 2) ... | reverse complement strand
AGAACAAGAATGGACAGTCGGAAGTGAGCGGGCGAGGCCAGGCGGCGGCTGCGAGTCATCGTAGTTGTGTGGTTGGAGGCGGTGTTGGGTGGAGCTATGTTAGCGTGCGAGTGAAGCGGCGGTTCGCTAAGCTCTGATCGATTTTGAACCTGAAACACGATTCGTTCATGGCTCGCTGGCCAAGGCACGTTTGGACCACCGTCTTCACCTACGGGGTCATGTTCGTGCTGTTTCCCATTCTCTGTTATCTGGCCTACGCTTGGGTACGGGGCTGGTTGTTCTAAAGATCCGGGATTGATCATGGACGAAGCTGCGACTGTGTCCGCCGATCGAGACGCCTTGCTGCAGCTCCTGCGGCCGCATGGGCAGGAGCATTTGCTGCGTTACTGGGACCAGCTCAGCCTGGACGAGCGGCGGCAACTGGCGGGACAGATTGCGGAGATCGATTTTGGCGTGCTCGAGAAGCTGCGGGCGCTCTACGGCGCCGGATCGCAGGCGGGGCACGAGGCGGCGTCTCCTTGGGCGGCGCTGGCCGAGCGGGCGGAGCCGCCGCCGGCGGTTCGACTCGACGGTTCGGGGCTCCCCTGCTCCGTGGAACAAGCGCGTGTGCTCGGCCGCGGGGCGCTCGAGGCGGGCGAAGTGGGGATGATTCTGGTCGCCGGCGGCCTCGGGACGCGATTGGGCTTCGATCGGCCGAAAGGGATGTTTCAGCTCGGCCCGCTGTCGCGGCGGCCTATGTTTCAGATTCTGATCGACCATCTGCTGGCCGTTGGCCGGCGGTACGGCAACAAGCCGATTCCGCTGTACGTGATGACCAGCGACGCGACCGACAGCGCAACGCGCGACTTCTTCGCAGCGCACGGCAATTTTGGCCTGGCTGCCGATCAATTGCGGTTCTTCAAACAAGGCGCGATGTGGTCGCTCGACGCCCAGGGGAATCGCATTTTGATGGAGTCGCCGGGGCGGATTTTTGTCGGCCCCGATGGCCACGGCGGCATGCTCGCGGCGCTGCACCGGAGCGGAGCGTTGGCCGACATGCAGCAGCGCGGGCTGAAGCGGATCTTTTATGGCCAGATCGACAATCCACTGCTGCAGGTGTGCGATCCTCTGCTGCTGGGGAGCCACATCGCCGTCGGCTCGGAGCTGACCACGCAAGTGGTCCGCAAACGCCATCCGCTGGAGCGCGTGGGGAATGTCGTTTCGATCGATGGCCGGGTGCAAGTGATCGAGTATAGCGATCTGCCCGAGTCGGTCGCCCGACGGACCAACGCCGACGGCAGTTTGAAGCTGTGGGCGGGAAACCTGGCGGTGCATGTGTTCGATGTGGCGTTCCTGGCGCGCGTCGCCCAAGAGCCAGACGCCTTGCCATTTCACGTCGCCCGCAAAAAGGTTCCCTGCCTTGGCGACGACGGTCATGTGGTCGAACCGACGAGTCCCAATGCGCTCCGCTTTGAGCGGTTCATCTTCGATCTGCTCCCGTCGGCGAAGAATGCGCTTGTCGTCGAGGCGGACCCCGCCGAGGCGTTCGCCCCCGTGAAAAACTCCGATAGCGAGCCGACCGACAATCCCACCACCGCCCGTCAGGCGATGATCGAACAGGCCCGGCGTCGGCTGCGTGAAGCCGACGTGGCGTTTCCGCCCGATTTGGCCGTGGAAATCAACCCGCTCTGGGCGCTCGATGCGGAAGAAATCCGGGCGAAGCTCAAGCCGGGGGCTTCGCTCAGCCGACCAACTTATTTTGCGCCTGATGGTCCGATCGAGTACTGACGCAACCGGAGCCAAACCATGCTGCATGCGGTGATTATGGCGGGCGGAGCTGGAACCCGCTTCTGGCCGCTCAGCCGCGCCGCAACGCCCAAGCAACTGCTGCGGTTGGCTGGGGACCGGACGATGATTCAGAGCACGGTCGATCGGCTTCAGGGGCTCGTGTCGGCGGAGCAGATCCTGATCGTCACCAATCGCTCGCTCGTCGAACCGATCCGAGCCCAGCTTCCGCAGCTCAGCTCTGAGCAAGTCCTCGGCGAGCCTTGCAAGCGGGACACGGCGCCTTGCATTGGGCTGGCGGCGGTTTTGCTTGGGGCCGTCGACAGCGACGCCACGATGATCGTCATGCCGGCTGACCATCTGATTCGGCCGGCCGCCGATTTTCAGACCGCCATTCGGCAAGGCGTTGCGCTCGTCGAGCAGCAGCCGGAGCGCATTGTGACGTTCGGCATTCCGCCGACCTTCCCCGCCGAAACGTTCGGCTACATCGAACGGGGCGAAGCCCTGCCGGGGCTCAGCGGTTCGGCTGCCTATCGGGTGGCCCGATTCCGCGAGAAGCCGGCGCGAACGGTGGCCGAAGAGTACCTGGCCGCCGGCAATTTCTACTGGAACAGCGGCATCTTTATCTGGAAGGCTAAAACGGTCCTCGCCGCCTTGGCCGAATTCGAACCAGAAATGCATGCCTCGCTGATGAACATTGCGGCTGCCCTTGGTAAGCCCGGCTTCGAGACGTTGCTCGATCGCGAGTTTTCGGCGATCCGGCCCAAGTCGATCGACTTTGCCGTCCTCGAACGGTACCCCAGCGTGGTCATGCTCGAGGCCCCCTTCGAGTGGGACGATGTGGGCAGTTGGCAGGCCCTTGCTCGGACCCATCAGCCCGACGCCGACGGCAATACGCTCACGGGAAAGAACCTGGCGATTCGCACCCGTGGCAGCATTGTCCGCAGCACCGACGACCACCTGGTCGTCACGCTAGGGCTGAACGACGCTATCGTCGTCCACACCCCCGATGCGACGCTCGTGGCCAACAAGCACGAGGAAGAAGCGATTCGCGAGGTGGTCAAAGCGATCCAGGACCGGAATTGGAACGAGTATTTGTAGCCGTTTGCGGCTGCTCGCCGTCCGAGGCGAGATTTTGCCAGTTGCCCGGAGGCGGTTCTCAGTCTGATAATGGGGGCATGACTCGTTCCCTGTTTCAGATCGGCGTCTTGCGGAGCTGGCTAGCGGCTGCATTCGTGGCCGCCGCGGCTGGCCTGGCGACGTGCGTCGCTTCGGCTCAGGAGCCGACGGCTGAGTCTCTGCCCGTCGAACCGGTCATCGAGCGCAGTCTGCCCAGCGTCGCCACCGAAACGCTCGGCGGAACCCAGTTCTGGAGCGACGAGCTCGTTTTTCACGACTGGCGGATTCAGCGGCACGTCACGAACGGCCATTACCGCCTGCTCGACGACCGTGGATTTCGCCGCGCCTGGGGCACGTTTGAGCAGTGCCGGGCGCGGTTGAACCTGTTGAAGGAGGAGTACGCCTTGCCGCCGCTCAAGCGGCGGGTGGTGCTTACGATGCACGGCGTTATTCGCTCGCGGTCGGTGATGGAGGGGCTCGGCGAGTATCTGGAGGACCACGGCGAATTCACCGTACTCAACGTTTCGTACGCCAGCACGCGGCGGACGCTCGACGAGCACGCGGAGTCGTTTGCGCGGGTGCTGGAGAATCTCGACGGCGTCGAGGAAATCCATTTCGTCGGCCATAGCCTCGGCAATCTTGTGCTGCGGCGCTATTTGGGCGAGGCGACTGCGGAGAAGCCGCGCTGGCGGGTCGATACGCGAATCAAACGCATCGTGATGCTCGCACCGCCAAACCAGGGGGCGAAAATTGCCGAGTCGTTCAAGAACAATAAGCTCATCGGCCTGATTTGGGGGCCGTGCTGCAAGCAATTGGCCAACGAGTGGTCGGAGCTTGAGAAGCAGCTGGCGATTCCCTCGCAGGAGTTTGGCATCATCGCGGGGGGACGCGGCGACGACGAAGGGGTGAACCCGTTTGTCGCCGGAGACGACGATCTGGTGCTCTCGATTGACGAAACTCGTCTGCCGGGGGCTCGCGATTTCTCGATCGTCAATCGCATGCACGGCGGGCTCATGAACGACGACAACGTCCGCAAGCAAGTTTTGACCTTTCTGAACCACGGTTATTTCGTTTCGGCGGAGGCTCGGAACCCGATTCCGGCCGCCGATTCGGTTGCCAGCGCGGAGGCGACGGCCGAATGAGCGACGGCTTGCCACGCGAGGGACGTCTGGCTGGGATCGACTACGGAACGGTGCGAATCGGCGTCGCCGTTTGCGACCCGTCGCAATCGCTTGCCAGCCCGCTGGAGAACTACAACCGGCGAACGCTCGAACTCGACGCGCGCTGGCTGAAGACGCTCGCGCAGCAGGAGCGGATCGTCGGTTTCGTCGTGGGATTGCCGATCCATACCAATGGCCAGGAAAGCCAAAAATCGGCTGAGGCGCGCAAATTTGCCGCGTGGGTGCAGGAGGTGACCGGACTGCCAGTGCAGCTATTCGACGAACGCTACACCTCGGCCCATGCCGAAGCCCTGCTGCTGGACGCTGGCTTTACGAGCAAGCAGCGAAAGGCCCGGCTCGACAAGCTGGCAGCCTACCTGCTGCTAACCGCGTATCTGGAATCGACGCGGTCGACGGCGGCGCCGATGGCGCTGGACGATCGTCCGTCGGGCGAGAATTGATCCGGCCAGCGCTTAGAAACGGCGGATGCCGGAAAAAGGGCCAGGCGAAGCGGTCTTAAATGCCCGCTTGTCCCAAGAGATCGATCACCCGCGTCAGCACCATCGCGAGCTGGGGGTGAGAAGCTTCGAAATCGACCAGCCGCTCGCGGAGCGAACCTTCGATTTCCGAAACCGACGTTTCGCCGGCGCTCTCGCTCCCCTGGCCTTCCGCGGAGGACGACTGCCGGGCCAGTTTGGCGTTGATGTCGGCAGCCGCGCGACGGAGCTGCGCCTGGGTTTCGGCGTCGAGAGTCTCGGCGTCGCGCAGTTGCGCTTCGAGGTCGGCGAGAGCTTGGCGGAGTCGTTCGGTCGTGGCCATGGCGATGCGGGTCGGCAGGTTGCAGAGCGGGGAAAGCCCTACTGTACCTTCTTGTTGCCGTCCTGAGTCGGCGATTCGGCCAGATTTTCGTGCCCCGGCTGATTGCTCATGAGCTTTTGCACGGCTTCTTGCACCACATCGGCGGTGAGAGCGTAGCTCTCGACGCGGCCAGCGCGGGCGATGTTGATGCCGATCGTTTCGCCGTCGAGGTTCACGAGCGGACCGCCGCAATCGGACGGACGAAGCACGGTGTCGTGCTGCAGCGCCGAGGGAAAACCGGCGCGGCGCTCGCTGAGCGGCCCACCGAGGTTGTTCTGGAACTCGGCCCGTTCACCGTGCACGAGCATCGACAGGCTGCCGAGCTTGACGTTCAGCGTCAGCTCTTCTTCGCCGCGGCGCACCAGCAGGGTGACTTCGTCGCCGGGCATGTAGCCGCGGATCGTGTCGACCAGCTCTTGCCGGCCGCCGATCGGCTTGTCGTTGACGCGGACGACCTGGTCTCCCGCCTGCATGCCGGCCTTTTCGGCGGCGCTGCCGGGCATCACCCCGGCGATGCGAGCTTTGGCGTCGTCATTTTCGAGCTGCACGCCGAGCGCGCCCGACGGAGCGGCGATTTTGCGCGGCGGGACGCTGACGACGCCGATCGCCACCGGCTCCCGTTCGAGGCCCGTGGTCACGACCCAACTGCCAACGGAAGCGGCTTTGGCGTCCCCCCAGCGGACCGTGGGGAGATCCTTGCCGTCGATCTTCACCAGAGCAATATCGAGCGCAGGGTCGCGGCCGATAATTCGCCCCTCGACCTTGCGGCCGTCGTGCACCTGGACCTCAAGGCGCCCCTTCAGCTCGCTCGCTTTGGTGACGATGTAGCCATCGGAGCCGACGATCGCTCCGAGAGCCGCCTTGTGCCCGTCGGCGAAAATGCGAACGGTGCTTTGCGAGGGAACGCTCACCACGTCGCGAAACGCGGCCAGCACCTTGGAGTGCGACCGTTCGGTCGCCAGGCCCGGCATCGCCGTTAGCGTGAGTCCCAACACCGCCGCCGAGCAGCACCAGCCGATCACTCGCAACTTCATCGTTCGATCTCCGTCCGCCTTTATGGGAACCAACCTACTAACGGGCCCCGCTTGCTTAGCCGCCGCGCTTGCCAATCGTGAGTCGGATTTCCTTCGTTTCTTCACCCCGTTTGATCTTCAGCCGAATGCTGTCCCCCGGCTGCTTCTCACGCACCTTGGCGGTGAGCGAGGCGAAGTTGGTCACCTCGTCGCCGTCGATGGAGAGCACGATGTCTCCCACCTTCAGGCCCGCCGATTCTGCCGGCGAGTCGTCGAAAACGTGCGCGATCTTGGCGACGTCCGAATCGGGTTCGCCGCGGATGCCGATGTACGGCTCTTGGCCGGGATAGTGACCCCAAGCGTCTCCCTTCTCGAGACGCTCCCAGGTGTCTTTGAACGTGTTCACCGGCACGTGCATGTTCGCAGTCAGCGGGCCGGAGATGCGGCTGTTGATGCCGATCACGCGCCCCTGCATGTCGAACAGCGGTCCGCCCGAGTCGCCGCCGACCAGCGTGCAGTCGGTCGTGATGGCGGTCCGGTCGGAAAGCAGGATCCGCCCCAGTCGCAGCACAGGAGAGCGGTCCGACTGATAGCCGCCCGGGTGTCCGGTCGCGAGGCACCACTGACCTTCCTTCAGGCTGTCCGAAACGCCCATTTCGACGTAGGGGAAGTCGGACCCTTCGGTGATTTTCATCAGGCCGGCGTCCATCGTCCGGTTCAAACCGAGCGTCTTGCCGCGGAGCATGCGACCGTCGGACATCAGAAAGATCACGTCGCGATTCGGAGTTCCGGCGACGTGAGCCGCCGTGAGAACGTAGCCGTCTTTCGAAATCAGCACGCCACTCCCTTGAGCGGCGCCAACCTGCACGCCGACCGTCGTTTCGGCCAGCTTCGCCGTCAGCTTGGCGATATGGTCTTGCATGGCCTTCAGATCGGCGACGCTCGACGGCGTGCCGCCGGCCAGAATCTGTTGCAGCCGCTCATTCGCGGCGCTCGACGCCGTAGCGGTGCTTGTGGGCATCGTTTCGGCTGCGGAGCAAAGGGCGCCGCCGGCCGTGCCAACGAACAAAACGAGAAAAACCGACAGCCGACTCACCCAACGTTGCCAACCGCGGCCTGTCACCATGATTCCCATCCTTCGCAAGCAAGTGTCGTCTAGCAGCCCTCCCTGATTCAAACCCCGAATCTTGGGCGGCCGACTGCGACAAGTAGTTTTATAATACCGAGCCGAAGCCGATTTGTCCTGTTTTTCTTGGGTTAAATCGTCGTCATTGGGTTGGCCGAGTCGCGGGACATTTGTCTGGCCCGGCCAAGGGGCTATTCGCTCGCCGAAAACCGTTTGCTTCCCTGCGCTTCTCCGTGCGGGCAGGGGCAACGGTCCACAAGGCTTACGACTACGGTTGGTATGTCCTAAAACGGGTGGAAACGCCCGCGTTGCGAGCGACCCTGGATTCATCATCGGCGAGTTTTCGCATGGCAAAGTTGATTTTCGGCTGCGGCTACCTTGGGCTTCGGGTTGCCCGGCTGTGGAAATCTGCCGGTCAGACTGTGTTTGCGGTCTCCCGGTCGGAGCGGCGAGCCGCGGAACTGGCCCGCGAAGGTATCGAGCCGATTGTGGCGGATGTGACAGCGGCCGACAGCCTTTCGATTTCCGATGGCGTCGACACCGTGCTGTTCGCCGTCGGCTACGACCGCTCCAGCCAAACGCCGATTCAGGAGGTCTACGCCGGCGGCCTCCGCCGGGCGCTCAGCGCCCTCCCCTCCTCCGTCTCGCGGGTGATCTACATCAGCTCAACGGGCGTGTACGGTCCCGCCGTCGCTGGCGAGTGGGTCAACGAGGAGACGCCGTGTCAGCCGACGCGTGACGGGGGCAAAGCTTCGCTCGCTGCCGAACAAGTTTTGCGAGACCATCCGGTATTCGGCCCCAAGGGCGTTATCTTGCGGCTGGCGGGCATTTACGGCCCCGGTCGAATTCCACGCTCGGCCGATTTGCTGGCCGGCAAACCGATTGACGCCCCCTCGACGGGCTGGCTCAACCTGATTCATGTCGAAGACGCCGCTAGCATCGTGCTGCGAAGCGAAGAAAAGGCTGTCCCGCCGCGAACCTACGCCGTCTCGGATGGCAGCCCGGTGATTCGCGGCGACTACTATCGCGAGCTGGCTCGGCTGCTCGGCGCTCCGGAGCCGACGTTTGTCGCCCCGGCAGCCGAATCGCCCGCCGCCCAACGAGCTGGTAGCGACAAGCGGGTCGATAACCGCCGTCTCTGGGCCGAACTGGAGCCAACATTCCGCTACCCGTCCTACCGCGAAGGGCTGGCAGCCATCGTTTCGCAGATGCGGCAATAGTTGCAGACGCAATAAAAAAGCGGCCCTGACTTACGCCAGGGCCGCTGGATGCTTCAATCGGTTCCTTGCTCGGTCAACCCCGCAACGCCTGGTCGACCGCAGCCGGCTACGGAGTGGCGCGAGCCACTTTGTCCTTGCCGAGCAGCCGCAGATAGTCGAGCGTGACAGCCATCACTTCGTTGAAGTAGAAGTCGCGCTTCACGACCTCGTCCGCGCCGCCGTTCTGCTGATCTTCGAACAGCTTCTCCTCTTCCTTCTCCGAATCGAGTTCGGCGCGGCGAGCGAGGAACTTCTCTTCGTTCAGCGGAACTTCCTTCTTCGTCTTCTGCTCCATGTAGCGGTCGATGTTCTTCATCAGCTTGCGGAAGTCTTCCGACTTCTCGCGACGGGCCTGCGAGGCTTGCTTGAGAGCTTCGACCACCGTCGGAACCACATGGTCGTACCGGTTGAACTGGGCCGCCGGCACCTTGTCGAAGGCGATCGGGTAGTCCAGATCGGCTTCGCTGACGTCCATGTGGTCGGTCAGCGAGGGCAGGACGATGTCGGCCAACACGCCGCGCTGCTGGGTGCTATCGCCGTTGGGACGATAGAACTGCTGCATCGTCAGCTTGAGGGCTCCGAGGTTCGGGGGATTCGCGATGCGGAACATCTGCGGACCGAGGTCGAGGAGGCTTTGCACCGTTCCCTTACCGTGGGTCGAGGTGTCGCCGATGATGATGCCGCGGTGATAGTCCTGAATCGCGCCGGCCAGAATTTCGCTCGCCGAAGCGCTGAACTTGCTGGTCATCACCACCAGCGGACCGGTCCAGTACATCATCCGGTCGAGGTCGTCGTAGTGTTGCACGCGACCATCGGGATCCTTCACCTGCACCACCGGGCCATCTTCGATGAACAGGCCGGTCAGGTTGATCGCTTCCGTCAGGCTGCCGCCGCCGTTGCGGCGCAGATCGAGGATCAGGGCGTCGACCCCCTTCGACTTGAAGTTGTCGAGGATCTTCTTCACGTCGCGAGTCGTGCTCTTGAAGTCGTTCGAGCCGTCGCGGGCGCCTTCCATGTCCATGTAGAAGCTCGGCAGGTCGATCACGCCGATCTTGAACGGCGTCCCGTCCTGCTTCATGCCTTCTTCAAAGATCACGCCGCGGGCTTCGCTATCCTTCAGCTCGATCTTCTGGCGGACGATCTTCACGATCTTCGTTTCGCCGCCGCCAGCCGGGGTGACCCCCAGGCGAACGACGCTTCCCGCGCGGCCGCGAATGAGCTGCACGACGTCGTTGAGCTTCATGTCGACCACGTCGACCATTTCGCCGTCTTCGCCTTGGCCGACGCTGACGATCCGGTCTTCGACCTTAATCTGGCCCGATTTCTCCGCGGCGCCGCCGGGAATGATCTTGTTCACAACGGTGTAGCCGTCGACCACCTGCAGCTGAGCGCCGATCCCTTCCAGGTTCAGGCTCATCAGGATGCGGAAATTCTCCAGCGAGCTGGGCGACATGTAGGTCGTGTGTGGATCGTAGCTCGAGGTGATGCTGGTCAGGTACATCTCGAGCAGTTCGTCCGGATCGGTCTGGTGCATCCGCTTCGCAAAGCTGTGGTAGCGGCGGCTCAGGCGGACCTTCGGATCTTCCTGGTTGGCGGCCTTCTTGCTGTCGTCCTTTTCCGACTTCAGCACGAGCAAGTCGTACTTCAGCCGCTTCCGCCAGCGCTCGCGAGCTTCGGCGGCGTCCTTCGGAAAACTGAGTTTGTCGGCGTCGGTGATCAGCGTCTCGTCGACGGTGAAGTCGAAGTCTTCCTTCAGCAGCTCGTCGACCATCGCGACGCGCTCGTCGATCCGCTTCAGCAGCACATTGAAGATCTCGTAGGCAAAGCTGATATCGCCCGTGGCCACCATGTCGTCCAATTGGTCCTGGCGACGGTTAAAGGCGTCGATATCGCTCTGATAGAAGTAGAGCTTCATGCCGTCGAGGCTCTTGATGAACAGTCGCAAGCCGCGGCGCGAGATTTCGTCGTCGAGGGGATGCCGCGAGAGGTGATCACGCTTCATCAGCGCGACGACCACTTTGGCAACCTGCCGGTCGCTCGGACGGGGCGCCTGTAGGACCGGCGCCAGGCGAGCTTCCGCAGCCGTGCTCGGCTTTGCGCCTGTCGGCAGTTCGCCGCTGCCGGCTGCCCAAACGCCCAGGGCCATAATCAGCAAACCCGCGACGACCAACGCGTGTGGTCGGCGGACGAAATCGACGAGTGCTTGAAAACGCATACAGTCCCTTCGCGGCGTAATTGAGGGCGCTAACTTACCTGGGCAGCGTCCAATTTGACGGCAAAATCAATAGCGGGCTTTCCCTGCCCACGGCATGTAAAACCGGGCGAATTGTATCCGTCCCTTCGGGGAGCGACAACACGAATCGCCAGAAAGTTACGTGCCGCATTCAACTTACGGTGAACGGATAACCGCCTCGCGAGGCGGCTGGGGCACTGAAAGCAGTACCCATCTTCAGTTGCCGCACACCTTTGAATCTTGCGACAGGGTGGTAATACGTACGGCGCAAGCGGACCCTGCGTTCGCCGTGTGCGCGAGATTTTAGGGGATTTAGGACGCTGCGGTGGGCCGGCCGGTCATGCGGAATGTGGCGGAACTGCGACCCCAAATCGGCTGAGAGCGTCGGCGGCGCGATCGACGATGGCGTCGACGAGCAGACGATCTGCAATGTCCCCGCTCCCCAAATCGCCGGCGAGCAGCGGCGCGAGTCGCCACTGTTGCTTACTCGGGATTTGAGCTTGCTGCAAAACCCGCTGGCGGAGTCCGTCGAACAACTCGCCTGGAAAGAGCAAATGCGGCTGCACGACGATTTGTTCGAAATCGCTTGCCGCCAGGTTTTCGATTGCCTCGGCCACCGCCGGTTTCGCCATTGCGATGAAAGCCACCTGAACGTCCACGCCGGGCAGTCGGTCTTGCCGGCGCTCGGCGAAGCGGCGCATTTCGGCGGTCGCTTCGGCGTCGTAGCTGCCGCGGCCGACTAGCAGCAGACAGGTTTTGCCCGGCACGACCGATTCCGCTGGGCTAAGCGTTTCCAAAAACCGCCGGTGCGATAGCTCAACGAGCGCCGGATGGCAGCCCAAGACGTCCGCCTGCTGCAATTCCATGCGGCCGGCGGCTGCGGCGCGGCATTGCTCGGGAATGTCCGACCTGGCGTGCCCCGCCGCAAAGAGGAGCACCGGAACGACGGCCAACCGTTGCACGCCAACCGCCGCCAGTTCGTCGATCGCCCAGCCGATGCTCTGGTCGTGCAACTCCAGGAAGCAGTGTCGCACGGTCTGCTGCGGCATCCGCTCGGCCACCAGGCGGCCCAGACGCTGCACGCAGCCGATGCCGGCGGCGGAGCGAGTTCCGTGACCGACCAAAAGAACGCCAGTTTGGGACATGCCTGGGACAGAGCCATTTCTAGGGGGGAGCGTCGGGGGCTTGAGTCGCTTTATTCTAAGCGTTGGGGAAGTTCTCTACCCGATCGTCTTTGGGGCGGCGGTTCCTGCCATGCCCCAGAGTGACTATATTGGCGATTGAGAGTCTCTCCAGTGGTGGAGAGCGAAGAAAACCTGGCCGGCGATGCATTGTGTATAGCTACCTGCTGATGACCAGCGGTAACCGGGCCGGCGCACACTTTCTGCTCGAACCCGACCGCACGACGCGGATCGGCCGCGGTTTGGACTGCGATATTGTCCTTTCCGACGCCCTCGCCTCGCGCGTGCACGCGGTCATCGTCTGTTCCGACGATTTGTGGTGGGTGCGCGACGCCGGCAGCCGAAACGGTACCTATCTAAACGATCAGAAAATCGACGAAGCGCGCCTCGTCGAAGGGGCCCGGCTGAGAGTCGGTAGCAGCGAATTTACGTACCACACGTCCGCCAATCGGCCGAGCGGTTCGCTGGGGATGGAACACACCCAGACGATCGTCCGCGACCGGGTGGTGCTCGAAGGCGACAACGGCAGCTTTGGCGTGGCGGCGCTCCAGGATCCGGAGCGGGCGCACGACCTGCTCACGCTCCATCAGCTCAGCCTGAAGCTCCTCGGCTGCACCGATCCCGATCAGGTGGTGAACGAATCGCTCGATCTGCTCCGCCGCCGCACTCATGCTTCGGTCGTCGGCTTCCTTTGGGTGAGCGACGACGGCCAGCTCAAGCCGAAGCTCGTAATGCCCGAGGACGCCGCGCGCAACGTCAAGCTCGACGAAGCGCTGACCGAGATCGTCTGCCTGGAGCGCAAGGCGATTTGGGTCGATGACCAGCGCCGCGAAGGCTCCTCGCAAGACCTGCGGCATTTTGCCGACGCCATTTGCGTGCCGCTGATCGATCAGCAAAAAACGCTCGGCGCGCTGCACCTTTATTTGGAGCATGGCCGATTCCGCCAGAGCGATTTTGACGTCGCCATTCCGCTGGCCAACATTTTGACGGTCGCCCTGATCCGCGCCCGCCGCGAAACGCTGCTGAAGGTCGACAACCAGCGCCTCAGCGAGAAGGCAGCCGTCTACGACGAGCTGATCGGCGAGAGCAAGCCGATGCAGGAGCTGAAATCGCGGATCACCCGCATCGCTCGCGCTACCGGTTGCGTGCTTGTCCGCGGCGAAAGCGGCGCCGGCAAGGAACTGGTCGCTCGGGCCGTCCATCGGGCGAGCAACCGGGCCGACCGGCCAATGCTTTCGGTCAATTGCGCCGCGATTCCGCGCGACCTGATGGAAAGCCAGCTTTTCGGTCATAAAAAGGGCGCCTTTACCGGCGCCGAAAACGACCACATCGGCTGGTTTCAGCAGGCCAACACGGGAACGTTGTTCCTCGACGAAGTCGGCGAAATGACGCTCGACGGCCAGGCCAAGCTGCTGCGCATTTTGGAAGGGCATCCGTTCCTGCCGGTGGGAAGCACCAAGGAAGTGACAGTCGATGTGCGCGTAATCGCCGCGACCAATCGCGACTTGCGCGAGTTCGTCCGCGATGGCAGGTTCCGCGAAGACCTGTACTACCGGCTGAGCGTTTTTGAACTGTACATTCCGCCGCTTCGCGAGCGCGGAACGGATATCGAGCTGCTGATCAACTTCTTCCTCGAGCACTTCAAGCGACAGCACGGGCGGCCGGGGCTGAGCTTGTCGCCCGAGGCAAAGGTCAAGCTGCTAAGCTATCAGTGGCCCGGCAACGTGCGCCAGCTTCGCAATGTCATCGACAGCGCGGTGGTGCTCTGCGAGGGCTCGGTGATTCAGCCGGGAGATTTGGGGCTGCGGGACGCCACTGGGGCTGGCGGCCAGCTCGAATCGTTGCGAATCGACTACTGGGAGCGTAAGCTCATTCAGGAAGCGCTCACGAGAACCGGGGGCAACGTGCCCGAGGCGGCCAAGCTGCTCGGCGTGGGGCGGGCGACGTTGTACCGGAAAATCGAAGAATACGGCATTCAGCGTTAATCGCTGGCCCTTTTGCCGGTTGTGTTAGGCTGGTGACTGTCGCGGCATTGCACTTGACGATTCACCCGCCAGGCGTTCTACATCGGTATGAGCTGATGGCGAATGCACGGCGGCGTCGCTAACTGCGCTCGAGAAATGGTCGGTGGGGCCGCCTGCTTTCATGGATGTCGACTGGCATGCACATCACGCTACCAAGTTTTCGGCCGCACCCGCTCGTCCGCGGCGGACATTTTCAAACGGTGGTCGCCGCTTTCTTGCCCGGGACCAAGCCGTACAAGTACGCCGCCGTTCAGCATAAGCTGACCCTCGACGACGGCGACCAGATCGTCCTGCACGACGATCGCCCTATGCAGTGGCAAACGGGCGACCCCGTTGCGCTGCTCGTGCACGGTCTCGGCGGCTCGCACCGCTCGGGCTACATGGTTCGCGGAGCGGCGAAGCTGACAGCCCTCGGCGTGCGCGTGTTTCGGATGGATCTGCGCGGCTGGGGGGCTGGCTTTGGGTTGAATCGCCGGCCGCTGCATGCGGGGCGGAGTGAAGACGCCCGGCAGGCGCTCGAGTACGTGCTCGACATCTGCTCCGACTCGCCGGTCAACGTGGTTGGCTTCTCGATGGGCGCCAACATGGTGCTCAAAATGGCCGGCGAATACGCCGACCGACCGCCGTCGCGGCTGGCTGGGGTGATGGGCGTTTCGCCGCCGATCTGCCTCGAGAGCTGCATGAAGAGCATGCGGGAGAATTTTTGGAACCGCTTCTACGACCGCAACTTCGTCCGCTGGCTGCAGCGGTACCACCGCAATCGCAAGCCTCTCTTCCCCGATGAGGAAGTGCCGCAGAATTTTCCTCCGGGGCTGCTTGAGTACGACGCTCTGATCACCGCCCCGCAAAGCGGCTTCGTCGACGCAGCCGACTACTACAATCGCGCGAGCGCCGGGCCCCTGCTCAAGCACATCTCCGTCCCCGCCCTCGTGCTGGCTGCGGAGGACGACCCGATCATCCCGATCGCCAACTTTCAGCCCAACCTCTGTTCAGCCACGACCCAGCTCGAAATCACGCCCGGCGGCGGCCATCTCGGCTTCATCGGCACGGCGAGCAAAGACCCCGATCGCCGCTGGATCGACTGGCGCGTCGTCGATTGGGTTCTTACCCACGGCAAGCGAGCGTCGACGTGGCACAGGTTGCACCGCCGCGATGGCGGCGTCGGCCGCCGTAGAAGTAACGCCGAAGCTTCTACCTAAGCGCTACCGTCCTGCGACTTGGAAAGCCGCCCGCTGCCTGGTTGCGATGCGATCGAGTCCCAAATCTCGTGGACGAGTTCGATCCGCTGTTCGACCGGCATCCGGTCGATTCCGAGTTGCTCTATTGAGGCCGCTCACGGCAATCGTTGGCTAAACCTGATTGCCTCCTTGTACCCACATCGCCGCCGGCTACGAACTGCCGGCGACTCGCGAGTCCCGGACCGTTACCGAGCCCACGTCAAACCAATCGCCGGGCCGTGATAGACCAGCTCGCCGCGGTCATCCAATCGGCCGGGGCCGTTGCGGAGCAGGACGTTGTTGGTCTCGATGTTGTCGGCTGCCAGCGCCATGCCGGTCAGGAACGTCGCCTGATATCCGATGCGGAAGACGACGCTCGGCGAGCACTGCACGTTGAACATCAGACTGATATCGCCGAGGAACGAAGTCCGCTCCTGCTCGCGGCCGGTGGGGAACACCGTTTCCACGCCAAAGTTGTCGACGTTGGTGTACACCGTTTCCTGGCTGGCCGTGTTCTGCAGGATGGCTCCCTTCAGGTCGAGGTCGAACCAGGCGTGCTGTGTTACCAGCAAGGCGCCTTCGATACCGATCTGAAGCCCGTACATGTTATTGCCGGTTCGCGTCAGAACCTGGTTGGTCGCTCCCGCAGGACCGGGCACGTTCGCTTCGGAGCGGAAGAAAATCTGGTCGTCGAAGTTCAGGTAGCGGGCGCCGACGAGCAGCGACACGTCGAGCGGGCCGGGCGGCATGTTCACCCAGTACCGCAGGTTGATCTCCGCCGAGGTCATATTCGAGAACGACTGGACCGACACGAAGTTGTTGAAGTCCAAGCCCGCGACCGGCGGCAACGCGAACTCACTGAGCAGCGACGACAGGTTGCCCGTGCCGCCGAGAGCGTTGGGGCTGCTGTCCTGAACGAATGCCATGTCGCTCCACGAGTACGCGCCCAGGTAGGTCCCTTCGATGCGCCAGCAATCGCCGACCGTGCGGCCGATCGTGAACTTGCCGCCGCTATCGAATTCCTGGTCGAGGTCCGACGTGCTGAGCATCGTCGGTCCCAGCGGGCCGAAGCGGGCAAGTTCCACGTCGTGGCTGGTGTCGAACGTCAGCGGAGCAAAGTCAGCCGTCACGTACCAGCCGTTGGGGCGGTGGGCGACGAACTGCTCCTTGCCGCAATGGCTGGGCACGCAAGCTTCCGCCCCGTCGCACGAGTGGTACGGCGCGTAGGGATCGAAGCCCCAAGCCAGCGGCATCGGGCGACAATCCGAAAACCTCGCCCACGGCGGAAAATCAAAGTATGGCTGAGCAATGTTGCGTCCATAAAGCTGGGCCGACGCCACCGACGGCATGAGCGCCGCCGTGGCGCAGACGACCATCCAGGCGGCCAATTGACGCAGCGAATCTCGCACCTTGAGCATTGCGACCCCCTATCGCTTTAGCGCGTGAGAACCCTCACAACGCGTAAAGGTAGATTCGTCGAACAACTCGCCAGCCATCAGTACAAGATGATCTGCTGGCACGTCTTGCCTGAGACGCAAGGTTTCGCTGTCTTGCCTGGGTTTGCAGCCCGTCCTGCCGAGCCGCACCGACCGGAAGCGCGCAACTTACTTTGCCGCTTTGACTTCCTTCTCCTCGTTGACGAATTCGTGCTGCAGAATGCCGCACAAAATCAGATCTTCGTATTCTCCCCACTTGAACCGGTGCTGACGCAGACACCCTTCGCGCTGCATGCCCAGCTTCTCCATCACCCGCCCGCTTGCTGGATTACGGGCCATGTAGTGGGCGTAGACGCGGCGCAGCTTCAGCGTTTCGAAGGCGAACGCCAGCACAGCCCGCGCTGCCTCGGTGCAGTAGCCTTGGTTCCAATAGGGGCGGCCAACCCAGTAGCCCAACTCCGCGTGGTGATCGGCGGGCTCGATCGACAGCCCAATCGCTCCCATCAGCGTGCCGTCGCGGCGCGTAATGGCGAACGAACACGACCGCCCCTTGGCATACAGGCCTTCCAGGGACGAAATCCACTGCTCCGCCATGCCGTCGGGGTACGGATGCGGGATCAGCCGAGTTGTCGAAGCGACTTCCCGGTCACCGGCCAAACGCTGCACTTCGGCCGCATCCGAAAGCTGCAGCGGGCGCAGCACCAGACGCTCGGTTTCGAGCACCGGCTGCGGCGGCAGGTCGGCGATGGGCTGCGAATAGTACACTTCGAGATGGGTGGGGTAGTTCACTCGACTTCCAAGACCTCTAGTTCCAAACGACCAAATACCTGAATCACCGGCAGCATCGCGCTATACGCGGTGCTCCCCTTCAGACTCGAATCGGCAAGTTTGATGTGATCGGCGCCGATGCCGCCGCGCCCTAGCGTAGCGTCGAGCGGCACCCACCGATCGTTGATCCAAACCTCGTTCCACATGTGATAGGCAAAACCGCCCTGTGGCGGATAGTACACCAGACCAAACGCCACGCGGGCGGGCAGGCCGCGCGCTCTGCACAAAGCCGCAAGCAACACCGCGTGCTCCGTGCAGTCCCCCTCGCGACGTTCTGCCACTTCGGCAGCCGTGGCGAACGCCTGGGAGAAGTTCTTCTTGCTGACCCCCTCGTGCACAAAACGTTCCAATGCCACAGCCAGCGGCCACGGCTCGGTTACGTCCGGCGCAACGTCCTTAGCCAGCGCGACCACCCGCGCATCGTCGCTTTGCACCAGGTTGTTCGGCGAGGAGTCTTCCTCGGTCGGCGGATCTTGCTTGCCCGGCTCGGCGGGCGACGTTGGGCCAACCGCCAGCACTTCGAGCCTGGCTTCCTGATCCCCTTCGAGCGTCACCCGCTGCGAAAGGCAGTCATCGAAGACATCCGTAAGCCGGCCTTGGTTCACGGTGGCTCGATAAACCACGCGCCGAGTCCGCGGGGCATTGGGCAGCTTCCCCTTGAGCGGCACGATCGACGCAACAATCAGGTCGAGTGGCGCCATCCGGCGTCCTGAAAGGGCCTGCTCGCGAGAGCTTCTTACGCTCTCCTGGCCGACGCCGGGCATGAACGACTTGAGCGTTTCGCCCTGCTCGTCGGTCCAGAGCACCGACTCCATTTTCTGTCCGCCGAGGCTCATCACGCTGTCGATTCGCAGCAGCTTCCGCTCCCCTTCGGGCAGGTCCACCGTTTCATAGTTACCCGCCGTCAGCTCGGTCGTCCCGACGATGTGAAAGATCGGCAGCAAGCTTGCAATGGATCGTTTCTCGCCCGGCTGCATGGGCTTGGACGTGAGAGAGCGTTCGACGGCGTCGAACCCGCCCCATTCCCGGTTCCACTCGATCGACTGCTGCGTGATCTTGCCAGCCGTGGCGGTTGCGATCGTCAGCTTGCCGTCCTTCACGACGCCGCGCGACTTCAGGTCGCCGCCGCCGCCGGTCATTTCGGTTTCGAACCGCCGCAGCTCGCCGGCGGGGGTCGTCCAGGTCGCCAAGCGGATCCACTGCTGTACCGGCTGCCCTTCACGCTGAATCGCCATCAGCGACACGTGCCGCGTCAGCTCCAACGGCTCGCCGTCCCCCTCCACCGCTCGCACGCTCGTATAGCCGTAGCCGACCCGAGTCCCCCGGATCGACTGCGCCTCCCACGATTCTTTTTTCAGCTCACCTTGGTCGGCGGTTTCCGGCGGCGGCGGATAGCTGATCGGGATTTCCGCCGCCGCCGGGGCGGCGACGGAGGTAGCCGGCTGGTTGGAATTCGCCTCGCCGGTCGGGCCGGGCTGAGAAGCATCGCCCGGCTGGCTACCGGATACTTGCTCTCTGGCAGCGGGCGGGTCGGCGACGGGCGCAGATTCGCCCTGGCAGCCGACGCTAAATAACGCCGCCGCGACGGCCAGCAGGCACAATCGCCATCGGTTTTGAAAAACATCCATGAACATGGACCGTCCAGGAATTCCAGGGCCCCCAAACCAGCAGCAACCGAGTATACCAAGCCGCCTTTCGGCCGAAGCGTTTTACAACCCCTCGTCGCGGCCCATTTGCGGACAACTTACGTCCACTGGCCGCCCAAACGCCCGGCTCCCCTGGCGCAAACTCCGCTGCAAACGGCGGAAACGCCCACAGCCACGCTCCGTCGGCCGGCATTTCGAGTGCGAACTCGCCGCCAATCGCAAAGGAGCCGTCAACCCAAAGAAACGGAGCGGCGCAAGCCGCCCAGTAAACGAACGACCGAGCACCAAACCAAACAGATCTGCACCGGAGTGCACCGGCACTTCACCGGGCGGCTTGCGCCGCTCCGCTACTGCTTCGGCAAATGCTCCCGCACAAACGCGGCCACTCGCTCTCCCAGCAGCCGCTCTCCGTCGCGACCAAAGTGGACTCCGTCGGAGTTCATCAGCTTCGACGCGTCATGCTCTGAGCCTTCCGCAAACAGCGCGGGCAGATTGTTGACCGGTACCTTCAGCTCTTCCATTACCTTGCGAGCGATCGCGTTGTACTGGTCGACGCTTGCCTGCAGCAATTCGTAATCGCGATCAGCCCGCGTCTTGGCCGCCCGCTCGTCGAGAATGGGAGTCGTCAGGGCGAACAGCACCGTCGCCTTGGTCTCTTTGCGGATGCGGCTGACAATCTCGCGCAGGTTCGCCTCATACTGCTCCGGCGAGACCTGAAACTTGCCGGTGGCCTTGAACCTCTTCGTGTCGTGAATGCCACAGTTGAAATGCACCACGTCCGGCTGCTCGCGAATCACCCACTCATCGAGGCGCTTCAGCACATTGCCGCTGTCGCCGCCATTCGCCTGGGAGCTGACGACCTCAGCCTTTCCCTTGAGCTGTTCGGCGACCGTGGGGGCGTAGCTCATCCGAATTGAATCGCCGACGAGCACCACTTTCGGAAGGTTTGCTTCTGCTGGCTCGGTGGCAAAAGCAGCATCGGCGACCAAGACAACCGCGCACGCAACCAGCGCGAGCCGGGAGAACGGATTCGTCATAGATACACGCAATGTTAGGGGGCATGCCGACGCTGCCACGGCGTCGGCATGCAAACACATGCCCGGGCGACCACGGCATCAATCGTGCAAGTCAATGTCGTGCTTCATCGAAGACGAAGTCGCGGGGACCTCAATTGTTAAACCGCTCGTTTCGGGATTGGCGAATTTCTGCGGCACAAGCCATTTCTGCACCGGGTTGTCCAGATCGACCGGCTCCATGCAGGCTATGGCGACGCGGTACTTACCCGGCTGAACTCCGTTGCCGAAAGCGGACGTCATCGCGTACGTGCCGTCCGGATTGATGGCGCTCGACGCCGGCTGAAGTCCCTCCGGCTGACCGGGAACGGGCTGAAACGTAATCGCCCCCGCCGGGGCCGGCTGACCATTGTAGGTGATCTTGCCACTCACGCCGACAACGTCGTTCGAGCCCGAGCACCCCGCGACGGTCAGTAATAGTCCGCTCAGCAGGCATCCCGCCAGAATCCAACCGCCACACCAACCTGCAAAACTGCGCATCATCGTCCTCTAATTGCTTGGTCGCTTGTACACATTTCAGCAGCCGCAAATCGCCAGCCGCGCGGCAAGGCTCGGTTATTGCAAGCTGGCGACATTTCCGTCGCTGCGGTCCCCCAGGTATTGGTAGAGGACATAGTCGATCGTTTGATTGACCATCGTCACGCTGCCATCGGTCATCGCCATGTGAACTCCTCCCGGATGTTGGCTCTTGTAGCCTCCCATTTGTGCGTAGCACGAACTGACTCGCGCATTGGGTGACTTCGGGCAGGCCGTGTACTGCTTGTGATAGTTGAGGGGTGGGTTGGTCGAGCCGCAGTGGCCGTGCGAGACAAAGTACATCTGCAGTGTGTTGTAAATCGGCAACGTCTCCCCGAGGAGAAACGTATTGCTGGTCCCGTCCGTGCAAGCCGAGAAATTGAGCGATTTGTGTCCGCCGTTGAACATGCCCCAAGCTTCGTAATCCAGTCGCCCCATATCGGGCGTTCCTTTGCAGTTGATGTTGGTAATTGAAGGGTTTTTCGGATCGGCCATGATCGGAATCGGACAAGAGTTCATCTGCATCGGGCCGGCGCACGGAATGTAGCTGGCGCCCAGTGACTTACTCTCGGGATTGGCCGACTCATAAGGGGTGAAATTGGTCTCGCGCTTGTTCGGCAGCAGTCCCGCATCCGGATCGCTCGGGCACATCAAACTTTTCACGATTCGTTCGTTGAGCACGGCTGGGTTCCCGCCAGCCTGGACCGATGCGGCGAAGTTGATCTTGTCGTGCCAATTCTGCTGTTCAATGAATGGCATGAGTGATTCAAGCCAAGTGTGGCAACGCTGGTAGGCGTTCGTGCCCGGCGTAGGCGTCGGCCCGCCACAGTACGACGAGGCGGGCAGAACCTGCATGGTGTCGTGGTAGTTGTGCATCGCGAGCGCGAGCTGCTTCAGATTGTTGCTGCACTGGCTGCGGCGGGCGGCTTCGCGAGCGGCTTGCACCGCGGGCAGTAGCAGCGCGACCAGCACCCCGATAATCGCGATGACGACGAGCAATTCAATGAGCGTGAACCCGGCGCGATAAGCGTATCGCTTCATATTTCGGCCCCCGGACAGATGAGAGAGGAGAAAGGCCATCAGTGATGGATAATATATCGATTCAGTAATCCATGGCAACAAGAAAGGTGTTAGACCAAAGCGGGTTCAATAAGAGGGCAAGACGCGTTCTGTTAGCCGGCGTTTGATGTGTGAGT
>Ga0182743_1001600_pt1 | contig 21704 bp, 23 predicted proteins | sample eDN3rd30CKraftOP_FD_128522 | JGI IMG/M metagenome (GOLD analysis project Ga0182743, IMG submission 128522) | Enriched Organic Plus compost microbial communities from Emeryville, California, USA - eDNA 3rd pass 30_C Kraft OP (version 2) (version 2) ... | reverse complement strand
GCCCAGTACGGCGGCACGATCTCGTCCGTTCTGGTCGCGACGCCCGGCGAGGCCAGTTCCGTCCCGACCGTCCTCGACGGCTACAAGATGGCGCGGGCCGGGCGCGGCGGCGCGGCGCTCGCGATCGCCGCCATAGCCTCCTTCATCGCGGGCACGATCAGCATTCTCTTCCTGACCGGGCTGCTCGCTCCGCTGGCGCGGGTGGCGCTCAGGTTCGGGCCGCCCGAGACCTTCGCGCTCATGCTGTTTGGCATCATCAGCGTGGTCGGCCTGTCGGGCGGCAACCTGGCCAAGGGCTTTGCCATGGCCGCCGCCGGCATCGCCATTTCCACCATCGGCATCGATGCGATGACCGGGACGGCGCGGTTCACGTTCGGGATCGCGCCGCTGCTCGACGGCGTCGACTTCCTTTACGTCGTGATCGGCCTGTTCGCCGTGAACGAGGTGCTCAAGGCCGTCGGCATCGGGCAGCCCGAGCCGATCCGGGCGCGCTTCCGCGACATGATGGTGACGCGCGAGGAACTGCGCCGCTCGTGGGGGCCGATCGCGCGCGGCGGCCTGCTCGGCTTCTTCTTCGGCATCCTGCCGGGCGCCGGCGCGACCCTGGCGTCGTTCTTCGCCTATGATGTCGAGCGCCGCATCGCCCGCAAGAAGGGCATCATATTCGGCACCGGCCAGGTCGAGGGCGTCGCCGGGCCGGAGGCGGCCAACAATTCCTCGGTCAACGGCTCGTTCATCCCGACACTGGCGCTCGGCATCCCAGGCTCGGCGACGACCGCCATCCTGCTTGGCGGGTTCCTGCTGTTCGGCATCCAGCCGGGACCGCTGCTGATCAAGGAGCAACCGGATCTCGTCTGGGGCCTGATCGCCTCCTTCTACATCGGCAACATCCTGCTCCTCCTGCTGAACCTGCCTCTGGCGCCCGTCTTCGCCTCGCTGCTGCGGTTCCGCTACTGCTTCCTCTACCCGGGCATCCTGGTCATCAGCGTTCTCGGCGCCTATTCGCTCGAAAACGAGATGTTCGGCATCTGGGTGGTGATCGGCTCCGCCGCGATCGGCCTCGCCCTGACCTCCTACGATTTCCCCGCCAGCCCGTTCATCCTGGCCCTGGTTCTCGGCGACCCGCTCGAGAAGTCGCTCGTGCAGTCCTCGGCCATGGGGGAGGGCAGCCTTGCCGTCCTGGTGCAGCGGCCGATCTCGCTCGTCCTCCTCCTCCTCACCCTGGCGAGTGTCGTGGTGCCGCCGCTCCTGGAGCGCCGCGGCCGGCGATTGCTCAGGGACGAGCAAACCTCTCCCGCAGACGCGAACTAGCCGCTCGCCGGCGGCCCGCCCCAAACCCTTAAGAAAATGAAGGACTTCGCAGCATGAAGATTACCGCCATCGAGACCTATCTCGTTTCGTCGCCTCTCGACGTGATCTGGGAGACGGGAATCGGGACCGGCACCCGGCGAGACGAGCTTCTGGTCGTCGTGCGCACCGACGAGAACCTCTACGGCATCGGCTCCTCCTATCACGCCCACGCCCCTCTGGCGGTGAAGGCGATCATTGAGGAAAAGCTGGCGCCGATGGCCATCGGGGAAGACCCGCTCGACATCCAGGGCGTGTGGGAAAAGCTCTACTACGGCTCTGTCTATCTCGGCTCGTCGGCGGTGTCGGCCCTGTCGGGCATCGACATCGCCCTGTGGGACATCCTCGGCAAGGTCAGCGGCCAGCCGATTGCGCGGCTGCTCGGCGGCGGCGGAACCGACCGGGTGATCGCCTATATCGGGTGCATGGTGCTCGGGCATAAGCCGATCCAGGATCTGCTGGCGGAGGTGAAGTCCTACACCGACCAGGGGTTCAAGGCCGTGAAGGTGCGCGGCGGCGCGGGCGTCGAGCGCGACATCGAGGTCGTGCGCGCCACCCGCGAGGCGGTCGGGCCCGGCGTCGATGTGATGATCGACATGAACGCCAGCTACAGCTGGCCGGAAGCCGTGCGCGTGGCGCGGGGGCTGGGCGAGGTCGGGGCCTTCTGGATGGAGGACCCGTTCGATTTCACCGTCGCCAACCATCACGACGATGTCGGCCGCCTGACCCGCGCCGCCCTCGTGCCGATCGCCTCGGGCGGCAATGTCTATTCGCGCTATGACGTGCGCAATCTGTTCGAGCGCGGCGGTGTCGATTTCATCACGCCCGACGCGGTGAAGTGCGGCGGCATCTCCGAGGCCATGAAGGTCGCCCACATGGCCAGCGCCCACAACGTCATCGTGGCGCCGCACACGCTGAACGGCCTGGGCCAGGTGGCGAACATCCATTTCGCCGCGGCCATTCCCGGCCATGTTCGCGGCCATGTGGAATGGGACCCGACCCCGCACAACCCGCTGCGCGATGCGATGCTGACGAACCCGGTCAAGGTCGTCGACGGCTTCCTCACCGTGCCGCAGGGGCCGGGCCTGGGAACGGACATCAACTGGGACGTGGTCGAGCAATTGCCGTTCAGCACGGGCGAGGAAATCAAGGGCCACGGCAAGCGCCGCGCCCGGCGCTGGAACCGCTGAGGTCCATCCGCCAAGGACGGGAAAATGCCGGGCCGCGTTTCGTGACGCGGCCCGGTTTTTTTGACGCCGCGATGGTGCAACTTCCCCGCCCGCCAGGGCGGACGGGAGCCGCCTCTCACTCCGCAGGATGCGGAGCCGGGGCAGCGGCGTCGTCGAAGTGCATGCCCTTGCCGTGCTGCACCAGCGGGCGGTTGCGGGTCAGCGCGCGCATCAGGACGTAGAAGATCGGCGTCAGGAACAGGCCGAACAGGGTCACCCCGATCATGCCCGAGAACACCGCCACGCCCATGGCGCGGCGCATCTCGGCGCCGGCGCCGATCGAGGTCGCCAGCGGCAGCACGCCCATGATGAAGGCAAGCGAGGTCATCAGGATCGGCCGCAGGCGCAGCCGGCTGGCCTCGATCGCTGCCTGCACCGGGGTGCGGCCGTCGAATTCCAGCTCGCGCGCGAATTCGACGATCAGGATGGCGTTCTTGGCCGAGAGGCCGACCAGCACGATGAGGCCGATCTGGGTGAAGACGTTGTTGTCGCCACCTGTCAGCCACACCCCGGTCAAAGCCGCCAGCAGCGCCATCGGCACGATCAGCAGGATGGCGATGGGCAGCGTCAGACTCTCATACTGCGCCGCCAGCACCAGCAGGACGAGCAGGATCGCCAGCGGGAAGACGATCAGCGAGGAATTGCCGGCGATGATCTGCTGGTAGGTCAGGTCGGTCCATTCGTAGGAGAAGCCCTTGGGCAGGGTCTCGGCGGCGATGCGCGCCACCGCGTCCTGCGCCTGGCCGGACGAATAGCCCGGCGCCGCGCCGCCATTGATGTCGGCGGAGAGGAAGCCGTTATAGCGCATGGCGCGCTCCGGCCCGGCGCTCGGCTTCACGCTCAGCACCGCCGCCAGCGGGATCATCTCGCCACTCTTCGAGCGCACCTCCAGCTCGCCGATGTCGTCGGCGCGGGCGCGGAAAGGCGCGTCGGCCTGCACGCGCACCGAATAGGTGCGCCCGAACTTGTTGAAGTCGTTCACATAGAGCGAGCCGAGATAGATCTGCAGGGTGTCGAAGATGTCGGTCAGCGCCACGCCGAGCTGCCGCGCCTTGGTGCGGTCGATGTCGGCGAAGAGTTGCGGCACGTTTGTCTGGTAGCTCGAAAACAGCCCGGCCAGCTCCGGCGCCTGCCGCGCCTTGGCGAGGAAGGCCTGCGTGGCGTCGTCGAGCGCGCGGTAGCCCAGGCCCGCGCGGTCCTCGATCTCCAGCTTGAAGCCGCCGATCGTGCCGAGCCCCTGCACCGGCGGCGGCGGGAACATGGCGATGAAGGCATCCTTGATGCCGGCATATTTCTTGTTGAGCTCCGCGGCGATGGCGTTGCCGCTCAGGTTTGGCGCGCGGCGGTCCTCGAAGGCGCTCAGGCCCACGAACACGATTCCCGAGTTCGAGCTGTTGGTGAAGCCGTTGATGGAGAGGCCGGGGAAGGCGATGGCGTTGTCGACGCCCGGCTGCTTCAGCGCGATGTCGCTCATGCGGCGGATGACATCTTCCGTGCGGTCGAGCGTGGCGCCGTCGGGAAGCTGGGCGAAGCCGACGAGGTACTGCTTGTCCTGCCCCGGCACGAAGCCGCCCGGCACGGTGTTGAACAGCACCATGGTGGCGCCGACGAGCACGACATAGACGCCCATCATCAGGCTCTTGCGGCCGAGCAGGCGCGTGACGCCGGCGGAATAGCCCTTCGCGCCGCGGGCGAACAGGCGGTTGAACCGCGTGAACAGCCAGCCGAAGAGCGTGTCCATGATCCGCGTCAGGCGGTCCTTGGGCGCGTCGTGTCCCTTGAGCAGCAAGGCAGCCAAAGCCGGGGAGAGGGTCAGCGAATTGATCGCCGAGATGACGGTGGAGATGGCAATCGTCAGCGCGAACTGGCGGTAGAACTGCCCCGTCAGCCCGGTGATGAAGGCCAGCGGCACGAACACCGCGACCAGAACCAGCGCGATGGCGATGATCGGCCCCGACACCTCGCGCATGGCGCGGTAGGTGGCCTCGCGGGCGGAAAGCCCGTGCTCGATGTTTCTTTCGACGTTCTCGACCACGACGATGGCGTCGTCGACGACGATGCCGATGGCCAGAACCAGTCCGAACAGGCTGAGTGCGTTGATCGAGAAGCCGAGCAGATACATCACCGCGAAGGTGCCGACGATCGACACCGGCACGGCGAGCAGCGGGATGATCGAGGCGCGCCAGGTCTGCAGGAACAGGATGACGACGATCACCACCAGCACGATGGCTTCGAGCAGCGTGTGCACCACCGCCTCGATGGAGGCGCGGACGAACTGCGTGGTGTCGTAGACGATATCGTAGTCCACGCCCTGCGGCATGGTCTCCTTGATCTCCTCCATGACCTTGCGGACATTGTCGGCGATCTGGATGGCGTTGGAGCCCGGCGCCTGGAAGATCGGGATGGCCACCGCCGACTTGTTGTTCAGCAGCGAGCGCAGGGCGTAGTCGGAAGCGCCCAGCTCGATCCGCGCGACGTCGCGCAGGCGCACGATCTCGCCATTGGCCCCGGTCTTGACGACGATGTCGCCGAATTCCTCGGCGCTGGAAAGCCGGCCCTCGGCGTTGATCGAGAGCTGCAGGTCGAGCCCGTCGACCGCCGGCGAGCCGCCGACCATGCCGGCCGCCGCCTGCACGTTCTGGGCGCGGATCTCGTTGACGATATCGCTGGCCGAGAGGCCGTGCTCGGCCACCTTCTGCGGGTCGAGCCACACCCGCATGGAGTAATCGCCCGAGCCGAACAGCTGGACGTCGCCGACGCCGTTGATGCGCGCCAGCCGGTCCTTGACGTTGAGCACCGCGTAATTGCGCAGATAGGTTTCGTCATAGCGGCCATCGGGCGAGAGCAGATGCACGACCATGGTCAGGTCCGGCGAGCTCTTCACCGTGGTCACGCCGAGCGTGCGCACTTCCTCGGGCAGGCGCGGCTCGGCCTGGGTGACGCGGTTCTGGACGAGCTGCTGCGCCTTGTCCGGGTCGAAGCCCAGGCGGAAGGTCACGGTCAGAGTCATCAACCCGTCGGTCGTGCCCTGGCTCGACATGTAGAGCATGCCGTCGACGCCGTTGATCGCCTCCTCGATGGGGGTGGCCACCGTTTCGGCGATGACCTTGGGGCTGGCGCCGGGATATTGCGCGCGCACCACCACGGTCGGCGGCACCACCTCGGGATATTCGGAGATCGGCATCGCGAACATCGCGAGCAGGCCGGTCACGAAGATGATGACCGAGAGGACGCCGGCGAAGATCGGGCGGTCGATGAAGAATTTGGACAGGTTCACGGGCGAGGGGCTTCCGGTTGCGGGTCAGGCGCGCCTCAGCGCGCCGTGACCTCCGCGGCGGTATCGGTCTGGGCCGTCGAACGGCCGTTCATGGAGACGAGTTCGGGCGCCAGCAGCGAGCCGGGGCGGACATGCTGCAGGCCATTGACGACGATGCGGTCGCCGGACTTCAGGCCGGCGGTGACGACGCGCAAGCCATCCAGCGAGCGGCCGATCTCGATCTGCCGGTAGGTCGCCTTGTTGTCGGCGCTCACCACCATGACGTACTTCTTGTCCTGGTCGGTGCCGATGGCCCGCTCCGAGATGGCGATGGCCTGTTCCGCCTTGGCGCGGCCGAGCCGCACGCGGGCGAACTGACCCGGCGTCAGCGCGCCATCGGCATTGGCGAACACCGCGCGCACCCGCAGCGTGCCGCTGCCGGGTTCGACCTGGTTGTCGACGAATTGCAGGTGGCCGTGCCAGGTGCGTCCCGGCGCCGTGGCCGTGGTGATGTCGACGGGAATGCGCCCCAGCTCGGCGCGGTCGCCGCCCACCGAGGCCAGCGCGCGGGAAACCGCGCCCTCGTCGGCATCGAAGGCGACATAGATCGGATCGACCGAGACCAGCGTGGTCAGCACCGGCGCACCGGGGCCCGCGGCCACCAGATTGCCGGTGGTGATCTCGATCCGGCCGACGCGGCCGGACACCGGCGCGCGCACCTCCGTGTAGCCGAGATTGAGCTGTGCCGAGCGCAGCGATGCCTTGGCTGCCTGCAGATTGGCCTCGGCCTCGTTGTAGGCGTTGGTGCGCTGGTCGACCTCGCTCTGCGAGACCACGCGGGTGGTGACGAGCTTCTGCCCGCGCTCCAGCTCGGTGTGGGTGAAGGCGACGCGCGCCTCCGCGGCCGAGACCTGTGCCAGCGCCCGCTGCACCTCCGCCTGGTAGGGATCGGGGTCGATGCTGACGAGAAGGTCGCCCTTCTTCACCAGCGCGCCCTCGCGGAAATGGGTGGCGAGCACGGTTCCGGCGACTCGCGAGCGGATCTCGACACGGTCGACGGCCTGGAGCCGGCCGGAGAAGTCGTCCCAGGGGGTCAGTTCGCGCGGCTGCACGAGGGCCACGGACACCGGCGTGGCGACGGGAGCGGCCGGCGGATCGCCGGCTTCGGCGTCGCGGCCGAAGAACATGAAGGCCGTTGCCCCTGCGGCGGCAACAAGGCCGAGAATTGTGGCACCATAGATGCCACGGCGGCGTTGTGGTTTTGAATCGGCTTCCATGGCACCCTCATTCTGTATCGAGCGCTACAGATGGGGCATGGCGAGGAAGCTTCAAGGGACTTATATAGCGATCAGTACAAATTTTTGGAGGACGCAGCGATGGGCATGGGACGCCCCCGCGGATTCGACCTCGACGAGGCGGTCGACCGCGCCATGGAAGTATTCTGGGCGAAGGGCTATGACGGCGCCTCCGTCGCCGACCTGACGCATGCCATGGGCATCAATGCCCCGAGCCTCTATGCCGCCTTCGGCAGCAAGGAAGGCCTGTTCCGGGCCGTGCTCGACCGCTACGCCAGCAAGCGCATTCCTTTCCTCGACGAAGCCCTGCGGGCGCCGAGCGCGCGCGAGACCGTGGAACGCCTGCTCGCTTCCGCCGCACGGCTCTACGCCGAGGACGAGGAGCAGCGCGGCTGCCTGCTCGTCCAGGGCGGGCTGACCTGCGGCTGCGCCGCCGTTTCCGATGAACTCGCCAAGAGGCGGGCGCGGCTCGAAACCATTCTGCGCGACCGCTTCGCCAAGGCGGTGGAGGCCGGCGACCTCGACCCCGCCGCCGACCTCACGACGCTCGCGCGCTACATCGTCTCGGTGCTGAACGGCATGGGCATTCAGGCCGCCGGCGGCGCCAGCCGCGCCGATCTCGAAGCGGTCGCCTCGGTCGCCCTGAAGGCGTTTCCAGAGGCGCCGCACGAAGCGGCCGAGCCTGCTCTGGCTTCGTCGGGGCACGGGTCGTAAGCTCATTTCCCGGCGCCTGTCCGTGCTCTCCGGAGTTCGCCCCGCGTCCCCCGAAGAGTTTGGGAAGTCACCTCGAAAATGGATTGTCCGGACTGCGAAAGCGCCGTGGCCGAGGCGCCGGTCTCCAGCGTAGCGGCCCACGTTAATGCCGGGCAGGCGGGGGCTTGGCTGTCGGGTTTCCTCGGCATGCTGATCTTCAGCGGCTCGCTGCCGGCCACGCGGGTCGGCGTGCTGGGCTTCGATCCGATCTTCCTCACTCTGGCGCGGGCGGTCTTCGCCGGCCTGCTCGCGGGCGCGGTCCTCCTCGCCACGCGGCAGAAGCTGCCGGAAAGGCGCGAGATCGTTCCGCTGATCGTCGTCGCGTTCGGCGTCGTCTTCGGTTTTCCGCTGCTGACGGCCATCGCGCTGCAGCACTCCACATCGGCGCATTCGCTGGTCTTCATCGGCCTGATGCCGATGGCCACCGCGCTGTTCGCGGTGCTTCGCGCGCACGAGCGGCCGCGCCCCGCATTCTGGCTATTCTCGGCGCTCGGCAGCGCCTGCGTGGTCGGATACGCGCTCTCCGAAAGCGCCGCCGGGACGTTGGTTGGCGATCTCCTCATGGTCGCGGCGATCACCGTCTGCGGGCTGGGCTATGCCGAGGGCGGGCGGATGTCGCGCCATCTCGGCGGCTGGCAGGTGGTTTGCTGGGCGCTGGTGATCTCGCTGCCGCTGGCGGCGCCGCTGGCGCTTCTCGCGCAGCCGGCGACCTATGCCGGCATCCCCGCCTCCGCCTGGATCGGACTGGCCTATGTCTCGATCTTCAGCATGTTTGTCGGCTTCATCTTCTGGTACCGCGGCTTGGCCGGCGGCGGCATCGCCGCGGTGGGCCAGCTGCAGCTGCTCCAGCCCTTCTTTGGCATGGGCCTCGCCGCGCTCCTGCTGCACGAGAGCGTCAGCCCGGCAATGCTCGCCGCGGCGGCCGGAGTGGTGCTGTTCGTGGCGCTGGCGCGCCGCAACGCGGCCTGAGGCGGCCTCTAAAGACTTATTATTTTCGAGCCGCCGCTCGGGACAGAGCTTCCTCGGCCCATTGATTAAGACTCTGGCCTGCAAGCTCGGCCGCAAGCGCCGCCTTGCGAGGCACTTCGGGGCTGACTCGGAACATCATTTTGCCGGAGAAGGGCTTGTTGGTCTCCTGTCCGAGCTTTTCACACATGGCAAGGTAATCATCCACGGCCTCACGAAACGCGGATCGTAGATCGTCCACGTTGTCGGCGTGAAAGCTGACGCCGTCTCTTATTCCAGCGAGCTTGCCAAAGAAAATTCTGTCATCGTCATCATATTCTATGCGAGCAGAATATCCTTTGTACGTCATGACGTTACTCATGGCTCGATACCTAATCTCATCAAGAAGTCTCTCGCCAACCGCACCTGATAGCGCTTGGCCTCTTTAGCCGGATGGGGGCGATGGAAGCTCTCGCGTTCTCCATCACGCTGTTCATACCTCTAGAGTCGACGCTTGCATTTTGTGCAAGCGCGTGCGGCGCGGCCTGAGGCGGCCGGATCAGGTCCGCGCGTTTCTCCTCAATATTCCTGGCTGGTCGGCCGGAACAGGATCTCGTTGACGTCCACGTCCTCGGGCTGGCTCATGGCGAAGGCCACCATGCGGGCGAAGGAATCCGCAGGGATCGCATAGGCCTCGTAATAATCGGCCATCGCCCTGGCCATGTCCGGATCGGTTATGCCGGCCGGCAGTTCGCTCTCCACCGCGCCGGGCGAGATGATCGTGGTGCGGATATTATAGGGCTTCACCTCCTGGCGCAGCCCCTCCGAGATCACGCGCACGGCGTGCTTGGTGGCCGAATAGACCGTGCTGCCGGGGCGCACCTTGTGGCCGGCAACGGAAGAGACATTGATGATCTGGCCGCTCTTCTGCGCCTTCATGTGCGGCAGCACGGCATGGATGCCGTAGAGCACGCCCTTGATGTTGACGTCGATCATGCGGTCCCACTCGTCGACCTTGCCGCGCTCCAGCAGCGATTGCGGCATCAGGCCGGCATTGTTGAGGATCACGTCGACGCGCCCATGCGCCTTCACCGCGCCGTCGACCAGGGCCTTTACCTCGTCGCGCTTCGTCACGTCGGTCTGCACCGCGGCCTCCGCGCCCAGGCCCAATTCCTTTGCCAGCGCCTGAAGGCGGTCCAGCCGCCGCGCGCCGAGCACCAGTTTCGCGCCATCCTTTGCAAGCCGCCGCGCCGCCGCCTCGCCAAGTCCGCTGCTGGCGCCGGTGATGACGACGACCTTGCCTTCGATGTTCTGTGTCATGCTCGTTTCCGTCCTCGGATGATGAAATTTCTTCAGGCGCCGTAATCGGCGTCGCTGACCTTCTCCAGCCAGTCCACGACCTGGCCGTCCTGCGCCTCGGCGATGGCGATGTGGGTCATGGCGGTGCCGGGCGCGGCGCCGTGCCAGTGCTTTTCGCCGGGTTCGAACCAGACGCTGTCGCCGGGGCGGATTTCCTCGACCGGTCCGCCCTCGCGCTGGGCGCGGCCGAGCCCGGAGGTGACGATCAGGGTCTGGCCGAGGGGATGGGTGTGCCAGGCGGTGCGGGCGCCGGGCTCGAAGGTGACGATGGCGCCCGAAACGCGCGCCTCGCCGCTGCCCTGGAAGGGCGCATCGATGCGCACCGTTCCGGTGAAATAGTCGTCCGGCCCCCTCACGGAGGCCTGCGAGCCGTTTCGTCTGATCTGCATGGCTGGTCCTCCCCAAAGGCGGCGGGGAGCCGCCCCATGCCGGAAAATCTGGGGAGTGCTGGGCGTGCCCGAAAGGCCGGGCGCCGCGTTTTCTGGTTGTGCCGCCTGCGCGTCACAGCGGCGGGGTGAGCGTGCACTCCAGATGCGTCGCCGGCGGAATGTCGAAGAAGGCGTCGTTGCCCTTGTTCCAGAACACCACCTCGCCGCTCTCGTGCTGCGCCGCATAGCGCGCTCCTGAGGCGGAGCGGGTGAGTGGCAGTTGGAAATGCCGGCCCGCCCAGTCGACAACGGCCCGCGGCGCCTCGCCGTTGATGAACAGCGCGGTACCCCGCGCCGACGAGCCGGCGCAGGTGAGGGCAAAGGGGCCGAGGCTGACATCGGCCGCCTGCGCCGGGGCCGCCAGCACAGACAGGAGCAGCAGCGCGCCGAGGCGGGATGCCGGGTTTGTGATTGCTCTCATAGGTTGTCCAACAATCATATGTTTAGAATTTTACGTTATTCCTCAGGGTAAGGATCGCCTCGTGCGACGCTCGGCTTGGCGGAGGACAGGCTGCAAGATGAAAAGGATCATCCGGCGCCGCGACATACGCAAGCGCGTCCACCTTTCCGGCTGGATGGACCTGGGCGACCGCGTCTGCATCGGCCTCTGCCGCATCAAGGACATTTCCGACGGGGGCGCCCGGCTGCGCCTCGACAAGGACGACACGGCGCCGGTGCGCTTCGTCCTGCGTTTGACGAAGGACGGTTCGGTCGGCCGCATCTGCGAGCGCATGTGGAGCAAGGGCAACGAGGTCGGCGTGAAGTTCGTCGGCCGCGTCAACGGCCGCTTCGCCGAGCTTGCCTCTTTCCCGCCGCTGTCGCCCGCGGCGGATCCGGGGCCCGCGCCGCTGGCCTCGCCAGTCTATGTCTAGGGCGTGAGCAGGGGGGCTTCCCTCGACAAGGATGGTTGGCGCTGCTACATGCGCGATGTTCGGCGATCAGCCGATTTGCGAACATGATCAGTAGCCGCTTTTTCCGCGAGACCGCCGTCCCGGCATCGGGGCTGCCTGTGCGGAAGGGCTTCGCGGCTTCCTCTTGAACCGGCGTGAGACATGGCCTTCCGACTTCACCGCGGCGACCTGCCGGACGACATCACCTTTTCCGGTGCGGTTGCCTTCGACACCGAGACGATGGGCCTCAATCCCCACCGCGACCGGCTCTGCCTGGTGCAGATCTCGGGCGGCGACGGCAATGCCGAACTGGTGCAGATCCTTCCTGGCCAGACCAGCGCGCCCAATCTCGAGCGTCTGCTGCGCGACAAGAGCGTGACCAAGCTCTTCCATTTCGCCCGCTTCGACGTGGCCGTGCTCCTGAAGACCTTCGGCGTCATGGCCGAGCCGATCTGGTGCACCAAGATCGCCTCGCGCCTGGTGCGCACCTACACCGACCGCCATGGCCTCAAGGACCTCACCCGGGAAATGCTCGGCGTGGAGATTTCCAAGCAGCAGCAGAGCTCGGACTGGGGCGCCGACACCCACACCGAGGCACAGCTCGCCTACGCCGCCTCTGACGTGCTCTATCTTCATGCGCTGCGGGAGAAGCTGCAGGTGCTGCTCGACCGCGAGGGCCGCACGGCGCTGGCGGAAGCGTGCTTTGCCTTCCTGCCGATCCGCGCCGCACTCGACCTGTCGGGCTTCCAGGATCAGGACATCTTTTCGCATTCGTGACGGCCGGGGCCTCGACGTCGTGGGTCTCCCTGCCGATATGAACGTCATGTCTCCATCGCAGCGGAACCACCGCTGTGCTATCGAATTGGGCCTTGCACGCTGCCACGCCGCATCCGGCGGCAGCTCCGGGATTTGCCAGAAAGGTGCTTACGTGAAGACCTTCAGAGCCTTGTCGCTGGTCGTGCTGCTGGCTTCCGCCGCTCCGGCTTTCGCGCAGACCCAGACAACCACTTCCGGCTCTTCGGGTTTCAGCAGCGATTCCAGCGAGCCCGTTAACATCGAATCCGACAACCTGGATGTGCGCGACAACCAGAACATCGCCATCTTCACCGGCAATGTCGTTACCGTGCAGGGCGACACCACGCTGCGCTCCGACAAGCTGACGATCTACTATTCGCCCGACAAGCCGGCGCAGAACGCCGCGCCGGCCAATGGCCAGCAGGCCCAGAAGCCGGCGGCGCAGGGTGACCAGCAGGCCTCGGGCCAAGGCTCCACGGGCAAGAACGAGAGCGCGGCGGGCCGCAAGATCGACAAGCTCGATGCGGTGGGCCACGTCATCGTCACCTCCAAGGACCAGCGCGCCACCGGCACGCACGGTGTCTTCGACCTGGTCGCCAACACCATGACGATGACCGGCGATGTCGTGCTGACGCAGGGCGAGAACGTGATCCGCGGCACGCATCTGTTCTCGGACCGCAACACCAATGTCACGCGGGTCGAGGGCGGCAAGCAGCGCGTGCGCGGCCTGTTCATCCCGAACAACAATAATAACAACAACAGCGGCGCCGCCACGTCCGGCGCTTCGCGGTCGCGGACGCACTGAAGGCGTTCATGTTCGGCCGCGGCTCCGTCTCCACGACCCCGGAACGAAACGCTCCTTCCGAGCCCCACAGCCATGCCGGGCTGCTCTCGGCGCGGGGGCTGGCCAAGAGCTATCGCGGGCGCACCGTGGTGCACGATGTCGGGCTCGATGTCTGGCGCGGCGAGGCGGTCGGCCTGCTCGGCCCCAACGGCGCCGGCAAGACCACCGTGTTCTACATGATCACCGGCCTGGTCGCGGCCGATGCCGGCTTCATCGAGATGGACGGGCGCGATGTCACCGCGCTGCCGATGTTCCGCCGGGCGCGGCTCGGCATCGGCTACCTGCCGCAGGAAAGCTCGATCTTCCGCGGCCTCAATGTCGAGGAAAACATCCGCGCGGTGCTCGAAGTGGTCGAGCCGGACCGTCATCGCCGCCGGGAAGACCTCGAGGCACTGCTGACGGAGTTCGGCATCAGCCATCTGCGCAAGTCGCCGGCGATTGCGCTCTCGGGCGGCGAGCGGCGCCGCGTCGAGATCGCCCGCGCTCTGGCCAGCCGCCCGGATTTCATGCTGCTGGACGAGCCCTTCGCCGGCATCGACCCGATCGCGGTGGGCGACATCCGCGCTCTGGTGCGCCATCTGACCAGCCGCGGCATCGGCGTGCTGATCACCGACCACAATGTCCGCGAGACGCTCGGCCTGATCGACCGTGCCTACATCATCCATTCGGGCCGTGTGCTCATGGAAGGCACACCCGACGCCATAGTTGCCAATCCCGACGTGCGCAGGCTTTACCTCGGCGAGGAATTTCGGCTTTAACTGTCGTCCGGAAGGGCCCATGCAAGAAATGAGCCCAGTTTCCGGAGCGCCGGCGCAGCCGCGATGTCACTGACCCCCAGGCTCATACTGCGGCAAAGCCAGTCCCTGGTGATGACGCCGCAGCTCATGCAGGCGATCAAGCTCCTGCAGCTGTCGAGCCTCGACCTTGCCGTCTATGTCGCCGAGGAGCTGGAGCGCAATCCGCTGCTGGAGCGCGCACCCGAGGAGGATGCGCGCGAGGGCGAGAGCGATAGGGACGATGGGGGCGAGGAAACGCCCGCTGCCTCCGATGGCCCGGTGGAAGGCGACTGGCTGCAGCCGAGCCTCTCCGAAAGCCGCGCCGACATCGAGGACCGCCTCGACACCGATCTCGGCAATCTCTACCCCGACGAGCAGCCGTCGGCCGGGGAGACCTACGCCGCCTCCGACTGGGCGTTGGGCGGCGGAGGCGGGCAGGCGGGTGAGGGCGATTTCAGCTTCGACTCGGTGCTCCGCGACGAAATCAGCCTGGCCGACCACCTCGAAGCCCAGCTCCAGCTCGCCACCGAGGACCCGCGCGAGCGCATCATCGGCGGCGCGCTGATCGGCGCCATCGACGATGCCGGCTATCTCAGCGAGAGCGTGGAGAGCGTGGCCGAGCGGATCGGCACCACGCCGACCGAGGTCGAGAAGGTGCTTGCCATCGTGCAGGGGTTCGACCCGGCCGGAGTCGGCGCGCGCGATCTCGCCGAATGCCTCGCCATTCAGCTGCGCGAGCGCGACCGCTTCGATCCGGCCATGCAGTGCCTCGTCGCCAATCTCGAACTCGTCGCCCGGCGCGATCTGGCCGCCCTGCGCCGTGTCTGCGGGGTGGACGAGGAGGATATCGCCGACATGCTGCACGAACTGCGCGCGCTGACCCCCAAGCCCGGGCTCTGCTTCGGCGGCGGCAATGTGCAGACCGTGATCCCCGATGTGATCGTGCGGCAGGCCCCCGACGGCACCTGGGCGCTGGAGCTGAACCCCGAGACGCTGCCGCGCCTCCTCGTCAACCAGGCCTACCAGGCGCGCGTCAGCGGCCGTTCGGCCAATGCGCAGGAAAAGGCCTTCGTCACTGAGTGCCTGCAGACGGCCAACTGGCTCGTGCGCAGCCTGGAGCAGCGCGCCCGCACCATCCTCAAGGTCTCCGCCGAGATCGTGCGCCAGCAGGACGCCTTCCTCACGCGCGGCGTCGAATATCTGCGTCCGCTCAACCTGCGCGCGGTGGCCGAGGCCACCGGCCTGCACGAATCCACGATCTCCCGCGTCACCGCCAACAAGTACATGGCGACCCCGCGCGGCATATTCGAGATGAAATACTTCTTCACCGCGGCCATCGCCGCCACGGTCGGCGGGGAGGCGCATTCGGCGGAAGCGGTGCGCCACCGCATCCGCCAGATGATCGAGGCTGAGGCGCCCTCCGCCATTCTCTCCGACGACACCATCGTGCAGAACCTGCGCGACGGCGGCATCGACATCGCCCGGCGCACGGTCGCGAAGTACCGCGAGGGCATGGGCATCCCCTCATCCGTCCAGCGCCGCCGCGAGAAGATGGCCCCGGCGTGAGGCTGGTTCGGGCAAATTCGGTGGGAAAGGAAGGGCTGGCGCCCCTGGGGGCGGGCACAGCTTTCCCCAGAATGAACCGGTTCCGATTGACTTCCCTGCCACCTCTCCGTAGGTCTCTTGGACAACGGGCGGGATCGGTTTCCGTGCAAACCAGTCGATCAGGGCTGACGTGCGAAAAGGATCATACCGGCTTGCTGCCGAACGGATGGTTCGGCAGCTGCGCAAGACCGGGACGGACTTGCGGCGCCGGGCCGGGGAGCCGGCATCTTTCACACCACATTCGGATTTTAGAGGACGAGGAGTCCGAAATGCTGTTCGTCCATCGGTTCGTGAGGCGCGCTGGCGCGATCATGAGAGAGTTTTCATGCTGAGCGATCTTTTGCTGCCCGATGCCGTTCTCCCGGCCCTCAAGGTCAACGGCAAAAAGCAGATCCTGCAGGAGCTTTCGGCGAAGGCGGCGGAACTGACGGGCCTCGACGAGCGCGAGATCTTCGAGACGCTGCTGCAGCGCGAGAGGTTGGGGTCCACCGGAGTGGGCAACGGCATCGCCATCCCCCACGGCAAGCTGACCACGATCAACCGCCTGATGGGCATTTTCGCCCGCCTCGAGCGGCCTATCGATTTCGACGCGCTCGACGGCGAGCCGGTGGACCTCGTCTTCCTGCTTCTGGCGCCCGAATCCGCCGGCGCGGACCACCTCAAGGCTCTCGCCCGCGTGGCCCGCGTCCTGCGCGATCCCAATGTGGCCCAGAAGCTGCGCGCCACGCGCGACGCGGCGGCGCTGCACGCGGTGCTCACCGAAGCGGCGGCGACCAACGCGGCTTGAGCTGCCGTGCGCATAAGCGACGCTGAAAAGGAAAAGGCGGGCCCTTCGAGGCCCGCCGCGTTTTTTCCGAAAGATGTCAGCCGTTAGTGCAGGCTGACCGTGACCAGCTCCTGCTGCCAGGCGCTGGCGATGGCGGCTTCTTCCGAATCCGCCAGGAGAATGGGCGTGCCGTCCGCGCCAAACAGCGCGAACAGGTTGAGCCCCGGCTCCAGCTCCGGCGCCTCGGGATAGAGCTTCGACACCTCTTCCGACGTCATGTTCTTGACGTAGGCGAGCTTGCCGCCGCCGATCTGCGCTAGCTGGTCGGGGGTGAAGTTATGAACCTGTGCCATCGTTATCCAACCTCTCTGCCCCGGCCTGGCCGCGGGCGGATATGTCGATCTTGCGGACGAGCCGCTGGGGCTCCGGCCGTGCGAGGTCGATCGTCAGGAGGCCGTTGATCAGGTCGGCCGACACGACATCCATGCCTTCCGCCAGCACGAACACCCGCTGGAACTGCCGGGCAGCGATGCCGCGGTAGAGGAAGACCCTCTGCCCGTCATCGCCCTGCCGGCCACGGATCACGAGCTGGTTCTCCTCCAGCGAGATCTCGAGCTGTTCGCGGCTGAAGCCGGCAACTGCCAGGGTCAGCCGAAGCCGCTCGGGAACCTCCGCGGAGGCGGGCAGGCGCTCCACATTGTAGGGCGGATAGCCGTCGCCGCTCTTGGCGATCCGGTCCAGCCGACGTTCGATTTCATCGAACCCCAGCAGGAAGGGGCTGGAGAATGGCGGCATGATCTTGGTCCCTTTTGAGGCGACCTCTCCCGGAACCTCCTTGAGAAGCATTCCGGACCGAAGTGTTGAGAGGGATATGGTGGCAGGCAAAGGCTACCGCAAGACGAACGGGGAGGGGAAGGTTCCAGGCTGAAGTCCCGCTGGTGGCATCCCCGCGATGAACGCGTTCCTGCGCCCCACCCTCCTTCCCTAGCCATCTGGCGGCCGCGGCGCCAGCCAAGCCTCCGTTCAGCCTTTCGTAAGCCCTGCGATGTTTGCCTTTGCGCATGTATCGCAGTTCGTGGATCCATCAGGCCGATATCCAGCGCCGGCAGGCGCGCCGGCGCGATGCGTCGGTCATGGCCACCATCTTCCTCGTCGGCGCGCTCGGCGTGAGCTGGTTCGTCCTGCGGCCCGATCTGGCCGCGCTGCTCGATCCGGACATGCAGGTCGCGGCGGTTCCGGCCAATCCCGTCGTCGCCTATCCGCATTTTGCGATGTGCAGGGCCTCGCTGAACCGCAATTGCGTGGTCGACGGCGACACCTTCCGGCTTGGCACGGAGCGGATGCGCATCGCCAATATCGACACGCCCGAGACCTATCGCGGCATCTGCGGCGGCGCGCGCGAGGTGGCGCTCGGCAAGAAGGCGGCGGCGCGGCTGCGGGTGCTGATGAACGGCGGCGGGCTCGCCATCGAGCGGCAGGGCCATGACCGCTACGGCCGCACCCTGGTGCGGGTGAGGGCAGGCGGGCGCGATGTCGGCGAGCGGCTGGTCAATGAGCGGCTGGCGCGGCGCTGGCCCGACGGCGCGGAATTCTGGTGCCGCTAGGCTGCCGCGACGGCATGGCAATGGCGCTGCCCGCCCCGCCTTGATAGGTTGCCCGCGCAGAAATCACCTGACTTAAAAAAGACGATGGCAAAAAGACGTATGGCGCTCGAAGTCGGCATGGGAACCGACATTCGCGGCGCGGATCCGACCAAGGCCGCCTGCAGGGCGGTGCGCGATGCGCTGTGGCACAATTCGCTGGCGATCGCGACGGCGCTCGGCCAGCCGCTGGAGGCGATGTTCGTCGACATCCATATCGGCGTGCCGCGCCCGGAACTGGTGGACAAGGCGGAGGTCCTGGCGGTCCTGCCCTACGGCACGGGCAGCGTCACCGTCGTCGATGGTGGCCTCGAAATTCCCAACGACGAGGGCACCGACAGCACATTGGTCGCCAATGCCTGCGTCGTCGTCAGCCTCGACATTCCCGAAGGAGCCAGGGGTGCCTAAGACTCGCGTCATTCTGGAAATGGGCACCGGCAACGACTGGCACGGCTGCGACTACACCAAGGCCGCGCTGCGCGCCGTGCAGGATGCGCTGCACCACAGCTCGCTGCCCTTCGTCCGCGCGCTCGGGATCGACAAGAACGACCTGGATGTCGACGTCACGGTGGCCGTGCAGCAGCCCGAAAAGGTGGACCTGGAGGCGGTCAGGGCATCGCTGCCCATCGGCAAGGTCACGGTGAAGGCGGTCAAGGGCGGCCTCGACGTTCCCGACCCGGAAAACGGCGACCCGGCGGTGATCGCCACCGTCGCCATCCAGGTGCGGATCGATCCGCCGGCAGCGCTGGTGCGCTGACCTCTCCCGCCTTTCAGAACGGGATATCGACCTTCATCCGCCCGGCATGGGTCCTGGGCGCCCGTATAGGGGTTGGTGCCCGACATGGTCAGCGTGCCCGTTCCCGAACATCCCCATAGCTCGACGCGCCCGACCCGGTCGAAGACCAGGTTGCCGTCATTCGCGACATTCCGTTTTCTTCAGTAATCCCCTTTTTACCGCCAGCGATTCGCCAAGAGTCTCTTGGAGTAGTACGTTGGTTGAGCGGAAAGGGAGGCCAAGGTTTCATTCTTGCCGGGGCTGGGGCTCTGGGAGGCACCCCATGAGGCTGGTCAAAGACCGTATCGCGACCCCACGCAGTTCGAGCGACTCGTCGGTCGTCTATGTCGTCCGGGACGAAGACGGAACTTTCGCAGCAACCTTTCAATCGGAAGAAGAAGCCAACCAGTTCATCCGTGAAAACGGGGGTGAACTCGAGCCTGCTCAAAATCCCGAGAGGGATTCCCGGTAACCTGTTCGGGCCGGAACAGATAGACGGCGTTGCTGCTGCGCGTCGGGCGCCGGGCAAGCGGCCGCGCCCCGCAGTATCTTCCGCCGATCCGACGGCATGGAGCTGGCGCGCTGCGTGCGGCCCCGGAATCGCGGATGAGCGGCATCCGGCAAGCGCTGGCAGGAGTGGTCCTATTCCATTGAACCGTCCGCCGGCCGCTGCGCTGGCGGCAGACTTTCGTCGGCCATCTCCTTCTTGAAGCCCTTGATGCCGCGTGCAAGGTCGCCCATCACCTCGGAGATCTTGCCGCGGCCGAACAGCAGGACGGCAACCAGCGCCACGATGGCCCAGTGCGACATGCTCATGATCTGCTCCTTTTCGTGGGTTTAGGTGTCATGCCGGATTGTGCAGGCGTTCCGCGCTCAGCGCCTGGATGGCGAGCGCCGCTGCCGAAGCGCGGTTCTCGATGCCGAGCTTGGAATAGATCTGTTCGAGGTGCTTGTTCACGGTGCGCGGGCTGAGATCGAGGATCTCGGCGATGTCCTTGTTGGGCTTGCCGCGCGCAATCCACACCAGCACTTCGGCCTCGCGGTTGGTCAGGGTGAAGACCTCGCGCAGCACGGCTTCGGGGGCGGCGCTGCCGACTTTCTCGACGCGCAGCAGGTACTGGTTTTCGCCGGTCGGGCCAAGCAGCGAGATCTGGATGGCGTGGCCCTCGCGGTCGAGCGTGGTGGAAGCCGCCCCGCGATGGGCGATGGCGGCATTGGCCCAGTCGCGGATTTCGGAGGGCAGGCTGGAGGCCTCCGGGCCCTCGGCCGGGGCATCCGCCAGCAGCCTGCGCGCCTGCGGCGTGCACCACAAGAGGTTGCCCGCGGCGTCGACGGCGGCGAGGAAGCGCCCCGTGGCGTCGAGCGCGCTGTGGGCGTTGCGCGTGGCGCGGGCATTGGCGAGGTGCACGCGGATGCGGGCCCGCAGTTCGTCCGGGTCGATCGGCTTCAGCACATAGTCGACGCCGCCGGCCTCGAGCCCGCGCACGATGTGCTCGGTCTCGCTGAGGCCGGTCATGAAGATCACCGGCACATGCGCGACCTCGGGGTTCTGCTTGAGACGCCGCGTGGTCTCGAAGCCGTCGAGTCCCGGCATCACCGCATCCATGAGGATGATGTCGGGCGTGATGTGCGCCACGGTGTCGAGCGCGGAATAGCCGTCCACCGCGACGAGCACCATCAGCCCCGCGCTGTCGAGCGAGTCGGTCAGCAGGCTCAGGTTTTCCGGCGAATCGTCGACGACGAGGACGCTATCGCGCATGTGGCGGGGGTCAGTCACCGGCGCTCTCCGTCAGAAGCTTCATATAGCCCTTGAGGTCGAAATTGCGGACGCAGGCCGCGAGCTCGTCGATCAGCGGACTGCTGTCGGGCTGGGCGTCGCGCAATTCGCTCAACCGCGCTTCGATGCCGCGCACATAGCCGATCGTGCCAAGGCGCTTCAGTTCCTCGACATGCTGTCCGTGCAGGGCGATCGGCGCGGGCGGGGCGAGGGGCGGCGAGGTCGCCTCGTCATAGATCCAGTCCAACTGCAGCCGGGATTCGATGGCGTCGAACAGCTTCTGCAGGTCGAGCGGCTTGGACAGGATCTCGTCGTAGTCCGCTTCCGCTCCCTCGGCGGCCTCGATCATGTTGGCCGAAACCAGGATGATCGGGGCGGCATGGCCGCTCTCGCGCAGGCGGCGGGCGAGATGCAGGCCGCTCATGCCGGGCATGGCGATGTCGAGAAGGTAGAGATCGGGCGTGCATTCCCGGCTGAGCGCCAGGCAGGCTGGCCCGTCGGGTGCCACGACGAGCGAGAAGCCCAGGGGTTCCAGCGTCTGGACCATGAGATCGCGGTGCCGCGGATCGTCGTCCGCCACCATGATGGTCCGGCGGGCGCCGCCATAGCCTGCGATATGCCGCTCCAGAAGAGTGGCGAGGCGAGGGGTTTCGACCGAGGAAAGCAGCAGGCGGACCTGGAAGATCGTGCCCTCGCCAACCACGCTGCGAACCTGGATCTCGCCGCCCATGATCTCGGTGAGAAGCTGCGTGATGGTCAGCCCAAGTCCGATGCCGGGAGTTGTCTCGGCGTCCACGCCTTCACCGCGTTCGAACGGCTGAAAGATGCGTTCGAGATCGGCTGCCGGAATGCCGGGGCCGGTGTCGGTCACGGAGAAGGTCGCAACGCCGCTGCGCATGGTGAGCTTCAGGGTGACGCTGCCGGCATCGGTATATTTGATGGCATTCGACAGCAGGTTGATCAGGATCTGGCGCAGCCGCTTCTCGTCGGTGGCAACGACGGCAGGCAGGCGCAGGGGGCAATCGAAATGGAAGTCCAGGCCCCTGGCCGCGGCCTGGAGGCGAAACATCCCGACGATCTGACCGAGGAATTCGCCCAGACGCACCTCGTTGCGCACGAGTCGCAGGCGTCCGGATTCGATGCGCGAAATGTCGAGAAGGCCGTCGATCAGGCCTGACAGGTGTTCCGCCGAACGGCGGATGACGCGAACCCCGTTCTGCCGCG
>Ga0182743_1001593_pt1 | contig 21732 bp, 11 predicted proteins | sample eDN3rd30CKraftOP_FD_128522 | JGI IMG/M metagenome (GOLD analysis project Ga0182743, IMG submission 128522) | Enriched Organic Plus compost microbial communities from Emeryville, California, USA - eDNA 3rd pass 30_C Kraft OP (version 2) (version 2) ... | reverse complement strand
CGCACCGGCTGGTCGAGCAGGGCTACGACTGGCTGTTCGTGAAAAGCGGTCTGCTGGACTGGATACGCGACGCCTCGGCGCAGGCCAGCGCCGGCAGCCATCGCCCGACCAAAGACTTCCGTTACTACATCGGCCTGGTCTACGTGAGCATGGAGAGCTACCTGATCGCCTCGGCCTACACGACGTTGGTCTTCCTCGTTCGGCTGCTGGTGCTGTGCCTGACCCTGCCGCTGTTCCTGATGGCCGCCTTCGTCGGCCTCGTGGACGGGCTGGTGCGCCGGGACATCCGCCGCTTTGGCGCGGGACGCGAGTCGGGGTTCATCTATCACCGCGCCAGGGCCAGCCTGATCCCGCTGGCCGTACTGCCGTGGGTGACTTACCTGGCACTGCCGGTCAGCGTGAACCCGCTGCTGATCCTGCTGCCCAGCGCCGTGCTGCTCGGCGTGGCGATGGATATTGCGGCGGGGAGTTTCAAGAAGTACCTATGAAGTCCTTCTACCGGTGTCCGGCTGACATCAGACCATCCGCCTCTGGTGGGCCATGCCCGGCGACAGCAGGTCAGCGATGTCCTCAAGAAGAGGGCGCAGCTTCTCGTGATCGGATCGAGCGATCGCCATATCGATCCGAGACGACCAATGTCCATGCCTGTACAAGCCTTCCGCACGCTCCAAGATTTCTCTTGCCGCACGATCTCGGATTTCCTGTGCTGGCGCCGACTCGCGCGACAGATGAGCTGCAAGCGCCGTTCTGAACTCCGAAACCTGCTCATCTCCACCCATTACAGCGAATGCAGCGAGACCGCAAAGTCCCCGCTCTAAAATGCCCCATCCCGTTTCATATCTCCCGCCCTTGAACGTCCAGGACAGGAGGCTCTCCCCGATTTCTTTCGCAATTTCATCGCAGCCGCGATTACGCGCGTCTATTGCGGCCTCGAACAACGTTTCCGTCATCTGGAAGTTCTCAACGAACGTGACCGATTCCTTGTCATCGGGAATCCAGGTCAATGTCGCAATCAACCAGCGCGCATGCTTCTGCAGTTCCTCTTGGCTGTGATGGTCGCATGCGGGCGCATTCGACACAGCCAACAGGATTTCCGTCACGCCCGTTATCCAGTGAATCATGTCAAAAGCGAAGTGCGACTTCGCCTGTATGGCTGCGAGAAGCAGCTCCTTCTCCGTTTGGTAAAGGCCATCTGCCCAACTCTCGATGTTCCGTATGACCGATTGGGCGTCCGCATTATCCGGTTGTGCTTCAGAGAGCGCATTCACCATTGCAGCGAGCCGCGCTCTTAAGCTATCCACGCTCGTCGACGAGTAGTACGGCCCCAGGAATGTGCTATGGCTGCTCGACAGGGGTGTATCTGGCACGTTAAGAAACAACTTCGCAACCAAGGCAACATCTCGGCGGACTTCCCCGGCCGCGAAATGGATGTCGTGATTCCTGGAGCGAAGGAGGTTGAACGTCAGATTCGCAAGCTGCCTCATGCCTTCCATCGTAACGGGGCGGTAATCCTCTTTCGCGCAGCCAGTGCACGCGATCAAAGCAATCTTTTCGCTGAGCACTGCTATGTCGTTCGGATCTCCATGGGCAAGGATGTATCGCGCAGACTGTCCCATAAGCCGTTGTCCTTCCAGCAGCACATCGGCCATGTCGTGAGGAACAACGGCCTGCACCGCGCCTGCAAGGTATCCTGTGGCAAGCTGCGCATGACTCTTCGTGGCATATGGGCTCGAGTAATCGATGCCGAGATACACTTGAGCCAGTGCTGCCATAGCTTGCAATGTCTGTTCGATTTGCTGCTCATCCCGGCGCGCAATCCCACTTTGGGCGTTTTGCCGCAGGTGCTCCAGTGTGTCGTTGAAGAAGCCGTCACTGGAAAGAGGATTATCGACAAATGGGTTATTGGCGTAGAAAGTTTTCCCCTTGGACTCGATGTATGCAGCATTGATGCCGACGACGGCGTTCAGCGCCGCGCCGGAAACTTCATAATCCCCTTGCTCTGCATAGCGCCGAGCAAACGACATTGCATGTCGGATCGATCTTTTCGCGCCATCGGTCCATCGATTGTTGATCTGGAAGAACGCCGTACGGGCCAAGTCATGAGTGGAGTCCGTGGGTGACGACCTGGCGCTTGCACTTTCTTCGCGCTCAAGGAGTGGCGTCTCCCGCTGAGCCCGCCGAGCCCAGGTCCGCAATTCCTTCCGGGTGTCGTGAATGAGTATTCCAAGTTGCCTCAATGGATTGATGAGGCCCAGGGCTCGCCGATAGGCGTACATGAACGAGATCAGTATGAATACGACCGCCCAGAAGGCTGCGAGCACGACGTGCGCCAGTCGAGTTTGATCGACGAACGTCGACAGCGTGGCGACGCCGATTGCCAGGAGGAATGCCAACGCGAATGCGCCGAGCAACTTCAGATCCCCGCTTAGACGGCGAAATAGCCCGTGAGGCATGCGCTCGATGTTCACCTGCATGGCAAACAGCACGAGCGACGTAACAATCGCAGCAGCGCCTATCAGCGCGCTTCCCGTGTTAAGAATCAGGCCGCGCAGCCCTTCGATCGCTTGCTCCGTTGCATAGTGGGCTTCAAGCGCGGACTGGAAAGTGGGCGACAGATAAACGCTTGCAAGTACGAGAAGAAGCAGGACTATGGAAAACGCGATACTGCCGTATCTAACCCCCCATCGCCCAAGCCTATATTGAGCCCTATACGTTTGCTGCCACAGTGCCGCGATTCGTCGCCGAATGGTCTTTCTCGTGCGTGCGACGACGGACTTCATGACATTTGGCAGGAACATGGGCAATTGTCAGGCGCTCGGATGCAGGCACACGAACTGGTTCCCGGCTCCCTCCGACCTCACTTCCAGGTTCGGACTCTTCGACGCAAGGTAGCCAAGCGGCTGTTCCAACACGAAGGGATAAAGCACCGCCAAGGAGGATAGCGTCGGAACCGATACGGCTTTGCCGAAGTAGCGCAGCGCCGCCTCGACCAGCCAGGCCACAGCCTGTTCGTTGCTGACCACGATCGGCTTCATGCGCACGAGGCGCTTGCCTTTCTCGACGCGCTCGATTGCGCCCCAGCTCGCCTGCGACTGCAGCACCATGTTGGTCATCCGGTACGTGCCTTCACGCTCGCCATAGGTTTCGCTCATTCGGCGATGGACTTCCGCCGAAGCACAATCACCTTGTAACGCCGAGAGGCGCCCCACCAGCTCCGCCACCTTGCCGAAGAACGGATAGGTGGCAATGGCCATGCCCCAGGTCAGGGCGGCGATAGGGACGCTCGGGTCGGCCTTGAAGATCGCGACGCCACGCTCGGCGAAGTCGGCGAGTTCGGGGCGCGGCTCCAGCCAGAGACGATTCAACACGGTCCGGGTCTTCTTGCGGGCAGCGACACCGAGCTCCGCCGCGTCGAGCAAGGTATTCAGCTCATCGAGCGTGCCGACTTTTGCCCGCACCCTGAGCGCCGCAGCCGCCCATTCGAGCGGTATGAAGCGATCAAAGCCAATCTGCGGTGCTGATGACGTTATTTGACTCAATTCACGTAACTCACTTTGACGAAGGGCACGATCAGCTCCTCCACGGAGATGCCGCCGTGAACCACGACTTGGTCATCCTTCGGCACAAACGCCCCGCGCCCTCCTGCGAATAGCGGCATGAAGTTCGCAGGTAGTCCAGCGACAGCCAGATGGAAGGTTTCCGGATTGGCGGCCGCCGTCTCCGCAATCACAGCCTCGCTGCGATATGTCCTGACGCGCTCCCCGCGCAGTTCCGACGCGACTCCCTGGTTCGGGCGGCCAATGCCCACCGCTTCAACGTTGCCGTGGTCTGCGGTCAGGTAGACGTGGAATCCGTTGTCCAGCAGCATCGAGAACAGACGATCCACGAAGCCCGACTCGCACCAGTTTGCAATCTGGGCTGCTATGCCCCGTTTTCCGAGCACCGCGCCATGGATGATCTCATCGACGGTGTCCACGACGAGACCGGCTACCTTCACAGCCGGACTGCTCAGCGCTGCCTCAAGCGCCGGAATGTCATCGGTGCGCTTGATTGACTTGCGGTACAGCACCTCGTTTGCGCGAAGACCATGGTCCTGCCAGAACCGCGTCCATTGCGCCGGTTCCTGAGAGGTTGATTCGATGCTGTCGGCGAACTCACGCGGGCGCAGGCCAGAGAACAGCGCCTGCCGGGACACCGAAGTCAGCGTTGGCAGCCACGCAAAGCAGGCGTTCTCGTCGAACATCAGCCGTTGAGACCGACTGATCACGGTCTCCCGGATCTGAATCCACTGGTCTACGGCCAGCCCGTCGAATACCAGCAGCGCGATCTTTGCTTCGCCGTTGCCCCGGCGCATCGCCAGATACCTTGGCACGTGGTGGACCATGATCGGCCCTTTGGCGGCCGGCAAGGACGGTAGATCCGCGTAATGCTTGCCAACCCATTCACGCAGATGATCGTCGGCGGAGATGACCAGGTCTCGCATTACGTCCTTGATGCTTTCCGCTCGGGCTGTATCCAATCCATGGAAGCGCGAGATGACTTCGCCAAGCCGACGCGAGAAATGGGTCCAGTCGCGGTGTGGTGACTCGATGGTCGGCACTTCCGTCTTCAGACTCTTGATGCCTTCGAGCACCAGGTTCCGCATCGACGCCGGGTCCTGCACCACGCCCGCCTTGGCCCACTCCGGCAGGGTGGCCGGCACGCCCTGGACCACCAGTGGGTGCAGCGTGCCGTCCAGGAACATCGAGTCGACGATCACCCGGACGTCATGGTGGTCGAAAGGCAGGTCGAGTTTTGCGACGTAATCGGGCGGCGTGGGTTCACCAGTGCGGGTTCCAGTGACGCCCAGCTTGGTGAGATAGCGAAACCAGGCTTCCTGCACGACACGCAGGGTGATGCTCTTGTGCGCAAACAACTCGGCGACGGGTATGCCCTTGAAGGCGTTATGCTCACCGACCACTTGCCCCACGTGCTGCGCAAGCACGGGCGGAAGGGCTGCCTCGCGGTAGTGCAGACGAAGGAGCTCACGCCAGAAGTCCTCCGGGCGGGTGATGAGGTGAGGGCTGATCCGAAAGATGTGCGTCAGCACGAACTCCTTGGTCGCGGCTTCGCCCAGCGACTGATGGGCGTGCCTTGCCTGCGCCTCGAATAGGGATGGCAGCATCTCGCTACCCAGCTGCCTCACCACGGCATAGCTCAGCTTGGGGAACAACTCGGCAAGACTCAGACTCAGCTTCCGCGCCTGACGCAGGTAGTCCCAAGGCAAGTCGGCGACGTTCACTCCCCGCAGATGGAGGATCAAGGCGCGGGAGGGGCCTGACTCGCCTCGATCCCACGCCGCCCGATAGCGCTCCTCATACTCCGCCCGGAAAGCGATGCTGTCCTCGAAGGGCAGTACTTCAAAGCCGCGCTCGCGCAGTCCCGACAACACCTGCTCATCCAGCAGCACATCGTCCGGGTCAGCGACGATCCAGAGCCGGGCCAGATCGACGGGAAACTCCTTCAGGATGCGGTCAACCCAGGCGGTCATGCTTGCGCACCTCCCAGGCGACCAATGCGAAGCATCAGCACCGCGTTCAGATCCGGCATGCAGCCTTCCGCATCCGCCAGCGCTGCCACGCGCGCCTCGTGCTCAGTTTCCAGCCGCTTGCGCCGGTGCTCCCTGACCGCGGGAAGACCGATGCGGCCTATCGCCTGGTAGCGCGCCTCGAAGGCGTAGCGCGCCCGTTCGCGCTCCTCGGCGAGCCAAGTGCGGTGCTCCTCCAGCAGCTCGGCGAAGAGCCGCTCCCCCTGGGCCTTGGCCGCAGCCAGCGACGTTTCGAAGCAGGCCAAGGCGTTCTCCACCTCGACCTTCGGTGCGAGCGTCACGTTCTCGGTCAGCAGCAAATCCCAGATCCGCTTGGCGGTGGGCATGAAGGTGCGGCCATCGTCGGTGACAAACACGGGCAAGAATCGCCGCCGGGAGAAGCTCTCGGAGAGATTGGATGCGCTGAGACGGATCTCCCATAGCGACCACACGCCATGCACCGTATCGGGCAAGCCGGTCACCGTCGCAATCGCCAGCGGCTGGCCTGCCACGTAGCGCGGCAGCTCGCTGATGACTGCGCGGGCGCGTGGATCTTCCAGCGTGATCCACTCCATCTCAGGGTTCTGTTCGGCGGTGCGCGCGTCGAAGCAGACGCGGGGAGACTCGCTCCCGTCCGCCCACTTCACACGCCATGCGTCGCCAACCTTCTCGGCTATCCCACCGCGTGCAGGTAGGCCGGCGGTGATCGCACGCTCCAACCAGTACTGCGCCGGATGATCCCGCCACTTGCGGGCATCGTCCGCTTCCAGCGCGTGGTCTTCCGTTAGCAGATCGGTGTCCTTCCGACTCGCCGCCACCTTTTCCCGAACCTGGTTGATCACCGCATCGCATTCCTTATCGATCGACGCGGGGTCTTGCAGTCCGTGGACGAACAGTTCATCAAAGATCGGCTCCACCTCCACCGAGTCCATCACATCCGCCGCCTTGTCGACACCGAACTCCTGGGCAATGACAGCGAGCTTCTCCTCCAGCACTTCGCGCACCCGGTGCTCCACGGTGTCTTCCAACACGAAGTTGATGGCGCGCACGACATGGGGCTGGCCGATGCGGTCGACGCGGCCGATGCGCTGCTCCAACCGCATCGGGTTCCACGGCATGTCGAAGTTGACGATGACATGGCAGAACTGGAGGTTCAGACCCTCGCCGCCGGCGTCGGTGGAGACCAGCACTCTCACGTCGCGTGAGAAGGACTGCTGCGCACGGGTGCGCGCGTCCAGGTCCATGCCGCCATTGAGCAGCGCCACCGAAAAGCCGCGGCTCTCCAGGAACTCCGCCAGCATGGCCTGCGTGGGAACGAACTCGGTAAAGACCAGCACCTTGAGCTGCGGATCGTTCTCTTCCTGCTGAAATTTGTAGATCAACTCCAACAGCGCCTCTGCCTTGGCATCCGTTCCCTGTCGCTCGGTTTCGTGGGCGAGATTCAGCAGCGTCTCGACCTCCGTCTTCTCCCGCTCCCAGCCGCCGGCCTGCACGGCAATGTCGAGCTGGGTTTGGCCGTCGAGCTCTGCCCATTCATCCGGATCAACCGCCTCGAACAGGCTCGCCTGCGGCTGCGGCGCATCGAGCAGGGCCTGGCGCTTCTCCAGGGTGGCGCGGATTGCGGCCGTACTGGACGTCACCAAGCGCTGCATCAGAATCATCAGGAACCCGATGTGGCGCTGCTTGGCGGCCATCGCCTGGTTGTAGCCGTGCCGCACGTAGTCCGTCACCGCCTCGTAAAGCCGTTGCTGCGCGGCATGCCTGTCCTGCCACGCCACGGCTTGGAGCCGCGTGGACCGGGGCTTGAACAGCGGTTGGCCCTCAGCGTCGATGGCGGCCCGTTTCTCAGTGCGGATCACGAACGGATGCACCCGGTCACGGTGGATGCTGCCTTCGTCCGGAAACGCCTCGCGGTCCAGCAACTGCATCAGCCGCATGAACTGGTCGGTCTTGCCCTGGTGCGGCGTCGCGGACAGCAAGAGCAGATAAGGCGCGGCCTCGGCCAAGGCGGCGCCCAGCTTGTACCGAGCAACCTGCTCGGTGCTGCCGCCGAGGCGGTGCGACTCGTCGATGATCACCAGATCCCAGCCCGCCGAGATCAGGTCCTCGAAGCGCTCGCGGTTGTAGTTGGCGAGTTGCTCCAGGCTCCAGCCGCGCCGGCCCTCGATGGGTTTCACCGAATCCAGCGAGCAGATCACCTGGTCGTTCATCCGCCAGAGGTTTTCGTCGTTCTGGGTGCCGTTGTCACGCCACTGACGGAAGGCCGCGAGTTCAGATGGCTCGACGAAGCGGAAGTGCTCGCCGAAGTGCAGCCGCATTTCGGCTTGCCACTGGCGCACCAGACCTTTCGGTGCCACCACCAGCACCCGCCGTACCATGCCGCGCAGCTTCAACTCGCGCAGGATCAAGCCCGCCTCGATGGTCTTGCCCAGTCCCACCTCGTCCGCCAGCAGGTAGCGAATGCGGTCCCGGCTCATGGCCCGGTTCAGCGCGTAGAGCTGGTGCGGCAACGGCACCACGCTGGACTGGATCGGCGCCAGCAGGAGGTTGTCTTCCAGCGCGTCGAGCAGCTTGGCCGCTGCCGCCGTGTGCAGGATCTGCTCCACAGTCGGGCGCACGGAGGAAAGCTCGCCGAGGTCCTGGGCTCGGGCGCGCACCACGGTATCCTTGGCCGGTAGCCAGACGCGGTAGGCCACCTCGCCCCACACGTCCTGGCGGTCGATCACCCGGCAGGGCGACGCCTGCCGGGCATGCCAGCACCAGTCACCGATGCCGAAGCCCAGGGCGCCTTTCGTCACGCGCCGGCCTCCGTGCGCGTCAGCGCTTGGTCATACCAGAGCAGCAGCTTCTCGTCTTCCTGCAGTGCCTCGTCGGGGATCTTCTGGGCCACTTTGATGATGGTCTGGTAGTCCTTCCTGCCCCAGGCGTCCTTGAAGCCGGCGCGCAGCACTTCCAGCCGGAATTCCTTGAGTCGGCGCCCGGTGGCCGCTAGGTAGGTATCGAACTCCTTCAGCAACGCTTTCTCGCGCTTCTTTTCCAGGTCTTGGGCCTTGTTCGGATCGGGCACGTACCAGCGGTCCTCTGCCTTGGCGATCAGCCGCGGATCGTGCTTGTCCAGGCCGCGCAAATCTTTGTGGTTGGTGGACAGGTAGCTGTGGATCTGGCTGGGTACGTCACCCGTACCGTCGTACTTCAAGAAGTTGTTTTCCAACAGCGCCGACAGCTCCGGCTTGGTCTCGTGCTTCTTCCATCCAGCGCCGAGCTGGGTGATGAACTCGGGATGCAGCTCCTGGTAGGTTGATGGGCGACGCTTGAGGAAATCCGCCAGCCAGTCGATGGCGCTCCGCTCGTCCGAGACGAAGAGTTCCATTTGCGGTGCCTGCGCCATCTGTGCGCGCTTCTTGTCGTACTCAGCTACCTGCTCTGGCAGGAAAAGCATGCCGTCGCGTTCGGGGAAGCGGCTGCGCAGGCCACTGAGGAACTCGTCGCTGGAAAGCGGCACTGGGGCGTCGTGGCGCACGAACCACGCCACCAGCCGGTCGTAGATGCGGCGAGGATCGCGCTCGACGACGAACTCCAGCTCGCCGTTCTTGGCCTTGACCACCGAGAGATTCTTGAGGTGCGTCTGCACGAAGTCCCAGGCGGAATCGGCGCAGGCGCCGCGCTCGGCGAAGCGTTGTTCGAGCCCCCCGTTGGGCTTGTAGGCCGAAATGACCAAGTCCTGCTTGACGGCAGTGGTGGATGTCACCTGGCGGTAGCTGCCCTGCACCTTGTCCAGCGCCGTCACTTCGGCCACCACGAAGCCCGCCTGCTGCAAGGCCACCTGAATCGCGTTCCAAACCGCCGCCTTGCTGTTGGAGAACACCACTGTCATCCAGCGGCCCGGTTTCAGCACGCGGCAATACTCGGCAAAGCAGCGCTGCATCAGGTGCTGGTACTCCGGCAGCGCCTTGCGCTTGAAACGATCGATGATGGCTTCCGGCTGCGCGTCCGTGGTCACGCCATGCCAGGACTCGACCAGGAAATTCAGGTCGGCGTAGTAGATGTTCTCGCCGAAGGGAGGATCGGTGAAGACGTAGTCGATGCTAGCGTCGGGCAGTGGCAGCCGCGCAGCGGTGCCGGTGTTGACTGCCGTGCCGCCAGGGCTGCCTTTCAGTGGGCGAAAGGTCTTGGCGAGTCTGTCCAGCTTGCCTTCGAGGATATACCAGGGGCTGCACTCAGCGTGTTGGGATGCCACGTAGTACACCCCAGTCAGATACTGATTCACTTGCGAAAAGCCTGTCGGACGGTATCGGTTCAAGACCGACGCGGTCCAGAACGCCTGCTCCACCATGAACAGCAGGAAGGCGCGAATCCGGGCATCGGGATGCGCTTTGGCCTTTCCCCACAGCAGGCCCATAGCCTGGGCGGCGCGGGGGAGGAAGAAGTGGTGGATGTGCGTGACCCCCGCATAATCCATGCGAGCCCGCTCATGTGTCATGTGCATAGGCGGGATTTCGATGGTGGGTACCTGGGGTGGTAGCGGCAATGACTCGATACGTTGGAGCACTGCCAGATCGTTGGCGGTCGGCTTCTTCTCATAGCGCGTCTTGCCGACGGTGTAGACGATCAGTGTCGCAGCACGTTTGGGTACCTGGATCGTCTTGCCTGTGCTCGGGTCGAGCTTGGTCGAATACAGCCTTTCGAGCCGAGACTTGGTTAGCTCGGCACCGCAGTGTGGGCAAGGAAAGGCATCCTTGACTCGCTTGGACTCCCCGTCCAGTGCTTCCTCGGTGAAGTTCACTTCGCCGGCGCACTCGGGGCAACTATAGAGCTGGCTCCAGACGGTGTACTCGATGCGCCCCTTGGTCTTGCCATCGGTATGCAGCGTCTCGTACATCGAGCCGATTTCCTGCTCCACTTCCTTGAGCAGTTGTTTGCCTGCCTTGGCGAAGAACTCCACGTCGAACGGCAGGTTGTAGTTGGCCGCGATGAAGGTGGCCGCCGGTGACAGATCGTTGAGGACGACGCGGCGCGCTCCCCACTTCGGCGCCGGCTTGCCTTGCTTCTTCCACTCCATCTCCAGCTCATGCCGATAAGCGGCGGGAGCGGAACCGCACCACTGCGCGGCCACGCCTGTCATGCCTGATCCCGCGAAGCCATCGAGCACGATGTCGCCTGGCTGCGTGTAGTGCAGGATCGACGGCACGATTGCCAGGTGCGGCACCTTGGTGTGATAGGAATGCGCCTTGTAGATCGGATCGGTCTTGCCCACCGATACGTCGATAGCCAACGGCTCGCGGCTGTATTTCACTGCCGGGTCGTAGGGCTTGCCGTAGTGCGCCACGAACTCCGCCAGCCACGGGTTCGGGCAGGCGGTGTAATACGGCGGGTCGGACATGGCGAGGATGGCTTCGTCCGTGCCCTGCGGAAAACCTTCCTGCTGGCGGAACGCCGGGTCTTTCAGCCTTTCGGCCAGCAGCTTCAAAAAGTGCTCGCGCCGGGCGGCGTCGCTGGCGAAAGTCTGGCCGAGGCATTCGACGGAGCCGGATGCTGACGAGGCTGCGCTCGCGGAAAAGATGTCATTCATCGAGTGCTTCCTCTTCTATTTCTTCATCTTGGGGTTCGGCGAATTTCTTCGGTTTGATGGCTATGGCTACTGCCTTGCCCGCTTCCAGGGTTGCCCGAATGACATCCTGAAGCACCTGCGACTGGCTGGGCGTCGTGCCAACCCACGCCTTGGACACCACCGTGGTGAACGACGTGTTGTCGAAATGGCGCTTTGCATTGTCGTAGGTGATCCGCAGGCCACCCTTTGGCCCCTTGATGCCAGCGTCGTTCTCCAACAGCTTCCAGTAGTCCAGCGGCAAGTACATGCCGGGCACGAGGCCCACGTCATCCGGGTTGAATACGAGTCTTGGGCAGAGCTTGAGGAAGAACGGGTTTTCGGTCAGCCGGAACCCGCCAATGCTCGTGTTGGGCGCACATGCTTTCAGCGCGCCGAGCACGGCATCCATTCGGTCGATCTCTTCCTTCAACTGCGCGTCGGGTAGCCGGTAGAGATAAAGCGGGATGCCGCTTTTCCTATCCGCCCGCTCCATCGCTTTGTACTGAACCATGACAAAGCTCTGGTAGGTTTCGTTGAAGTAGATCAGGTCGGTGCCGGTTTGCTCTTCGAGCGGAAGACGGTTTGCTAGGATGACGGTAAGGCGTTCCGCCGTTGCCTCGGATTCGAATACCGCCGCGCCATAGGTGTAGGTCTTTATTACCTCAAAACCGGGAAGGTTTTGCAGGTCGTTAATCACCATCGGGTCTTCGCGCAGCCGGACGCTGGGCAGCCCATCCAGAAAGGACACGGGTGTGCTATCCGATGGCATCCACTTCTGAATGGGGTCGCGGCTGAGTCCGGCAATCGACAAAGCCGTGAGCAATGCTTCCTTCTGCTGGGCCAGATTGCTTCTGGCCTTGGCGGACAACCGTTCGATACGTTCCGTTCTGACTTGACTGAACCGTTCCAACAAGGTGCTGGCTTGCGTTGAAAGCTGGCGAACAGACTCAATGACCGCGTGAAAGCCCTTGTCGGTCAACAAGCCGCCCGACTGGAATCGCTTGCGCACGGATGCAGCATTGCGCTTTGGCAGGCGATTGAGAAGTTTCCGAACAGATATTGGTTCCGGGAGTTCCTCGGCCTGGTCAATGTTCAACCGACTAAGTCCCGTACCGGCTCTTACGCCCCGCCGCCCCAGGCCGATGTGAGTCAATTTGCCTGCACTGACGACAAAGCAGACCAGCGGCGCGGTTCGACTATGCTGAAAGTCGGCGACAGGCTCGGCAAACGCGCGCTCTTCCGCGACACATTCAAGGAATGTGGTCATCCGGTCCTTCGACAGGAATACGACGAAGCCGCATGCCTTGGCCATTCAATCATTGCTCCCGTTGTCAGTCTCACCACTGCCATTCGGATGCGCTGCTTGTTGCCAATCCTCGGCAATAGCCTTCCAATCCAAGGTGCGCTCGACAGCCACCTCTTTCCCATTCTCATCAATACCCCTACCGGACCAGACCGCCCAGAAATCGGGGTCATCCGATTTCGGCCGGTGGTGTTCCGGCAAGGAATTGATCTGCACGAGCACCGGCAGTTCGGAGGCCCAGCCCAACAGGATGGCGTGGCGGGACGGCAAAGAAGGCAGATCGCGTAGCAGGCCGCGCAGGTTGTCAGGAACGAGCTTGTGCACCAATTCCTGATCGCGATCGTTGCTGATGCGATGGAGCAGATAGCTATTGCACTGGGACAGCACCGTGGGCGACAGCTCGCTTGGACGTTGAGAGGAAAGCACGAGCCCTAGGCCGAATTTTCGCCCCTCCCGGGCGACTTTCTCGAACACTTGGCAGCAGATGGCTGCTGAGTTCTGGTTCTCCGCATCGTCTTTGTAGCGCTTGATAAAGGTATGCGCCTCTTCCATCACCAGCACGGTGGGCAGCGTTTTCCCGTGATTGAGCTTGCGATAGCGCTGTAGGGCTTCCAGCGTCATGCGGGCAATGACCGCGGTGATGATATGAACGACCTCGGCTGGCACCAAGGACAGGTCAATCACGGTGACCGTGCCGTTGGAGGCTTGATTGTCCCCAATGTACTTGGTCAGCCAACCGTGCAGCGATACCTCTTCAGCACCGCTAGCGATGTTCTTCATGCGACTATCCGAAAGAATCGTTCGGATTCGCATCAGCATCGTCTCGACGTACTCGGAAACGTTCAGCAACTCTGCATTGGCCTCGACACTACGCAAGAGTTGATCGCCGGTGAATGCGCGAGGCACGTCGGCGTCGATGGGGAGAATATCGGTATCGCTTCCGCCGAAGGCCGAATGCGCCGCTTGAGCAAGCTGCAGGAACTCGTCGATTTCTGCTCTCGTGAAATCTCCATTAGGGTATCTGTTGGTAGCCGTGGGCGTTCGCGCTGTCACGAAGTCGGAGATCTTTCCATTGAGCGCGCCCAAAGCATCAATTTCGGTCTGGGAAAACGAAGCATCTTCAGCCAACCCCTCCTGCCACTTGTTTATCTTTTCGAGGAAGTTCTTGGGATGAGGAAAGTTCGCCCAAGGCCTACCAGCATTCCGCTCGATCTGAATCACGCTTACCACAGTTCGCAGGAAACGCCGCATCTCATGGCTCGGCGTGACCGAAGTCTCCACCGCACCATCGCGCACCGAGCGAAGCGCCTGAATCAACGTTGGACGCTGCGTCCTGGCGCTCGCTTGAGTGAATGCACTCCATTCGGCACTATTCCAGAACCACAGGGGCACCTGGAGCTGTTCGACGCCTTCGCCGGGCTCCACCGCAAATACCCGCACCTCGCTCATGTCCCGAAAGGTATTGGCATACTCCCCGTTGGGATCGAGCACGATAAAGCGAGCGTTGGGGTCGGCAGCACCTCGCGTCCTTCTTGCTTCATCCATCGACCAGCGAATCAAGCCCGCCACCGAGCAGGACTTGCCACTACCAGTATTGCCCAACACGGCCAGATGGCGGCCGAACAGGCGGTCAGGGTCGACTCGCACCTCCGCATTGGCAGCCAGCGGGCTGATGCCTATCTTGACGCGGCGGTTCTCGCCGGACTCGACGATGGCGCGAAGCTGGCTTTGTGTAGGCAGCACTACCGGGTCGCCGACCGTGGGATAAGCCTCCACACCGCGCCGGAAGTTGTAGTGGTCCTTGTCCCCATCGTGGCCTTCGTAGATCAGGCAACCCAGGGGATTGAGGCTCAACTTGCGCAGGGGGTACGGCAGATCCACCAGGCCGAAGTCCTGCATGCCTTTACGCTTCGGGTACTGGGAGCGCTCGACTGTTATCCACTCCACCTGTGCCACCAGGTGGCCCTGGTCGCTTGGCACCAACACATAGCCATTGATGCGCGGGAACGGGCGCGGCGTTCCAGTATTCAGGGCAACGGCATCGGGTGTCTCGATGTCCAGCAGCACCTTGATTTCATCGGGCGAGACGAAATCGATCGTGCCAATGCGCAAGGAATCGGCATAAGCGAGCGGGGACAGGCTCATGCCTCAGCTCCCATCTCGGCCTGACCCTCGCCCTTCGACTTTTGCTGTGGCAGGAACTCGGCTCCATGGCGCTGCTTAAGCAACTCGCTCATGCGGAACGTGGCCCTGTCGATAGCGGCCTTGGGCAAGAAGTACTCGGTCAGCGTCGTCAAATCCGCCAGTTGTGGCCCCACCAATAGGCTGACCTGCGAGTTCCGCTCCTTTGCGAGCGGGAGGATTCTGCCGAGATTGTCATCCCGCGAAATCACCACCAGATGAGTGGATGGAATGGTGAGCATGTCGCGGATCACACGATTGATATGCTCGTCACCAAAGCTGTAGCCATACGTCACCAATGTGCTATTGGGGCGGCATACGGCGGCTGCCAAGTCGCGGAACAGCTCCACGTATGGATAGTCCGACGTTTCCCTGTCTTTGGCGGCATTGGGGTAAATCATCAGTTGGTGGGGACTGGCGCCAGCGAGACCGGGCGCCTTCAAATAGGGTCCGACGTCCTCCGCACCGAACGGCAGACCGAGACGACGGATGTCCTTGTCCGCCTGCACCCAGTCCACTGAGCCATGCAGCTTCGTAAAGCGCGCCACGCCTTCCAGGTAGCGCGGCTCGCCGCGAATGCCTGGCGGGTTGTAGTGCATATCCAGATCCAACCGAGACGAGCGGAAGATCGGTGTCAGATTGCCGAGGAAGCGATCCAGCAGATGCAGACCTGCCAGCTCGGCTCCCGCTTCAATCAAGCGATCGTAGTTGGTCGTGAAGATATGCAGACGATCCCGCGTGCCGGTGCGGCTTGCAAAGCTCATCAGGAATGTGACCAGGCCATTGAAGGCATTCTTCCGGTGCGCTTCCGCCGCGGCGGCAATGCCGGCTTCGCTCTTAAGGATGGACTGAGCAAAGTCCAGAAGCGCTTTCGACAAATCTTCCCGCAATGCGTGAGCATGCTTGTCGGCGCCGAAGACCTCCAGCCCCCGCAATAACTCATTGGCAATTCGAATTTGGTCTTCGACGTTGCTTTGATCGCGCCCCGCTGCCTTCGCGGACGCGCGGGCTGCTGCATGTATCTTCTTCTTGAATCTCCCGTCGGAAACACTCCCTAGCATGCCCGCTGCGGGCTTTCCGGTCGCGATACCGTGTACCGCATGGGTCAAGCCCGAGCCGACCAGCAGCGAAAGATGCTCAGACTGAAACAGGGATGTCAGCCATGGCTCGATGCGACTGCGCAGCTCCTTGAAACCAAACTCGCCGGCACTCACCCATTGCGCATCCACGCCTTCGCACAGATTGAACTTGCCTTCTTCGGCTACCTCAAAGCGAACAGGCTCATGATCGTCCCTGATCTTCAGAAGGTTGATCGCCTTCGGACTCGACTCGGCTTGAATCGAGTCACCGCCTTGTTGTTCGTTCGTTGGCATGGCCGCCTCCCCGGATAGTCTCTAATCGCAAGCAGTCCTGGTTTCTCTCTCACTTGGTGGGTGATTGTTGCCCCTTCACTCCACGACGAACCGCAGTTTGGTCGCATCCTTGCCCTTGCAGCGCTCATTCATAAAAGACTCGAAGCGCTTGCGTAGATCCTCGGGTGTAGCGGGCGATCCGCCGGTGAGCAGCGCCTTCTTGATGTCGTCGCCGGTGACCACGATCTTCTCAAGGCCGGACAGCGCCTCCTGCACGGCCGCGACAAACTCGGGCGTGACCGGATCTGGCAAGGCCTTTGAGGCAAGGAAGCCCTTGATCAGGTCGCGCTGCGTGGCCTTCAGCAGCTCGAAGTTGGCCTGGATGATCGGGTCGTCCAGGTTGTCGAGCAGCGTCTGTTGCCAACCCTGCAGCAGGCGGTCGAGTTCGTCGTCCAGTGACTTGAGGACGTTGGCCGCAGGCAGCAGGTCGCCCTGCTCGTTGGCGGGGCGGAAGCTGCAGTGCGGGCAAACGGGGCTGGCGGCCAGCTCGGACTCCACCAGGGACGCGCAGCTCTTGAGCTTGTCCAGCTTGTCCTCGAAGGTGGTGAGCTGGCCGGTGGGCATGAGGGAGATGCCAGCTAGTGCCCGCAGGGTCGTGATGCGCGGGTCCTTGCGCAGGGCAGACTTGCTCTTGTCCTCCGCCACGCCGAGCCGGGCCTTGCTGTGTTGCGCCACGTAGGCGGTGATGTAGTCCTTCTTGAGCGTGGCGAGGTGCTGGCGATACTCGGCGGCATGCTGCGCACTGCGGTCCTCGGCGAGTTTGTCGAGGATGTCTTTGCGGGCAGCCTGTGCCTGCTGCACCCAGGCATGGTCGGTGGCGAGCACCATCTCGGCCTGCGACAGGTATGCCGCCGTAGTACCCAGCTCGGCCACCAAGTCGCGCAGTTTCTCCACGGACGACAGGACATCGAGGTTCTTCTTCTGGCTATCGATGTCGTCCTGGGTGATGCGCAGATTCTTGAGCTTGCCGACAGTGTTGTACGGCGACAGTCCTTCCAGGAAGCCCTTGAGCGCTTCCAGCCGCGTGCGCCGGTCGCGCAGCTCCTCTTCGCGTAGGAGGGACTGGCCCCAGAAGCTCAGCCGGTTCTGCAGGTCGGTGCCGACCGTGAGCACGCGCTGCACCTGCTTGGCCACGGCATCCAGCAGTTCCTTGACTGGTTCTTCCTTGCCTTGCGTCGCCATCTGGGCAAGTCCAGACGGCAGGCCCAGCAGCTCAAACAGCGAGCGCAGGACGGCGACATTGATCTCCTTCGGCGCCTCGACGTGCTTGAACTGCTTGAGCTCGTCCAGCGCCCGTTCGACGAGCAGAGCCATCTTGCCGGAGTCGATTTTGTCGCCGGTAATGGCCAGCACGATGTCGCCCGAGTAGACCAGGCTGCCCAACACCGCCACGAGCAGGTCGGGTTCCAGGCGGAAACGCACGGGCGCGAAGTACTCGACGTCGGTGGCGCCGCTGATGAGCTCGCTGCGGTTGAGCACCTGGCCGTGGCCTTTGGCCTTGAGTCGGTTGAGCACTTCCTGGGCGTACTTGGATCGCGTGGGCTCGATGCGGTCGCCGTCCAGCATCTCCAGCGCATCCAGGATGGCGATGGCGTCCTTGGTGCGCGTTCCCCCCGCCAGCGCCTTGAGAGCATTGGTGATGAGCTGCTTGCGGTTGGATTCGGTGACCAGCACCGAGAAGGTCGGATATTCCGGCGCCAGGTCAGCGAAGTGGGTGCCGAGGGCCAGGCCTGAGGTGACGTTGACGATGTCGCGGAAATTGGCGCGTTCATCCGGCCCAAGCCGCAGCTTGTCGCGCATCGACACGCCCTTGGCCCACTCCTGCAGGGCTTTGGTCTTGCCCTGGTAGGTGACCTCGAAGGCGGTCATCTGCTTGTCCTGCAGCCACCTGCTCATGTCGCGCAGGGCATCCTTGGCCTTGTCCAGGTAGACAGCCTTGGCCGCGCCGCTGGCGGTCGAGGCCAGCTCCTGGGCGGCGGCGTAGAACGCGAGATGGCGCTTGATGGCGTCATCCAGCCCCTTTAACCGGAAGAACACCTCGTCCGTTTTGCTGTCGTCGCGGAAACGGGGCGGCTCGAACGGCTGGATGAAGTAGATGTAGAAGTCGCGCTCGGGTTGAGCGGTGGGGCGATCGTTGGGTGCCCCGAGGAACAGGTAGCCGTTGCGCTCCACGCGGCGGTCCTGCCACTCGACCTGATGCTGCCAGATCTTGTACCCAGTGACATAGGCATGCTCATCGGTGCATTCCATGAGCTGCATGAGCGCGCTGTAGTAGGCGCGATCCAGCGCATCGTCGGACAGCGCCTCGGCGCGCTTCTCGATTTGGGCGTCGTAGTCGACGTCCTTCTTGAGATCGAGGTAGTACTGCTCGGTGTCCGGCGCCTTGGAGATGAACTGGCCGTTGACCGTCTTGACGATCTCACGCAGGGTCGTCTGCACCGCGGTCAGCAGGTCGTCGGAGGGCTCGCCGCCCATGTCCTCGATGCCAGGCTGGTATAGGCAAAGCGTGTCGCGCAGTTCCTCGGCCGTTGGGCCCACCGGCACGTAGATGTCGCCACCGGTGGTCAGCCGGTGTACGGACAACCCCTTGATCACCCGCATGGCCATCGCCTTGTAGGGCGGCCGCGTGAAGGCCTTCTGAACGCGCTCGGAGAGCACCTCGGCGACCTTCAACACCGGGCCGATGTTCGGGTCCGAGCGCAGCACCGAGTTGGAGGTGACCGTCTCCCAGAACTTGTCGAAGCTAATCAGGCCGGGGCGATCAGTCGGCACCTCATCGTCGAGAAGTGCCTGGATCTGGTCGCGCAAGGTGACCAGAGCGCCGCGCTTTTCGGTGAAGATCAGTCGCTCGAAGGTGCCGATGTAGTCCGGGTGGACGGGGAACAGGCGGACGTACTCATCCATCCGCTCGTTCATGCTGCTGTAGAACTTGGCGAAGGGCGTGAGGTAGATGCGGATCTTGTGCTGCTGGTCGGCTGATTTCTTGAGGAGGCGTTCGGCCACGACAAAGCTCACGTCCTGGCGGGCAAGCAGCACCTGGGTGAAGCGCTCGTTTACGCGGCGCAGGCTGTCGGCCACGTGCTGGAAGCGGCTGCTGTCGAAGATGGCCTCCTGCACGCCGGCCACGAACCGGAAACGCAGGTGCTTGGTGACCTCGCCGATCTCGCGCAGGAAGGACAGATCCAGCACCAGATCGTGGTCCTTGCGGGAACGCAGGAATTCGAGGAACTCGTCGACGACGAGCAGGACGCCGTGATTGGGGTGTGCCTCGTCGAACGCGGCCATCATCTCTTCGAAGGCGGCCTTGTTGTTGACCACTTTGTCGGCCGGGGGGAACGAGTAGCTGACGCCCTGGTTCTCCAGGAAGATCTCAAGCTCCTGCGTGATGATGTCGCGCAGGGACATCTGGCTGGAAATCTCGATACGGTGCACCTTGAACTTGCCGGCGATCGCGCCGGCGGCCTCGGCGACCTTGGGGTGGCGGATCATGGGGACATAGGCGGCGTCCTCCGCGATCAGCGACAGCACCGACATCAAGTGCGACTTACCGGTGCCGTAGTTTCCGACGACCAACACGCCTTTGTGATCGACCGATTCGTCGAACGAGAGCTGCGGGATCGTCTGCTTGGTAATCCGCTCGGCCATTTCGTCGGAGATGACGTAGGTCGCGACGAGCTTCTTGGCCTCATCGGGCCGGTTGGCGTCGAGCAGCTGAATGACCGACTCGATCGGCTCGAACTGAATGAGATCCCCGTAGCGCATGCGTTTTCCCCTTTACCCCACCGTTTCAATTTCGAACGGGACCAGACCCTCGAGGCCGTAGTCCTGATATTCCGGATGCCCCATTTCTGCATAGATCAGGCGGCCATCACGTAGCTCTCCTGGCCACACCGCTACGACACGCCGGGCATGAGCGTGGCGCTTGAGCAGATCCAGCGGATCGAGCTTGAGCGACTGATCGAACAGCAGCTCGATGTTGTCGAGCAGAAGCAAATCGCCGTTGGCATGCTCGTCCGCCAGCTCGCGCAAGATGACAGGCGCCTTGAGCACGCGCTGCCTGGAAGGCAGCATGGTCAGCCGCCCCCCCAAGGCGCTGCCGACGCTCAATACTTTGGCGCCACGCCATTCGGCCAGGCCAGCGAGCAGTGCGGTCTTCCCGCCGTCTGGGCGCCCAACCAGTAGGATCAGCTTGCTTTGCAGCGCACCGATCTCGTCAACGAGGCGATTGAGGTGATCGAGCATGTCACCCTCAGTCTGTCTCGGTGATCAGCTGACGCTGGTCGGGAGATCGGTAACCCGGCGCCAGGATGGCGTTCTTCACGCCATAGAGCGCCAGATGGTCCTTGAGCCACAGGCGGTATTCATGCCCCTGCAGGCTATGGTCTGGCGAACAGTCCACACTCCACTTGCGCAGGATATATCCCGCGGTGGCCGCGCGTAGCTTCATTCGCAGCAGGCCATTCTGCATCCCGTAGTCCATCTCCGTGACCTCGGGACGGAGCTGGTCTGGGTGCGGCACAAGCTCTAGCTCGACGATCCTCGTCCACTGGATGTCCTGGTCGCTCGTCTCGTGGGCGTGGACTTGGTGGCCTTTCAACACCACCGGGCGTTTGATCCGGGTGATCACGAAGTCCCGGAACTCTTGGTTCTTCCGGTCGAAAGCACGGACATGCCAGCGCAATCCGTTATCGATGAGCGCGAACGGGACAATCTCTCTCTCCGCGCGCCCGCTGGAGATCGAGTGGTATTCGATCGCCAGCGGACATTCCTGATGAATGGCCCTGGTCACGCCGGCAAGCACATCCAAGTTGGGATGGGTCAGCCGCGACGGGGCCTCAGACGCCACCCAGGCCTTGAGCCGCATCGGCTCCCCATCACCGAACCCCTGGGTCAGCCACGACAGGACCCGCTCCGGAGGAAAGTCGAATACCGGCCGGAAATCCGGTCCGAGCACGTAGGACTTGCCCTTGGAGTCGTAGTCGATGTTGCCGGGGGCCAGATCCTTGTAAAGCGCAAGATCGCGAGTCGCTGCTGCCGACTGGATTCCAAAGCGCGACACAAGGTCCTGACGACGGATCTCCCCGATGAAGCGCACACGCAGCTCGACGAAGGCGAGCCGATCACGCTGCGGCTGAGTCAGGTCTGCTAGCTGTTCGTTCGACATCCTGAGGTTCGTTCGGGTTGTCAATGGCGTTTGGGGATTATTGACGAGAGTATATGGGCCGCCCGGAAATGCGTCCATCAAATTCCAGAGATACTTATGTTCGGCGCATCTTGATTACCATATCCGCCTGAAGCAGCCCGAGCCACCGAGCGACTTCGCATCCTCATCACCCTGGTGGTTCGCAGCCGGGCAAATCCGGCATAGCGCCCGTTCCGATTGTTTGTGGCCCACCCCGGCCTCACGCCGCAGCATCCCGCCATCCAGACGACTGTGGAACGGCGTGATGACACCCCTTGGCAACCCGACGACTCCCTGCCGCCGTGTGCCGGCCTTGGCCTTGGCGCTCACCATCGCGCTGGCCGGCGCATCGCCCGCATCGGCCGCCGACGGCCTCGCCTCGGAGCGGGAGCAACTCGCCGCGCTCGCCCGCCAACTCGACCTGATCGACCGCCTCGCCGAGCACGCCGCCCACACCGCTCCGCAGGAACGCGCCCGCTACCACTTCGACTACGCCCGACT
>Ga0182743_1001591_pt1 | contig 21745 bp, 16 predicted proteins | sample eDN3rd30CKraftOP_FD_128522 | JGI IMG/M metagenome (GOLD analysis project Ga0182743, IMG submission 128522) | Enriched Organic Plus compost microbial communities from Emeryville, California, USA - eDNA 3rd pass 30_C Kraft OP (version 2) (version 2) ... | reverse complement strand
CCTGGCGCAGCTTCGCGACGATCTCTTCGGGCTTATGCTTCTTCTGGGGCATTCAAACGTCCTCTCCAACGGCTCAATAACCTACTTCAGGGAGGACCACTTTTCAGGGGGCAGACCATCACGTGGTCGAAACGGACCTCCGCCACGAGTACCGGATCCAGGGGTTCCCATTGCGTGCTGCGGCCGGTGCTCCAGCGGCTTGGCCCACCCGGTTTCTTTCCGGTGAAGCCCGGCGGGGCGCGCAATGCTTCAAGCCGTTCGGTCAGGCCGGCACGGTCTTCCGCCGCGATCGTCGATGTGAACCCGACGTGATCGAGCTTGCCTTCGTCGTTGAACAGTCCGAGCAGGAGCGATCCCACCTGTGCGCTGCCGGTCAGGTAGCGAAAGCCGCCCACGACGCAATCGGCGGTTCGCAGGCGCTTGACCTTGATCATGACGCGCTCGCCCGGACGATATGCCTCGTGCCGGCCCTTGGCGACCACGCCGTCGGTGGCGCCGCCGGACTGATCGAGCCATCGGGCGGCCTCCGAAGGATCGTTCGTATACCTGGAGACGCGGAGACGGGCATTGCCTGCGGCCTCGACGAAGTCCTCGAGGGCGGAACGACGTTCGGCGAGAGGTCTGTCGATCAGTTTCTCGCCGTCGGGGCTCACCAGCATGTCGAACAGGATCAGCGTTGCGGGGATGCTGTGTGAAAGCTTGCATATCCTGCTTTGGGCGGGATGAAGGCGCATTTGCAGCGCTTCGAACGAGAATTGCTCGCCAGCCTCGATCACCAGCTCGCCGTCCACGACAAATCTGCGCTGCTTCAGCTCCCGCAGAAGGGCGACGATTTCGGGAAAGTACCGGCCGAGCGGCTTGCCGGACTTGGCGCGCAGCTCGACCGTGTTACCTTCCCTGAAGGCCAGGCACCGGAACCCGTCCCATTTCGGTTCGAACTGCCAAAGGCCCGCTTCGGCTGGAAGACTGCCGGCCACCTTCGCCTCCATCGGAGGCGTATCGAGTTGAAGTCCGGCTACGCTGTCCATTCTGCGATGATCAACCTGCAGCCGATCACTCATACCTCATCGAAGCGGCTCCCCTCCTTGCCGGGGTTGCGTGAAATCACGCGTTCTTCCAGATCGTCCGGCAAGGCCGCGTCGCTGTCCTGATAGGGATTGTCGTCATCTTCTTCCGGAAGCTCGCCGTCCGGCTCATCCTCAAGCTGGAGGTCGCCATCGTCGGAAATGCTTTCCGGCGTGATTTCGCTGCGCAGCGCGCTTTCCCAATCCGGCTGCTCGGGTTCGGGCGGCCGCTTGATTTCCTTCGGGATGTCATCCCGCTTCGGATCTTGAGACATCTTGGTTCCTCGGTGGGTTCACTTCGGACGACGGTTTGCGGAATGATCCTGCTCCTGGACCGTCTTGATCGCATTGCCGTCCTGGCCACGTTCCTTCGAATGCTGCTTCTTGTCCCGGTTGGACAGAACCTCGTTCTCTCCCAGGGCATCCTTATCGAGCTCGGTCATGGCGCCCCCGCCGGAACCCTTTCCCTGGGTTCCTTTGCCGAAATGCTTCTTGTCGCCGCGGGCCATGATTGCGCTGCTCCTGTCGGTGGAATGGCGTTGCCCTGCTTGCGGAAGAGGCAACTGCCGCCGTCCCACAAACCCGACATGGGCGGAATTGTTCCGGCCTCTTCCGGCACCCGGCAGTCAGGTTGCAGGATTACCTGTTCGCTCCGGCGCAGGTTCGTCAAAGCCTTGCAGGGGCTCCTCGACGAGGATGTTGCGTCGGCGCGCATAGGCCGCGAAGACATCTCGCGCCTCTGCGGCACACACTCTGCCGTCCATGGCATCGCGGCAGACCGCCATCGCCGCCTCCCAGGCTTCGTCATGCTCGCAGACCGCCCTGTCGCGAAGGAAGGTCAGCGCCGCATTGACGGTTTTCATGCGGCATGGAAACCCCAGACCGACGAGGATGGTCACGGGCTGGTCAAAACGCAGGCTGTTCATGGTGATACCTTTCTTCTGAGGTGTCGGGGCGCACGCCTTGGCGGCTGCAACATCGAACGTTGAGGCACGGTCGGGACCTTGCCTCCCGCTCTTCGCGCGTCATGCTTGGCTCTTGGAGCTCTTCGGTTGCCTGCCTTTTCGCGCCGGCGGCTGCGCAAGGGATGGACTTTCGTCAGCCGTCTCGTTCTCCACGAGCTCGCGTGCCCGCCGCCAGTGCTCCTCCGCCTTGCCGGCCGGGCGGCCTTCGTCCTCCCAGAGTTGATAGGCTATGTCGCGAATGCGTCGTTCCTTGTCCATGTCGCTCATGGCGCAATCCCCATACCCGGTTTCTGACGGAGCAAAATCTCGCGGAGCAACGCAGGACCCGCATCGTTGTTCCAGCCGGCCGATCGATGCACGCGCCGTTTGTGGAACTCGCCGGAAAGGCGGAAGCCGGCCACCCGGGATAAAAGCCGGACAAGCCTCGGAAGGCGGCGGAACCAGCCCGACGAGACCACGTTAAGCAAGCACATCTCAGTTGGAGAGCGAGGGCAATCCAAGCTTTCCCAAACTGCGGCCTGAGCGCGGAACGGCGTTCTGGACTCACGTCAATCGGGGACCAGCGGAGAGATCAGGGATTCCAGGGCTCGTGCTTCGCATCTACTATATCCATCCACTGCTTGCCGGCTCCCTTGACCAGTGGAAGGTCGAGTTCGGCAGGATCGGGGACATGGGCTTCAGCCATGTGCTCAGCGCGCCGCCGTTCCGGCCGGGCGGGCGCGGCGACCTTTTCCTGACCGCCGACCACGAGCGGCTCCATCCCGCGCTCGCGGCGGAGGAGGTTCAGGCGGACGCCGCGATCGCGGCGCTTGCGCGCGACTGCGCGGAAAGCGGCCTTGCGCTGCTGCTGGATGTCGTCGTCGACCGGGTGGCGGACGACCTGCGCACGCAGGGGTTTCCTTCCGACTGCTTCGCCGTTCCGCGCGGAGCGGACGTGATCGATCCGCGGAACATCGAGGAGCGTGATGCGCTCGTGGCGCGGTTCGACGATGCCGCCTGCGCGGACGCGCTCGCCGGCTGGTGGGCGAAGCGGCTTGCGCGGCTTGCCGCGGCGGGCGTCGCGGGCTTCCGTTGCCTTCGTCCGGCGGCCGTCCCCGCCGAGGTGTGGCGGCGCGTCATCGGGGAGGTGCGCGCGGTCCACGGCGAATGTCTCTTCATCGCCGACACGCCGGGGCTTGCCTGGGACGAGGCGCGCCGGCTGTCCGGCTGCGGCTTCGACTATCTCACTTCCTCGGCCGCCTGGTGGGACGGTCGCGCCGAATGGCTGCTGCTCGAGCACGAGGCGCTGCGGCCGGTCGCGCCGCTGATCGCCTATCCGGAACAGCCTTTCGGCAAGCGGGCGGCGGCTGGCGGAGCCGCGCGGCGCGCCCTCGGCGTCGCGGCGGCCACGGGCGCCGGACTGCTCGTGCCGATGGGCTTCGAGCATGGCGCCACGGCTCCCCTCGACCCGGTGCGGGCCCGGCCGGCGGCCGAGGCAACTGGAGGCGACGACCGCACGGCGGCGATCGCGGATGTCAACCGCATGCTGGCGCGCGGGGAGTTCATCGGACGCGACGACGCCCTCCACCCGCAGAGCGCGCCCGGCGCGCCGGTGACCGCCATCCTGCGCACCGACAGCGCCGATGCGCGGCGTGCCGCGCGGGCGGCGCTCATCCTCGTCAATCCCGACGTTTCGCGGCCCGCGGCGTTCGACATGCGCGCCATTGGAAGCCTGCCGATCGGGCTCGCGGCGTTCCGCGATCCCGCGCGCGGGGACATCGCCGTGCCGCCCGACGGCAGTATCACGCTGGAGCCCGGAGAGGTGCGCCTTCTCGCCGCCGCGCCGAGCGTGCCGGTCACGAAAGTGCCCGCTCCGCAGGTGGCGCAGGCGAGCGCCGCGCCGCGCATCGTCATCGACGCCGTGGCGCCTTCGGTCGACGGCGGCCGCTTTGCCGTCAAGCGGCTGGTCGGCGAGACCGTCACGGTCGAGGCCGACATCTTCATGGACGGCCACGACGTGCTGGCCGCGAGCCTCCACTGGCGCGCCGCCGACGAGAAGGGATGGCGCAGCGTGCCGATGCGGCGGCTCCTCAACGACCGCTGGGAAGCCGCCTTCACGCCGACGCGGATCGGCAGGCATGTCTTCACGATCGAGGCGTGGCGCGATGCCTATGGAAGCTGGCGCAGCGAGGTGGAGAAGAAGCACGCGGCCGGCAAGCCCGTCACGCTCGACCTGATGGAAGGCATCGCGCACCTGCGCAAGGCCGCCGAGGGCAGGCGCGACCGCGCGGCGCGGGCGCTGCTGCGTATCCTCGACCGGCTCGGCCCCTCCGACGACGAGAGGCGCGAGGGCCTGCTGACCGACGAGGTCGGGGATCTCGCCGCCGCCTGCGAGCCGAAGCAGTTCCTCGTCCGCCATCCGGTCGAGCTGCCCGTGGCGGTCGAGCGCCGGGCGGCCGGCTTTGCGAGCTGGTACGAGCTGTTCCCGCGCTCCCAGACCGACGATCCGGGCCGCCACGGCACCTTCGACGACGTGATCGCGCGGCTTCCGGCGATCCGCGACATGGGCTTCGACGTGCTCTACTTCCCGCCGATCCATCCGATCGGCGCCACCAACAGGAAGGGCCGCAACAACGCGCTGACGGCCGCGCCGGACGAGCCGGGCAGCCCCTATGCGATCGGCTCGCCCGACGGCGGGCACGATGCCATCCATCCCGAGCTCGGCAGTTTCGCGGATTTCCGCCGCCTGCGCGAGGCCGCCGCCGCCCATGGCATCGAGCTCGCGCTCGACTTCGCCATCCAGTGCTCGCCCGATCACCCATGGCTCAAGGAGCATCGCGGCTGGTTCGCCTGGCGCGCCGACGGCAGCCTGCGCTATGCCGAGAACCCGCCCAAGACCTACGAGGACATCGTCAACGTCGACTTCTACGCGCAGGAGGCGCTGCCGGAGCTGTGGCTGGCGCTGCGCGACGTCGTGGCGCTGTGGGCGGAGGAGGGCGTGCGGCTGTTCCGGGTCGACAACCCGCACACCAAGCCGCTGCCCTTCTGGGAATGGCTGATCGCCGACATCTCTAGGCGCTATCCGGACGTCGTTTTCCTGTCCGAGGCCTTCACCCGGCCGAAGATGATGTACCGCCTCGCCAAGGTCGGCTTCTCGCAGTCCTACACCTATTTCACCTGGCGCAACGAGAAGGCGGAGATCGCGGAATATCTGACCGAGCTCACGACGACTGCGCCGCGCGATTATTTCCGGCCGCATTTCTTCGTCAACACGCCGGACATCAACCCGTTCTTCCTGCAGCGGTCGGGCCGTCCGGGCTTCCTCATCCGCGCCGCGCTCGCTGCGACCCTGTCGGGCCTGTGGGGCATCTATTCCGGCTTCGAGCTGTGCGAGGCCGAAGCCCTGCCGGGCCGCGAGGAATATCTCGACTCGGAGAAATACGAGATCAGGCCGCGCGACTGGAACGCGCCCGGAAACATCGTCGCCGAGATCACCCGCCTCAACCGGATCCGCAAGGTCAATCCGGCCCTGCACAGCCATCTCGGCCTGACCTTCTACAACGCCTTCGACGATGCGGTGCTCTATTTCGGCAAGGCGACGCCGTCGCGCGACAACACGGTCCTCGTCGCGATCAGCCTCGACCCGTATGCGGCGCGCGCGTTTTCCTTCGAGCTGCCGCTCTGGGAGTGGGGGCTCCCGGACGACGGCGCCCTGCATGTCGAGGATCTCGTGAACGACCGCTCGTTCGTTGCCGCCGGCAAGGTGCAGCAGATGACGCTTGCGCCGCACCAGCCTTTCGCGATCTGGCGCGTGCGGCCCGCAGGGGAGGCCTGACCCATGCCGAGGAGCCGCAAGACCGAGATGCCGTCCGATCCGCTATGGTACAAAGATGCGGTCATCTACCAGCTCCACGTCAAGTCGTTCTTCGACGCCAACAATGATGGCATCGGCGACTTCGCCGGCCTGATGGCCAAGCTCGACTATATCAGCTCGCTCGGCGTCACCGCGGTGTGGCTGCTGCCCTTCTATCCCTCGCCGCGCCGCGACGACGGCTACGACATCGCCGACTACCGCGCCGTGCATCCGGACTACGGCGCCATGGCCGACATCCGCCGCTTCATCGACGCGGCGCATGAGCGCGGCATCCGCGTCATCACCGAGCTGGTGATCAACCACACCTCCGACCAGCATCCGTGGTTCCAGCGCGCGCGGCTGGCGCGGCCCGGCTCGGCGGCGCGCAACTTCTATGTCTGGTCGGACAACGACCAGGCCTACAGCGGCACGCGCATCATCTTCCTCGACACCGAGAAATCGAACTGGGCCTGGGATGCCGAGGCGGGCGCCTATTACTGGCACCGCTTCTATTCCCATCAGCCGGACCTCAACTTCGACAATCCGCAGGTCGTGCGCGCGGTGCTCAGCGTCATGCGCTTCTGGCTCGACCTCGGCGTCGACGGGCTGCGGCTCGACGCGGTGCCCTACCTCGTCGAGCGCGAGGGCACCATCAACGAGAACCTGCCGGAGACCCACGACGTGCTGAAGCGCATCCGCGCCGAGCTCGACGCCCGCTATCCCGACAGGATGCTGCTGGCGGAAGCCAACCAGTGGCCGGAGGACACCCAGCAATATTTCGGCGACGGCGACGAATGCCACATGGCGTTCCACTTCCCGCTGATGCCGCGCATGTACATGGCGATCGCCCGCGAGGACCGTTTCCCGATCACCGACATCCTGCGCCAGACGCCGGAGATCCCCGCCAACTGCCAGTGGGCCATCTTCCTGCGCAACCACGACGAGCTGACGCTGGAGATGGTCACCGACAGCGAGCGCGACTATCTCTGGCAGGTCTATGCGGCCGACCGCCGGGCCCGCCTCAATCTCGGCATCCGCCGCCGGCTGGCGCCGCTGCTGGAGCGCGACCGCCGCCGCATCGAGCTCATGAACGGCCTGCTGCTCTCCATGCCGGGCACGCCCGTCATATACTACGGCGACGAGATCGGCATGGGCGACAACATCCATCTCGGCGACCGCGACGGCGTGCGCACGCCCATGCAGTGGTCGCCCGACCGCAATGGCGGCTTCTCGCGCGCCGATCCGGAGCAGCTCGTCCTGCCGCCCATCATGGACACGCTCTACGGCTTCGATGCGGTCAACGTGGAATCGCAGAGCCGCGATCCCCATTCGCTGCTCAACTGGATGCGGCGGCTGCTCACGGTGAGGCGCCGGCACAACGCCTTCGGCCGCGGCACGCTGCGCTTCCTCTATCCCCGCAACCGCAAGATCCTCGCCTACCTGCGCGAGCACGAGGGCGAGACGCTGCTGTGCGTCGCCAACCTGTCGCGGGCGCCGCAGGCGGTCGAGCTCGACCTCGCCGCCTTCGCCGGACGGATACCCATCGAGATGACGGGCGATTCGTCCTTCCCGCCGATCGGCCAGCTCACCTACCTTCTGACCCTGCCGCCCTACGGCTTCTACTGGTTCATGCTGGTGACGGAGAGCGACCTGCCGAGCTGGCACCGGCCGGTGCCGGAGCCCCTGCCGGAGTTCGCCACCGTGATCATACGCAACCACATCGACGAGGTCCTGAGCCCGGCCAACCGCAGGATACTGGAAGGCGAGGCGCTGCCGGCCTATCTCGCCAAACGGCGCTGGTTCGCCTCCAAGGACGAGTCGATCGACAAGGTCGAGATCACCGCGGCAGCGCCGGCGCCCCGGCTCGCCGATACGCTCCTCACCGAAGTCGCGGTGACGACCGGGCGCGGCACGGAGCGCTATTTCCTGCCGCTCGGCATCGCCTGGGAGGACGAGACGGCGGCGGCCCTGCCGCAGCAGCTCGCGCTGTCGCGGCTGCGGCGCGGCCGCAGGGTGGGCCACCTCACCGACGCGTTCGCGCTCGAACAGTTCGCGCGCGGCGCCGTCGCCGCCCTGCGCGCGGGCAGCACGCTGGCCTTCGGGGACGACAGGATCGCCTTCCTTCCCGAGCCCGGCCTGCGGGCCGTCGAGCTCGGCGCGGAAATGGAAATCAACTGGCTGGCCGCGGAGCAATCCAACAGTTCGCTGGCGATCGGAGACGCCATGATGATCAAGCTGATCCGGCGCTTGCAGCCTGGCATCCATCCCGAGGCGGAGATGAACCGCCGCCTCACCGAGCTGGGCTTCGCCCATTCGGCGCCCTTGCTCGGCGAGGTGGTCAAGCTCGGCGGTGACGGCGAGCGCGCGACCGTCGGCATCGTCCAGGGCTACGTGCGCAACCAGGGCAATGGCTGGGACTGGACGCTCGACTATCTGCGCCGCGCCAGCGACGACCTCGTCAGCCGCGATCCCGCCGATGCCGGGGACCAGGGCGAATGGTTCGCCTCCTACGGTGTCGTGGCCACGTCCATCGGCCGGGCGCTGGCGCAGATGCATGCGCTGCTGGCGAGCCCCGGCGACGATCCGGCCTTCGCGCCGGTGCGGGCCGGCAAGGCGCAGTGCCGGCGCTGGGCGAAGGCCGTGTCGGATCAGGTGGCGGAGGCCTGCAAGGTGCTCGCGGCCGGAAGGGAATGGGCGGACGAGGACGACCGCCGGCTCGCCGAGGACATCCTCGGCCGCCGCGACGAGCTGCCCGCCCGGATCGCGGAACTGGCCGCGGCCGGCGCCGGCTCGCTGGAGACCCGCATCCACGGCGACTTCCATCTCGGCCAGCTCCTCGTCGCGCAGGGCGACGTCTTCATCATCGACTTCGAGGGCGAGCCGAGCCGCAGTCTCGACCAGCGCCGCGCCAAGGCGAGCCCGTACCGCGACGTGGCCGGGCTGCTGCGCTCCTTCGATTACGCCGCCGCCGTCGCCCTGCGCACGGAGCTCGGCGGCGAGCGGGCAGGGGAGATCGACGGCAAGCAGCGCCTGGTCGCCGCGTTCCACGAGGAAGCCGTGGCCGCCTTCCTGAAGAGCTATCGCGAATCCTTGCCGGCGACCCTGCACGACTGGGCCGAGCCGGCCGGCGAGGAGGCTCTCATCAAGCTCTTCTCCCTGGAAAAGGCCGCCTATGAGGTCTGCTACGAGGCCGCCAGCCGCCCGGCGTGGATCGGCGTGCCGCTCAAGGGACTGGCGCGGCTGATCGGCTCCATCTTCGACCGACGCCCCGGGGAAACCGTGTGATGGCCGACCCGCGCGACATCGATCCGGCCCTGAGCGTTTCGCCGGATGCTGCGGCGGCGCTGGCGGAAGGCCGCATGCGCGATCCCTTCGCCGTGCTCGGGCCGCACCGGGCCGGCGACGTGCCGGTGCTGCGCGCCTGGCTTCCCGGCGCCCGCGCCGTGGAGGCCGTCTCGCGCGGGGACGGCCGCGTGGTCGCGACCCTGTCCGAGACCGCGCCCGGCCTGTTCGTGGGGCGGCTGGCGCGGGAGGAGCCCTACGTGCTGCGCATCCGCTGGCCCGGCCCCCACGGCGACGTGGTCGACGAGCGCGCCGACCCCTACGCCTTCGGCCCGCTGCTGGGCGACCTCGACATCCACCTGATCGCCGAGGGACGCCATCACGAGCTCTGGCGCGTGCTCGGCGCGCGGCCGATGACGATCGACGGCGTCGCCGGCGTCCGTTTCGCCGTCTGGGCGCCGAATGCCGAACGTGTGTCCGTGGTCGGCGACTTCAACGCCTGGGACGGCCGCCGCCATCCGATGCGGCTGCGCCATGACGCCGGCGTCTGGGAGCTCTTCCTGCCGGGCCTGGGCACGGGCGAATGCTACAAATACGAGATCCGCAGCGCGCACGGCGCCGTCCTGCCGCTGAAGGCCGATCCCGTCGCGCTCGCCACCGAGGTGCCGCCGGCCACCGCCTCGGTGGTGACCGACCGGCTCGACTTCGACTGGAGCGACGACGAATGGATGGCCGCGCGCGGCGAGCGGCAGGCGCCGGGATCGCCCATGTCGATCTACGAGGTGCACACGCTGTCCTGGATCGGGCGTACGCTCGACAACGCCGCCGGCCGCGAGGAGGCGCTCGACTGGGACGATCTGGCGCGGCGGCTCATCCCCTATGTGGTGGCGGCCGGCTTCACCCATGTGGAGCTGCTGCCGGTGATGGAGCATCCCTTCGGCGGGTCCTGGGGCTACCAGCCGCTCGGCCTGTTCGCGCCGACGGCCCGGCACGGCGCGCCGGAAGGCTTCGCGCGCTTCGTGGATGCGTGCCATGCCGCCGGCATCGGGGTCATCCTCGACTGGGTGCCGGCCCATTTCCCCGCCGACGTCTACGGCCTCGCCCGCTTCGACGGCACGGCGCTCTACGAGCACGAGGACCCGCGCGAGGGCTTCCATCAGGACTGGAACACGCTGATCTACAATTTCGGCCGGCGCGAGGTGTCCGGCTTCCTGATCGCCAGCGCGCTCTGCTGGCTGGAGCGCTTCCACGTCGACGGCCTGCGCGTCGACGCCGTCGCCTCGATGCTCTACCGCGACTACAGCCGCGCGCCGGGGCAATGGGTGCCGAACATTTATGGCGGCCGGGAGAATCTGGAGGCGATCGACTTCCTGAAGCACCTGAACACGGTGGTCGCCGAGCGCTGTCCGGGCGCCGTCACCATCGCCGAGGAATCGACCGCCTGGCCCGGCGTGACGCAGCCGGCGGCGGCCGGCGGCCTCGGCTTCTCCTACAAATGGAACATGGGCTGGATGCACGACACGCTCCACTACGTCGCGCGCGATCCGGTCTACCGTTCCTACCACCATGGCGAGATCACCTTCGGCCTCGTCTACGCGTTCTCGGAGCGCTTCGTGCTGCCGATCTCCCATGACGAGGTGGTGCACGGCAAAGGCTCGCTGCTGGGCAAGATGCCGGGCGACCTCTGGCAGCGCTTCGCCAACCTGCGCGCTTATCTCGGCTTCATGTGGAGCCATCCGGGCAAGAAGCTGATCTTCATGGGTTGCGAGATCGGCGCGCCGCGCGAATGGAACCATGAAGGCGCGATCGACTGGGACCTGCTCGCCGATCCGCAGCATGCGGGCATCCAGCGCCTCGTGCGCGACCTCAACCGCGTCTATCGCCGATGGCCGGCGCTGCACCGCGGCGATGGCGAGCCTTCCGGCTTCGAGTGGGTGGTGATCGACGACAGCCATAACAGCGTCTTCGCCTTCCTGCGCAAGGCTGAGGGCGGCGCGCCGGTGCTCGCGGTAGTCAACATGACGCCCGTTCCGCAGACCGGCTACCGGGTCGGCGTGCCGGTGGCGGGCTTCTGGCGCGAAATCCTCAATACGGACTCGCGGCTCTATGGCGGCAGCGACATGGGCAATGCCGGGGGCGTGACCGCCATCGACGCGCCGAGCCACGGCCAGCCCTTCTCCTTCGAGCTGACGGTGCCGCCGCTCGCCGCCATCTATCTCGCGCCCGACGCCTGACCCCCCTTTTGGCCCCCGACCTATGGACGCCTGACCCATGCCCGCGACACCAGACCACCTTCTGCCCGGCTCTCCGCATCCGCTGGGCGCGACCTGCGACGCGCTCGGCGTGAACTTCGCCGTCTTCTCGGCCCATGCCGAGCGGATCGAGCTGTGCCTGTTCGACCCGTCCGGCCGGCGCGAGATCGCCCGCCTCGCCATGCCGGAATGCACCGATCAGGTCTTCCACGGCTACCTGCCGCTCGCCCGCGCCGGCCTGCTCTACGGCTACCGCGCCTACGGCCCCTACGACCCGCGCAACGGCCATCGCTTCAACGGCAACAAGCTGCTGCTCGACCCCTATGCGAAGGCGCTGGCCGGGCAGGTGCGCTGGTCGGACGCCCTGTTCGGCTACCGGCTCCATTCCAGCCGCGGCGACCTGTCCTTCGACCGGCGCGACAGCGCCGCCGCCATGCCGAAGGGGATCGTGACCGACGACCGCCTCGACCGACTTCCCCCCATGCCGCCGGCCCCGAACGTCCCGTGGAGCCAGACGGTGATCTACGAGGCCCATCTGCGCGGCCTCACCATGTTGCGCGACGAGGTGCGGCCGCACGAGCGCGGCACCTTCGCGGCGCTTCTGGAGCCCGCGGTGATCGACCACCTCGTCAGGCTCGGCATCACCGCCATCGAGCTCCTGCCGGTGCAGGCCTTCCTGCAGGACCGGCACCTGCTCGAGAAGGGCCTGCGCAACTATTGGGGCTACAACACGCTGGCCTACTTCGCGCCCGAGCCGCGCTACCTGTCGAACGGCTCGCGCGAGGAGTTGCGCATGGCCGTCGCCCGGCTGCATGCGGCCGGCATCGAGGTCATCCTCGACGTCGTCTACAACCATACCTGCGAGGGCAGCGAGCTCGGCCCGACCCTGTCCTTCCGCGGCCTCGACAATGCCAGCTACTACCGGCTGGTGGACGGCAATGCGCGTCATACGGTCAACGACACCGGCACCGGCAACACGCTCAACATCTCGCATCCGCGCGTGCTGCAGATGGTGATGGATTCGCTCAGGCACTGGGTGACCTGCTACGGCATCGACGGCTTCCGCTTCGACCTCGGCTCCACGCTCGGCCGCGAGAGCTACGGCTTCGATCCCGGCTCCGGCTTCTTCGACGCGCTGCGCCAGGATCCGGTGCTGTCGTCGCGCAAGCTCATCTCCGAGCCCTGGGACATCGGGCCTGGCGGCTATCAGCTCGGCAACCATCCGACCGGCTTCGCGGAGTGGAACGACAGGTTCCGCGACGGCGTGCGCCGGTTCTGGCGCGGCGATTCGGGCCTGCGCGGGGATCTCGCCGCGCGCATCACCGGCTCGGGCGACTTCTTCGACCGCAACGGCCGCGCGGCGTGGTCCTCCGTCAACTTCGTCACCGCCCATGACGGCTTCACGCTGGAGGATCTGGTAAGCTTCAACGACCGCCACAACGAGGCGAACGGCGAGAACAACGAGGACGGGCACAGCGACAACAACAGCAATAACTGGGGCGAGGAGGGACCGAGCGAGGACGAGGGCATCATCGAGACGCGCGGCCGCGTGAAGCGGGCCATGCTGACCACGCTGTTCGCCTCCCACGGCACGCCCATGCTGCTCGCCGGCGACGAGGCCGACCGCACGCAGCAGGGCAACAACAACGCCTATTGCCAGGACAACGCCATCTCCTGGATGGACTGGGAGCGCGCCGCGACGCCCGAGGCGCAGGCCCTTGCCGCCTTCGTGGCGCGGCTCGCCGCCGTGCGCCGCGCCTATCCGGTGCTGCGCAGCAAGTCCTTCATGCACGGCCAAGAGGAGGTGGCGCCCGGCATCTCCGAAATCGCCTGGTTCGACGAGCGCGGCGAGGCCATGACGCCCGAGGCCTGGAACGATCCGGAAGGCCGGCGCCTGACGCTGCGCCGCGCCGGGCGGGGCATCGACGGCGGCGTCGACGTGGTGGCGCTGGCCATCAACGGGTCGGGCGAGGCGGCTCCGTTCGTCCTGCCGCCCGCCGGTCTCGCCTGGCGGCTGGTCGTGGACAGCGCCGATCCGCAGGCGCAGGTTGCGGACGTCGCTGGCGAGTTCACGGTGGAGGCCCACAGCGCCGCCATCCTCGTCGCGCGTCCGGCGGGGAAGGCGCCATGACCGGCCCGCACTTCGGCAGGAGATTGCCCTTCGGCGCTACGGTCACGGAAGATGGAACGCTGTTCCGCCTCTGGGCGCCGGGGCAGCGTGAGGTGTCGGTGGTGGTGGAAGGGCGCGAGCCAGTCGCGATGGAGGCGAGGGACGGCTGGTTCGAGGCCCGGCTCGCCTGCGGCCCCGGCACCGCCTACCGCTATCGCTTCGGCGACGGCACGCTCGTTCCGGACCCCGTCTCGCGCGCGCAGGCCGGCGACGTGCACGATCCGAGCCTCGTCGTCGATCCGGAAGCCTACCGCTGGCGCAATCCCGGCTGGACGGGCCGCCCTTGGACCGAGGCGGTGCTCTACGAACTGCATGCCGGCGCCTGCGGCGGCTTCCGCGGCGTGGCGGAGCGTCTGCCGGGGCTCGCGGAGTTGGGGATCACGGCCGTGGAGCTGATGCCGGTCGCCGACTTTCCGGGCCGTCGCAACTGGGGCTATGACGGCGTCCTGCCCTTCGCGCCCGATGCCGCCTACGGCACGCCGGAGGACCTGAAGGCCCTCGTCGACCGCGCGCACGATCTCGGCCTGATGATCTTCCTCGACGTGGTCTACAACCATTTCGGACCCGACGGGAACTATCTCGCCGCCTACGCGCCCGACTTCTTCGACAGGGACAGCGCCACGCCGTGGGGGCCGGCGATCGACTTCCGCCGGCCGGAGGTGCGCCGCTTCTTCACCGAGAACGCCCTCTACTGGCTGATGGAATACCGCTTCGACGGCCTGCGCTTCGACGCTGTGCACGCGATTGGCGAGCCCGGCTGGCTGGACGAGATGGCCGCCGAGGTGCGCCGCACGGTGGAGCCGAGGCGCCATGTCCATCTGGTGCTGGAGCACGACGGCAATGTCGCCTCGCATCTGGCCGGCGATTTCGACGCCCAGTGGAACGACGACGCCCACCACGTGCTGCACGTGCTGCTCGCCGGTGAGACCGGCGGCTATTACGGCGACTACGCCGCCGCCCCCGCCGCGGCGCTGGCGCGGGTGCTCGCCGAGGGCTTCGTCTATCAGGGCGAGCCGTCGCCGCACCGGGGCGACGAGCCGCGCGGCACGCCGAGCGGCGGCCTGCCGCCCACCGCCTTCGTCATGTTCCTGCAGAACCACGATCAGGTGGGCAACCGGGCGCTCGGCGAGCGCCTGACCACGCTCGCCGACGGCGAGGCCCTTGCTGCGGCCGTCGTCCTCCAGCTTCTGGCGCCGCATGTGCCGCTGATCTTCATGGGCGAGGAATGGGGCTCCAAAACCCCCTTCCTCTTCTTCACCGACCATGGCCCCGAACTGGCCGACGCGGTGCGCGAGGGACGGCGCCGGGAATTCGCCGCCTTCGCCGCGTTCAGCGACGCGGAAGCGCAGGCGCGCATTCCGGACCCGAACGACGAGGCGACGTTCCTCAAATCCATCCCGGAGCCCTTCGACCCGTCCGATGCGGAGCAGGCGCGGTGGCTGTCCCTCTACCGCCGGCTGCTCGCCCTGCGGCGGGAGGTGCTGGTCCCGCGGCTCGACGGCGCGCGCGCCCTCGGCGCGGAAGCCATCGGCCCCGCCGCCGTCAGCGCGCGCTGGCGCCTCGGCGACGGCGCCGTGCTGACCATCGTCGCCAATCTCGGCGCGGAGGCCGCCACCTTGGCGCCGACCTCGGGGCCGCTGCTGTTCGAGAGCCGCGCGGGCGCGGCCGCCGCGCTAGCGGGCGGGCGCATCCCGGCGCGCAGCACCGTCGTCCTCTTCGCCGAAGGGCCAACGCCATGACGGGCGTGCCTGACGACGCGCTGCGCGGGCTCGCCGAGAAGGCCGGCATCGCCGTGGAATGGGAGGATGCCTTCGGCGCCCCGCGGGTTGTCGGCGTCGATACGCTGCGCCATCTGCTGGAGGCGATGGACCTCGCCTGCCGGACGGAAGGCGACGTCCGCGCGAGCCTGCGCCTGCTCGACGAGGAGGCCGCGCATGCGCCGGCGCTGGTGATCGGGCGCGCCGGAGAGCCGACGCCCTGGCCCCGCGGCCTTCCCGCCGCCGGGCCGTTCCGCCTCACGCGCGAGGACGGGCGCGTTGTGGAGGGGCGCGCCGGCCAGGAACTGCCGGCCATCGACCTGGCCGGCTACCACCGGCTGGAGGCGGGCGAGCGCGCAGTGACTTTCGCCGTCGCGCCGCCGCGCTGCTTCGGCGTCGCCGACGCCTGCGGAGGGCGGGCCTGGGGACTGGCGGCCCAGCTCTACGGCCTGCGCCGGCGCGGCGACGGCGGCATCGGCGATTTCGCCGGCCTCGCGCTGCTTTGCGAGATCGCGGCGGAAGCGGGATGCGACGCCGTGTCCATCGGTCCGGTCCATGCGCTGTTCGGCGCCGAGCCCGGCCGCGCCAGCCCGTATTCGCCGTCGAGCCGCCTGTTCCTCAACCCGCTGCATGCCGACCCGCATGCCGTCGCCGATGCGCGGACCGTCGATGCCGCGATCGCCGCCACCGGGGTCGGCGATACGCTCGCCCGGCTGGAGGAGGCGCCGCTCATCGACTGGGAGGCGGCCGGCCGCGCCCGGCTCGCGCTGCTTCGTCAGGTGAGGGCGCTGATCGCGCCTGCGCTCGCGCCGGGCGGCGGGCCGCTCGCCGACGACCTCGCCGCCTTCACCGCGCGCGGTGGGCAATCGCTGCGCGATCACGCCGCCTTCGAGGCGCTGCACGCGGCGCGCCTCGCGGCCGACCCCTCCGACGGGCACTGGCGCGGCTGGCCCGCCGAGCTGCGGGACCCGCGCAGCGAAGCCGTCGCCGCCTTCGCGCGCGAGGCGGCGGACGAGGTCGCCTTCCACATCTTCCTGCAATGGCTCGCCGGCAGGAGCCTCGCCCGCGCCCACGAGGCCGCGCGCGCCGCCGGGCAGCGCATCGGCCTGATCGCCGACCTCGCCATCGGCACCGACGGCGGCGGCAGCTATGCGTGGAGCCGACAGGGCGACATCATGAACCGGGTCGGGATCGGCGCGCCGCCCGACATCTTCAACCGGCGCGGCCAGAACTGGGGGCTGACGGCGTTTTCCCCGCGCGCCCTCGCCGCGCAGGGCTTCGCGCCCTTCGTCGAGACGCTGCGGGCCGCGCTCGGCCACGCCGGCGGCCTGCGCATCGACCATGTGCTCGGCCTCGCCCGGCTCTGGCTCGTCCCGGAAGGGGCGTCTCCGGCCCAGGGCGCCTATATGCGCTTCCCCTTCGACGCCATGTGCGCCCTCGTCGCGCTCGAATCCCACCGGCACCGGGCCGTCGTCATCGGCGAGGATCTCGGCACGGTTCCGCCCGGCCTGCACGACCGGCTCGCCGCCGCGGGGCTCCTGGGCATGCGCGTCCTGTGGTTCGAGCGCGACGGCGAGGATTTTCGCGACGCCTCCGGCTGGCCGCGCGCGGTGGCGGCGATGACCTCCACCCACGACCTGCCGACGGTGGCCGGATGGTGGAGCGGGAACGACATCGGCTGGCGCCGCCGCGTCGGCCTGCCGCCGATCGGCGCGGATGCGGAGGAGGAGGACAGGACCCGCGCCGGGGACAGGCAAGCGCTGTGGACGGCATTCCGCAATGCGGGAACCGCATCGGGTCCGCCGCCTGCATCGGATGCGGATCCAGAGGCGGTCGCTACCGCCGCCGTCGACTTCGTCGCGCGGACGCCGGCCGATCTGGCGCTCATTCCGATGGAGGACCTGCTCGCCCTGCCGGAGCAGTCCAACCTGCCGGGCACGACCGACGAGCATCCCAACTGGCGGCGCCGCCTGCCGGGGGAGACGGCGGAGCTGCTGGCCGCGCCGGGTCCCCGCGAGCGGCTCGGCCGGCTCGCACGCGAAAGGCTGCGCTCATGATCCCCGACGCTGCACGCAGCCCCCGCGCGACCATGCGCCTGCAGCTCCATGCGGGCTTCACCTTCGCGGACGCCGAGGCCGTGGTGCCCTACATGGCCGCGCTGGGCGTGAGCCATCTCTACGCCTCGCCGATCCTGACGGCGCGGCCGCGCTCGCAGCACGGCTACGACGTGGTCGATCCGACGCGGGTCAATCCCGAGCTCGGCGGGGAGGCCGGGCTGACGACGCTCGTCCGCACCCTCAGGGCGCACGGCATGGGGCTCATCGTCGACATCGTGCCGAACCATATGGGCATCGGACCCGACAATCCCTGGTGGGTGGACCTGCTGGCCTACGGGCCGGACAGCGCCTATGCCGGCTTCTTCGACATCGACTGGCAGGCGGACGAGGAGGGGCGGCCGCGCATCGTGCTGCCCCTGCTCGGGGCGCCGCTCGCGGAATGCCTCGCCGGGGGAGAATTGCGGATCGAGGCGGGCAGCGACGGGACGTTCTCGATCGTCTATGGCGGCAAGCGGCTTCCGCTGACGCCGCCGGGCGCCGCCGGCCTCGATCCGGACGCGGACGGCACGCCCGACAGGCTGGCCGACCTGCTCGCGCAGCAGAACTATGACCTCGTCCCTTGGCGTGAGGCTGACGAGCGCCTGAACTGGCGCCGCTTCTTCGACGTCAACGAGCTCGCCGGCCTCAACATCGAGGAGCCGGAGGTGTTCGAGGCTGTCCACGCCACGCTGTTCCGCCTCTATCGCGAAGGGCTGATCGACGGGCTCCGGATCGATCACGTCGATGGGCTCGCCGATCCGCGCGACTATTGCCGCCGCCTGCGCGGCCGGCTCGACAGCCTCTCGGCCGGGCGTCCCGCCTCCGCGCCGCCGGGCTTCTATCTGGTCGTGGAGAAGATACTGGCGGCGCGCGAGGAGCTCGCGGACGACTGGCTGGTCGACGGAACCACCGGCTACGACTTCATGAGCGACGTGGCCGCCCTGCTGCACGACCCGGCAGGCGAAGCGCCGCTGACCGCGCTGTGGCACGCCGTCAGCGGCCGCACGGCCGATTTCCATGCCGAGGAGCGGGCGGCGCGGAACGAATTGCTGGACGGCAGCCTCAAGCCGGAATTCGAGCGCGCGGCGAGGGCGCTCGAAGCCGTCGCCGGCCGCGAGCCCGACGGCTTGCGGCGGGCGCTGCGCGAACTCGTCGTCCATTTCCCGGTCTACCGCACCTATGCGGGCCTCGACGGCAGGCCCGCCGGCGACGAATGGGCGGTGGCGGCCGCGCGCGAGGGCGCACGCCGGTCCCTCGCGGCAGCAGGCGAGGCGGAGACGGGCGCCATGCTCGGCGCCATCGATCGCTGGCTCGGCGGCGAGGCCCCGTCGGCGCTTCCGCAGGGACCGGAGCGGGACGCGCGCATTATCGCCATCCGGCGCTTCCAGCAGCTCACCGCGCCGCTCGCCGCAAAGGCCGGCGAGGACACCGCCTTCTACCGCTACGGCCGCCTTCTGTCGCGCAACGAGGTCGGCTCCGATCCCGCCGCGCTCGCGATGGATGCCGGCGACTTCCTGGCGCGAGCGCAGCGCCGGGCGGCCCGCTTCCCGCACGCCATGCTGGCGACCGCCACGCACGACCACAAGCGCGGCGAGGATGTGCGGGCGCGCCTCGCCGTGCTCTCGCACGCCCCCGATCTCTGGCGCGAGACGGCGACGCGATGGACGGCCGCCCACGCGCCGCTGCGCGAGCGCCTCGGCGCGCCGGAGCCGGCCGACGCCTACATGCTCTACCAGACCATCGTCGGCGCGTGGCCGCCGGGCCTCGCTCCGGACGACGAGCGCGGCCTCTCCGCCTTCGCCGACCGGCTCGCCGGCTGGCAGCAGAAGGCCCTGCGCGAGGCGAAGCTGCGCACGAGTTGGACAGCCCCCGACGAGACCTACGAGGCGGGCTGCAAGGCCTTCCTCGCGGCCCTGCTCGACCCGGCCGACGGCTTCGCGACCGAGGCGGCGGCCCTCGTCGCGGCGATCGCGCCGGCCGGCGCGGCCGGAAGCCTCGCGCAGACGCTGATCAAGCTGACCGTGCCCGGCGTGCCGGACATCTATCAGGGGACCGAGTTCTGGGATTTCAGCCTGGTGGATCCGGACAACCGTGCGCCCGTGGATTTCGCCTTGCGGGAGAACGCCTTGGCTGCGATGCCCCCGGTGGGCGACCTTCTCGACCACTGGCGCGACGGACGCCTGAAGCAGGCCGTCAACGCCCGCACACTGGCCGCAAGGCAGGTGCATCCAGAACTTTTCGCCGCAGGCGCATTGCTGCCGCTCGACGTCTCCGGCCGGCATGCCGACCGCATCGTCGCCTTCGCCCGCACGGACGGCGAGAAGGCCGCGCTGGTGGTCGCCTTGGGGGCGCCGTGGGGCCTGCTCGACCGCGATGCGCCGCGGGTCGCCGGCGGCTGGGAAGATACAGCCGTCGCGCCGCCGCCCGGCCTGCGAGGCCCATGGTGCAACCTCTTCACCGGCCTGCGGCACGACGGCGACCGCCTCATGCTGGGCGACCTCATGGAAGGATTGCCGGTCGCGCTGGCCGGCAATTTTCCCGGCTAGGGAACAATGCCCCGGTTATGGGCGGACGGCAGAGGCAGCCGGTCTCCTCTTAGTCACGCTCGCCGCGAAGCTCGCGCTCCGCCTGCAGCCAGCGCCGCTCGTGGTCGGCGTCCTCGGGCCTGCCTTCCGCTTCCCATAATTCATAGGCGCGCCGTCGCACGCCCTCATCCTTCGCAGGGCCCTGGTCGGGGAACTGGGGATGGGCGGCGTCGGCGGCGTTCTGATAGCCGCTCGCGTGGATCGGCTCGGACTCTCCGGGCGACCCTTCGGCGATGGCGCTGGCGCGATCGGGCAATCCGGACGAATTTTCCGCCAGAGGCGCCGCTGGATCGTCGGCGTAGCGGGTTTCCCACGCCTGTCCTTCCTCGACGATGCCGGTCTTTCGCGATTTGTCCTTCCTGTTCATCCAAGCCTCCTGTCCAGATCGGAACGGTTGACGATCGCTCGCCTGATCCGAACTCCCCGGAGCCTGAAATGTTCGGCGGCTCGACAGCCTATACGAGCGCCATCGGCATGTAGCGGATGATCACCGTGTCCTGCCGGAAACGACGTTCGAGCCTGCTGCGGCGGTCGCGCCAATCGGCCATGTCCATCTCGCCGGTCATCACCTCGAAGATGACGATATCGTCCTTGTCGGAGCGTGCGCCCTGCTGCCAGATGCCCTCCGCCGGCGCCTGCAGATAGGCGGTGACGCCGTCGAAACGGTCGGCCAGTTCCTCCTTCAAGCTGTCGAAGGCTTCTTTTTCGAACGGCTGGCCGGAATTGTCGGTTCGGGGAAGCAGGATCTGGACGAGGTGCATCGGGATTTGCTCGTTTGACGGCCGCACAGACCAGGGTGATCGGACGCGTCCGCGTGCGGCTCTCAGTTGCTGCGGCACATCTTCTCCACCGTCGCCAACAGCGCGGCGGACTCGACCGGCTTCGCCAGCATCCGCTGTCCCTGCATGTGGGGCGGGAGGTCGTCCGAGGCATGGCCGCTGAGGAAGGCGAACGGAATATTTCGCGCCAACAGGCGCTCCGCCACCGGGAAACTTTTCTCGCCTCTCAGTTCTATGTCGAGCAGCGCCGCCTCGATCGCGGTGTCCTCGACAAGCGAAATGGCCTCTCTGACCGTGGCGCAAGGGCCGACGACCGCGTGTCCCGCCTCACGCAGCAGACAGGCGTAGTCGTCAGCGATCAGCCACTCGTCCTCGACGATCAGAACGCTGGCGGGCATGGCGTTTCTCCTCAGGGATCGAGCATGAACGACATCTTCACCCTCAAACCGCCGGGATCGAAACTTGTTTCAACATCTCCGCTCAGGCGGTATCCGATCTCCCCTTTCACCAGGGACAGGCCGAATCCCTCCTCATCCGGCTTCTTCACCGGGGGCCCGCCTTTTTCCTCCCACAGGAGTTCGAAGCTGCCGTCTTCGACCTTCCAGCGGATGTCGACGGTCCCGCCGGGACTGCCGAGCGCGCCGTATTTCGCGGCATTGGTGGCAAGCTCGTGAATCACCATGCCGACCGACAGACCCTGTTGCGGTTTCAGGCTCACGGCCGGGCCGGATGCGCGGAAGCGTTCGACGCCGAACGCCTCGGTCTCCTGCCGTACGAGTTCGGCGACGGACGCCTCCTTCCAGTTGGTGCGCGACAGGAGCCCGTAGGCGCGTGCCATGGCGTGATGGTCTGCCCCCTGAAAAGTGGTCCTCCCTGAAGTAGGTTATTGAGCCGTTGGAGAGGACGTTTGAATGCCCCAGAAGAAGCATAAGCCCGAAGAGATCGTCGCGAAGCTGCGCCAGG
>Ga0182743_1001588_pt1 | contig 21752 bp, 22 predicted proteins | sample eDN3rd30CKraftOP_FD_128522 | JGI IMG/M metagenome (GOLD analysis project Ga0182743, IMG submission 128522) | Enriched Organic Plus compost microbial communities from Emeryville, California, USA - eDNA 3rd pass 30_C Kraft OP (version 2) (version 2) ... | reverse complement strand
AGACATCGCGCAGCACCGGCACGGAGCCGAAGCTATGGTTGACATTGCGGATGTCGAGCGCGTTCACGGCGCCACCGCCACGCCCCACGGCCCGCGCCCGACGCCGATGGACTTGATGACCTCGTGACTGTCGAGGTCGATCACCGAAATGTCGCTGGAATTGCCGTTGGCGGTGTAGAGCCGCGTCTCATCGGGAGAGAGCGCGACATGCCAGACGCGCTGGCCGACAAGATACAGCCGCAGCACCTCGAAGCTCTTGGCGTCCACTTCAGCGACACGGTTGGAGGGGCCGAGCGCGACATAAGCCCTCGTGCCGGCGCGGTTGAGCACGAAGCCGACAGCCTGCACCAGTTCGCGGTCCATGCCCGGTACGGAGAACTCGATATGCGCCACTTGTTTCCGGCTGTCGCGATCGAACACGGTCAACGTGCCGCGGATTTCGGAGGACACCCAGATCTGTTTCTCGTCGAGGGAAAATGCCGCCCAACGCGGGCGGGTATCGACGAGGAGATTGTCGAGGAGCGTCAGCTTCTGCGCGCCGATGACGTGCACCATGCTGGTGGTCTCCGAGGTGCACAGCACCAGTCTGCCGTCGGGGCTGACCGCCATGCCTTCCGGCTCGACGCCGACAGGTATCTCGCCGACGACCTTGCGGCTGGCAATGTCCACCGCCGAGACCAGGCTGTCGTTCTCGTTGGCGACATAGGCGCGGGTGCCGTCCGGCGAGAGCGCGAAGACCTCCGGATCCTCGCCCGAGGGCAGCGATCCGGCGACCTTGCCGGAGGGGAGGTCGATCACGTCGATACGGTTGTCGTCGCCTGCCGCCACATAGAGCGTGCGTTTGTCGGGACTCAGTTCCAGCCCGCGCGGGCGGCGGCCGACGGGGATGGTTCTGACGAGGCTCAAGCTCTGGCCGTCGACAACCGAGATCGTGTTGTCGAGTTCGTTGGAAACATAGATCGTGTCCGCTCGCACTGGCCCGAGCGCACAAAGCAGCGGGGCGGCGGTGAGAAGGGCGCGCGTTAAAAACGGCATGAGCTGTTCTCCCGGTCGAATCCGAGCGAGTCGAGATCATCGCCCTGGTGCAGGAACTCAGCCTGGGGCGAGACGGAGACCAGCAGCCGCGGTCCGACGATCAGCACCGGCTGGCGCATCTGCCCGTTCCAGGGGCGGAAGGTCAGGCCCTTGCCCTTGAAGGCCGCGAGCAGGAAATCCGGCCCGCGCAGATAGGCAGCAATGGTGGCGGGATCGGCGCTCTCGGTGCGCAACGCTGCCTCGCCGAGGCTGCGTGCCGCGGCCCAGGCGGCGTAGTCGACGGCCGTCATCCAGCGGCCCGCCGCCCTGCGGAAGCGGTTCTGCAATTGCGTTGCGCCCCAAAGCTCGGCGACAGGGCTCCAGGCAGTGCTGACCAGGCCGTGCGTGCCCGCGATTGGCCGCGGGCGTTCGGTGCGCCCCTCGAGATAAGCGCCGAACCGGTCGTCCTCGTCGGCGACGATGAGTACGTCGTAATCCGGCGAGCGGGTGAAGGTCGGGATCTCCGTCTGCAGCACGACATGGCCGGTGTCGGAGCGGCCATTGCCGGGGCGGAAGGTCCACGGCTTCTCCTCGACGATCTCGGCGCCGAAGCGCTGTGCCGCCCGCCGCACCGCCGCGGCATAAAGGTGGTCGCCCGCAGTCGGGCCCGTTACCAGCAGCCAGCGCGTCCAGCGCTTCCAGACCAGGTATTGCGCCAGCCCATCCGCCAGCATGGCGCGGCTCGGCAGCACGTGAAGCACCTCGGCGCGGCAGTTCTCCTGCCGCAGGTCATCGTCCGGTGCGCGGCTGTTGAGGAGCAGCGCGCCGGTGTCCTTCAGCGCGTCGGCGGCGGCCAGGAGTTCGTCATGGTCGAGGTCGGCGATGATGAAGCGGATTCCGGCTCCGGCCATCTTCTTCGCCGCATCGGCGGCGTCGCCGCCCTTGGGCAGTACGCGCTCGCGCAGCTCGAAGCGTTGGCCTGTGAACTGCCCGGTCGTGTTGTTGTCGGCCATGCCGAGCCGCGCCCCGGCAAGCCCCTGGTCCGTCGGCACCTCGTCGAGTGGGCCGACCGGCAGCGGCGGATCGCGGCTCTGGCCGAGATAGCCAACCAGAATGGTGTGTTGCGGCGGAGCGGCCAGGGCTGATCCAGCAGGGATCAGTATCGCAAGCAGCACCAGCCATCGGTGCGCCGTCACGGCATTGCCTTCTGCCAGGACGGCACGAAGCCGGCATGGATCTGCTCGGCGATTTCGTCTTCCTGGCCCTTGCAGAGCGGATGGCCGTAGCCCGACGCGCTCGTCTTGTCGGGCTTCATGTCGTAGATGATGGCGTCGTTGTTGCCGGGGCTGACCCCGGCCGGTACGGCGTCGAGGTGCAGCGCCTGTCGCACCCGCCAGGCGACGTTGTGATCGGCGCAGGAGGTGTCGCCGCTCACCCCGAGGCCACCGACAACATTGCCGTCGCGGTAGAGCGCCAGCCCGCCGCCGAAGACGATGATTCCGCCAAGATGCTTTCCGGCCATCGGGTCTTGCGCGCTGCCGAATTTTGCCGGATCGCCGGCATGGAGCACCGCCGGATCGACTGGATCGCCGACCTGCAGGCCGAACAGGAAGCCCGCCGGCTGGGCGCCGGCATAAAGGTTGGCGGTCGAGAGCGCGAACTGTTTCAGGCTCAAGGCGTTGGCCGTGTTGGCCTTCTCCGCGGCGATGCCGCGGCTGCCGGGCCATTGCGCGTCGGGCGTGTCGCCGCTGAAGGCCACCGCACAGACCGTGCCGTCGCGCGCAACGATGGCCGCCCATTCATTGTTGTCGAGTCCGCCATTGCTCGGGCCGCCGCTTGGCTCGACGCTCGTCTGCAGCGCTTGGGCGAGCTCGTCATGCGATGCCGGGCAGTCTGCCGCCACGGCAGGGATGGAAAGAAGCAGCGCACCAAGCGCCAGAGCGAAACTACCGCAGATGCGAGCCTTCATGGCGTCCTCCCTAGCGTAGCGTGGCGAGATAGGCGGCGATGTCGCGCGCCTGGCGGTCGTCCAGCCCCATGTCCGGCATCGCGTTGCCGGGCACGATGGCCTGCGGGTTCTTCAACCAGGCCACCATGTTGTCGGGCGTGTTGCTCAGCATCCCGGCGATGAAGACGCGCTGTGCCATATGGTCGAGCGGCGGTCCGACCATGCCGCCGGCGCCGGAAATGCCCGGAATGGTATGGCAGGCGCCGCAGCCCACGCGGGTGATCTCGGCCGCACCCTGGTCTGGGTCGCCAACCAGCGGCTTGTCGTGGTCGCTGCAGGCGCCGAGCACCAGCGCCAGCGCGGCGCAGCCGAGCGCGGGAGCGTGGCGGTGAAGCCTCGCTATCACGGCTGGCGCCCGAAATTGGCGTTCGACTTGCGGCCGTTGCTGAACGCCTCGGTCGCGTCCCACGGCCGGGGCGTGACGACATATTGCGCCGGCACCTGCTCGATCTCGGGCTTGGTTGCGGAAACCGTGGTGCCCCATTGCGGGGACGGCGCTTTGCTGATCGAGGTGATGTAGGCGACGAGATCCCAGATGGCGCTGTCGGGCAGCACGCCGCCCCAGGCCGGCATCCCGTTGGGTCTGCCCTGATAGATGCTGAGATAGATGTTGGCGGGGTCATGGCCGTAGAGGAAGGTGCGATTGCTGAGAGAGGGCCCCATTCCGCCGCCCCCGTTCGGCGCGTGGCAGCCGACGCAATTGAAGCTGGTGAAATTCTGCATCCCGCGCAGCGCCGCCTGCTTGTCGTTCATGTTCGGCGCCGGGGCCTTGGCCAGCCCGACGCCGCCGGGAAACAGCGGCGAAACCGGCGTGCCGAGCAGCGCCGCGGCGCCTCCGCTGCCGGAATAGGATTGCGCGCCGATATTGGCGTTGGGCGGCGGCAGGATTGGAGGCGGGGCGGCCGGCTGCACGCCCGGCGGCGGGGTTCCCTGGGCGCTGGCGCCGCGTGTCGGGATCAGCAGCAAGACGAGCGCCAGCAGCGCGAGGCCGATGGCCCGACGCCGGTCCTTGGATTTGTCCGTGCGGAGGTTTTTTGCCATCGCCGCCTCCTCATGGCCCCGGCTGTGCCGGAGGCGGAGCGGCAGAGGGCGCAACGGCGGGCTTTTCGACGTTCTCCTTGGCCAGGGCGAAGACCAGCAGGCTGGAGCCGCCGACGGTATGCGCGGAGAGGTCCTGCGTCGCCCCGGTGAAGCCGAGCGCGCCGTTGCGCACCCGGGGGTCGACTTCGGCATTAGCGACCACGCCGGGCCAGCCGCCGACGCCGGAGAGGATGGCGACATATTGCACGCCGTCATTTCCGAGATAGGTGATCGGCTGGCCGATGAAGCCGGACCCGCCGCGGAACTGCCAGAGCACCTGGCCGCTGCGCGCGTCCACCGCCTTGAACCAGCGATCCATGGTTCCGTAGAAGGCGACGTTTCCGCCTGTCACCAGCGCGCCGCTCCAGACGGGGAAATCTTCCTTGATGGACCAGATCTTCTTCCGCTTCACCGGGTCCCAGGCCATGAACTCGCCGCGATAGCCGCCGGGGCCGGCATACATGTCGACGGTGGCGCCGACGTAAGGCGTGCCCGCGATATAGCCGACCTCGGCAGCCTTGAAGGTGGCGCAGAGATGCTGGTGAGGGACGTAGAGCAGCCTGGTTTTCGGTGACCAGGCGCTCGGCTGCCAGTCCTTGGCGCCGGGCGGGGCCGGGCAGATGTCCTCGACGACCTTGCCCATCAGCGGGTCCTTGTCGTGGACGGGGCGGATGCGGCCAGTCTTCAGATCGACGCCGTCATAGACGGTGACGGCGTCGTAGGCATCGGCCGAGAGCACTCGGCCGCTGGCGCGGTCGATGACATACATGTAGCCGTTGCGGCCGGGATGGACGACGACCTTGCGGGTCTGCCCGTCGATGTCGAGGTCGAGGAGGATGTTCTCGTTGACCTCGTCATGGTCCCAGAGGTCATGCGGGCTCAGCTGGTAGGCCCATTTCGCCGCGCCAGTGTCGGGATCGCGGGCGAAGAGGGTGCTCGACCAGAGATTGTCGCCCGGCCGCTGGTTGGGGTTCCACGGGCCGGGATTGCTGGTGCCGTAGAAGATCAGGTCGAGCTCGGGATCGTAGGAGATCCAGCCCCAGGCGGTGGCGCCGCCGGTCTTCCAGGCCCCCGGCGGCCAGCTTTTGACGCCGAGATCCTTGCCTTTCATCCAGTCATAGGGCGCCTTGAAGTCATCGCCGATCAGCACCTCGGAATCCGGCCCCGCGCCATAGGCGCGCCAGGCAATCTTGCCGGTCTCCTCGTCGAGCGCGGTCAGCCAGCCGCGGACGCCGAGCTCGCCGCCACTGTTCCCGATGAGGACCTTTCCCTTCACCACCAGCGGCGCCATGGTCACGGTCTCACCGGTGCCGATATCGCCGATCTTGGACACCCACAGCTCCTTGCCCGTGGCGGCATCGAGCGCCACCGCGTGCATGTCGAGGGTGGCGAGAAAGACCTTGCCGTTGTCGTAGGCCAGCCCGCGGCTGACGACGTCGCAGCAGGCGACGCCCTGCGCCGCAAGATTGGGCTTCGGGCTGTACCACCACTTCAGCTCGCCGGTTGTGGCATCGAGGGCGAAGACGCGGTTCGGATAGACCCCGGCATAGGGCGCGACGACATACATCGTCCCGTCGACGACGAGCGGCGCGGCCTCCTGTCCCCGCGCCGGGCCGACCGAGAAGGTCCAGGCGAGCTTCAACTGTCCGACATTGCCGGTATTGATCTGCTCGAGGGGGCTGTAGCGCGTGCTGGCATAGTTCTTGGCCGCCATCACCCAGTTGTGGTCGTCCTGCGACAGCGCCTGCAGGTCCGATGAGGATTGTGGCGGCTGGTCCTGGGCGAGGGCAGGGACGGCGATGGCGGCCGCTGTCGCGAGGAGCAGGCCGCGCAGGATACGCCAGGTGCCGTGTTCGAGAGGCCGGAACCGCAGGCGGTTGGGCACGTCATATCCCCCGGAGAGAATTGCGAGGCAGGCAAATTTGCGCCGACCCAGCTTCATTCCACGAAACCGGAGGGTGCCCGCCAGAGTTCCATCCGCGCAGGCTGCCCATTGGCGCCAGGAGGGGTGCGGAAGCCGATGAGCGGGACTTCGGATCGTCCTTTACGGCGGAGGATCGGGCGAGCGGGGCTTCTCCTGCTGCTTCTCGCCTCGGTTGTTTCCCCCACCCTGGCGCAGTCGCCGGACGCGCCGCCGGTGGTGAGTGCCATCCATCGCGGCTTCGAAGGCTTCTTCCTGTTCACCACCAATGGCAGCGGCCGTTATCGCATCTACCAGAAGGTCGAAGACGAAACCGGCATCGGCAGCGATGCCGACGTCACCTGCCTGCAGCGCGATTGCTTCCTCAGGCTCGCGGACGTGCCGGGCACGCGGCTTGGGGCGGACGCTCCCCTGGGAGCCCTTCGCGTGCGCTTTCGGGCGGTGCAGGCGGCCTATGCGGAGATGAGGAGCAGGCCGGATGTCGAGAGGGAGGCGGGAGTGTGGGCCTGGTGGTCGGCCATCGGCCAGCTCAGGGCCTGCCTCAAGGGAACGACTGCCGGCGAGTGCCACCGCAGCTGAAGCGCCTTGCTCCGCGAAGCTGCAGACCGGCTAACGCTTCCCTGAACCGGGCTCGGCCATCTTCCGGTGCTGTTCCGCCAGAACCGAGGCAGGCGTGACATTGGCCAGCGCCGACTGGATCTTGTTCTTCCAGCCGCTCACCACATCGGCCTCACCCCTCATCATGGCCTCGAAGCCGATCTCCGCCACCATGGCTGGATCATCCTTCTCCTGCTGGCCGACTTTCGTATCGAGCAGTTCCGCGCGGCGGAAGAACTCCGTCTCGGTCGGTCCCGGCATCAGGCAGGACACAGTGATGTCAGTCTCCTTCAACTCGTTGCGCAGCGCGATGGAGAAGCTGTCGATGAAGGCCTTGGTGCCGTTATAGACGGCTTGGAAGCTGCCCGGCATGAACCCGGCGATCGAGCCCGTCAGCAGGATGCGGCCACGGTTGCGGGTCCGCATGTCGCGGCCGATTTCGTGGACCAGCGCGATGGTGCCGGTGATATTGGTGGCGACCACCCGCAGCGCCTTGTCGAGATCCTGGTCGAGGAATCCCTGGCCAAGGCCGCGGCCGGCATTGGCCAGCAGCGCCTCGACCGGCTGGCCGGTGTTGCGCGCCGCGGCGCAGAGGGCGCGGACGCCCTCCAGTGTGGCGAGGTCGGCCTGCACCGCCGTGACCCGGCCGCCGTGGCTACGCAGGTTATCCGCCGCGTTTTCGATCTGCGGTTCGTCGGCAGCGATGACGAGATCAAAGCCCTTTTTCGCGCACAGCTTGGCAAGCTCGTAGCCAATGCCGCTGGAGGCGCCCGTAACAATGGCGAGCGGGCGTACGGACTGGCCCATGGCGAAACCTCCCGGATTCTCAACTGAACGGTTTGAGGACAACCTTGATGCAGCCGTCCTTCTTGTCGCGGAACGCCTTGTAGAAGTCAGGTCCGTCTTCCAGCGAGCCACGATGCGTGATGACGAAGGAGGGATCGATCTCCCCCTTCTCGATGCGCTCCAGCAGCAGCGGCATGTAGTGCTGCACGGGTGTCTGGGCCATGCGGAAGGTCAGGCCGCGGTTGATGGCGGAGCCGAACGGGATCTTGTCGAGGTAGCCGCCATAGACGCCGACCACCGACACGGTACCGAAATTGCGGCAGCACTCGATGGCCTGGCGCAGAACATGCGGCCGGTCGGTGCCGAGGAAGGTCGCGGTCTTGACGCGGTCGACCATGGCGCCGGCGCTGCTGCGGGCATCCGCTTCGGTGCCGACCGCATCGATGCAGGCATCGGCGCCCCGGCCCCGCGTCAGCTCCTGGATGCGGTCGTAGATGTCCTCGTCGCGGAAATCCAACGTCAATGCTCCCGCCGTCTTGGCGAGTTCAAGGCGCTCAGGGACCGTGTCAATGGCCAGCACACGCTCAGCGCCGAGCAGGAAGGCGCTGCGGATGGCCATCTGGCCAACCGGGCCGCAGCCCCAGATCGCGATCGTGTCACCCGGCTGGATATTGCAGAACTCGGCAGCCATGTAGCCGGTTGGAAAAATGTCGGAGAGGAAAAGCACCTGCTCGTCGGTGAGGCTTTCCGGCACTTTGATCGGCCCGACATCCGCAAAGGGCACGCGCAGATATTCTGCTTGCCCGCCGGAATAGCCGCCGAGGATGTGCGAATAGCCGAACAGCCCGGCCGGTGAATGACCCCAGAGCTTCTCGGCGGTCTTCATGTTGGGGTTGGAGCGCTCGCAGCCGGAAAAGAAACCGCGCTTGCAGAAGAAGCATTCGCCGCAGGAAATGGTGAAGGGCACCACCACGCGGTCGCCGACTTTGAGCTTCGCATTGTCACGGCCAACCTCGACGACTTCGCCCATGGTTTCATGACCGACCACGTCGCCATGTTCCATGCCGGGAATGACGCCATCAAAAATGTGCAGATCCGAGCCGCAGATGGCGCAGGCGGTCACCTTGATGATCGCGTCGCGGCTGTCCTGGATTCTCGGATCGGGCACGCTTTCGCAGCGGATGTCGCTCTTACCGTGCCAAGTAAGTGCCTTCATTCCCGTCCCCTCAGAGAAGGTGAACCGGCGGTATGGCCGTTCCCCTCAATCTCTGAGGATCAGGGATGTTCCCATAAGTTCTGTTCTCGATGGGCTCAGGCTTCGTCCTGGATCGCCGGCCAAGGCCCATACGTAGCCGGTCCGACGTCCAGATCGGCAGCCGGCCTTCAGAGGCGATCGGCGGCGAGATGCCAGTGATAGCTGCCTGGCGAGGAGTGCGACTTGTCCGTCAGGGTCCGGAGTTCGAAACCGGCGAACAGGTCGATCAGTTCGGCCGCGTTGCAATAGAAATGCGGGTGATTTTTGTCGTCGTTGCTGTTCAGGACGGAGGCGTCGCCCTCGATGAAGGTGTTCGGAGCGATTTCCGTGCCCTTGCCGAACTTGGTGTTGCGTTTGGAAAGCATGGTTCCCTGGTAGACGCCCCCCGAACGCAGGACGCGCCGAATCTCGGAAATAGCCTGACGCACGATCTTGGCGTCGCCGTGATAGATCACGTTGAACGCCAGCACGTAATCGAAATGCTCGTCCGGGAAGGGCAGTGCAGTCATGGCGGCGGGCGCGGTATGCACGCTGAGTCCAGCGTCCGCGGCGGCGCCCCGCAGCTGCGAAAGCCCTTCTTCCGCCATGTCAATGGCATGCGTTTCAAAGCCCGCGCGCGCCAGATGCAGCGCGTGGCGTCCGACGCCGCAGCCGAGGTCGAGCACGCGGCGTGTCCTGCCCTCTGCCGCGAGTTCATCGACGAGGCGTACAACGTCCTCCTCCGGCTGCAGCCAATCGGCGCGGCCGTCCGCCGTAGCCCAGCGCTCATTCCAGACGAGATGCGCGGTATCGGTCTTCATTTTGAGATCTCCTAGCCTTCGATAATGCGTTTCCGGACGAACGAGCCGGCGCGCTCTACCGCGAGCACCAGCACGAAGATCATCAGGATGACCGTCGCGGCCGTCGGGTAGTCGAACATGTCCATGGCCACCTTGAGTTCGAGGCCGATGCCCCCGGCGCCGACGAGGCCCAGCACCACCGACGAGCGCACCGCCTTTTCCAGCGAAAAGAGCGACGTGGTGATGAAGCTTGGCATGGCGGCGGGAATGATGGCGCAGAAGATCGCATCGCTGCGGCGCACGCCCTGAGCTCGAAGAGCGTCGGCCGGACCCTTGTCCGCGTCCTCCATCGCTTCGGCAAAAAAACGGCCCGCGAAACCGGCGGCATCCACCGCAATGGCGAGCGTTCCTGCAAACGGGCCAAGGCCCACAATGATCACGAAGATCAGCGCCCAGACGAGATCGGGGACGGTGCGGAACAGCGCGAAGAGAGCCCGCGCCACCGAACCGAGCACCCGGCTGCCGGTGAGGTCACGCGCGGCGAAGATCGATAGCGGCAGGGCGAGAACCAATCCCGTCAGCGTGCCTGAGATCGCCATCTGGAAGGTTTCGACGATGGTGCGGGTCAACGAGCCAAGCCGGTCCAGGCTCGGTGGGAAAGATCGCGACAGGAAATCGGCGAAAGCCGGCATGCCCTCGATCAGTTCTCGGACCGACCAGCCGGAACCTCGAACAGCCCACACCAGCACAGCCAGACCCACGGTATAGCCGGTGAAGGCCAGCGCGGTCGGGCGCGCAAACCGGGAGGGCAGGGTGCGGGCCAGGCCGGAGTTAACCGTAGAGGGCACGGATTTCTCCGGCGGCGAGCGCGTGGGAGGCGCTATCGATTCTGAGCGTGCCGTGGCAGAGGCCCAGCACGCGGTCAGCGTATCGCGTTGCATGGTCGAGGCTGTGGGTGGTGAAGATCAGCGTTGCGCCCTCGGCGCGCACGACCTCCTCGAACACCTGCATCACGTCCTCTCCAGCGGCGGGGTCGAGACTGGCCACCGGCTCGTCCGCCAGGATGAGGCGCGGCTCCGAAACGAGGGCGCGGGCGATCGCCACGCGCTGGGACTGGCCTCCCGACAGACTGTCGGCGCGCTGCAGCGCGAGATGCGCGAGTCCTACCCGATCCAGCGCCGCAAGTGCGCGCCTGCGCACCTCGTCCGGTGCGATCCCGTGAAACCAGCGGAAGGGGCCGGGACGGCCGCCGAGCGTGCCGTGCACAACGTTGGAAAGCACGGATAGGCGCGGCACGAGATTATGCTTTTGCGCCACGAAGCCGATGGAGGCGCGGAGCTCCCGCAGAGCGCGCGTGTCGGAGACAGATAGCTGCTGACCCAGCACGTTGATCGAACCCGCCGACGGCGCGACGAAACCGAGCAACGCCTTTAGCAGCGTCGACTTGCCGGCGCCGTTGGAGCCGACGAGAGAGACGCGGTCGCCGCGGCGGATCTCGAAACTGACCTGCGAGAAGACGGTGCCGCGCCGGCGATAGCTCACCTCAAGCTCCCGCACTGCGATCTCGATCCCCTGCTCCGGCGCTGGCGCCGGAGCAGGAAGCGGATAGGCGAGCGCCAGGTTCATTGGCCCGCGAAGTCCGCGTATTGGGGCTGTCCGATGGCCTTGAACATGGAGCGGACCGGCTCATAGGCTGCGTCGTTGACAGCAACCAGATCCATGCCGCGATATTTGGCGTTCTCGCCGCCGACCGACACGATGGCATCGGCGATGTCGGCCTTGTGGTCGAGCATTGCCTTGCGGAGATCCTCTGCCTTTTTGTCGTCGATGTGAGCTCCGTAAAGGACGAGGTCGTTCGGGAGGTCGCCCGAGCGCGCGATGACGCGGAAGGCGCCCTGCGGGACGCTCTTGTCCTTGCCCCGGATGCCGTTGACCCAGCTCATATAGTTGACGCCGAAAGCGGCAACGTCGCCACGCTTGAGCGCCTCGTGGCCGACGGCGCGGGACACATGCGTGATCTCGACATCCTTCGTCGGGTCAAGGCCGTAGTCGGCGAGAAGTTGCGACGGGCACAGATGGCCAGACGTCGAGCCGATGTCGTCCATCGCAATCTTTTTGCCTTTCAGATCCTTCGGCGTGATCACGTCGGATTTGGCCATCACCACGATGGAGCAGAAATAATCGGGGCGGCTGAGGCCAACGAGCGGCTTGGCGTGCGCGATCTTGTTGATCACGACGTATTCGGCGGGTCCGGTAACAACCAGGTCCACCCGCTTGGCGCGCAGGGCCTCCGCCGCGGCGGTGCGGCTGTTGACCGGGTAGAATTCGAAGGTGTCGCCGGTCGCTTTCTCCAGCGCCTCTTTGAACGGACCCCATTCGGTCTGCAGGCGCTCCAGGCCCTCCACGTCGGTGACCGCGAGCTTGAAGGTCTCGGCAAAGGCCGGGAGCGACGAAAATGTCAGGATGGCGCCAAGCGCCCCCGCGAGAACGGAACGGATCATGCGTTTCTCTCCTCCGGAATGGCGTCTGCGCCGAGGGGGCGAGACCTGGCTGCCCAGTCAGCGCCGGCAGCAATCAAGCGCGAACGCATGACCCCTAAATGACATCGTGCGGCGTGGACGGTCATGGTCGAGGGATGTCCGCATCCGGTGCAGGTGACGAACAATTCCGAAAAGCCGGTCGCGGCCGCCCCGCCGGGCCAAGTGCATGGCGCGCCACAGCCTTTCCGGGTGAAATCGGAATGACTCCAGCAACTTAGCCAGCATCCTCACGTTTTCGTTACATTCCTAGGAACGGAGGGGGTCAGGCAACGTTCACTCAGCATAGCGGGAGGGTTCCGCCGTGCTGAATTTGCGCAGACGCGATCTGCTGGTGTCCGTCGCCCTCTGGGCCGGAAGCGGAGCCATGGTGAAAGCAGGCCTGATTTCGGGGCGCTTGCCGTGGGCAACGAATGCGGGGTCGCCGCCCGAACCGGTCCGTCCGGGGCCGTGGAAATTTTTCACCGCACAGGAAGCGGCTGCCGTCGAGGCGCTGGTCGACCGCATCATCCCGCCCGATCCCAAAACGCCCGGCGGCAAGGATGCCGGATGCGCCGTCTATATCGACCGACAGCTCGCCGGCCCCTATGGCCGCCAGGACGGACTTTATGAGCGGCCGCCCTTCATGAAGGGGTTGAAGGGACAGGGGCCACAGGATCCCGACGGCCCTGCCATGCACTACCGCAAGGGTCTGGCGGCGCTCGACGAATATTGCCGCAACCAGCACGGAAAGCCCTTCGCCGAACTCTCCGACAGCGACAAGGACGACGTGCTTTCCGGCATTGAGAAAGGCTCGATCGAGCTGAAGGGTGGAGCCGGCCAGACCTTCTTCCAGCAGGTCATCAAGGACGCACAGCAGGGCTTCTTCGCCGACCCGATCTATGGCGGCAACCGCGACATGGCCTCATGGCGCATGATCGGCTTTCCCGGCACCCGCTACGATTACCGAGACTGGATCAAGCGCCACAACGAGCGTTTTCCGCTGCCCCCGGTGAGCCTTGAGGGGCGCACCGAATGGGTGGTGCGCAAGAGCTGAGGGGAAGGATGGCATGGCGCGCAAGCTTCCCGCCAAGGATGTGGTCATCGTCGGCTTCGGCTGGACCGGGGCCATCATGGCGCAGGAACTGACCGACGAGGGGCTCGACGTCATTGCCATCGAGCGCGGACCCTGGCGCGACACGGCGATGGACTACCCGCCGAATTATGCTCAGGACGAGCTGCGCTACCACATCCGCCATGAATTGTTCCTGCGGCCCGAGCAGACCACCTTCACCTTTCGCAACAATATGAGCCAGACGGCGCTGCCGATCCGCAACTGGGGCGCCTTCATGCCGCCCAACGGCGTGGGTGGCGGTGGCGTGCACTGGAATGCCGAGACCTGGCGCTTCCTGCCCTCGGACTTCGTGCTGAGGACGCACCTCACCGAGCGATACGGCGCGGACTTCCTTCCCGCCGACATGACCATCCAGGACTGGGGCGTCACCTACGAGGACCTGGAGCCGCACTACGACGCCTTCGAATATCTCTGCGGCACCTGCGGCACCGCCGGCAATGTGAACGGCGAGATCAGGCAGGGCGGCAATCCTTTCGAGGGCGCGCGCTCACGCGACTATCCGAACCCGGCGCAGGAGCAGGGCTTTGGCCATGCGCTGTTCGGCAAGGCCGCGGCCGAGATGGGCTATAAGCCGTTCCCGCAACCCTCCGGCAACATGTCCCGGCCCTACACCAATCCGCTAGGCGTGCGGCTCGGGCCCTGCACCTATTGCGGCTATTGCGAATGGTTCGGCTGCGGCAATTATTCCAAGGCCAGCCCGCAGACGACGATCCTGCCGGTGCTGATCCGCAAGTCGAACTTCATGGTGCGCGACAATTGCGAGGTCACGCGCATCAACACGGACGCCTCAGGCAAACGAGCCACCGGCGTCACCTTCGTCGACACACGCGGTGAGGAATGGGAACAGCCCGCCGACCTCGTGATCCTGGCGGCCTATGCGATCTTCAACGTGCAACTCCTGCTGCTGTCGAAGATCGGCAAGCCCTACGATCCGATAACGGGCGAGGGCGTGGTCGGGCGCAACTTCACGCATCAGGTCACCTCGGGCGTGAAGGGCTTTTTCGACAAGGAGAAATACAACTTCAATCCGTTCATCTCGTCGGGGGCCATCGGCATGTGCATCGACGAGTTCAACGGCGACAATTTCGACCACGGTCCGCTCGGCTTCGTCGGCGGCGGCTATATCGGCCAGGTCCAGACCAATGGCCGGCCGATCCAGACCACGCCGGTGCCGAAGGACACGCCCGCCTGGGGCGCGGAATGGAAGAAGGCGGTGCGGGACAACTATCTCAGCACCGTCCTGCCCGCCACGCATGGCAGCTTCTACAGCTACCGCGACATCTACCTCGACCTCGACCCGACCTATACCGACCGGCTCGGGCGCCCGCTGGTGCGCATGACCATCGACTTCCACGACAACGAATTGAAGATGAGCCGCTTCCTGACCGATAAGCTGGCGGAGATCGCGCAGGCGATGGGCGCTTCCAAGGTCGAAAAGTCGTACCGCAAGGGCCCCTACGACATCACCACCTACCAGACAACCCACCTGAACGGCGGCGCAGTCATGGGCAACGATCCGCGCACCAGCTTTCTCAACCGCTATCTGCAGAGCTGGGACGTCTCCAATCTCTTCGTCACCGGCGCCAGCGCCTTCCCGCAGAACGCCGGTTACAACCCGACCGGCACCGTCGCGGCGCTGGCTTACTGGGCGACGGATGCAATCCGCACGAAATACCTGCCGAATCCAGGACCGCTGGCCAATGCTTAGGCGCGTCATCACCGTGGTCGCGGTCATTGTCGTGGCCGCCGCCATTGGCCTGTTCGTCGGCCTGCAGAGCTATGCATCGCGGACGCCGAGCAGGCAGGGCAGCCGCATCGGGGCGCAGGATTTCGACCTCGTCGCCAAGGGCCATTACCTCGTCACGCTCGGCGATTGCGAGGCCTGCCACACCGATCCGGGACAGCCTGGCAGGCCCTTCGCCGGGGGCCGCCCGGTCGAGACGCCTTTCGGCCTGATCCTCGCGGCCAACATCACGCCCGACCGGGAGACCGGCATCGGCTCGTGGAGCGACGAGGAGTTCGACGCCGCGTTGCGCAAGGGCCGCCGCCCGGATGGCTCGCCGCTCTATCCGGCCATGCCCTATGGTTCCTACGCCAAGATGTCGAAGGACGATGTGCGCGCGATCCGCGCCTATCTCAACACGATGAAGCCGATCCACAACGCGGTCGAGACCAACCAGCTTCCGTTTCCCTTCAGCATCCGTTCGGGGATGTGGCTGTGGGACGCGCTCTATTACGACGGCACCACCTTCACGCCCGATCCCGATAAGTCGGATGCCTGGAACCGCGGTGCCTTCCTGGTGCGCGGCCCCGGCCATTGCGGCGTCTGCCACACGCCCAAGACCGTACTTGGCGGGGACGACACCTCCAGGCGCCTGCAGGGAGCCAATCTGCAAGGCTGGTTCATCCCGGAGATCACCTCCAACAAGGTGCGCGGCATCGGCTCGTGGAGCGAGGCCGATCTGGTGGCCTATCTGAAGACCGGCCATAACCGCGCCACCGCGGCGACCGGGCCGATGGCTGAGGTCGTGGAGCTCTCCACCTCGCGCATGAAGGATGAGGACCTGCGCGCGATCGCGACCTATCTGAAGGACCAGCCGGGCAGCAGCGAGGACACACCGCCGCCGCTCTCCGCCAGGGATCCGCAGATGGTGGCCGGCGCGGCCATCTACCGGGACAGCTGTTCGGCGTGCCATGCACCGAACGGCAAGGGTGCGCCGCATCTCTTCCCCGCGCTGGCCGAGGCGCCGAACGTGCGCTCCCGCGACGCCACGACGCTCATCCGCATCGTCCTGCAGGGCACGCGCAGCGTGGCCACCAATGCCGAGCCGACGGCCCCGGCCATGCCCTCCTATGGCTGGCAGCTCAGCGATGATCAGATCGCCGCCGTGCTGACCTATATCCGCAACAGCTGGGGCGCGGCCGCGCCGCCGGTGAAGCCGGAAGACGTCAAATCGGTGCGGTCCGGCGGCGAGGGCTAACCGCGGCTCATAACCAGTGGCGGCTGCTGAAATCGATCCAGGGCAGGGTCAGCAGGATGGCGATCCAGACCACCGCCGCGAGCGCCACGAGCCGGATGATGCCGCTGTCCTGGCGCAGATGCATGAAGAACCACACCACCAGCGCGGCTTTGGCTGCGGCGATGCCGGTGCTGGCGAGCGGCGAGAGATCGCCGAGCGGAAGGAACGACAGTCCGACCGTCAGCGCCAGCAGGAGCAGGAGCCCGAGCCAGACCGCGACCATGAGACGGATATGCGCGCTCATCGACGCCTCCTCACCGCGCCAGGTAGAGAACGGGAAAGAGGAATATCCAGATCACGTCGACCAGGTGCCAGTAGAGCCCGAACAGGGTCACGGTGATCGAGCGCTCGGGCAGCGGAAAACTGGTCCACAGCACCCGTGCGGCGAGGCTCAGCAGAAGCACGATGCCGACCGCCAGATGGAAGGCGTGGAGCCCCGTCGCGATCAGATAGAGGTTCATGAACAGGTGCTCGGCGCCGTTGCTGAAATGGGCCGGCAGGCCGAAGCCCGGCAGATGGCCTTCGCGGTATTCGGAATAATATTCGACGGCCTTCAGCGCCATGAAGCAAAGGCCGAGCACCGCGCCGCCGATGAGCCCGCCCGCGCACAGCCGGCGGGTGCCGGTGCGCGCCGCAACCACGGCCGTGGCGACGAACAGGCTGGAGGTCAGCAGCAGCACGGTGTTGGCGGTGCCGATCCAGATATGAAGCTGCCGCGAGGCGGCGATGACCTCGTCGTGGTGGACCGTGCGCAGCATCAGCGCCGCGGCGAACAGCCCGCCGAACAGCATGACCTCCGTGGCGAGGAAGACATACATGCCCATTGTGTCGGCCTCGGCCTGCTGGGCCGCCGTCTGGTAGGGCTCGTGGACGTGCAGGGCCTCGTCAGGCATCGCCGTCGCCCTTCTGCTCGACCGGATAATTGTAGGGCTTGGTGGTGACGACCGGGATCTCGTCGAAATTGTGCTTGGGCGGCGGCGAGGGCACCGTCCATTCCAGCCCGGTGACGTCCCACGGATTGGCCGGTGCCGCGGGCGAATAGCGCAGCGAATAGAACAGATAGACGAAGGGGATCAGATAAGCGACGGCGAGGATCGCCGCGCCGCTGGAGGACATGTCGTTCAGCACCTGCAGGTGCGGGTCGTAGACATGGTAGCGGCGCGGCATGCCGAGATAGCCGAGGATGAACTGCGGGAAGAAGGTGAGGTTGAAGCCGACAAAGATCAGCACCGCCGTCACCCGGCCCCAGACCAGGTTGTAGAGGCGGCCCGTGATCTTGGGCCACCAATAGTGCAGGGCGCCGAAGAACGCCGAAACAGTGCCGCCGACCATGATGTAGTGGAAATGCGCGACGACGAAATAGGTGTCGTGCACATGCACGTCGATGGCCACCATGGCCAGGATCAGTCCGGTCAGTCCGCCGACCACGAACAGCCCGACGAAGCCCATGGCGAAGAGGAAGGGCGGGTCGAGCGAGATGTGGCCTTTGTAGAGGGTTGCGGTCCAGTTGTAGACCTTGATGCCCGAGGGCACCGCCACCGCCAGGCTGAGGAACGAGAAGATCTCGCTCGCATACATCGACTGTCCGGCCACGAACATGTGGTGCCCCCAGACCAGGAAGGCGAGCAGGGCGATGGCGATGGAGGAGCCGGCCACGAACCAGTAGCCGAAGATCGGTTTGCGCGCCGCGGCGGTGATGAGCTCGCTGATTACGCCAAGCGCCGGCAGCACCATGATGTAGACCGCCGGGTGGCTATAGAACCAGAACAGGTGCTGGTAGAGCAGCGGATCGCCGCCGAGCGCCGGATCGAAGATGCCAAGCTGGAAGACCCGCTCGGCCGCGATCAGCGCCAGGGTTATCGAGAGCACCGGCGTCGCAAGGACGAGGATCACCGAAGTCGCGTAATGCGACCAGACGAACAGCGGCAGCCGCCCCCAGCTCATGCCCGGGCAGCGCAGCTTGTGCACGGTGACGATGAAGTTGAGGCCCGTCAGGATCGACGAGAAGCCGACGATGAACACGGCGGTGGCCGCCATCACCACATGGCCGTTCGAGAACATGCTCGACAGCGGCGTGTAGAAGGTCCAGCCGGTGTCCACTCCGCCGCTTATAAGCACGTAGATCGTGCACAGTCCGCCCAGGACGTAGATGTACCAGCTGAGCAGGTTGAGCCGCGGGAAGGCCAGGTCCCGCGCGCCGATCATCAGCGGAATGAGGAAGTTGCCGAAGGTGGTCGGGATCGAAGGGATGAGGAAGAACCAGACCATGATCACGCCGTGCAGCGTAAAGGCGCGGTTGTAGCCCTCATTGGACAGCAGATCGCCCTGCGGGGTCAGCAGGTCGGCGCGGATCAGCGCCGCCGCGGCGCCGCCCACGAAGAAGAAGAACGTCACTGAAATCAGGTAGAGGATGGCGATGCGCTTGTGGTCGGTGGTGAGAAACCACGAGCGCAGCGTATGCCCGGCGCGCAGATAACTTTTCTGGATGGCCTCGCTCTCACCGTATCCCGCGGCGCCCGGAAGATCGGCATAATCGGCCCGTTCGGAGGTCATGGGTGCGCGCTCCCCGTTGACGGCGTGGACTTGATGAAGGCGATCAGCTTGGAGATGTCGGCTTCGCTCAGCACGTTCTTGAAGGTCGGCATGATGCGCGGATAGCCGGCGGCGACGTCCTTCTGCGGCTCGAGGATGCTGTCGCGGATGTAGGAATCGTCCGCCGTGACGGTGCGGCCGTTATCGAGCGGCACCTGGCGGCCGTAGAGGCCCTGCAATTGCGGCGCGTGGACGGTGGCCGCAGGGCTGTGGCAGCCGCTGCAGCCCACCTTCACGAACAGCGCCTCGCCCTGTTCGGCGAGGCTCATCCCGACACCCGATTTGTCCAGCCAGCGGGCATAGTCCTGCGGCGTCTGCACGATCAGGCGCCCGCCCATCTGCGAATGGTCGGTGCCGCAGAACTCGGCGCAGGTCAGGATGTAGGTGCCGGGCTTGTCGGCGTTGAACCATTCGGTCGTGGTGCGGTCGGGCAGCACGTCCTGCTTCAGCCGCAGTGCCGGCAGATAGAGGCTGTGGATCACGTCCTGCGAAGTCATCAGCAGCTTCACCGGCTTGCCGGTGGGCACGTGCAGTTCGTTGATCTCGGCCTGGCCGCCGGGGTGCTGGAACTTCCACATCCATCGCTTGGCGACGACGTTGATCTCCAGGGCGTCGGGTGGCGGGTGGTAGAGCTGGTAGAACAGCACCGAGGACCAGACGAAGAAGCCGAGGATCAGGAAGAACGGGATTGCCGACCAGGACACTTCGGCCCAGGTCTTGCGGTGGACCGGATGGCGGCGATCGGCCGGCTTGCCGCGGCGGTACTTCACGGCGAACCAGGCCATCAGGATGAAGACCGGCGCCGACAGCGCCACGATCAGCACCGAGAAGGCGATCACCAGCAGATCGACCGAATGCGCGTGCTCGGACGCGGCGACCGGCCAGAGGGGGAAGAAGCTCGTCATCATGATGACGCTCCCTCCCGCCGGCGGCGTTCTTCGCGCCAGACGGAGAAGCCAATGAAGCCGGCAATGGCCGCCACGGTCAGGCCGCCACCGATGCGCAGGCTCTTCCAGATGACGCTGCCGTAACGCCCCGTCACCGGATCGTAATGGTAGCAGAGCAGGAGCAGCTGGTCGGTCCAGTTGCCGATCGTGCCGCCCCCTGCCTCGGTCAGCGCAAGCCGAACATCGGTCGGCTGCGGTGCGACGCCGTAGAGCCAGCGCGACAGCCGGCCATCGGGGGTCAGGGTGGCCACCGCCGCGATGTGGGCATATTGCCCTATCTCGGGGTCGAAGGCGTAGCGGTAGCCGAGCGCCTGCGTTACCGCGGCGACGTTCTCGGGCGTGCCGACCAGCGCGTGGATGCCGCCGGCGGCATCCATCCTGGGCAGGCGCTTGCGTAGGTCGATGATGGAGCGGGCGGCGTCCTCCACCGCCTCCTTCGGATCGATGCCGAAGGCCACAAGGCTGAAATCGTCGCCGGTGCGGTAGGACTGGGCGAGGATGGCGCTGGCGAGCCCGCTGAGAGTCACGCCGCAGATATTGGGACAATTGTGCAGCACCGGCGCCAGCAGCATCGGCTTGCCGTGGCCGAGCTGGCGCAGGGTCACGGTGCGGCCGTCCTGGTCCTTGAAAGGCAGGTCGAGCGGGATTTGCGCGCCGGGCTTGCGGTCGATCCCGGCCTTGTCGAAGGGGTTGAAAGGCGCCGCCGCAAGCGCGCTGACGGCACCGCCGAGCGACAGGAGGAGCACGAGAACAAGGCGCATCATGGCGTGCCCTCGCTCTGCGGCTCGGCGGCGGGGCCGCTGCCGGGACCGGCCGAGGCGGGTGCGGGCGGCGTGCTTTCGGCGGTGCCTTTCTTGCGGATCTCCTCGATCTGCAGCGCCTCGCCGCGCAGGCCGTTGTCCGGCGGATCGTTCCAGCCGGTCTCGACGGTGCGGCGCATCGCTTCCTCGATGGGAATGCGCGCAATGCCGGCCTTCTCGTCAACCCACGCATAGCCGTGCAGCCTGGCCTTGGCGGCGCCTTCGATCTCGGCCCGCTCGCCGGTGGCGCTGGTCTCCAGTCGCGGCGCCGGGGGGATGACCTCCCGCGCTTCGAGCGGGGTCGCGCGCGGCTGCGGGTTCTCGCCGCCGATGAGAAACAGCATGCCGCCGACGATGGCCGCCGAGACGAGGATCAGCATGAAAAGCCCGACCATGCCCAATGCGACGCCGCGGACGGGCACGTCGTTCGGCTCGACGCGGGGCTGTGGCGCGGTCTTGCGGCGCGGGCTCATGGCGCCGCCTCTCGCACGGGCGCCCGTCGCCGCACCCGCCACCCGCCCGCCGGATCGAGGAGCGCGCCAAACAGCGCCGCGCCGCCAGCGGTACCAAGTACGAAAGTCAGGAGACCCAGACCGTCGGGAAGCACGATCCAGCCGCACTCGACGGCCTTCCCGAATAGCGTCAGCGCCGCCAGCCGTGCGATCCAGCGCGGGTCGCGGCGCACCGGCGCGAAGAACAGCGCGAACAGGGGTGCCAGGTGAGCGGTGGCGATAAAGATTTCGACGCCGTAGAGCACGCCGACGCCGCGCTGCTGGTACCAGTCCACCAGCGGCGGCAGGTTGTTCGACCAGATGATAAAATACTGCATGAAGGCGAAATAGGCCCAGAATAGCTCGCTGGTCAGGAGCAGGGCTCCGGCTGTGTTCGGCGCCAGGGTGAGCTTTCCGGCCACGACCGTGGCGATGAGGATGACGTCGAGGGCAATCCCCATCTGGATGCAGAGCGCGTAGAGCCCGAAGCCCGAGGAATGGAATTCGGGATCGAGCGAGACCAGCCAGTCCACCGCGACGCACGAGCCGAGCAGCGTCATGGCGATGAGCCCAATGCAGGAAACCGGGGTCGACCAGGGCCGCCGGCGCAGCAGCAGGAAAGCCAGCGCCGCCTGCAATGCGAACCACAGGATCGTTCGCAGGACGAAGAAAGGCACCGACAGATAGACCCCGCGGAAGCCCGCCATCTCCTCGCTCGTCCAGGAATAGATCGCGGTGATGCCCAGCATCAGCGGCAGCGCGGCGAGAGCGGCCAGGGGCACCAGCAGCATGGACGCTTCCGTGAAGACTT
>Ga0182743_1001586_pt1 | contig 21759 bp, 19 predicted proteins | sample eDN3rd30CKraftOP_FD_128522 | JGI IMG/M metagenome (GOLD analysis project Ga0182743, IMG submission 128522) | Enriched Organic Plus compost microbial communities from Emeryville, California, USA - eDNA 3rd pass 30_C Kraft OP (version 2) (version 2) ... | reverse complement strand
CGATATTCCATCCGACCATCATCGCGAACTGCGGACAGCAGCCATGCAAACGTGGCGCCAGATCGCCCGCATTCATGCCGCATGAACCAGAGCTTCACGCCCAATGTCCGCTTCACAGCGTTAAGTTTACAGTGCCATTCAACCTCCTTCGAACCGGTGGCGGTTTCCGCGACGGCAGGGGTTCTGCAGCCGACGACGGGCAAGCAGTTGGAGGCTGGCGTCAAATATCAGCCGAATGGCTGGGACGGTTATTTCGCCGCTGCAGTCTATGATCTCCGCCAGCAGAATGTACCGATTTCGGTTGCGCTGCCGGGCGGTGGCTCAACGACCGAACAGATTGGCGAAGTGCAGGTAAAGGGGCTGGAACTGGAAGGTGTAGCGAGCCTCGCCCAGGGGCTCGATCTGCGCGCCGCCTACACATATATGGAGGCCGAAATCGTCAGCGGGAAAGACGACGGCAATCGCCCGCCCAATGTGCCCGAACATTCCGCAAGCCTTTGGCTGGATTATACCTTTCAGGAGGGCTCGGCTCTCCACGGTTTCGGCCTCGGCGGTGGAGTACGCTATCTGGGCCAACGCTACGGCGATACGGGAAATACCTATGACCTCGACGGGGTGACACTGGTAGACGCAGCCGTCCACTATCAGAAGGATGGCATAAAGGGGATACTTAGTGTCAAGAATATTGCGGACAAGAAGTATGTCGCAAGTTGCAGTTCCTTTGGATGTAACTATGGTGACGGCAGAACCTATATGAGTACGCTGACCTTTTCATGGTAGAAAACCCGCAACACGGGGCGGGTTTCTCGTCCCTTAATATCAGCCGCCGGAAAGCTCTGGGCCTTCTGGCGGCTTTGGCTTTGCCGCAGGGCGCACGCGCCAGTTCGGCGCTGCGCATCGCAGCCATCGATTGGGCAATGCTCGAAACGGTGATAGCACTTGGCGTTACGCCGATTGCTGCGACGGAACTGATTCAGTTTCGCAAGGATGCAGTCGAACCGGATATCCCTGCATTGGTTACCGATCTTGGCCTACGGGGGTCGCCGAATTTCGAACTTCTTTATCTCTTGAAACCTGATCTGATCCTGAGTTCTCCATTCTACACCCGGCATGAACCGGCGCTGAAAGCGATCGCGCCGGTTCTGTCCCTGCCGTTTTATGTGCAGGGAGAACCACCCTATCAGAAGGCCCTTGCGGCGGTAGCGAAACTTGGAAGCAGGCTGGGACTCGAGGCAAAGGCAGAGGCTGTTCTAAGCGAGCAGGAAGCTTTTCTTGCGCAAACCGCAGGGACGCTGAAGCCTTTCGTGGATCGCCCGACATACCTCGTCAATATCGGCGATGCGCGCCATTTTCGCGCTTTCGGCGATGACAGCATGTTCGGTGATATTCTGTCTAGGTTGGGACTTCCCAATGCGTGGACGGACCGTTCGCGCTTTACGTTCGCGGCTCCCGTGCCGCTGGAATCTCTTGCAGAAAAGCCGGAAGCGCGGATCGTTATCATTTCCGATATTCCAGTCGAAGCGCGCAACAGCCTGCGTAACAGCTTGATCTGGCGCTCGCTGCAGCCGGTCCGCGAGGGGCGCGTTCATATGCTGGGTAATGTCAATCCTTATGGCGGCATCACTGCGGGATTGCGCTTCGCGCGCCTTTTGAAACATGCCCTGCTGGAACAGCCGGAGGGCAGCCGGTGACGCAAAGGAATTTTAGCGTAGCGACTGTGGTTGGCATCGTGGCCGCGCTGGCGCTGTGTCTGTGGAATGCGAGCGCGTTTCTGCCATTCGCGCAATGGCCTGCCGTTCCGTTCAATCCGGATAAAATGAATACCCAACAGGTCATTCTGGCCTACGCGGTGCTGCCGCGCGCAGCGGTCGCCATCTTTGCCGGTGCCGCATTGGGGCTTGCCGGTGCGCTGCTGCAAAGGCTTTTAAGCAATCCGATTGCCGATCCATCGACGCTTGGCGTTTCGTCCGGCGCGCAGCTTGCCATCGTCACGGCCACATTGTTTTTCCCGGCTCTCCTTGATGAGTTTCGCTGGGCGGTCGCGCTGGCAGGAGCCGGGCTTGCGACCGTCATCGTCTTTCTGCTCGGATGGCGAAGCCGCCTTGAACCGGTGACGATGGTGATTTCGGGTCTGCTTGTCGGTGTGACGTGCAGCGCGATTTCCGCCGCCATGACGCTCTCCCAAGGCGAATATCTTATGTCGCTGGTGACATGGAATGGCGGTTCGCTCAGTCAGCAGGACTGGTCTGCCGCTAAAGTACTGGCGGTTCAGTTCGTCATAGGTCTGGTTGCCGCAATCATGTTGAGCCGCCCGCTGGCACTTGTGGGGCTTGGCGATAGTAGTGCGCGGGCGCTCGGCGTGCCGCTGGCATGGCTGCGCGTGGCAGTCGTGGTGGTTGCTGTTGTGTTGACTGCAGGGGTTGCCGCGAATGTCGGGCTTGTCAGTTTCATCGGCCTTGCCGCACCGGCAATCGTACGGGGGCTTGGCGTTCGCAAGCCCGGTACGGTGCTGGTTGCTGCGCCACTCGCTGGCGCAATTCTGCTCTGGCTTTGCGACGGCGGCGTGCAATGGCTTGGTTCCAGTCTCGGTGAAACATTCCCGACCGGTGCGGTGACGGCTCTGATCGGAGGACCGCTCCTTTTGTGGCTCATTCCACGTGTCCGCTCTTCCGGATCGGCTGGAGGCAGCCCAGCCATATTCGCGCGCGCCTCGGCCACCAAAGCCTTGCTGTTGCTGGCATTGCTCGCAATTGCTGCTTTCCTGGCGCTCTCGCTGGTGCGGACGCCCGATGGCTGGTCGTTGCTAACGGGAAAAGATTTTGCCGAACTTCTGCCTCTGCGCTGGCCGCGTCTTCTGGCAGCGGCAGCGGCGGGAAGCCTGCTGGCAATGGCAGGTGCCGTTCTCCAGCGCCTCACCGGCAACCCATTGGCAAGCCCGGAAGTTGTCGGCGTCAGCGGTGGTGCAGGTATTGGTTTTGCAATCGCACTAACCTTGTTTGCCGCACCCAACAATTTTCAATTGTTGCTGTGTGCCGCGATAGGTGCCTTTGCGGCGATGGTCGTCGTCCTCAGTTTTGCAAGTCAGAGACATCTTTCGCCCAATCGTCTTCTGCTGGCTGGCATTTCCGTTAGCTCATTCGCGTCTGCCATACTGAGTGTTTTTCTCGCCATTGGCGATCAACGGTCGTGGCAACTTCTTGCATGGCTCGGTGGTTCATCTGCGTCCGCGACTCCTGAAACAGCCATTTTTCTCGTGGTTTTGAGCATCTGCGTGACGTTGGCGGCTCTACTCCTGACCCGTTGGCTGACGATCCTGCCGCTCGGGCAAACGACGCCTGTGTCGTTGGGATTGCCCGTCGGCCCGGCGCGTGTGTCGACCATTCTTCTCGCCTGTATTGCGAGCGCGGCTGCCTCACTGCTCGTGGGGCCACTGAGTTTCGTCGGCCTGATGGCGCCGCATATGACGCGGCGCATGGGGTTCGACCGCGCAGCAAGCCACGTGCTGGCGTCAGCAGTCCTCGGTGCGTTGTTGATGGCCATAGCTGACCTTGGTGCGCGCAATGCGACATTCCCCTATGAACTGCCTCTCGGTCTTTTCGCAGCGCTTGTGGGCGCGCCCTATCTCGCCTGGGCGCTCGGAAGGAAGAGATAATCGGTACCAGTTTGGCGTGAACTGAGCGAATGCTTAACACAGCTCACAAACCTGCGAGGGCCAGGATTTATTCGTTATTTGCTTGGGGTGCTAAGCTGGGATGATTTTGCTAAGATTGAAGGTTAGAGACTAGCTCCCAAAGCCACGGTTCTTGACTGGCAATCAGCACATCTACCAGTGGCAAGGGCCAGCGGTTCATATCTCCTTCAAGGCGAAGTGATAGTGTTCGGCACAGTGATAAGGCGATCCTCGACCGGAAACGACGGTCCTTGAGAATAAAGCGCTTCCGACAATTTCTGAGCTTCCTGGTGCTTCCAGCTTTCGAATAAGAGGTTATCCAGTATTCTCAGTTCAAAAGATCTTAGCTTAACGAGAACACCACGACAGCTTTCCGCCAGACTTTGGGTATGCAAAATCGACATATCGATCAGCGTACTTTCGATTTCTGTTTTCAAGGTTCGGCTCTTATAACTATTTATCATTCATCGCTATGTAAAAAAGACAAGGGGATACGAATATATGGCGTACATCACTGCCGAGATTCGAGCGTCGAAAGTATACCATGGATATGACGAGGATCGGAAAGCCGTCGTCGACGATCTTGGCGCGGGCGGATTCGTAAAGAAACTTATCAAGGTCGCCAGAATTTTGTCGGTCACCGAAGATTATATTTTTATTGAGTGTCCTCACAACACCGTTCAGACGTGGGAGTACAGGGGAACGCTGGAGGATTTCAGGTTGAAACTGCGTCAGGCGGGTGTGGAGGCGGAATGAGTGTTCTCCCGGGTGAGGTTTGAAAAATGAAAATTGTGTCCGTCAACGTTTACTATGTGCGCGGACAGGGCCTGAAGCCCGTTCTGGTGAAAATTCAGACGGATGAAGGCATATCTGGATTAGGCGAGGCCGCGATTTCCTATGGAACCGGTGGCTCTGCTGTAGCGGGTATGATTAAAGATCTGAGCGAACGGTTTTTGCTGGGGGTTAACCCACTGTACATCAATCGGATCGTTTCGGACATGTACGACCAGGCGTTCTGGTTAAAGAACCCCGGCGGAATTGCTTGTGCCGGAATGAGCGCCATAGAACAGGCGCTTTGGGATATTCGCGCCAGAGCGTTGAATGTGCCAGTATATGAACTCTTTGGCGGAAAAATTCGCGATGAATTGAACTACTATGCGAATGGCTGGTATTTCGGAGCGACATCCAACTCAGACCTGATTAGAAAAGCTGCCGACGCTGTTGACGACGGACATTATGCCCTGAAGATCTATCCGTTGGCGCAGATACAGCCAAATGGAACATTGCGGCATCCAAATGGTCGATACTCTGACAATCGTGACGCCGTCACCGCTGGAATCGAACGCGTGCGCGAAGTACGAAAGGCGATCGGTTCCGATATCAGGCTTATGCTTGATTTCGGTGGCGGCATTTCTATCGCAGACACCATGCGGTTTTGTGAGCGTATCAAAGAATATGATATCGAGTTTGTGGAGGAAATCACCGATCCCGGCGACCTCGGTGCGTTGTCTCAAGTCGCTTCGTCGATTGATATTCCGATTGCGACTGGAGAGCGGCACTATCTCAGACAAGGTTTTCGCGATCTTCTTGAGAGACGTGCGATCAGTATATTGCAGCCCGATATTGGCAATGCGGGTGGTTTCGCGGAAGTCCATAAAATATCAGCGATGGCTGACGCCTACGGTTTGAAGGTGCAGCCGCATGTGTGCGGAAGTTCTATCGCAGCCAACATCGCGACTCACATGAGCGCCTGTTTGCCCAATTTTTATGTTCAAGAACATTTCCCATATTGGGCTGACATACCGGGATATATTGAAGTGGCTACCGTGCCCTTTGAGGAAACGGTCAGGAACGGACGCCTTCCGATCTCAGAAGACATTGGGTTTGGAGTCGAGCTGCATGAGGCTGTAATGAAGGAACATCTTTGGGCTGTAATCTGAACCGCCCCGGCTTTACCGGAGACCGTTTGGTTTAAGTTACGCGGCCATGGCTGGTGCGTCCAGCATGGCATAGTGTCGTTCTTCGGCCTCGGCAGGCGGAATGTTTCCGATGGGCTCCATAAGGCGGCGGTTGTTGAACCAGTCGACCCATTCGAGCGTGGCGAACTCCACGGCTTCAAAGTTTCGCCATGGTCCCCGGCGATGGATGACCTCGGCCTTGTAAAGACCGTTGATCGTTTCGGCGAGAGCATTGTCGTAACTGTCGCCAACGCTTCCGACAGATGGCTCGATGCCCGCCTCGGCCAGCCGTTCGGAATAGCGAATGGACACGTATTGCGAGCCGCGGTCGGAATGATGAACCAGCCCGCCACGTTTGACCGGCCGCCGATCATGCAGTGCCTGGTCGAGGGCATCGAGCACAAAGCCGGCATGAGCCGTTCGGCTTGCCCGCCAACCGACGATACGGCGGGCGAAGGCATCAATGACGAAGGCCACGTAAACGAAGCCCTGCCAGGTCGCGACATAGGTGAAATCGGATAACCACAGCATGTTCGGCGCTGGAGCGAAGAACTGTCGGTTCACCCGGTCTAGCGGGCATGGAGCGGACTTGTCCGAAACGGTGGTTTTGACTGGCTTGCCGCGAATGACGCCTTGAAGCCCCATCATTCTCATAAGCCGAGCGACGGTGCAGCGGGCGATGTCGTAACCTTCTCGCTGCAACTGCCGCCAGACTTTGCGCACGCCATAGACTTGGAAGTTCTCGTTGAACACCCGGCGTATCTCGACTTTCATGGCAATATCATTCCGTTCGCGGGCCGATAGGCGGTCCACGTCTGTGCGCTTGGCGATAACCTCATAATAGGTGGACGGGGCAATCGGCAGCAGTCTGCAGATCGGCTCGACCCCGAGCACCGAGCGGTGTTCGTCGATGAAGGAAATCATCGCTTCAGTGGGCGGTCGAGCTCCGCCTGGGCAAAATACGCCGAGGCTTTGCGTAAAATCTCATTCGCCTGACGAAGCTCGCGGTTCTCCCGCTCCAGAGCCTTCATCTTCTCCGCCACGTCACTCGGCAAACCTGCACGCTTGCCGCTGTCGACCTCGGCCTTCTTCACCCATTCATGGAGGGTATGAGCTGAGCAGCCGATCTTGGCCGCTATCGATGATACCGCCGCCCAGCGCGATGAGTGTTCGGCTTCATGTTCCTTCACCATCCGAACGGCGCGGGCGCGGACTTCAGGAGAAAATTTGTTCGTCGTCTTGCTTGTCATAGACCCTGCTTCTCACGAGTTGGGGTCTCCGGTAAAGCCGGGGCGGTTCAATCCGATAAACGCCGTTACTTCATACTGACGGGTGAACTGCAATCAAACATCGGTATTGTCTGCTATTTCGTTTGCCCTTGGCACTGTTGTAGGCGAGTGTGTGCCACAACTGAAATGCTGGGATGATATTTGATGAAGAAGCCAGGGAAACAAAACTGGGAAGTAGGGATGAACCTCATCTACTTTTCAGCCTTCCGGGCAGTGATGCTAACTGGAACGGTAAGCGCCGCTGCTGAACTTATAGGGCGCAGTCAACCCGCCGTCAGTCGGCTTCTGAATAAGCTTGAAACCGAGTTGGGTGTCACCCTGTTTGAGCGCAGAAAAGGGTTGATCACGCCGACATCAGTTGCCCACCTTCTTCTGGATGAAATCGATAGAGCGTATACATCTCTCGATTCTTTGCGAAATTTTGCGGCAACTGTTGCCGAAGGTGAAACCAGCCGTATAACTGCGGCTGTTATGCCCGCCCTTGGGATAAGTTTCATGCCCCAGGCGCTAAAGAAATTTAAAGATGGCTGGCCTCAAACACGTGTGCAGCTGAATATACGGCTTTCTGCCAAGATCGAAGAATGGGCGGCGTCCCAACAGCTGGATTTTGGTCTTGCTGAACTCCCATTCCGCAGATCTGGCTTTCAAACAGAAGTTTTCAGCGATGCCGCTTATATTGCTGCGGTTCCACGTGACCACCATCTCGCGAGCCGCGACAAAATTGAACCACCGGATCTTCGAAACGTACCATTTGTATCATTTGCGTCATTCACCGCAGCTGGCCCGATTATTGCGCAGGCATTCCGCGCGGCGGGCGAAAAACTGGACCCAGCTTATGAAACAACGATTTCCGCTGCGGCATATGAATTCGCCAAAATTGGCCTGGGGGTCGCGCTTATAGACCCTTACACGGCCATTCACCAACTTGATGATCGGGTAATGCTGGTGCCATTCCTGCCTAAAATACCGTTCAACGTGGCGCTTCTTCGCCCTTATTCTCGTCCGCAAAGTCGCGTGTCGGAAGCGCTTCTGGACCTTCTTTTCAGCGAGCGAGACGCAGTGTTGGCGAAGTTGCCGCACTTTTGACGGATAGGAATCGTTAAGTTGCCAGACTTCCGGGGGGCTCAATCCATTATGCATTTACTGCATATAGGAGGCCAAATTTTTTATTTTGAGCATTCCGAATTAGCTGCTGTACTCGCCCGACGCCGAGGAAAGGAGCAGTTAAATGAGGATGGAGGCCACGCGGGACGAAAGTTATGATGTGATCGTCATTGGCGGTGGTATCAACGGTACCAGCGCTGTCCGCGAACTCTCCGCCGCTGGGTTCAAGGTCTTGCTTGTCGAAAAGGGTGATTTCGCAAACGGCGCGTCGAGCAGATCGTCCAGGATACTCCACTGCGGTCTCAGATATTTTGAGACGAGACATCCGGTCCGCACGTTCGCATCGTCGCCATTGAAGTTGAAGAACGCGATTTCCATGGCGCGTGCCGCTATGAATGCGCGGGAAGAACTGGTGCGTCTCCAACCAATGCGATGCAAGCCTTTCAAAATGTGCTTTCCTTTATACGAAGCGGATGATCTGCGTGGATGGCACCTGGATATTGGGCTTTCGCTCTTGAAGCGTCTTGGATCGGGGCGACTGCCGCTGGAGTACCAACGGCACAAGCGCAACTTTGATAGCTCAGTGCCTTTGGCAAAGGACCTTCGAGATCGGAAACAACTGAAGTCGATAGCGACTTACCGCGAATACATCATGGACTGGCCCGATAGGCTTTGCGTCGATGCGGCCACCGAAGCAGAGAAGCTAGGCGCTGATGTCCGTTTGTTCACCAGTGCGAGCATCAGAGAAAAAAACTCTGATGGGCTGTGGCGGGTCGATCTTAGCTCTGCAGATCGTGAAATAAGCAGCGTGTTCGCACCTATCATTCTCAATCTTGCCGGAACTTGGATCGATGACGTTCTACAGGGAGTATCCGGGGAGGGGAATGATCGTCTGATTCACGGGACGAAGGGCGCGCATATAGTCGTTCGTCTTCCGGATTATTATCGTGGTCACGGGGTTGCGGCGCTTAATCGATTGGGAATGCCGATCTATTGTCTGCCGTTCAAGGAGGACCTTTATCATATTGGCCCGACCGAAACCTATTTCGAAGGCGACGCCAGTAACGTTATGGCAGATGACGTCGATATTGAATTTCTACTCGATGAAATCAATTTTCTTCTTCCTGCTCTTAAGCTGACGAAACAGAATGTCGAATTTACCTGGGCAGGTGTGCGGCCGTTGACCTTTAATCCCAAAAACCCTGACGGTGACAGAGTTCGGCATATCCATCATTTGAAGGACAAAGGCCATCCGGGAATTTTTGCGATGACTGCCGGACCGGTCATGAGCCATATGAGTGCAGGGCGGGAGCTACTGGCAACGGTTGAAGCAAATATTCCGATGCGGCGTGATCGGCAAACAAGTCAAATGCAACAGTCGAACACGTCGGGCGCTGATGAAGACACTCCGTCGTTTCGGCATTATGTCTTGCGGGAACATGCCCGGGATTTGAAAGGTATCTTCTATACCCGTAGCGGCATAGGTTGGGGGCAGCATATAGACCGCGCCACTGCCACCAATGTGGCGAATGAAATCGCCGATTTGCTAGGATGGGAGCCAGAGCAGATCGAGCGCGAAGTAGACAAGTTTCTTCAATACCAACGGGAAATTCACCGTTCGGGAGAGCCTGCAAAATCCTAACGAAACAAAAAAGAGGAGTGAACTGAAATGGGTATGCGCAGACATCAAAATCTTGCTTTGGTGGCAGTTTCCACGCTTACTATGGCGATTTCGCTTTTTGCGAGCCAGGCTCGTGCTGATGGCGAGCGATTGAAGGAAATCCTGGAGCGCGGCACTCTCCGTGTTGGTTTGCAAGGGGCTTTCAAGCCCTGGTCTTTCCCAGGTGCGGACGGCAATCTTCAAGGTATCGAAGTTGATCTCGCCAAGAGCGTCTCGGATGCGCTGGGTGTCAAACTAGAGCCCGTCATTATTACATCTGCGAACCGCATGCAGTTCCTCCAGCAGAACCGGATCGATCTGATTGTCGGCGGTATGTATGATACTGCGGAACGTCGTAAGGTCATCGGCATTATTGAACCCGCTTACTGGGCCTCGGGGCCGACCTTGCTTGCCAAGAAGGGTGTCATCAAAAGCTGGGACGACATTGCCGGAAAGCCGGTGTGCGGAAAGCAGGGAAACTACTATAATCAACAAGTCGAACGGCAACTGAAAGCAAAGCTGATTGCATTTACCGGAAATTCCGAAGGTAAGGAAGCTCTACGTGCTGGACGTTGCATTGCTTGGGTCTACGATGATGTCAGCATCATGGCTGATCTCGAGACACCAGAGTGGCAAGATTACGAAATGCCTGTTCAGGCCCTCTATAATAATCCGTGGACTGCTGCTGTCCCGCTTGAAGAACGCGATAAGGGCTGGGGCGCATTCATGGCGGGTATGGCATATCGCTGGCAAGCTGATGGTACGCTGATTGAACTCGCCAAGAAATGGAGTGTAGCACCGTCTGATTGGTTCACCGAGCAGAATAAGAAGCTCCATTGGGATACCGCTTACCTCGAGCCGAAAGAGTAAGGCCGGTGCTTTCTGATCAGCAGTAGCTCGGAGTGAAGATGATCGAACATATCTCAAGTTTCTTCCGCAATCTGAACGAGACTGCGGGCTTGAACTTTATCGTCTTCTATGACGACTACGAGTTCAGCCGCTTTCTTGAAGGGGCGTTGATTTCACTGCGGCTTATGGCGTTTTCCATCTTGCTGTCGCTGGTGATCGGCGTGTTGGGAGCTTGGGCACAAACGTCAAAAAGCGCGATAATTCGCGTGGCGGTTGATGCTTATATCCAGGCGTTTCGAAATACACCTCCGATGATCCAGCTTTTGTTTTTCTACTTCGGCCTGGGTGCGTTCACGCCAGCCGTAGACATGGGGGGATATTACGAGCCCATTATCTCTTCTTTTGGGTGGGCTGTAATCTCGCTTGGTATCTTTGGTGGGGCGTTCAACGTCGAGATATTCCGGGCTGGCCTGGAAGCCGTTCCTGAAACGACAAAAGAAGCGGCTGAAAGCCTCAGCTTTTCGAACTGGCAAATCTATATGTATGTGACACTTCCACTGGCGTTTCGCATTAGCCTGCCAGCTTTGACGAATAACCTAGTGAGTTTGGCCAAAACAACCTCGCTTGCTTATGTTATCGCCGTTCCAGAAATGACCTATGTCCTCAATCAGGTTTGGTCGGACAACATCAACGTGCCTGAGATGATCCTCGTGCTTTTTGTGTTCTATGTCGCGGTTGTGAGTATCCTCGCCTGGGGCCTCCACGCTCTCGAACGCCGTTTGGCACTACCGGGGTATGGACATGAATAAGCGCGCTTTCACAATTGTTCCTTCGCATTACGGCGTAACGGCATTCTCTAGCGCTCTGTCGTTGCGATACGGAATTGTTCTCGTTGCATTGTTTTTCGGATCATTGTGTGTCGCTTATGCGCAAACAATGAATGCCGGAACGCCGACTGCAGTCGAGACACTTTTCGGGTGGGTTCCATTCATCTTGCGTGGCTTTTTGCTGAACCTCTATATGAGTTTTTTAGCGATGGCCTTGGCGACGGTTCTCGGAATTCTGCTCGGTCTCATGCAGATCAGCTTGTTCTGGCCGGTAAGAGCCATTGCGCACCTGATGACGCATCTCCTGAGAAACTCGCCTTGGCTCGTTATTCTCTTCATCGCCATGTATATGATGCCAGAAGATTTTCGTCTTCCGGGCGGGATTGTGATACCGTTTCCTGGCTGGATGAAAGCAACCGTCGCTTTTGCGCTGCCCGTCATGGGCAACATAAGCGAGATCGTCCGTGGCGCGGTTCGATCCATTCCGTCGGGGCAGTGGGAATCGGCCGAAAGTCTTGGCTTTACCCGTGTTCAGACACTTTGGAACATCATATTGCCACAGAGCTTCCGGCGTTCAATACCTCCATGGATGAACTGGTACGCGCTACTCACGCTCTCCACTCCGATGGCCTCTATTTTCAGCGTCAGAGAGTCTGTCGCCAACGCACAGGCTGCAATGGAAGCGTCGGGCGGACGACCGGAATTTCTCTTTCCGTTCTATCTGTTCCTTCTCTGCCTGTTCTTTGTATACATCTATCCAATCGCGCTTCTGACAAGGAAACTGGAGAAAAGATATGCTGCATAAAGAGAATAACGATGCACCCCCTCTGGTTTCTCTAAAGGATGTGCACAAGGCGTATGGCGATCTGGAAGTTATCAAAGGGATCAGTCTTGATGTTCGCAAAGGCGAGGTGATCTGCGTCATCGGTCCGTCGGGTTCGGGCAAATCGACTCTCATACGTTGTATCAATGGTCTAAGCCCAGTGCAGAAGGGCTCGATAGTCGTCGCCGGGCAGGAGGTAAATGATCCCAAGCTCGACAAGCTCGCATTGCGGCGAAAGGTCGGAATAGTCTTTCAGCAGTACAATCTGTTTCCGCATAAGACGGTTTTGCAGAACGTCATGATGGCGCCGATCAAGGTCCTGCGTGAACCAAAACAGGAAGTTGAGGAACGGGCGCGTGCTCTGATTGCAAAAGTCAAACTTACTGGCAAGGAAAACCAGTATCCCGGCCAGCTGTCAGGTGGTCAACAGCAGCGCGTCGCCATCGCGCGAAGCCTGGCCATGCGTCCTGACGTTATGCTTTTCGATGAAGTTACCGCAGCGCTCGATCCTGAAACCGTCAAGGAAGTATTGGCGACGATAAAGGAACTCGCGTCCGACGGGATGACCTGCATTCTGGTTACCCATGAAATGGGCTTCGCACGCGAAGTGGCCGATCACATCTACTTCACGGATCGAGGTGTGATCGTCGAGCATGCTCCACCGAAAGAGTTCTTTACCTCAGCCAAGGATCCTCGGACCCAACAGTTCTTAAGTCAGATATTCTAGCCGAATTAAGACACGACAATCATCAGTAGCATCAGGAACATGCCAGGCCGAGCGCCAGGTGTGAACGGGTTTCTATAAACCAAAGGGAAAAGCGATGTACCAGCAAGCCTCCAACGGTGTCAAAAATGACCCACTGCTGCAGCCGCTGAAAATCAAGCATCTTGAACTTCGCAATCGCATCATGAGCACCAGCCACGCGTGTGGTCTGGAGGTCAGCGGGCTGCCGCTTGAAGCCTATCAACGGTATCATGAAGAAAAGGCCAAGGGTGGAATAGCCCTGTCGATGTTCGGTGGATCCTCCAATATCGATATCGATTCCCCGAATGTCTTTCGGCAACTGAATGTTGGAACAGATGACATCATCCCACATTTTCAGCAGTTTGCCGAGCGTATGCACCGCCACGGTGCAGCACTCATGTGTCAGATAACACATCTTGGCCGACGCGGCGAAAGTTATGGCGGCGATAGGCTGGCGATGATTGCGCCGTCGCCCCTCCGTGAGACGCTTCATCGCAGCATACCCAGAGAGATGGACGACCATGATATTAATCGCGTTGTGAAGGCATTTGCTGCTGCGGCGCTGCGATGCAAGGAGGGAGGGCTGGACGGCATCGAAACGCATGCTGGTGGTCACATGATAGGGCAGTTCCTGTCTCCGATTTCCAATCGCAGAACCGATCGCTTTGGCGGATCGCTCGAAAACCGAATGCGGTTTCCGCTTATGGTGCATGAAGCTATCAGAAAGGCCGTCGGTGATGATTTCATCGTTGGTATCCGCATGGCAGTGGATGAAGGACCCGATGGCGGCATGAGTTTTGATGAATCTCTGAAGGTTGCACAAGCACTTCGCGATATTGGCGGGATCGATTTTTTCAATGCGATTTATGGCATGATGGACACGACCCGTGGTCTCGCGGAAGACGCTATGCCTGGAATGGGATCGCCGCTTGCACCTTGGGTCGAGCCGGTCGGACGTTTCCGCCGGGAGCTCGATATTCCGGTATTCCATGCCGCACGTATTTCCGATGCTGCTTCCGCCCGGTACGCTATCCGCGAAGGCAAAATGGATATGGCGGGCATGACCAGAGCGCAGATCGCTGATCCATACCTTGCAAGTAAAATAGCGTCGGGACGAGAAAGCGAAATCCGGCCATGCGTAGGCGCTACACATTGCCAGTCGCCGCATCGTCCCGCGTGTCTTCATAATCCGGCAACGGGAAGAGAAACAGTCCTGCCTCAGGTCTTTACTAAAACCGAAAGCACCAAACGTAAGGTCGTCGTGGTTGGCGGGGGACCCGCAGGCCTTGAGGCTGCCAGAATATGCGCGGAACGGGGTCATGAGGTTTCGTTGTTTGAAGCGGCATCCGATTTCGGCGGCCAGCTTCTTCTTGGCGCGAAGGGTTCGTGGCGCGGTGACCTCATCGGCATAGTTGAGTGGCGCGTGGCTGAACTTAATCGTCTCGGCGCGTCCCTCCAAACGAATGCCTATCTTGATGAAAACGAAATCCTGGCGCAGAATCCCGATGTTGTTTTGCTAGCAACGGGCGGTATGCCGCAAATTGATCTTCTGCACGGCGGTGATCTATGCATTTCCACGTGGGATATTCTGGCAGGTCAGTCCAAGCTATCGGGTGAAGTTCTTGTTTTTGATGGCACCGGGCGACATCCGGCTCCGCTGGCGGCCGAGAAGGCCGTTGGCTTTGGGGCCAAGGTGAAATTCGTCACCATAGACGCCCAAATCTGTGAAGAACTGACTTATGCCGAACGGGTACGCTGGAAAAAGCTCTTTCTGAAATTTGGCCTTTATCCCAAAACCGAAACACGTTTGAGGGAAGTCCACCGCCAGGACAATCGACTGATCGCAACGCTTGTGAACGATATCACGCGAGAAACAGAAACGATTGTGGTCGATCATGTTGTTGTGGAGCAGGGGAGTGTTCCGTCCAACGAAGTTTTCGAAGCACTGCGATCCCATTCTTCAAACGACGGTGTTACCGACCTGCGCGCTATGGTTGACGCCAAGCCTCAACCTATCCGCGAAAGACCTGGATTTGAGCTTCACCGGATAGGAGATGCTCTTGCCAGTCGCAACATTCACTCCGCGATGTTGGACGCAATAAGAGTATGCAGTTCGCTTTGAGAATTTTGGGAGCGTATTCAGCGTCCGAATTTATCCAGCAGCTGATACCATGCGGCTACTGTACGGACGGCTGGCGCTCTCATCGAGAAAAATGGAATATCTACCGGTTTCTGGCGCCGCATCAGCGCCAGATCAGGCTTTTCGCCTTGCAAAAGATCAATCGCGTAGCGTCCCAGAAGGCTCGACATCGCGATTCCCGTTCCATTGTAGCCGAGCGAAAAGCCAATATTCTTATCGATCAACCCGATTTGTGGAAGACTGTCCATCGTCATGGCAACAAGCCCCGACCAGCGATTGACGATCCCGTAGTCTTTCAACTGCGGGAAGATATCAGACATTGCTCTTTCAAGGGTCGCATAGGCGGCCATGGAGTCATTTCTGCCGAATGCGCCCCTACCGCCAAAAAGCAAGCAGTCTCCGCTACGTCGGAACCATCGCATCATTCTTCGCGTCTCGCTGTAGCTCCGATTGTTGCAAAGAATTTCATCAAAAACAGAACTGGGCAACGCTTCCGTCGAGATGATCGCACTCCTGAACGGTATGATGGTCTTACGCACATTGCCGGTGGCAGGCGTGATGTCGGAATAGGCATTCGTTGCGATCAGAATCTGTTTGCAACTGATCGATCCGACTTTTGTACAAACGAGTTTTGCCGGGCCTTCTTCCGCGATGCGAAGAGCGGGACTATTTTCGTAAATGAGGCCTCCGGCCAAAAGAACGGCGTTGGCCAAACCCCGGCAGTAACTAAGAGGATGTATAGTGCCAGCATGGGAGTTCAAAACTCCTCCATAGAAGCGCGTACTTCCGGTCTCTGTCGCAACCTCATTCGCCCCAAGCACTGTGATGCTCGTATCGCCGAATATGTCCCTGATTGTCTTCGCTTCTTCCACGAGCGCCGCGAAGGCGGCCTCGTTATGCGCACAGCGAATGTTCCCGGTTTTCGTCAGATTCGCTTCTCGGATCTGAAATCGCTCGACATAGCTTTCAACGCAATCCATCGCTTTGTGACCGAGCGCGTTCATGCGTTGAGCGACTTGTCTGCCGTGAGTTTGCGCCATGACGCTTAGTGATACACGATACTTCGTTGATACCACGCCGCCATTTCTTCCTGATGCGCCGAAGCCGACTTCTTCTGCTTCGAGAACAACAGGTTTCAAACCAAGTTCAATTGCTCTTACGGCGGCCGACAAGCCCGTATACCCACCTCCGATAATGACCACATCGGCGGCAATGTCGTCCTCCAATGTCTTGCAGTTCAGAGGTGGTGTTGCAGTCTCACGCCACGAAGATCGGGGTAGGCCGAGTTCTCGCATCTGGAAAATACCTGGGCTCACTTACAAGTTATTTTCTCTCGCTTTCGACAGCATCGGCGAGTTCTCGCAGGGTCGAGAAATGGAAGTCCGGTGTCGTCACTACTTTCGGAACAGGTGTTCCACCGAAACCCTTGAGGCCCTTTCGCCGCTCGATCCAGCAGACTTTGTACCCCAGCTCTCTAGCGACGCCTATATCGTGGTACTGGCTCTGTGCAACATGCAGGATTTCGTCTTGCTTGAAACCAAATGCCGATTGGCGCCCAAGATTGTAGGAAAAGAAGCGCGGATCCGGTTTTGGATACTCGGCGTCGTCAGCAGTGACGCTGTCGTGAAACGGGTTGCCGAGTTTGTTCGAATTGGCGCTGAAGCCGACACGATCATAATTAGTCATCGCGACCAGTCTAAAGTGCCTACGCAATCGTCTGAGCGCTTCAGCGGAATCCTCGAATGCGGGAAAATCAAAAAAGTGGCTCTGGAATTTGTCCCCTGCCGCGCTGTCGTCCGACAGTCCAAGTTCTTTCGCAGCGTAGAAATAAACTTCGCGCATGACCTCGCTTGCGCGGCCAGGAAATTTCTCTCTTGCTTTCAGATAGGGCTGGAAAATCTGATCATCAGTCAGCGTCTTCGCAGCCTCTCCGCCTGCGGCGCGGAAACCATCCAGAATACCCTTCTCGAAGTCGATGCAGGTCCCGACGATATCAAAAGTCAGAACTTTGAAATTTTCGAAGGCCATGAATTGTCTCTCCTGTTCCGGGCAAAAGCCAGTTGTGTGGCTACATTGGGATACTTGAGACAAATCCATCAATTCCAAAAATAATCACCTCTGGGGTTACATTTTGTAATGTCACATATTCGACGGCTCCTTCCCTCGCTCAACGCACTCGTCGCCTTCGAAGCGGCAGTCCGATGCGGAACATTTGCAAACGCGGCACGGGAACTTGGGGTTACAAGTCCCGCAGTCAGCCGCACCATTGGGCGTCTGGAGCTTCATCTCGGAATGCAGCTTTTCAAGCGAACGCCGAGGGGAGCAGAACTAACTGAACATGGAGGTGATCTTTTTGCGGAAGTCTCGAAGAGCTTTTCAAACATTGAACGTGCTTTGGCTGGACTAAGACAAAATGCGCAAACGAAGCGACGTACGGTGAGAATATCAGTCTCGGGGGCTTTCGCTACGCATTGGTTTATGCCGCGGATGAACCAATTCCAAGCGCTGTTTCCTGATGTAGACATTCAGTGGCAACTGATCATTGGGCCGCTCGATTGTCCGGTTAACGACTCCGATATCGCGATGCGGTTCGATCCCAAAGTGGATGACCGGTATCGAATTTTTCCACTTATGCCAGAGCTTCTGTTGCCTGTGCGATCTCCTGCTTTCGATTCCAGTTCGACACAGTCCCAATCGGGTTTGAATCAGGTGATCACTCTTAGCGGGTCGCAGTTCAGGTGGGCAGATCTGTATTCCGTTAATGCACTGAAAGAGATAGCCCGGGAACTTCAATTCTCGGATTACAATGTCGTTGTACAGGCCGCGCTGATGGGACAAGGCAACGCTATCGGCTGGCTAAGCGTAGTGTCAACCTTGCTGGCCAACGGCTCGCTCGTTCCATCGCATCCTGTTGTGGTTTCGACTGGCCGAAGCTGTAATCTAGTGACTTCGATCAAACCGGATGAATGGTTCATTCGCGACATTTGCGACTGGATCGTCGATGAATATCGACGGGATGTGAGAAAGATTAACAAAGCATACGAAGGACTGATCAACGAATTCTGAGATTTACCGTCCGTAGCGGCAATCCAAACTTCGCTGTCGCTTTGATCAAAAAGTAAATGGTCGCGGGTTTCTATCCGATGCGCGTATGATGTGCTCTTGACTGGCAATCAGCGCATTGCAAGATTGATTGAAGTGCCATGTTATTCGCCTTGTTCCAGCTCCCAGCGTGTTGTGCGCAGGTAAGCTAGATGTATGTGAGACCTTTGATGGATCGTGTTCAAAACTATCGACTTGAAAGTGACCTAGAATTGTTTTTTGAAACAGGTATCCTTTGCATCTTTATCGGGAATAGACAGAGCTTCTAAAGCTCTGGAATATTCTCCTTAAATATTACTTGGATGCGTGGCGGATGGGAATCAAAAGGTTGACCTCTGATGCTGCTCGTCAAAATGGCCAAAGCCTCTCGCGCTTCCACTCGCGGGTTTTGGTCAATGACGGCGTCCATGGCGCCGTTCAAAAGAAGCCGTTTGGTGCCTTGCGTCAGCTCATGGCCGATAAAGATGATGGAATCGGATCTACCCGAATCCATTAAAGCCTGACCGATACCCTGATTGCCAGCACCGAGATTATATATGCCGGCAAGGTCTGGATGGCGCTTAAGCAATGCTATGGTCTCTGTGAAGGCTTTCTCGCTGCTGTCTTCGATCTCGTTTAGCTCGACGATACGGAGATGCGGAAACTCTTCCGCGATAACCCGGCGAAAGCCCATCTCGCGTTCCTCATGGCCGCGATAGGATAGCGAACCAGCAAAAAGCGCTATCTTGCCTTCAGTGGATCGACCAAGAAAACGACCCAGAATATAACCGCCAAGGCGTCCTGCGGCGCGATTGTCGATGCCGATATAGCCAACGCGTGGCACCTGCAGGATATCGGACGCAATGGTGACTATATGTACGCCAGACAAAGCAAGCGAGCGCATCGCTTCCCGCACGGTCGGGTGATCCAACGCAATAACCCCTACGCCCTGCGCGTGTTCCTTAAGGTCCTCCAGCGCAAGCGCTAGCGTATCAGGGTTAAAGCCTTCAACGCTATGGATTCTCAACTCGATTTGAGATTGCAGAGAGGCTTGTCTCGCAATTTCATCTCGCAGATTGGCGATAAAGGTGTTTGTGCCAGCTGGCAGAACAAAATCCAGCTTGATGCGGTCCGTGGTATTTGCGTTGAGCGGCGCGCTGCCGGGGAGATAGCCAAGATTGCGCGCGGCTTCGAGGACGATTTCACGCGTGCGCTCTTTCACGCCTTCGCGGTTGTTTAATACGCGATCAACCGTGGCGTTGGAAACACCCGCTGTTCTGGCAATGTCGCTCACCGTGGAACGCAAAATCACACTCCTCACCCAAATGATGGAAAATGATGTATTTCGATTTATGCAAAATGCAAGGCTTGTTCGGTTCCTCCATCTGTTTTCCCAATGAAATTGGCTCTGGCTCGGCTATCACTCATCAAAAAACATCATTAATCTGCATATGCGAACTTCCGAATTTAAAGGAATGATCCAAAAACCGATCAATTATGATGATAAATGACGTAAAATGATTTTATATGATGTTGACACTGCTGCGTCGAATCTTCATTAATCCTCAGGCTGCCAATGGAGGTTGGCATTTTCCTCGAATGAGGACGGGCTCATTTGTCGATCTTTCGATGATATCCGGGCTTAGAAATAAAAATGGGAGGTTGCAATGAGCGAAGCGCGGGGCTTTGTTCCTGATCCGCAGGTGCGGGTTCGGGATTACCAGATCGGTTGTATCGGCGCAGGCATGATCATGGCCGAGTGCCATCTTGCTGCCTATAAGGAAGCGGGCTTTACGGTCGCTGCAATCGCCTCACGCACCAAGGCAAAGGCCGAAGAGGTCGCCGCGCGCTGGGGTATCGCCACAGTGCACGACACGCCAGAAGCGCTGATTGGCGACGAAGCTATCGAAATCATCGATATTGCTTATCCGCCGGATCAGCAGCCTGCGCTCATTCGCAAAGCGCTTGCGCAGCCACATATCAAGGGCATTCTCGCCCAAAAGCCACTGGCTCTGACGCTTGAAGAGGCCATTGCGCTTCGCGATGAAGCAGCGAAGGCTGGCAAAATCCTCTCGGTCAATCAGAACATGCGCTACGACCAGTCGATGCGCGTATTGAAGCAAATTCTCGATAAGGCTGAGCTTGGCGCGCCTGTCATGGCGACAATCGAGATGCGTGCCATCCCGCATTGGCAGGGGTTTCTGGAAGATTATGACCGCCTGACGCTGGCTAACATGAGCGTGCATCATCTCGATGTGCTGCGCTTCCTGTTTGGTGAACCTGAAACCATCACCACGCTGACGCGCACTGACCCCCGCACTCAGTTTGAACACAAGGACGGTATCACCGTTTCAACGCTGATGTTCCCGAGCGGTGTGATGGCTGTTTCAATGGAAGACGTCTGGTCGGGGCCGCGCGAAGAGGGCTTTGACAGCGATATTTACATCAAATGGCGGGTCGAGGGTACGGATGGTGTGGCAAAGGGCACGATTGGCTGGCCGGATGGTTCGCCATCAACGCTGACTTATGCCTCCAAAAAGACGACAGACGGCAGATGGGTGAGGCCAAAATGGGAAACCATGTGGTTCCCGCACGCCTTTATCGGTGTGATGGAGCAGCTGCAATACGCCATTCAGTCTGGCGAAACGCCAGCGCTTTCAGTAGCGGATAATGTGAAGACGGTCGCACTCATTGAAGCTGGCTATAAGTCGATCGATGAAGGCCGCACTGTCAAATTGTCCGAGATATCAATCAATTAAACGAGCACATCCCGAAGAGCGCGAAGCGGTTTTCGGGAAAGATGCGGATTAACAGAGTATCATAACGGGAGGGTTTCGATCATGATGCAGGTGGGTATTTTCAGTGGCTATTTCCCCTATTCGCTTGAGGAAACAGCTAAAAAAATTCGTGCGCTTGACTTCAATACGGTCCAGCTGGACATGCATTTCAAGGATATTGATCTGAGCGCCGGGCAGATCACCAAGGACAAGTGCATTAAAATCCGCGAGACATTTCGCGATCACAATCTGCCTATTTCTTGCATTTCCGGTTATACGAACATCATTCATCCGGACAAGGCAGAGCGCGAGCGTCGCATGGGCTATCTCAAAGAGATTATCCGCCATGCGCAGTATCTCGGCACGCCTTATGTGATTTCAGAAACCGGCACTTACAACACTGAATCTGATTGGGTTCATCACCCGAAGAACAAGACCGAAGAAGGTTTTGAAGAATGCCGCAAGGTCATCGCTGATCTGTCGCAGTTTGCTTACGATCACGGCGCGATGTTCCTGCTCGAAACTTATGTGAACAACGTCGTCGGTTCGGTCGAGGAAACAGTGAAAATGTTTGCGCAGGTCGATCATCCGGGCCTTGGCCTGCTGATGGACCCAACCAATTATTTTGAAACGCACAATATCGACCGGATGGATGAAATTCTCAACCAGGTGTTCGATACATTGAGCGACAAGATCAAGATCGGTCATGCCAAGGATGTCAAACGTTCCGGCGATGACAAGACTGAAAAACATGCCGATATCGGCGACGCCGATGCACTTGAAAGCCATACTTTCCGTGGCGTTGGCGAAATCGAACTGCCAGCGCCGGGTCTCGG
>Ga0182743_1001580_pt1 | contig 21833 bp, 23 predicted proteins | sample eDN3rd30CKraftOP_FD_128522 | JGI IMG/M metagenome (GOLD analysis project Ga0182743, IMG submission 128522) | Enriched Organic Plus compost microbial communities from Emeryville, California, USA - eDNA 3rd pass 30_C Kraft OP (version 2) (version 2) ... | reverse complement strand
GGCGAAAGGCGACGTTGCGCCAGACCGGCAGGCTGTCAAACAGCGCGGCGTTCTGAAACAGCATGCCAAAATCGTCCATGAAGTCTGCGCGGTGCTGCGCAAGCGGCCGACCCCGCCACAGGATTTCACCCGCGTCTGGTACCTCAAGCCCAAGGATACAGCGCAAAAGCACCGACTTTCCAGTGCCAGAGCCGCCGATCACGACCAGGCTCTCACCCTCGGCCAGATCCAGATCGACGCTGTCGAGCACCTGCTTTTGCCCAAAGGCTTTGCTTAAGCCTCGCACCGCCAGCATCAGAAGAACAGCCCTGTCAGCGCGAAATTGGCGGCAAGGATGCCGACTGAGGCTGCGACCACGGCATTGGTCGTCGCCCGCCCGACACCCGAGGCGCCACCGCTGGCAGTCATGCCGAACCAGCAGCCTGAAAGCGCGACAATCAAGCCAAAGGCCGCGCCTTTAAGCAGCCCCGAGACCACGTCCCAGCCCTCCAGATAGGCCCATGAGTTGGCCAGATAGATCGCCGAGTTAAAGCCAAGCGCATTCACCCCGATCAGCCAGCCGCCCATGATGCCGATGATATCGCCTACCCCGACCAGCAGCGGCAGGCACAGGATCGCCGCCCATAACCGGGGCGAGACGAGCCAGCCGACCGGATCGGTCGATAGTGTGACCAGTGCGTCTATCTGTTCGGTCACACGCATGGTGCCAAGTTCGGCTGCAATGGCGCTGGCGACGCGGGCCGCGACCATCAGTCCGCCGAGGACCGGCCCCAGTTCGCGCGCCATACCGATGGCGACGATGGCAGGGACGACGTCGCCGGCTTGAAAACGCTCACCCCCCGAATGGATCTGCAGTGCTAAGGCAGCGCCAGTGAACAATGCCGTCAGCCCGACGACCGGCAGCGACAGCCAGCCGATCTGCATGATCTGCCGCACCAGTTCCGAGGGATGTTGCCCGACCCGCGCCAGCCCACGGGCGGCAAAGATCGCAACCCTGCCCGTCATCCGGGTCAGGCTGATCGCCGCCCTGCCGGTCAGCCGGATCGGGTTCAAAGCCAGGTCCGCTCGTAGCGCCGGCCGAGAGAGGTCAGTATCTCATAGCCGATGGTGCCGGACAGTGCGGCCAGATCATCGACGCCTTGCCGCGCGTTCAGGATTTCCAGCGCCGGCGGAACTTCGGCCAGCCCGGTCACATCGACGGTGATGAGGTCCATCGAGATGCGACCGATCACAGGCACTGCGCGATCCGCGGCCCAAAGCTGCAACCTGCCTTCACGTGCCAGCGCCCGCGCCAGCCCGTCGGCATAGCCCGCCGCCACCGTCGCCACCCGTGAGGGGCGGGTTGCGGTCCAGCTATAGCCATAACCTACGGATTCCCCGGGCTGCACCTCGCGCGTCTGGATCACCGGCAGTGCCAGTGTAACCACCGGTCGCGCCTCGCCAAAGGGCTCGCCCCCGTAAAGGCCGATACCCGGGCGCACGAGGTCGAAATGATAATCCGGCCCAAGCAATATGCCCCCCGTCGCCGAAAGCGAACGCGGCACGCCCGTCCCGTCAGTCATGGCACGAAAGGCGGCGAGCTGCTGCGTATTCGCCGGGTGATCGGGCTCATCGGCACAGGCCAGATGCGACATGATCAGCGCAGGGCTGGCGGCCAGCGCCTCGGCGCGGATCGCGGCCCATTCGCCGGGCTCAAAGCCCAGCCGGTTCATGCCGCTGTCAAGCTGGATGCCAAACGCCCCTTTCGGGCGCAACGCCCGGTCGCGAAAGAACTGTTCGGGACTGTTCAGCAACGGGATCAACCCGTTCAGATCCGCCCCCTCCATATGGCCCGAGAGGACAAAGATTCGTGCATCCTCGGGCAAAAGAGGGCGCAGCACCCGCCCTTCGGAGGCAAGGGCGACAAAGAAATCCCGCGCTCCGGCTGCATAAAGAGCCGGCGCCACGCGTTCGGCGCCCAACCCGTAAGCATCGGCCTTGACGACCGCAGCTGCCCGCGCGCCCTCAGCTTTGGCCGCAAGCGTCTTCCAGTTGGCCACAATGGCCGAAAGATCAATGACGAGTCCCATGAAAGCGGCATGGCTTTTCGCCCTGTCGAGGTCAAGGGCTTTAACAAATTTGCTATTTGCAGCGGTGTTTGCTTACATATTTTGCAAATTTTCGCCTTTCCGCTTCCCGCAATGGCGCCAAGCCGGTAGGTTGCCCCAAACCCAAGGGAGACGGCTCATGAAGGACATCCTCGGCGAACTGGAATCGCGCCGCCGCGATGCGCGGCTGGGCGGTGGGCAGCGGCGCATCGACGCCCAGCACGCCCGTGGCAAGCTGACCGCGCGCGAACGGCTTGAGCTTTTGCTGGACGAGGGCTCGTTTGAGGAGTTCGACATGTTCGTCCGCCACCGTTCGACCGATTTCGGCATGGAGGCGGACCGCCCCTATGGTGACGGGGTTGTCACGGGCTGGGGTACGATCAACGGCCGTATGGTCTATGTCTTTTCGCAGGACTTCACCGTCTTTGGCGGCTCGCTGTCGGAAACCCATGCCCAGAAGATCTGCAAGATCATGGATATGGCGATGCAGAACGGCGCCCCTGTCATCGGGCTGAACGACTCGGGCGGTGCGCGTATTCAGGAGGGCGTCGCCTCGCTTGCGGGTTATGCCGAGGTGTTTCAGCGCAATATCATGGCCTCGGGCGTGGTGCCGCAGATCTCGGTCATCATGGGCCCCTGTGCTGGCGGCGCGGTCTATTCGCCTGCGATGACCGATTTTATCTTTATGGTAAAGGACACCAGCTACATGTTCGTGACCGGCCCCGATGTGGTCAAAACGGTGACGAATGAGGTGGTGACGGCAGAGCAGCTGGGCGGAGCCTCGACCCATACCAGGAAAAGCTCGGTCGCCGACGGTGCGTTTGAAAACGATGTCGAGGCCATGTCCGAGATCCGGAGGCTGTTCGATTTCCTGCCGCTCAACAACCGCGAAAAGGCGCCGACACGCCCCTTCTTTGACGATCCGCACCGCGTCGAGGCCAGCCTTGATACGCTGGTCCCCGATAACCCCAACCAGCCCTATGACATGAAAGAGCTGATCCTGAAGATTGCGGATGAGGGCGATTTCTACGAGGTCCAAAAGGACTATGCCGCCAACATCATCATTGGCTTTATCCGCATCGAGGGGCAGACGGTGGGCGTCGTTGCCAACCAGCCGATGGTGCTGGCGGGTTGCCTTGACATCGATTCCAGTCGCAAGGCCGCGCGCTTTGTGCGCTTCTGCGACGCTTTCGAAATCCCGATCCTGACCTTTGTCGATGTGCCGGGCTTTTTGCCGGGTACGGGACAGGAATATGGCGGCGTCATCAAGCACGGGGCCAAGCTGCTGTTTGCCTATGGCGAGGCGACAGTACCCAAGGTCACGGTCATTACCCGCAAGGCATATGGCGGGGCCTATGACGTTATGGCCTCGAAACATCTGCGCGGCGATTTCAACTATGCATGGCCCACGGCCGAGATCGCAGTGATGGGCGCCAAGGGCGCGGTCGAGATCCTTTACCGCAGCGAGCTTGGCGATTCCGAAAAGATCGCGCAGCGGACCAGGGATTACGAAGACCGCTTTGCAAACCCGTTTGTCGCCGCCGAAAAGGGCTTCATCGACGAGGTGATCCAGCCCCATTCGACCCGCCGCCGCGTCGCCCGCGCCTTTGCCTCACTGCGGGGCAAAAAGCTGGCGAACCCGTGGAAAAAACACGACAACATTCCGCTCTGACTGCGCAGGCCCAGGGGAGGAACCATGGCAAGACTAGCGGTGATCGGCTTGCTGCTGACGCCTCCGGCCGTTCTGGCCGGGGCGGCGCATGCTGCCATCGCCGAAGCCGGTGCGAAAGAGCCCTCGATCACCCTGCCCTCGGGTGCGATGGTGCGTTGGGTCGAGACGCGACAAGACAATGCCGGGGGGTTCGGCCTGACCTACCGCTTTCGCTTTGTCATGCCTGATCTGGCCGCCCGGGTGCCCGCGACCAGCGGCCCTGCCTCGGATTTCGAAGAAGAGCCGCGCGGCCCGATCGACATCGACACCGAAAGCGGCACGGTCAGTGAGAATGGTTCGGACGACGGGCTGATTGACCCGGCGACGCTTGAGGACATGGCCGAGGCCGATGCCCCCGACATGGCCGAAGAGCAGGAGGCAGACGCCATGCTTGACGAGCCGGTGCCCGCTGCCCCCGACGTTCTGGCCCAGGACCCTGTTCATGACGATATCGTATGGCTGTGCGAAAACTGGGTCCTGCCACGCATCGCCAGCCCTGCGCCACGCCCGGGTCAGATCGTCATCAGCCTTGCCGACCGCGAAATCCCCTTTGGTACTTTCGATCCCGAGGCGGTGCAGATCTTTGAGGCGTTTCGCCTGCCCCCCGACCAGGACACCTGCGAATGGGAGCCGTGGTGATGTGTTTTCCGTTCCTTGCTGATGCAAGCCTGCCACAGGCCATGCGACCCGCGCCTAAGGGCAAGCACCGCTGCTGTCAGGCGTCAACGTGGCTGGCTATCATAGCGACACGGTCGCATTGGGCGGCCGAATCTCAACCGAGCAGTCGGGACCCCAGCGTCCCGTATTACAGGAGCACGACAACATGTCGAAGAAGCTTGCACTGGCCCTGGTCCTCGTTGGCCTCGCCGCGGCCTGCGCCAAGAAAGAGCCCGAAGTCACCACGCCGGTCATCCAGCCCGAGCCGGTGTTCCAGGGCAAATACGGCGCCAACTAATCCATTGGCCGCGCGCGGGCTGCAAGGCGGCCCGCGCCATCCGCGCCCCGACCTGCCCCCGCGCGCTTATGCAAACCTCGCAGGGGGCAAGACATGCTGAAGCATCGCGGCTTTCCGGGCCGCCTACCGGGCTCTGACTTTCAATTCACTATCCGCCGCGCCAACAAGAAAGGCGCAACGCCGCTGGTCCGGCGCGAACGCTATCGCGACCGCAAACCGGCCGACCGCCGTGCAGATACTGCTTTCCTCGCCGCATTGATCGAACATTTCGGCGAAGAGCCGTTCGAACGCGGTAACCTTGATGCCGGACGCCTGTCCTGGCTCATCGGCCGCGAAGTTGTTGCCGTCGGAAAACTGGACCCGACTGACTACGGACAGCTTTTGCGCGTCGATCTGAAGCGCGCCGAGGCCGCTTTCCCCGAACTTTTCGCCAAGGATGCCCCCGAATTCGACTGGGAGGATGACGGCGATTGGGATGAGGACTGGGAGGAAGAAGGCGATCCGGACGACGAGGACGACCGCCGATGACAGGCCGGAGGATGGGCGGATTGTTGCGTAGCGCCCCATTTTCACAGCGTTGTCAGTTTTTTCCCGGCGGGGCGCATGTAATATTGTGCGCACCTCTATCATCAACGGCCCGTATACGGGTCCATAATACAGGCAAAAAGCTATGCAAACTTCCGTCCTCCTCCGTCTTTCCGGCGCGGTTCTTCTGGTCGCCGGTCTCGCTGCCTGCGACCAGGGTTACGGCACCGCCACCGGCCTGTCGCCCGACGCGCAGCGCGCTGCCGGCGGTGCTCTGGCCGGTGCGGCGGTCGCCAAGATCGTCGACGGTGACGTGGCGACCGGCGCGCTTATCGGGGCTGCGGGCGGGGCGCTGTGCGACGACGCCGGCGTTTGCCAGCGCAACTACTGAACTTAACCGGGCCGGGGGTGCGGGGTACCAGCCCTGCGCCGCCGCCCTCATCCCGGAGCAAACGAGATGTCTAAGAAACTCGTATTGGTGCTGGGGCTGGGCCTCACCGGTCTTGCCGGCTGCACCCAGGGCATCAATCCGACCGACATGGATCGCGGCCTCATCGGCGCCGGCGTTGGCGCGACCGCAGCTTATGTCGGCGGCCATAACGTCGCCAAGGGCGCTGCCATCGGCGCTGCCGCCGGTGCGCTGTGCGACGACGTCCGGCTGTGTGAGCCTTCGCGCCGCTAACCAGCCGCGCATCCACAATTTGTTGCCTTTTTCAAGCCGTCCCGGCGTTTTGCCGGGGCGGTTTTCTCATGTCCGGGATCTGCCCCAAGGGAAGGAAGCATGTTCAAGAAAATCCTGATCGCCAACCGGGGCGAGATCGCCTGCCGGGTCATCAAGACCGCCAAAAAGATGGGCATCCAGACCGTCGCCGTCTATTCCGACGCAGACCGCAATGCGCTGCATGTCAAAATGGCGGATGAGGCGGTCCACATCGGCCCCTCCCCGGCCAACCAGTCCTATATCGTCATTGACAGGATCATGGAGGCGATCCGCCAGACCGGGGCCGAGGCTGTGCATCCCGGCTACGGTTTTCTGTCCGAGAACATGAAATTCGCCGAGGCGCTGGAAAAGGAAGGCGTTGCCTTTATCGGCCCGCCCTCGCCCGCGATCGAGGCGATGGGGGACAAGATCACCTCGAAGAAGCTTGCGCAAGAGGCCGGCGTCAGCACGGTTCCGGGCTATATGGGCCTGATCGCCGATGCTGACGAGGCGGTGAAGATCTCGAAAGAAATTGGCTTTCCGGTGATGATCAAGGCCAGCGCCGGTGGCGGCGGCAAGGGCATGCGGATCGCCTGGAACGAGCAAGAGGCGCGCGAAGGCTTTGAAAGCTCGCGTAACGAAGCTGCGGCAAGCTTTGGCGACGACCGCATCTTTATCGAGAAATTCGTTACCCAGCCCCGGCATATCGAGATTCAGGTTCTGGCCGATCAGCATGGCAATTGCGTCTATGTGCATGAACGTGAATGCTCGATCCAGCGCCGCAATCAGAAGGTGATCGAGGAGGCGCCCTCGCCCTTTCTTGACGAGGCCACGCGCAAGGCCATGGGCGAACAGGCTGTGGCGCTGGCCAAAGCCGTTGGCTATGCATCGGCGGGCACGGTCGAATTTATCGTCGATGGCCAAAAGAACTTCTACTTCCTTGAGATGAACACCCGGCTGCAGGTCGAACACCCGGTGACAGAACTGATCACCGGCATTGATCTGGTCGAACAGATGATCCGCGTCGCGGCGGGCGAGCCGCTGCCCTTCCGGCAAGAAGATCTCAAGATCAACGGCTGGGCCATCGAAAGCCGCCTTTATGCCGAGGACCCCTATCGCAACTTTCTGCCCTCGATCGGGCGGCTGACGCGCTATCGCCCCCCGCGCGAGACGGCGGCAGGCCCGATGCATGAGGCAGGGAAATGGGTGCCCGCCCATCCGGGCGACCAGCCGCCTGCCGCCGCTGCCGGGGTGCGTAACGATACCGGCGTCTATGAGGGCGGCGAGATCAGCATGTACTATGACCCGATGATCGCCAAGCTTTGCACCTGGGCGCCGACCCGGGCAGAGGCGATCGAGCAGATGCGGCTGGCCCTGGATGAATTCGAGGTCGAGGGCATCGGCCACAACCTGCCCTTCCTTTCGGCGGTGATGGATCACCCGAAATTCGTCTCGGGCGATATCTCGACCGCCTTTATCGCACAGGAATATCCCGAGGGCTTTCTGGGCGCGACCCTGCCCGATACCGAAATCATCCGCGTCGCCGCATCGGCTGCCGCCATGCATCGCGTGGCTGAAATCAGGCGCGCGCGCATCTCGGGCCGGCTCGATAATCACGAACGCCATGTCGGTGAACATTGGGTTGTCTTTGTCGCGGGCAAAGAAATCCCGGTGCGCATTACCGCCGACCGCCAGGGCTCGACGGTCGAAATCGACGGCAGCAAGCTTCGCGTCGAAAGCGACTGGCTGCCTGGTCAGTCGCTGGCGCGACTGTCGGTCGATGGTACGCCCTTGGTAATGAAGGTGGACCGCCTGCCCTCGGGCTTCCGCTTGCGGGTGCGCGGCGCGGACCTCAAGACCTATGTGCGTCGTCCGCGCGCTGCGGAGCTGGCGCGGCTGATGCCCGAGAAACTGCCGCCCGATACCTCGAAATTCCTGCTTTGCCCGATGCCGGGTCTGGTCGTGCGCATCAATGTCGAGGCCGGGGACGAGGTGCAGGAAGGTCAGGCGCTGGCGACCGTCGAGGCGATGAAGATGGAAAACATCCTGCGCGCCGAGAAAAAGGCGGTGGTGAAATCCGTCAACGCCAAGCCGGGCGAAAGCCTTAAGGTCGATGACGTGATCATCGAGTTCGAGTGACGCAGCACCGCCGGGCGCATCCGTTGCGCCCGGCTAAAGGAGCGTAAGAAATGCCGGTTGCAGCGCAAGCCCTCAGCCCGACCCATAGCTACCATCTGCCCGACGGTGGCACGGCTGATGTGATGGTTTACGGCAGCCCTGCCCGGCCGATCTCTTGCAGGCGCAGGGGGAATTTGTCGATGGCACGGGTGATTTCGCGTACCGACCAAGGAACGGGCTTGCGCTGTTTGACCTGCCCGTCCTTGTCCATCAGCACCAGCGAAAACCCCTCGGGCCGCAATTGTCGCCGCCACGGGCTTGCCGCCGAAGGATCTGCATCGGTGATCACCACCACATCTCGGGCGATCAGCGGTGCAGGGTCACGGCGCAGGGCGGCGAGCTGTTCGACAAAGGCGGGATCGGCTGGCGTGTCGGCAAAGATCACCACTGCGCGCGCCTGCCACAGAAACTCCGAAGGTTCGGCCTCACTCGCGGAAAGAACCCTCAGCTCGGCGGTGTTTGACGCGGCCGGTGTGCCGTCATTGCCGTCGCTGCGCGCCGCTGGTACCTCGCCGCGAACATACGGCCGATGCCCGTCAGCCTCGCCATCGGGCCGGGACCCCATCGCCGCAACCAGCGGCACCATCGCCAGAAAAATCAACCGTTTCAGTTTCATCACGCCCTCTTCTCTTCCTTCATATAAGAGCCCGGGCGCCGTGGGAAAGGATGCAAAATGAGCGAAAGCACGAAAGCTTCACTGGAAGAATGGCGCAGGCTGGCCAGCAAAGAGCTGAAAGGCGCCGATCCCGACGGCCTGACCTGGCACACGCTTGAGGGGATTGCGGTCAAACCGCTGTACACTGACGAGGATCTGAAGGGTGTCGATCATCTGGGCACCCTGCCGGGGATCGAGCCCTTTTTGCGTGGCCCGCGCGCAACGATGTATGCGGGCCGCCCCTGGACGATCCGGCAATATGCGGGGTTTTCGACTGCCGAGGAATCGAACGCCTTTTACCGCAAGGCGCTGGCGGCCGGTCAGCAAGGGGTCTCGGTCGCTTTCGACCTTGCCACCCATCGCGGCTATGACAGCGATCACCCCCGGGTCGAAGGAGATGTGGGCAAGGCGGGCGTTGCCATCGACAGCGTCGAGGATATGAAGATCCTGTTCGACGGCATCCCGCTGGACAAGGTCTCGGTCTCGATGACCATGAACGGTGCGGTGATCCCGGTTCTGGCGAATTTCATCGTCACGGGTGAGGAACAGGGCCATTCCCGCGCCGCCCTTTCGGGGACGATCCAGAACGACATCCTCAAAGAGTTCATGGTCCGCAACACCTATATCTATCCGCCCGAGCCTTCGATGCGGATCATTGCGGATATCATCGAATATACCTCGAACGAGATGCCGCGTTTCAACTCGATCTCGATCTCGGGCTATCACATGCAGGAGGCGGGCGCGAACCTTGTGCAAGAGCTGGCCTATACGCTGGCCGACGGACGCGAATACGTCCGCGCCGCCCTTAAACGGGGCATGGATGTGGACCAGTTCGCCGGGCGGCTGTCGTTCTTTTTCGCCATCGGCATGAACTTCTTCATGGAGGCGGCCAAGCTGCGCGCCGCGCGCCTGCTCTGGCACCGCATCATGAAAGAGTTCGATCCCAAGAAACCCTCCAGCCTGATGTTGCGCACCCATTGCCAGACCTCGGGCGTCAGCCTGCAAGAGCAGGACCCCTATAACAACGTCGTACGCACCGCCTATGAGGCGCTGGCGGCGGCGCTTGGCGGCACGCAATCGCTGCACACCAACGCGCTGGACGAGGCCATCGCGCTGCCGACCGAATTCAGCGCCCGCATCGCCCGTAACACCCAGCTGATCCTGCAAGAGGAAACCGGCATCACCCATGTCGTCGACCCCCTTGCAGGCAGCTATTATGTTGAAAGTCTGACCGCTGAGCTTGCAGAAAAGGCCTGGGCGCTGATCGAAGAGGTCGAGGCCATGGGCGGCATGACCAAAGCCGTCGCCTCGGGGATGCCCAAGCTGCGGATCGAGGAAACAGCCGCCCGCCGTCAGGCAATGATCGACCGGGGCGAAGAAGTGATCGTCGGCGTGAATAAATACCGGCTGACGAAAGAGGACCCGATCGACATTCTCGACATCGACAACATCAAGGTGCGCGAGGCACAGATCGCCCGCCTGAACCGCATCCGTACGACGCGGGACGAAACGGCCTGTCAGGCGGCTTTGGACGAGTTGACGCGGCGGGCGGAACAGGGCGGCAACCTGCTTGAGGCAGCGGTCGAGGCCGCACGCGCCCGGGCCAGCGTGGGAGAGATCAGCATGGCGATGGAAAAGGTGTTTGGCCGCCACCGGGCCGAGGTCAAGACATTGGCCGGCGTCTATGGCGCCGCCTATGAGGGCGACGACGAGTTCGCGCAGATCCAGCGCGACGTCGAGAAATTCGCCGAGGAAGAGGGCCGCCGCCCGCGCATGCTGGTGGTCAAGATGGGTCAGGATGGCCATGATCGCGGCGCCAAGGTGATCGCCACTGCTTTTGCCGATATCGGTTTTGACGTCGATGTGGGGCCGCTTTTCCAGACGCCCGAAGAGGCTGCTCAGGACGCGATCGACAATGACGTGCATGTGGTCGGCATCTCCAGTCAGGCAGCCGGGCACAAGACGCTGGCCCCGAAGCTGATCGCGGCGCTGAAGGATCAGGGGGCCGGAGATATTATCGTGATCTGCGGCGGGGTGATCCCGCAACAGGATTACGACTATCTGAAAAAGGCGGGCGTCAAGGCAATCTTTGGCCCCGGCACCAATATCCCGGCTGCCGCGCGCGATATCCTGACACTGATCCGCGAGGCGCGGGCGGCATAACAGCAGACGGCGGCGGGGTGTGCCTGCGCCCCGCCGCCCGGCAGGCAGAGGATGGAAAGGATCAGGTCATGGCGCTGCGCCCCGCGACGAATGAGGATATCCCGGCCCTTCTTGCCTTTTGGAACCCGTTGATCCGCGAAACGACGATCACCTTTTCCAGCGAGGAAAAGACGCCCGGCGGGCTGGCACGGATGATCTCGGGCCGACGCGCGGCGGGGCGCGAATTCCTTGTCGCCGATGAGGGGGGTGAGGTTCTGGGCCTGGCGACCTATGACCAGTTCCGGGGTGGTAACGGCTATGCCCATTGCATGGAACACAGTATCATTCTGGCCCCGGCTGCGCGTGGCCGCGGCCTGGCCCGGGCGTTGATGACTGCGGTCGAGGATCACGCCCGCAATGGCGGTGCTCATAGCATGATCGCCGCCGTCTCGGGCGAAAATGAGGTCGGGTTGGGCTTTCATCGCGCCATCGGTTACCGGCAGGTCGGGGTTCTGCCGCAGGTCGGGCGCAAATTCGGCCGCTGGCTGGATCTGGTCCTGTTGCAGAAGATCCTATGACCCTGCCTTGCCTGTCGGCGGGGCCTGTGGAACACTCGCGGCCCGAAGACTCGGGGGCAGGATGAACGACGGGCGCAACGGCACGGTCAAGCAGATTATCTGCATCAAATGGGGTACGAAATTCGGCCCGGAATTTGTCAACCGCCTTTACGGTATGGTTGCACGCAATATCACCCCGCCCTTTCGGCTGTATTGCTTTACCGATGATGGCAGCGGCCTGCATCCTGATATCGCTGTGCGTCCCCTGCCCGAGTTCGAATATCAGGCTCCGGTCAACACAAAAGGCAAATGGCCCAAGTCGCGGCTATGGGGCGATCTGGGCGATGTGACAGGTGTGGTGCTGTTTCTGGATCTGGATGTCATCATCACCGGCAATCTTGATGATTTCTTTGCCTATGGCGACCCGGATGACACGGTTTTGGGGCTCAATCCGAATACTCCGCTGGAGAAAATGGGTCAGACCTCGGTTTATCGGATGCGGGTTGGAAAGCTGAAACCTTTGCAGGACATCTTTCGTGCCGACCCGCAGGCGGCGGCCGACAAGTTCAAATATGAGCAGCGCTTTGTGACCCGCAATGCTCCGGGCGGGGTGAAATTCTGGCCCAGGGGGTGGCTTGCGCATTTCCGCATGCATTGCGTGCCGAATTTCCCGCTGAACTATCTGCGCGAGGCGCGCATCCCGGACGGAACCCGCATCGTGATCTTTCCTGGCGACCTGAATCCGCCTGACGCGATCCTTGGCCGCTGGAGCGACAAGGACAGCCATCGCGCACCTCTGGACCACTTGCGTGCCACCTTTGACGGGCGTCGGCGTGAAAGCCTGTCGCGCCACCTGCGCCATTACCTTCTTCCTGTTTCATGGGTCAGTAAATTATGGCGCGAATAGGAGCCCCGCCCGAGACGCATTACACGCTGCCCTCGGATTTTTCTGCGGCACTTGGTCAATGTGTGGCAAGTTTTGGCTGGTTGGAAGAGATCATCAAGCGCACCATCTATGCGCTTGATCGCGCCCGTCTGGCAGACGATCTGACCGAAGAAGAGCTGCAGACCTGGCTTAGCCGGATGAGCAATCTTGCCGATGATTCCATGGGCACGTTGATCGAGCAGCTTGATGCCGCGATGCGCCGCCATCCCGGGCTGCGTGACCGTAACCGGATCACCGACCATCTGGGCGAGATCCGGCTGCATCGCAACCTGCTCTGTCATGCCTCGTGGCGACCGACCGAGGAAAGGGGGCGCTGGCATCCCGCCTTTGTCAACACAAAGGGCGATGTGCAACGCGACCCCCTTAGCGTCGATGATCTGAACCGCATCCGCGAAAACACGGTCGAGATCGGTGCCCGCGTGCTGCGCGTCATGCGGGCAACGGGTATCCAGGGCTATTGGGCCGGCGACGACGAGGCCTAGCCAAGCGCGTTGCAAGCCCGTGTTTCATCCGCTAACACCTCTTGGTCCATAGATAAGAGTTTCGCATGTCCGCCCAGAATTTGGGGCAAAACGCCTCTCCGCTTCGTCTCGGCATCGCAGGTCTCGGGACGGTCGGCACCGGCACCGTCAAGATCATCCAGAAACATGCCGAGCTGCTTGGGCTTCGCGCTGGCCGACCCATCACCATTACTGCTGTCAGCGCCCGCGACCGGATGAAAAACCGCGACGTCGATCTGTCCTCTTACGCATGGGAAGATGATGCCCGCGCGTTGGCGCTGCGCGAGGATGTTGATATCTTCGTCGAACTGATTGGGGGCGAAGAAGGCATTGCCCGCGAAGCGGTGCTGGCGGCGCTGAAGTCCGGCAAGGACGTGGTCACCGCAAACAAGGCGCTGCTTGCGATCCACGGCCAGGAGCTGGCCGGGCTGGCCGAGACGAATGGCCGCGTCCTGCGGTTCGAGGCAGCGGTGGCAGGCGGCATCCCCGTCATCAAGGCGATGACTGAATCGATGGCAGGCAATGAGATCCGCCGCGTCATGGGGGTCATGAACGGCACCTGCAACTACATCCTGACCCGGATGGAAAGCGCCGGCCTGCCCTATGAGACCGTCTTTGAAGAGGCACGCCAGCTTGGCTACCTAGAGGCCGACCCGACGCTTGACGTGGGCGGGATCGACGCCAGCCACAAGCTTGCGATCCTTGCCGCCATTGCCTTTGGCACCCGCCCAAGTTTTGACGCAGTCGAGATCGAGGGGATTGAGCGCGTCAGCATCGACGACATCCGCCGCGCCGCCGATATGGGCTATCGCATTAAACTGCTGGGTGTGGCGCAGATGACCGGGCGCGGGCTTGAACAGCGCATGTCGCCTTGTCTGGTCCCTGCTGACAGCCCGCTGGGGCAATTGCAGGGCGGTACCAACATGGTGGTGATCGAAGGCGACTCGGTCGGTCAGATCGTACTGCGCGGCGCAGGTGCGGGCGAAGGTCCGACCGCCAGTGCTGTCATCTCGGATGTGGTCGAAATCGCGCGCGGCGTGCGTATTCCCAGCTTTGGCCAGCCCGCAGCCAGGCTGTCGGTGCCGCAACCGGCCCGGACGGCGGTGCCGGCGGCCTATTACATCCGCCTGCAACTGACCGACAAACCCGGAGCGCTGGCCAAGGTTGCCGCGGTCCTGGGCGATTCCGGTATCTCGATCGACCGGATGCGGCAATATGGCCACTCGGGTCATGAAGGCATCGCGCCGGTGCTGATCGTCACCCACAAGACCACGCCCGAGGCTATCGACCACGCAATCGAGGCCCTGCCCCGCACCGGCGTGATCGCAGGCGAGCCGGTCGAGTTGCGAATCGAAGAGGTCTGAGGGGGCCCGGCCTATGCGCCGGGCTTACCCCCCTTCGTCCGGCATGGCCTCAGGTCGTGCCCAGATGGCGTAGCCCGTGTGTCACATCGGCGCGCACGGCCAGCCGCAGACCCGGTTCATCGCCCGCGCGCAGTGAGGCGAGGATCATGCGGTGATGGCGCGGCGGCTCATTGCGTTTGACCCGGCCATATAGCGCCCGCATCGTCGGTCCCAGTTGCAGCCAGACCGTCTCGACGATGGCAAGCATCGCCGGGGCCTGCGCACGCAGGTAAAGCAGGCGATGAAATTCAAGATTGGTGCGGATATAGCCGATGGCGTCATGGCTTTCTGCGGCCTCGCCAATAGCGGCGTTGATGACTGCCATACGCTCGATCAGCGCCTGATGGGCGCGCGGCAGCGCGCGTGAGGCCAGTTCTGGCTCGATCAGGCCGCGCAGCGCCGCCAGCTCTTCGATCCGCTCGACCGACAGTTCCGGCGTGGCGATACGTCCCGATGACGATAGCGACAGTGCCCCTTCGGCTACCAGCCGCCGCACCGCCTCGCGCGCGGGTGTCATCGAGACGCGATGCTCGGCGGCGATGCCGCGCAGGGTCAGCGCCTGACCGGGCGGCAGTTCGCCCAGCATGATGCGCTGACGCAGGTTACGATACAGCCGCTCATGGGCCGAGGTTTCCGAGGAACGCGAAGGACTCATGCCCGCATGTGATCACAAACGGGGCCGCCGTCAAGGCAAAGGAGCGACCCTTTCAGCCACGAAAACGCCATGCCTGCAACTCATGGCCATGGGCGCGCAGCCAGGCGCGTTGCCGGGCGTAATCAGGCCGCAGGCGGGCGGTCGCGGCCCAGAAGGCTGGCGAGTGGTCCATATGCGCCAGATGCGCGACCTCATGCGCTGCGACATAGTCCAGTACTTCGGGTGGGGCCATGGCAAGGCGCCATGAAAACATCAGCCTGCCGTCATGGGTGCAGCTGCCCCAGCGCGAGCGGGTGTCACGCAGGACCAGCGCCCGAAAGCCGCGTCCCAATGCCGCAGCATGACGGTCGCAGGCGGGTGCCAGCCGCGCCTGTGCCAGATGTTTCAGAAATGCCTCAACCACCACTCCGGCCGGGCGGTGTTCGGGGACAAGGATTGCGTCCCCGGCCAGCTCGATCCGCCGCGTCGCTGCCGGGACGATGCGCCGCAACCGCCCCTCGACAGGCAATAGCGCGCCGGGTTCGGCCAGCTGCAGGGGCGGCATCCCTGCGCGCGTATTGCGCAGCCACTCGGCTCGCGATTCGGCAAAGGCACGGCCTGCAGCTAGGCTGGCGCGGCTGGGCAGGGTCAGGACCACCTCGCCCCCCGCCCGTGTAACGCGCAGCGTCATGCGTCGCGCCCGGGCCGAACGGCGCAACGTCACGGGAATGTCGCCTCCGACCAGAATCCTGTCCATGATTTATCGCATCTTGCCAAGCATTGCCTCTGGCCCCATGTTTCCCCTGCACCACCTCTGCCCTGCAAGGGGGAAAAGGCTTTGACAGCCTGTTCCGGCTGTGGCAGGGGACAGCGGATTTAGCTGAACGCGGCAGAAAGAGAACACCATGCCCAAAGAGGAATGGGGCACGAAACGCCTTTGCCCCCATTGCGCCACGCGCTTTTACGATCTGACTAACGATCCGATGACCTGCCCCGCCTGCGGGGCCGAGTTCACGGTGGAAAGCCTGAGCAACGGCCGCACACGCTCGCTGATCGCGGAAAAGACCGCCTCGCGCGATGACGATCAAACGGATCTGGTTGTTGACGACGATCTGGACGATGACGCCGATGCCGGCGATCTGGATGACGATCTGCTGGATGATGACGATGACGACGGCGACGTGTCGCTGGATGACATCGCCGATGTGCCGGACAATGACGACGAGTAAGCGTCGCTGACCATATTGGGGCCCCGGTCCCGGCCATGTGCCGGATCGGGGCCTTTTCTTTTGCCTGTTGTCCAAGGCCCAGACTGCATGAGGATCATCGACCGACAGGCCATGCGGGCCATTCTGCTGACACCCGGGGACCGGGTGTTGCTGATGCGTGTCGATTACGGCGGCGGCGATTGGTGGATCACTCCCGGCGGCGGCGTTGAGCCGGGTGAGACGCCCGAAGAAACCCTGCGCCGCGAACTGGCCGAAGAGTTGGGCTTTACCCTGCCCGCCCTTGGCCCTTTGGTCTGGAAACGGCAGGTCATGATGACCCTGCACCAGCACCGCTGGCGGCAGTCCGAGGACTACTTTCTGATCGAGACCCCGGAATTTGTGCCCCGGGTCCTTAACGCGCCCGAGGCCGCCACCTTTCGTGAGTTCCGCTGGTGGAGCCCGCCTGAATTGCGCCACACCACTGAGCGGGTAGCGCCTGCCGGGCTGCTGCGCATCATTCTCGACTACCGGGAATGCGGTCCGCCAAATGGTCCGCTGCATCTCGAAATTGTCGAGAATTAATCGCTAACCAGTGTAACTATCATCGAAAAACTCCAGCTCCAGCTGAACGGCCCGGCGGAAAAAGTCCCGTGCCTGATCCGCCCCCTGTGAGCCGACGCGATTAAGCTCCTTTTTCAGGAACGCGACAAAATCGCGGAAAAAGGGATTATCGTGCAGGGTAATCCACTCGGCATGGACAAAATTCGGGGGCAGCGGTTGGGGCGCACGGCTTGCCCAGTCAAGATATAGACCTTCGGCCACATTCAGCACTGCCAGCACCGCTGGATAGCTGCGCGTCGCAGCAGCCTCGCGCATCAGGGCCTGAAAACCCGTGGTTGGCGCGCTGTCGGGGATCTGCGCACCAGCCTCGGCGCTGACCCCCAGCGCATCAAAGGCGCGCAGGAAATAATCATTTTCATCCCCTGAGACCATGCCGGCAAAGCGGCCAAAGCGCAGGCGCGATTCGAACCGGTCTGCCGAGGCGATTGCCGCCCCAAGAAGCGTCAGAAAAGCATCCAGAAAGCGGTGATCCTGCACCAGATAGCGCGCCATGACCGCATCGCTGATCTCGCCCGTGCAAAGCTCGCGCACAAAGCGGTGATTCACGGCGGCATCCCATTGGGCAACGGTTTCCTGGCGCAAGGTTTCAAAAAAGGTTTCGGTCATCGCATCCTCTTTGGCGGGGGCAAGACCGGATAGTCGGACGGCCTCGCAGTGGGGCCGGCAAAGGGCGGGCAGATGACGGGCTGGTCCCTTCCCATCCCTTCGCCGGCATGATCCGGATCAGGTTCAAAGGGTCGCCGCGCCGCGCAGTATATGCGCCAGCAGCCTCTCAGCCCCTTGCCGGGACACCCCCTGGTGCGCGACAGGTTAGCCAGGTCGGGAGGGGCTGTCACGCATCGTCCGGATCGCCCGCGCGCAGGCCAGCACACAGGATCGTGAGCCGGGATCAAGGACTTGCCCGCGTGGCGGGGTGGCATTCCGACTTGCAGCCCGGGGCCAGATGTTATCCTGTTGCGACATGGCGGGCTTACCCGCACGCAGGCAGGATCGGGACCATGACGACAGGCGAAATGCCGAAACCGACAAGCGCGACAGCACCGAACCCCACCGCCGCGTTGCGGCAAGGCCAGAAACAGGTCGGGCTGCGCCTGCACCGCCCCCCCCTGCTGACCAATATATCGGCTGCGCGTTGGCTGCTGCTCGCTATCGTGGCGGCTTCGGTCTATTTCTTTCACGGCTTTCTGGTGCCTGTGTTGGCCGCCTCGGTCATCGCGCTGGCAAGTTGGCCCCTGCGCGACCGCGCGGCATTTCAGCTCAATCTCGGCCGGACCGGAGCGGCGACGCTTCTGGTGCTGGTACTGGTCTGCTTTCTGCTGATTCCCATCGCCATGGCGCTGATCTATGCCTTTCGGGAGCTGCGCGACTGGATCAACTGGGCGATTATGATCAACAGTTCTGGCGCACCAACCCCGGCATGGATGGTTGAGCTGCCCCAGATCGGAGACTGGCTGGACGAGAACTGGCAGAACTATGTCGGCCGCCCGGGCGGCATCAGCGAGATCGTGCAGCTGGTCAGCGGCTCGAATATCGGGGCTATCTATCGCGGTGCGGTGACAGCCGGAACGCTGGCCTTTCATCTGGCGCTGACGCTGCTTTTCATGCTGATTACGCTGTTCGTGCTTTACCGCGACGGAGATCGGATTGTCGCCCAGATCGACCAGGTCGGCCGGCGCATCCTGCCCGACCGGTGGGAGCGGCTGTCGCGCGTTGTGCCTGCAACCATCAGCTCGACAGTGACCGGCATGACCCTGATTGCGATTGGCGAAGGTGTGGTGCTGGGGCTGGCCTATTGGCTGGCTGGTGTCCCCTCACCCGTGACATTTGGCGTCATCACCGGCTTTATGGCGCTGATCCCGGGTGGCGCACCGCTGTGCTTTACCCTTGTCTCGGCCTATCTTGCTGCCAGCGGCTCGCCCGTAGCGGGGGCGGCGCTGTTTTTATGGGGCACTTGCGAGCTTTTCGTAGTCGATAAGACCATCCGCCCGGTCTTGGTCGGAGGACCGGTCAAGCTGCCCTTCCTGCCGACGTTTTTCGGCCTGATCGGCGGGGTCAAGACCATGGGTATCGTGGGTTTGTTTGTCGGCCCGGTGCTGATGGCGCTGCTGGTATCAATCTGGCGGGAATGGCAGCGCGAACTGGCCGAAGAGGAACAGCGGCAGGCCGCCCGCATCGAGTGAAACGGAAAGCAGGCATGAGAAAAGGGCGGGACATCTTGTCCCGCCCTTTTGCTATTCAGATCCTTCCCGGATCATTCGGTGGGCGTGACCACCGGTTCTTCTTGCGGCGGGCTGGCCAGCGTTTCCGGCAAGGGCGTCAGCGTCACCCCCGCATTGGCCCCAAGGGGCTGGCCGTCGCGGTTCGTCTGGACCGGCGCAGGGGTTTCACCCGGCTGCAAAGCCCCCTGAACATCGCCCTCATCCGCCGCCTCGGTGGCAGCAGCAGCCGGGGGAGGCAGCGGCACCGGGCGGGCGTTCTCTGCACCATCCGAACGCAGATAGTCAAAGAACTCGCCCTCGGGTTTGATAACCAGCGAGCTGTTCTCGCCCTTCAGCGCACGCTCGTAAGAGGTCATCGAGCGGGTGAAGGCAAAGAATTCAGGGTCGCGGCCGAAAGCATCGGCATAAATCGCGTTACGACGGGCATCGGCCTCACCCCGGATCACCTCGGCCCGCTTGCGCGCCTCGGAGGTCAGCTCGACCACGGTACGGTCGGCAGCGGCGCGGACGCGCTGCGCGGCCTCACCACCACGGGCGATCTCATCAGCCGCTTCACGCTCACGCTCGGCCCGCATCCGGGCATAGGTCGCGGTCAGGTTCTGCTCGGGCAGATCGGTGCGGGTCAGACGCACGTCAATGACCCGGATGCCCAGATCTTTGGCATCTTCGCGCGCAAGGTCGCGGATGCGGTTCATCAGCGGGGTCCGGTCATCAGACAGAACAGTGGTTGAGGGGACCGAACCCAGCACCTGACGGATGGCATTGGTCACGATCGGTTCAAGCCGGCGCTGAGCGAACTCGATACCGCCTGCGCCTACCGCGCGGCGGAACTGCACGACATCGGTAATCTGCCAGCGTGCAAAGGCGTCGACGACCAGACGGCGGTCATCAAGAGGCGTCACCTCCATCGGCGGGGTCGGCAGGCCAAGGATGCGGGCGTCGTATTTCACCACATTGTCGAGGAAAGGCACCTTGATGCCCAGACCGGGCTCTTCGCGCACCTCGACCACCTCGCCAAAGCGCAGGACCAGCGCCTTTTCACGCACATCGACGATATAAAGCGCAGCGACGACCAGAACAGCCACCACGACCAGAAACGGCAGAGCCAAAAGCGAAATGGCGCGATTCATTACTGGTTCCCTCCGCCGGTATTGGTATTGGCAGAGCCGGGCGCCCTGCTGCGCAGCTGATCCAGCGGCAGATAGGGCACGACGCCCTGCCCGCCTTCGCCATCCAGAATGACCTTATTCACGCCGCCAAGGATTTTCTCCATGGTTTCCAAATACATCCGGCGGCGCGTAACTTCAGGCGCCTTCACATATTCTGCATAGACCGAGTTAAAGCGCGCGGCCTCACCCTCGGCTGTGTTCACTGCCTCGGCGCGATAGGCCTCGGCACGTTCAATCACGGCGGCAGCCTCACCCCGGGCGCTTGCAAGCACGCGGTTGGCATAGGCATCGGCCTCTTTCTCAAGCCGGTCGCGTTCCTGCTGGGCGGCCTGCACTTCGCGGAAACTGTCGATGACCTCGCGCGGCGGGTCGGCGCGGTCAAGGTTGACGCGCAGCACGTTGATCCCCGCCTCATAGTCGTTCAGCGTGTTCTGCACCGCAAGTTTCAGGTCGTCGGCAATGGCACCCCGGTCGCGGTTCAGGATCGGCGCCAGTTCCGACCGTGCCACGATGTCGCGCATCGCCGATTCCGAGACGGCGCGGATCGTGTCTTCGGGGTCGGCGAGGTTGAAAAGGAATTTCTCGGGGTCCGAGATGTTCCAGACCACCTGATATGCCATATCCACGATGTTCTGGTCGCGTGTCAGCATCAGCCCCGAATCCATCGGACCTGCCCGGCCGGTGCCGATTTCGGTCGTCCGCTCACCCGAGACCTGCACGACCTCGGCGGTGACAAAGGGCCAGGGCGCAAAGTTCAGGCCTGGCTCACCCGTGCCGACCGGCTTGCCGAACAGCAGCTCGACTGCGCGTTCCTCGGGCTTGACGGTGTAAAAGCTGGTAAAGGCCCAGACCGCGACCACTGCAAGCGCCGCCAGGCCCCAGGCACCGCGGCTCATCTGGAACTGGGGGCCTTGCGGGCGGCGCGGTCCGCCGCCGCGATTGCCACCCGAGCCGCCTTTGCCGCCCATCAGCACGCGCAGCCGGTCCTGACCCTTGCGCACCAGCTCTTCGATTTCGGGAATCTGGTCGCCGCGTTGAGGGCCTTGCGGCCGGTTGTCCCTGCCGCCCCCTGCGCTGCCCCAGGGGCGCTGACCGCCCCCTTGCGGCGGCTCTTTGCCGCCCTTGCCGTCATCTCCGCCGCCGCCCCAGGGGCCTTGTGGTGCCATGCGTCTCGTGCCTCGTTCTATGTCTGTCTGGTTGAAACTGGTGCCTTGGGCCGAAAAATCAAGCCGATGCGGCAGGTTTGTCAGTCTTTTCCACCCCGACCCGGCGCGAGGGTTTGCGCATGGTCACAAGCTCTTCGGCAAGTGTCGGGTGCACGGCGATGGCTGCGTCAAAGTCGGCCTTGGTCGCGCCCATGCCCATCGGCACCGCAACCATCTGGATCATCTCGCCGGCTTCGGGGCCAAAGATGTGACAGCCAAGCACCCGGTCGGTTTCGGCATCGACGATCAGCTTCATCACCGCCCGCGCATCCGACCCCGCAAACAGTGAACGCATTGGCCGGAAGCTAGCGACATAGATGTCAGCGGGGCCGATGGCCGCGGCCTCTTCCTCGGTCACACCTATGGTCGCCAGCTCATGCGGGCGGGTATAGACGGCGCTGGCTACCAGCCGGTGATC
>Ga0182743_1001578_pt1 | contig 21841 bp, 16 predicted proteins | sample eDN3rd30CKraftOP_FD_128522 | JGI IMG/M metagenome (GOLD analysis project Ga0182743, IMG submission 128522) | Enriched Organic Plus compost microbial communities from Emeryville, California, USA - eDNA 3rd pass 30_C Kraft OP (version 2) (version 2) ... | reverse complement strand
GCGGCAGTTGCAGGCCGCCAAATCCACCACCGGCCCATGGGCTAGATACCCGTACCCAGCACGAACTGCTTTCGTTTTTCTGACCGTAGCGATCCCAGTGGAACTGGATTTTGATCCGGCCGTATTTGTCGGTCCAGATTTCCTTGCCCGCCGGTCCGACCACGCGCGCCGTCTGCGGGCCGTGCGTGCGCGGAATCGGGGTCGTGCGCGGCGCGCGATATTGCACGTTCGAGGGCAGTGCCGAGAATGACTCCTCGTAGAACTCCTCGGTGCCGCTGCCACTGGAGTAGCCGCCTACGCTCATCCGGTAGTTCACCATCACCACCAGATATTCGCGGTTTTCCGCTTTGCGTGGGTGATTGCGCAAGGTAAACAAATGCCCCGGCGCCAGGCCTCGAGCGTTGCTCAACCCCAGGTTTTGTTCCTGAATGCTTTGCAATTCCTCCAGACGAATACGAGCGTATTGCTCGCCATGCTGAGCCTCTTGGAAACCGCCCTGCCATTCGAACATTTCGAGGTTGCCCGGCTCTGAGCCGCCCTTGCGCTTGGACATCGCGTCCAGGCTCGCCCCCGGCTTTGTAAAGTCGTAGTCCACCGTGGCATAGCCATCGGGTGTCACCTGGGCCGAGACTTCCCACATCGAGATGCACTCTTCCTGGGGCGTCGCGACCCGGTCAGGGCCGTAATACGGAATCGTCTCGTAGCCAGGCACGGGGCTATGCGAGGCAATATCGTCAGTCATGACCAGGGTGTGCTGGTCTTTATCATGCTTGAAGTAGTAGTAAATCCCTTCGTGCTCCATCAGCCGGCTGATGAAGGCAAAATCCGTTTCCTGATATTGAACGCAGTATTCCCACGAGCGATAGCTGCCCGTGAGTTTCATTTCGAACGGATATCCGTATTCCCCGAGCACTTCTTTGATGATATCGGGGACGTTTTTCTGCTGGAAAATCTTGTTATCCGAGGTCTGCGTCAGATACCACAGCCACGGTTTCACCGTGGCTTTATATATGTAATTACGCGAGACGCTGTTTTCGCGCCCGACCATGACGCAACGCACCACGTGCCCGCCGAGATAACGCTTCGCGGATGAGGTCGCTAATTCCAGGGTCAAGGGCTTGCCCAGCAGTTGTTTCAAATCCAGGTTGAAATTGTCCGCCAGCAGCTCGACTTCGAACTCGAACAGTTGCGACAACCCCTCGTATCCTGCCATTTGCCGGAATGTCAGGCCGTCGACTGCCGTGTGGGCAATGATGGGGCGAGACTGAAGGACGCTAGGAATATCCACAAACTTTCTCCAGAGACTATCTCCGGCCGTTGCCGCAGGCACACGACTGAACATCCACGGCGTTCATGCCAATGTCATGTCAACCACGCAAAATGGCCCGTTATAGACTAATCATCGCAAGCTACTGGAAGAAAAATAGGGACTCAAGGCGGTTTTCCCTAATAGATGCAACGAATCTATAACTATCTGAAACGCCAGCAGATTCTGCCCAATAGGATGTCTCGCCCCGTGGCTACCTCTTGTTACCACAAAGCCTGAGCACGTTCCTGTTACAGTGACGGCCGTCACTTATTTTTTCGAGGCGCTGCCTGGCGCCGGCTGCCGTGCCTGTTCTTCCCCCTGCTTCGTCCCCCTTTGTCGTGCTGGATGCCTGTGTCCTGATGTCCGGCATCATGCGCCGCCTGATGCTGAGTCTGGCTGCCCATGGCGTCTATCAGCCTGTATGGAGCGAACGCATCGGCGAGGAATGGCGTCGGAATGCTGCTCGGCTCTGGGATATCCCCCTGGATGTGCTGGAGACGCAATGGGCGGAAATGAACGAACGGTTCCCGCAAGCAAGCCAAGGCGATTTGCAGGCATACGAAGCCGGGTTACGTTACAGCGATCCCAAGGATTTTCATGTCATCGCGGCGGGGCTCGCCCAGCGAGCCCGCTGCGGTTTGCAGCAACCGCCCCAGGTATTGGTGACCACCTGGAATCTGAAAGACTTTCGCCGTTCCGAGCTGCGGCGCCAGGGGATGGATGTATTTAACCCAGATAAATTGCTGTCTCAATGGTGGCAAGACGATGCGGACCGGCTGCGTGCATCAATCCGGGCGATACCGGCAGACTATATTGCGCTGGGGCGGGATCCAGAACCGCTGGACGCAACGCTGCATCGCGAGCGGCTATACCGGCTGAAGGCATTGGTCGCGCGCGACGGGCTGTGACGCGCGGCTCAGACGCTCAATGATCGTGATTGCTCGCCGCGAACCCTGCGGCATTCAACACATCGATCACTTCCTGAATATGCTCGGGGCCTCGGGTCTGCAATACGAAATCGACTTCGACGTTCCGTACGGGCAATGCCGTAAAGGCGCGTTGGTGGTGCACCTCGGTAATGTTGGCCTGGGCATCCGCGATCAGTTTGGTGGCGTGCGCCAAGGCGCCGGGCAGATCGCGCAGATCTACCCGGATACGCGCCAGCCGGCCTGCGCGCACCATGCCGCGTTCGATCAACTCGCCCAGCATCAAAGGATCGATGTTGCCGCCGGTCAGCACCAACGCAACGCGTTTGCCGTGGAAACGTTGGCCGCCTTCGGCTTGATCGCGTAGCAACGCAGCCAGGCCGGCCGCCCCCGCCCCTTCGACAACGGTTTTCTCGATTTCCAGAAGCACGACGATAGCGTGCTCGATATCGCTCTCGCTGACCAATTCGATACGATCGACCGCGCGACGAACGATCTCTTGGGTGATCGCGCCTGGGGATTTCACCGCGATGCCTTCTGCGATCGTGTAGTGGCCGGCAGTCATCGACGCGCCCCTCACGGCAGCGTACATGGACGGAAACCGCTCGGTTTGAACGCCGACGATTTCGATACCCGGTTTGATTGCTTTCGCGGCGGTCGCAATGCCGCTGATCAAGCCGCCGCCACCGATGGCGATGACCATCGCGTCCAGGTCTGGTTTGTCCTCCAGCATTTCCAACGCCAGGGTGCCCTGCCCGGCGATGACCGCCTCGTCGTCGTAAGGATGGATCATGATCAGGCCGCGCTCCCGTACGAGTTCGTAGCCATGGGCTTTCGCGTCGTCAAAGGTATCGCCATGCAAGACGACTTCTGCACCGAAGCGCCGCGTATTGGCGACTTTGACCGTAGGCGTGAATCGCGGCATGACGATCACCGCCGGCACCCCCATGCGCTGCGCATGATAGGCCACGCCTTGTGCGTGGTTTCCTGCGGACACCGCAATGACGCCCTTGCTGCGCTCTTGCGGCGTCAGCGCCAGCATTCGATTTAGCGCGCCCCGCTCTTTGAACGAGGCAGTGAATTGCAGGTTTTCGAATTTCAGCCAGATCTCGGCGCCCAGGATATCGGAGAGCGTGCGCGAGTGCGTAAATGGCGTTTTATGCACTTGCCCTTGCAGACGGGCGCGGGCGGCTTGTATGGCGGCGAGATCGATCACGGTCGAATCCAGTAAGAATCGTGGAATCCGCTTCTGTAAGGACGGAAATAGCTGTCAGATACATAGGCAGGTTCATCACAGCCACACGCGGCGGCCGGGACCATGAGTGTAAATCCTCATCGCACGGGCAGGAAATTAAAGAACAGCAGTCCCTGCGCATAATTGATCCCGATGCGCCGGTCGTTCTCGCCCAGCAGATTTGCAATCAAATCCAGTCGGCCAATAATGGCGCCGAATTCGCGCTCGAAACTGAGGTTGGTCACGGTGGGCGATATTTCGTTGGCCAATAACAAAGGCTCGCCTGCCACATTGCGGCGAGATGCGAGCAACCACGCAGCGGCCTCGACGTTGCGCGCGGCGTTGTAGATCCGTTGCCCATGCAGCACATCGGACACGTAAATACGCGTTTTGTCGTTGTGGGCAGCGATCAGCGTATCTGCCAGACCATAAATAAAGGCAGCGACGCGGTCGCGGGTATAGGCAGGATCCAGCGAGACAGCCAAGATCTGGATATCGCGCAAGCCACTCAGATCAGCAGGGGGCGTGCGGGTTTCGATCATTTTTCTCACCCGGGCCACGGCGGCTTCTTGTGTGGGGACGCCGGATTTGCGCCACTCGCGAGGATTGCGGCGATAGAGTTTATCCAACAAGCTGTACAGGCTGTCCAGGTTGTCGCGAATTTCCAGGGTGACGGTCCGGTTGAAATCAGTTTGCGCAAACTGATCCATGGACATCTCTTCGCTTTCCGGGCCGACGGCCTCGGGCTGACCTAGCGAACAGCCGGCCACCCACAACAGGCTGCCGCTCGCACACATCCAGGCTACCCAGCGTGGGCACCTCATGCCCGTATGATTCCTGTACTAATCAATGAGCGCTCCATCGTATCGCTGCAGGTACACCATGTGCCCGCGTCCTTGCGTCCAGGAATTTACCGCAGATCAAAACAAAAACAGCACCTTTCGGTGCTGTTTTTTGCTCAAGAAACGCAAAGCTTATTCAGCTTGCGGCGCCGATTGAGGGGCGGCTTCAGCACCGGGTTGTTGCTGTTGCTCGATCCCGCCGATGGCCTTGATGGACAGACGCAGGCGGCCCTTGTCATCGGCCTCGATGACCTTGACGCGGACCTGTTGGCCGACCTTGAGCACATCGTTGATGTTGGCGATGCGGTAGTTGGCGATTTCCGAGATGTGCAGCAAGCCGTCACGGCCGGGCAGCACTTGCACGATGGCGCCGAAATCCAGCAGGCGCAGAACGGAACCGTCGTAGACCTGGCCGACTTCGACATCCGCGGTCAACTCGACGATACGACGCTGGGCTTCTTTGGCCTGAGCCTCGTCCACGCTGGAGATCACGATCGTGCCGTCATCAGAGATGTCGATCTGGGTGCCGGTTTCTTCGGTGAGGGAGCGGATGGTAGCGCCGCCCTTGCCGATCACGTCACGGATCTTCTCGGGGTTGATCTTGATGGTCAGCATGCGCGGCGCAAAGGCCGACAGCTCACCACGCGAACCCTCGAGAGCTTCGGTCATCTTGCCCAGGATATGCAAGCGGCCTTCGCGGGCCTGGGCCAGCGCAACCTGCATGATTTCCTTGGTGATGCCCTGGATCTTGATATCCATCTGCAGCGCGGTAATGCCGTTTTTCGTACCGGCCACCTTGAAGTCCATATCGCCCAGGTGATCTTCGTCACCCAGGATGTCGGTCAGAACAGCGAATTTGCCATCGTCCAGGATCAAGCCCATGGCCACACCGGCCACGTGATCCTGCAGCGGCACGCCCGCATCCATCATGGCCAACGAGCCACCGCAGACCGATGCCATCGACGACGAACCGTTGGATTCGGTGATTTCCGACACCAGGCGGATGGTGTATTGGAAATCTTCGTGAGGAGGCAGCAAGGACACCAGTGCACGCTTGGCCAGGCGGCCGTGGCCGATTTCGCGGCGCTTGGGCACACCGATACGGCCGGTTTCGCCGGTCGCAAACGGAGGCATGTTGTAGTGCAGCATGAAGCGGTCACGGTACTCGCCCATGAGCGCGTCGATGATCTGCTCGTCTTGCTTGGTGCCCAGCGTGGCGACAACCAGAGCCTGCGTTTCACCGCGGGTGAACAAGGCGCTGCCGTGTGCACGGGGCAACACACCCAGGCGCACGCTGATGGGGCGCACGGTGCGGGTGTCGCGGCCGTCGATGCGGGGTTCGCCATTCAGGATCTGACCGCGAACGATGCGGGCCTCGAGGTCGAACAGAATGTTGTCGACTTCGACTGCGTCGGGAGCGTCCTGGCCAGCAGCAGCGGCCTGCTCGGCCAGCTTGGCATGTACGTCGGCGTAGACGTCACGCAGTTGCGTCGTGCGGGCTTGTTTCTGGCGAACCTGATAGGCAGCGACCAGGCTGTCTTGGGCAGCGGCAGTCACTGCAGCAATCAGGGCCTCGTTTTTGGGAGCGGCTTGCCATTCCCAGTCGGGCTTGCCGGCCTCGCGCACCAACTCGTGGATGGCGTTGATGGCAGCCTGCATTTGCTCGTGGCCATACACCACGCCACCGAGCATGATTTCTTCGGACAGCTGCTGTGCTTCGGACTCGACCATCAGCACGGCATTTTCGGTACCGGCGACCACCAGGTCCATCTTGGACGACTTCAACTGCGAAGCGGTGGGGTTCAGCACGTAATGGTCATCGATGTAGGCCACGCGAGCAGCGCCGATCGGACCATTGAACGGAATGCCCGAGATCGCCAAGGCGGCGGAGGCGCCGATCATGGCCGGGATATCGGGATCGATGTCGGGATTGACCGACAGGGTGTGCAGCACCACTTGGACTTCGTTGTAGAAGCCTTCGGGGAACAAGGGACGCAACGGGCGATCGATCAGGCGCGAGGTCAGGGTTTCCTTTTCGGAGGGTTTGCCTTCGCGCTTGAAGAAGCCACCGGGGATACGGCCCGCAGCGTAGCTTTTTTCGATGTAGTCGACCGTCAGCGGAAAGAACGTCTGACCGGGTTTTGCCTTTTTGGCGGCCACGACGGTGGCCAATACAACCGTATCGTCCACCGACACCAGCACAGCGCCGGAGGCCTGACGGGCGATCTCGCCGGTTTCCAGCACGACCGTATGCTGGCCGTATTGGAACGATTTAGTCACTTTATTGAACATGACGAGAATTCCTTACAAATGAAAAACCGTGGCCGCTGCGACATACGCCGCACCGACCACGGTTGTGTCATGGGGAGCCTGCCCCGTCGATCACTTGCGCAGACCGAGTTTTTCGATCAGTGCGCGGTACGAATCGGGATTGCGACCCTTGAGGTAGTCGAGCAGTTTGCGACGACGGCTGACCATGCGCAGCAGACCGCGGCGCGAATGGTGGTCCTTCATGTGTTCTTTGAAGTGACCGGTCAACTCGTTGATACGAGCGGTCAGCAGAGCTACTTGGACTTCGGGGGAACCGGTATCGCCTTGGGCGCGTTGAAACTGAGCGACGATGTCGGCTTTTTTGATGTCAGCTACGGACATGGAATGACCTCTTCGGACTGGCGGCAGGGCCGAGGTGCCCTACCGTGGTTTTAAAAACGGCAAACAGTTGCGCAGGCGCTGGCATGCGCGAAATACGACTTTTTGTACAACTTTTTGACGTGCGTTCAATATCAATTTGCCCGGCCATACACAATAGCCGGGCAAATCAAGGATGGAATTATAGCCGATTCGCTAGAATTACCCTACTAGGCCGGAATACCCGTCGTCTGGCCGCCCTTTTCGGGTGCTGGCCCCATGGCCGCCGCCCGCCGGAGAATCGCCATGCCCCGTCATATTTACCGCTTAGCAAGCCGCGCCGTGGCGCTGACCGCCGCGCTCGGTGCCCTGTCAGCCTGCGCCAATCTTGCCCAGGTGCCGCCCGGCGCCCCGATGGCCGAGGTTACCAGCCAGTTTGGCCGGCCCAATTTTGAATGCACCCGGGCCGACGGCACGCATCGCGTCATCTGGACCACCCAGCCGTCCGGCCAGTATGCCTGGGGCACGGATCTCACTGCCGACGGACGCACCGAGCAGATCGTTCCTATCCTGACCGATCCCTATTTCAAGCAGCATTTGGCGCAAGGCATGACGGCGGAGCAAGTGCAGTGCGAGTTCGGCCCGCCGGCCGATATCTCGGGCGTAGGCCTGCCCAGCGTGCGCGAAACCGTCTGGGCGTATCGCTATAAGCAGTCGGGCGTATGGAATTCGCTGATGTACGTCTACATGGGACGAGACGGCAATAGCGTGACCCGTTTTCATCCCGGGCCTGACCCGTTGTACGACGAGGACAGGCGTTGGCGCTGAGGAGGTTTTCCAGTCCTTAGGGCGCGCACACCACAGGACTGTGGCAATGCGCGTTTTGCCTCAATGCGGACTGGCTCAATCCGGGTGCGAGCGGCGTTCTTGCTGAAACTTTCTGGCGCGATTCCAGCGCCAGAACATCACTACCCATCCGGACAGGCCATAGAGCACGAACAGGCCGAACAGGACTACCGGGGGATCGCTGGAAACAAAGACGAAGACGGCGACCACGAGCAAAATGCCCCAGAACGGCACGCTACGGCCCAGGGCAAAGCTCTTGCCGCTGAAGAACGAGGCATTCGACACCATGGTGACGCCCGCATACATGGTCAGGGCGAACGCCACCCAGCTCAGCACACCATCCTGAAGGGGTAGCTTGTTATCGATCGCCAGCCAGACAAAACCCGCCACCAGCGCAGCGGCAGCCGGGCTGGGCAGCCCCTGGAAATAGCGTTTATCGACGACGCCGATATTGGTATTGAAGCGGGCCAGGCGCAGAGCGGCTCCTGCCACATACACGAATGCGGCCAGCCATCCCCAGCGGCCCAGATCATGCAGCGCCCACTCGTACATCACCAGCGCCGGCGCAACGCCGAACGAGGTCATGTCCGACAGGGAGTCGTATTGTTCGCCGAACGCCGATTGGGTATTGGTCAGCCGCGCCACCCGGCCATCCATCCCATCCAGCACCAGGGCAACGAAAATCGCAATGGCGGCGGTTTCGAAACGATCGTTCATCGCCTGCACCACGGCATAAAAGCCGGCAAACAGCGCCGCGGTGGTAAAGGCGTTGGGCAGCAAATAGATGCTGCGATGACGATTTTCAGAATCTCGCATTGAAAAATTGGGCATATTTACAAAAAGTGGCGGCGAATAGCTGAAAGGTTAACTCATTCGTAAGGAAAAAAGGCCGCTAACGCCGTGCTAGCGGCTTGCTGGCCCATCGCAACTGCCGTGCCAGCCGGAATTGGCCGGGGCACCCAACGGTCTGCCGAGACTGCGCTGCACCGGGGCTTATGCCCCAAGGCTGGCGTCTTTACCGAGTCCGCCCGGCGGCAAAAAAAGCCCCCCCACGCTGCGCCTTCGGCTTGCTGCCCCCCAAGGGGGCGCTTTTTGCCTTGGGGCGGCCCGGCGGCAAAAAAAAAGGCATCCTTGGGAAAGGATGCCTTTCTTGCCCTGCCTCTTCGCGGGGCAAAGCGGGACTAATGCGACCTTAGTTCTTGGACTTGTCGACCAGCTTGTTCGCGGCGATCCAAGGCATCATGGCGCGCAGTTTGCTGCCGACTTGTTCGATCTGCGATTCCGCGTTGATGCGGCGGCGCGAGGTCAGGGTCGGAGCGCCGGCGGCGTTTTCCAGGATGAATTTCTTGGCGTACTCGCCCGTCTGGATGTCGGTCAGGCATTGACGCATGGCTTGGCGCGTTTGCTCGGTGACGACCTTGGGACCGGTCTCGTATTCGCCGAATTCGGCGTTGTTCGAGATCGAGTAGTTCATGTTGGCGATGCCGCCTTCGTAGATCAGGTCAACGATGAGCTTCAACTCGTGCAAGCACTCGAAATAAGCCATTTCCGGAGCGTAGCCGGCCTCGACCAGGGTGTCGAAACCTGCCTTGATCAGCTCGACCGTACCGCCGCACAACACGGCCTGTTCGCCGAACAGATCGGTTTCGGTTTCTTCGCGGAAGTTGGTTTCGATGATGCCGGCACGGCCGCCGCCGTTGGCGCTGGCGTACGACAGGGCCACGTCACGGGCCGAGCCGGACTTGTCCTGATACACGGCCACCAGGTGGGGCACGCCGCCGCCTTGAGCGTACGTCGAACGCACGGTGTGGCCAGGAGCCTTCGGGGCAATCATGATGACGTCGATGTCGTCACGGGGCACGACTTGACCGTAGTGCACGTTGAAACCGTGAGCGAATGCCAGCGCGGCGCCGGCCTTGATGTTGGCGTGAACTTCGTTGCGGTAGACCGCAGCGATGTTTTCATCGGGCAACAACATCATGACCACATCGGCGGTTTTGACGGCCTCGGCGACTTCTTTGACTTCCAGGCCGGCGTTAGCGGCTTTTTTCCACGATGCGCCGTCCTTGCGCAGACCAACAACGACCTTCACACCCGAATCATGCAGGTTCAGGGCGTGGGCGTGGCCTTGCGAGCCGTAGCCGATGATGGCAACGGTTTTGCCTTTAACGAGGGACAGGTCGCAGTCTTTGTCGTAGAAAACTTTCATGTTGTGTACTCCGGATTATTTTGAATTCAGTTAATGCAGTAGGGGTGTAGGCAAAAATGCCTGTTAGATCTTCAGGATCCGTTCGCCGCGCCCGATGCCGGACACGCCGGTGCGCACGGTTTCCAGGATGGCGCTGCGATCCAGGGCGTCAATGAATGCCTGCACCTTGTCCTGCGTGCCGGTCAGTTCAATGGTGTACGTCTTGTCGGTCACATCGATGATGCTGCCACGGAAAATATCGGCCATGCGCTTCATTTCTTCGCGCTCCTTGCCGACAGCCCGGACTTTGATCAACATCAGCTCGCGCTCGATGTGCGGCCCTTCGGTCAGATCGACGACCTTGACCACATCGACCAGACGGTTCAAATGTTTGGTGATCTGCTCGATGACCTCGTCCGAACCGACCGTCACCACCGTCAGACGCGACAAAGTCGAGTCCTCGGTCGGGGCCACGGTCAGGGTCTCGATGTTGTAGCCACGCGCAGAAAACAACCCCACGACGCGCGACAGCGCGCCGGGTTCGTTTTCCATCAACACGGAAATCACATGTTTCATGACCGCCTCCTTACAGGTCTTCGGAACCGAGCAGCATCTCGGTCAGCCCGCGGCCGGCTTTCACCATGGGCCACACGTTTTCTGTGCGGTCCGTAATGAAATCCAGGAAGACCAGGCGATCCTTGTGCTTCTTGAATGCTTCGCGCAGCGCAGGCTCGACATCAGCCGGACGTTCGATACGCAAACCCACGTGACCATATGCCTCGGCCACTTTCACAAAATCGGGCAGCGAATCCATATACGACTCGGAATAGCGCGAGCCGTAATCGATCTGCTGCCACTGCCGGACCATGCCGAGGAAACGGTTGTTCAGGCAGATGATTTTGGGCGTCAGATGATATTGCTGGCAGGTGGACAGCTCTTGGATGTTCATCTGAATCGATGCTTCACCCGTGATCACGGCGATTTCCGATCCCGGATTCGCCATCTGTACCCCCATGGCATACGGCAAGCCCACACCCATGGTGCCCAGGCCACCGGAATTGATCCAGCGGCGCGGCTTGTCGAACTTGTAGTACTGTGCCGCCCACATCTGGTGCTGGCCCACATCGGAGGTCACGAAGGCGTCGCCGCCGGTGACTTCCCAGAGCTTTTCCACCACGAATTGCGGCTTGATGACCTCGTCGGAGGGGGCATATTTCAGGCATTCCTTGCCTCGCCATGCCTCGATCTGCTGCCACCATTTTTCCTGCGAAGCCGGCTTGGCTTCGGCTCTCGCGGCGTTGTATTGCGCGATGAGTTCGATCAGCACGTCCTTCACGTTGCCCACGATCGGCACATCCACCCGCACCCGCTTGGAAATCGACGAGGGGTCGATATCGATATGGATGATTTTGCGCGCGTTTTGCGCAAAATGACGGGGATTGCCGATCACGCGGTCGTCAAAGCGCGCGCCCACAGCCAACAGCACATCGCAGTGCTGCATCGCCATGTTGGCCTCGTAGGTGCCATGCATGCCCGGCATGCCCACGAATTGACGATTGGTCGCCGGCATGGCACCCAAGCCCATCAGCGTGTTGGTGCAAGGTGCACCCAGCAACTCAGCCACGCGGCGCAGCTCGTCCGAAGCATCCGACAGGATGACGCCGCCGCCCGAGTAAATCATGGGGCGCTCGGCAGCCAGCAGCATCTGCACGGCTTTTTTGATTTGCCCCTGGTGGCCTTTGTTGACGGGCGCGTACGAGCGCATGCTGATCTCACCCTTGGCCGGGACGTATTTACACGGCTGCAGGCTGACGTCTTTGGGCACATCCACCAACACGGGGCCGGGACGGCCGGTGCGGGCGATATAGAAGGCTTTGCGCAGGGTATCGGCCAGATCCTTGACGTCACGCACCAGGAAGTTGTGCTTGACGCAGGGACGTGTGATCCCCACGGTATCGCATTCCTGGAAGGCATCCTCGCCTATGGCCGCCGTGGGGACTTGTCCGCTGATGATGACCATCGGGATCGAGTCCATGTACGCGGTGGCGATGCCCGTGACGGCATTCGTCACGCCGGGGCCGCTGGTGACGATACATACGCCGACCTTTTGCGACGCGCGCGAATAGGCATCGGCGGCATGCACGGCAGCTTGCTCGTGGCGCACCAGGATATGCTGAAATTTGTCTTGCTTGAAAATTGCGTCGTAGATGTACAGCACAGCGCCGCCGGGATAGCCGAAAACGTGCTCGACGCCTTCTTCGGCCAGGCAGCGCACGAGTATATCGGCGCCTATGGTTTCCATGATATTCATTTCCTGTTTCAGGACCGGCCCTGTTTTCCTGACTGTTGCACGCCCTGATACGGCAGCAACCGAACGAATACCAACGCCGACAACATGATCTGGCGCTTTGAGATTCACGGAACCTCGCCACCCAAACACCTTGCCAACCTGGCACGCATTCGTCGGGAACGCAGTGCAAAACGCCCCACGGGGACGTTCGAGGTCGAAATGGAAGCCTTGGCAACACACGCTTGTGACGCGGCCAACAGCAGGTATTACTGGGGCGTAGCGCCTGGAATGTAGTCTGGGCGGCACGCTTGCCTGAGCGCCAGCATCGGATAGGCAGACTGGCGCAAGAGAGCGAATTTACCGCGTTGCGGCATTAGGAGCAAATCGGCGATTAGCATATTCCCCACACTCATCCGCCCCCATAAAAAAAGAAAGCCCTCTGGGGACCGAAGCGATTCTTCAACCGTGAGTTTGCGGCGGCCCGGCCGGGATGGCAGGCGGGACTGTCGGAGGCTGCCCAGTCCGTGACTCCTCGGCGGGGGCAGTCCGGGGGCCATGTCTGAGCGAAGCGAGTTTGGCCCCCGGCCCGCCGAGGCGTCACGGACGCAGGCCGAGTCCCCGTCCAGGGGACGAGTCAGCCGACCAGTCCCGCCTGCCATCCCGGCCGGGCCGCCGCAAACGGCTCAAGAACCCCGCTCTACCGCCCTACCAGATTCCCAGACGCACCAACCGCCCCCCCAAGCCCCGCACTTATTTCTATACTTGTGGAATCGCACCTTCAGAGCGCCCAGTTCATGGACTTTCGCATTGCCAGTATTCCTCGCTTTCTTTACAGCCACTACTTTTTTGGCGGGGTACGGCAAGGGGTGGGCATGTTGCTACCGGTGTTGGTGCTGGGCGGCATATTTGGGGAATACGCCTTTGGCCTGGTCGCGACATTTGGGGCGCAGTGCCTGGCCATCATCGATCAGCCCGGCGGCCCCCAACGGCACCGCACCAATGAAATGCTCGGCGGGGCGCTATTGGCCACGATGGCAGTCGCGATCACAGGCGCGGTCTCAACCTATCCCGTACTGCTATGGCTGGCGATCATCGGCCAGTGCTTTATTTTTTCGATGTTTTCGGTCTTTGGCAAACGCGGCGGCCTGATTGGTTTCGGCGGGCTGCTGATCATGACGCTGACCATGCATTCGCCGATGACGCCGAGCCAAGTGTTGCCCCACGCCTTGGCGACCTTGGGCGGCGCGCTGTTTTATCTGGCGTTCAGCTTGGCCTTCAGCCGCGTATTCTGGCTGCGCGAAGAGCGTCAGGCCATGTCCGTAGCGCTATTTGCCACGGCGGACTACATGGCTGCGCGCAGCCGTTTTTACGATGAAACGACCGACCTGGACGACATCTACCGCGAGTTGATCCAATCACAATCGGTGATGACGGAAAAACATCAGTCAGCACGCGATATCGTGCTGCGCACACTGCCGCGAGGGCGCGGCTACGGCGACAGCGAGCGCGTCATGCTGTGGAACATGTTTGTCAACATGCTCCAGTTGCTCGATACGCTCGTCGCCTCGCATACGGACTATGCATCGTTACGCCGAGTACTGGCCGGCCATGATTGCCTGCTATTCATGCGTGACGCGCTGGTCAAAATGTCGCTGGAATTGAACCGCATCGCGCTGGACGTCTCGCGCGGACGCGCCGTGCAGTATCGCAGCAGCCCCAAGGCGGAATTGCGCGCCATCGAATACGAAATCGAACAGTTCAAACAACAGGGCATGAGCGAACGCGAGCCCGAAACGCTGGCTCTCATCGTGCAAGTATTGCGGCGGCTGCGCAACGCCTCGCGCATCGTGAGCAAACTGGCTGACCACACCGACGCGCGCATGGACGCGCAGCCTACCGATGAGCTGCGCATCGACAAATCGCTGACGCAGTTCATGTCGCGCCAGGAATTGCGCATAGGGATGATTACCAGCAACCTGCGGCTGGATTCCCCGTATTTCCGCTATGCGGTGCGCGTCACGCTGGCCGCCGCACTGGCGATGGGATTAATCGGCCAATGGATGACGCCGCAAGTCTCCTCGGCACATAGCTACTGGGTTCTGCTGACGATCGTCATCATCATGAAGCCCGGCTTCGCATTGACCCGTCAGCGCAACGGCTGGCGCCTGATGGGCACATTGATCGGCTGCCTGCTGGCGCTGCTGCTGTTTCGCTTCACGGCTCACCCCACCATCCTGTTTGGCGTGCTGCTCATCGCCTGCATCATGGGCAACAGCTTGCTGCAATTGAACTACATGGCCAGCGCGATTTTCAATACGCTGTTCGTGGTCATGGTATTTCACTTCGTAGCCCCGGGCACAGTATCCATGGAGGTCATTGGCGAACGCGCGCTCGATACTGCCATGGGCTGCGCCATTGCGCTCATATGCAGCTACGTGTTGCCTTGGTGGGAAGCGCGTTATATGAAGCCGCTGGCACGCGCGGCCACCAACGCCAATCGCGAATACTTGCGTACAGGCATGAGCTATGTCAGAGCCATGCAGGCGGCAAACGCGGGCATGGCGCCATCAGACGACGTGCCCTCACCCGCCCAGGCCGATATCTCCTGGCGCCTTGCGCGCAAGAACGTGCACATTGCCTTCAGCAATTATGCCGAAGCGTTCTATCGCATGATGAGCGAACCCCGCTCTCATCAGGTGAACGTGCCGGAATTCAACAATCTGCTCATTCAAAACCACATCATGGCCTCGCAGATCACGGCGGCCATTCCCTTGCTCGCGGGATTGAAAGAGACACCCGAACCGATGCGCAAGGCGCTAAAAGGTATGGTGGATTTGCTCGACGACAGCAGCCCGGCATCGACGGACTTGCCCTCTCAATTCGACACGACGGGCGAACTGGCGGCGCTGGCGTATCCCATCAAGCAGATGCTGCGCGCATCCACGCAAATCCGCCAGGAAATGACAGCAGTGGCCGATCCGCCGCAAAGCCGTCCGTCGGCCATACCCGTTCAGTCCTGACGACACAGGCAGCGTGGCGACAGGGACGCAGCGGCCGGCCCGTGTGTCCGTTCGCACTGAAGTCACCCTACGCGACGGCACACTGTATCGATGGTGCAGCGCGTGCCATGCACTGCACGCGTCACAAAGCACGCTGTCGTTTGCCGCCTTTCTCCGGCCAGAAATACCAAACCGCGGCAGCGACCTGCAGCGCGAGCACGATTCCCCAGGCAGCCAGGTGTGCGACCGGCGGATACGTACCTCCTTGTCCCGGCCATAAGTCGACCACCCAGCCGATACCAACTTGGCACAAAAAGATCGTCAAGAACATCAGCAAGTTCGTCGTCGAAGCGACGCGACCCAACAACTCTGGTGGAAACTCGCCCGCCAGGAAAGCGTAAACCAGGATGTTGGCCGAGCCGAACGCGCCATAGCCAGCCCACAGCATTTCCAGAGGCACGGGCGCACGCAGCATGATCAACGCCTGAGTCAGCATGAACAACACCATGCATAGCCCGCCAAACCCATACAACCCCAATCCCAGCCGCTCCATGCGGCGAGCCATGGCGCCCAACCCCACATTACCGGCCATCATGGCAAAGCCCATCAACGACACTAAACCTGCCGCATGCGCGGCATCCAGACCGTTGACATCTGTCAGATAGGGCCGCACCCACAACGACTGCACACCGTAAAATGCGCCGCCCGTCATCACCGGCAAGGACACCAGGCGCCAATACCGCGCGTCACGCAACAAGGTCCACGTGCCACGCAACTGTGACGACAAACTGGGCGCCCTGCGATGATGTGCGCTTTCGCGCGGCGCACCAAACCAGATCAAGCCCGCCACCGCCACGGTGAAACCTGCCAATGCGATACTGATCGCCTGCCACGAGCTGCTGTGCAACGCCCAGGAAAGCGGCGACCCAACAAGTACGCCGCCCAAGCCGCCGACAGCCATGACCAAACCGTTGATCATGGGCAGGCGCGCCAATGGAAAGGTTTGGGCCAAGGCCTGAAAGGCCGCGCCCAGACACACGCAAACCCCTGCGCCGATCAACAAGCGGCCGACCATGAGGCCCGTCAATGTTTCCGACAAACCGTAAACCAAGGTGCCCGCCGCCGCGACAAGCAGCATCAACGCGTTAACCCGCCGAGGCCCCCATGTATCCAGGAACACGCCCGCGGGAATTTGCATCAACGAAAACCCCAGAAAATACAGGCTCGTCAACGTCCCCAGATCGCCGGCAGTCAGATGCAGTTCCTGAACCAGGATAGGTCCGAAACCGATATTGACGCCACGGAACAGGTACGAAACCAGGTACCCCAGCGAAAAAAACAGAAAAACGCGCAATCCAGCGGACATAGTTGGGCGACGTATTAGACCTTGCGTCGAAACACCAGTTTGTCCGCGCTGGAGGCAGTACCATCATAGGCATAGCCCTCGACGTCGAACTTCTGCAAGCCCTCGGGTTTGGAGATCTTGTGCTCAATGGCGTACCGCGCCATCAACCCGCGCGCACGTTTGGCATGAAAGCTGATGACCTTCCAGGCGCCGTTTTTCCAATCCTGAAAAACGCACTGCACTACGCGCGCCTTGAGAACTTTTTGGTCGACGGACTTGAAATATTCCTCGGATGCCAAATTCACGATGATCGGGGTTTTCTGACTGGCGAGGCGCTCATTCAGATAGTCCGCAATGGTGGAACCCCAGTATTCGTACAGGTTCTTGCCTTTGGGTGTGACCAGGCGCGTACCCATTTCCAGCCGATACGGCTGCATCAAATCCAAGGGACGCAACACACCGTACAACCCACTGAGAATGGCCACATGCTCTTGCGCCCATTCCAAGCGCGCCGCCGACAGGCTCTGAGCCTGCAGCCCCTCATAGACATCGCCATTAAAGGCCAGCACCGCCTGACGGGAATTATGCTGCGTGAATTTCGTCGTCCAGGCCGCGTAGCGGTTCACATTCAACTCAGCCAGCGCGGGGCTCAAACTCATCAGGTCGGAGACTTCCGAGGCTGACAGTTTCTTCAAGACCTTGATCAACCCCGCGGCCTGGTTCACAAACAAAGGCTGCGTGTGCTGCTCGATGTGAACCGGCGTGTCGTAATCCAATTTTTTGGCGGGAGAAAGCAAAAACAGCATGTGCCAGAGTTCCTTGATCGATGAGAAATAGTTAGCGCGCGGTCCAGCCGCCGTCTACCGAAACGGTCGTACCTGTGATCTGCGCAGCAGCGTCGGACGCCAGAAATACGGCCGTCCCGCCGAGCTGCTCGGGGGTGACGAACTGCAACGATGGCTGCTTTTCGCTCAGCAGGTCGCGAGCGGCTTCATCCTGATCTATATGATGCTGTTCCGCCAAGGCCGTGATCTGTTTTTCGACCAACGGGGTACGCACCCACCCCGGGCAAATCGCGTTCGCCGTCACGCCGCTGCCTGCAGTTTCCAACGCGGTCACTTTGGTCAATCCCACCACGCCGTGTTTGGCAGCCACATAGGCCGATTTATTCGGCGAACCAACCAACCCATGCGCCGAGGCAATATTGATGATGCGCCCCCAGCCCTGCTTTTTCATATGGGGCAGCGCCGCTGCGCTGCCGTGAAAGACAGCCGACAGGTTCAACGCCAGAATGGCATCCCATTTTTCGACGGGGAAGTCCTCGATGAGCGCGGTGTGCTGGATGCCGGCGTTGTTCACCAGAATATCGATGCGCCCCAACGACTGCACAGTATTGGCCACGAGTTGACGCACGGCTTCGCCCTTGGACAGATCTGCCCCGTCATACAGAACGTTCACGCCAAACTGGCTCGCGAGGTCGGCCCGCAATTTTTCAATCTCAGCCGCATCGCCAAAACCATTGAGCACAATATCCGCACCCTGTTGCGCGAAAGCCGTGGCAATGCCCAAACCGATACCGCTGGTGGAGCCGGTAACAATCGCAACTTTTCCTTTGAGCATGCAAGTTCTCCTGTGTGAGATCGGGCCGCGGCCAACTGGCCGACGCTGAGTCCAAGTGTAACTGGCCTCGGCATGACAACCGTTCTAGGCCCCACCTTCATCGGGGGCATAACAGGGCTTGTTGCTTTGCGAAAAATTCAGGTATAATGCTTGGCTTTGCTGCTCTACGTTCATCGGCGCGCGACCATGGCGCCGATCGATAAATAACCCGTACAGCACCGCCGGAGAGGTGGCAGAGTGGTCGAATGCGCCGGACTCGAAATCCGGTATACGTTTAGGCGTATCGTGGGTTCGAATCCCACCCTCTCCGCCAGGTACCAATTACCTGGAACACGATCAGGCCCCGCAAGGGGCCTTTTGTTTTGCTCCGCAAATATAGGTCTGCTCCGCAAAAGCATTCCTCCTTACGGACGTTCCAACATCCTCCTTCGAGCTCTCTGTTAGACATGGCAGGTAACTTAACTCCCGTCTTCTGAGGGATATCGAGCCAGCCTTTATGAAAGAGTGCTAACTGAGGTATCTTACGTTTTGAATATTTAAAGTAACTAAATTAGACTAAATTGTCTTTTTTGTATTTCCCGTACTCCTTGGAACCAAGCCTTACTCGTATGGAGACATTTATGGACGATTTCCAGAGGCGCGTCACCGCCCACATAGAACATGTGAAAAAAGTGGGCAGCCATTGCTCGACGGAAGAGACGACAAAACAAGCTCTGATCCTACCTCTGCTCGATATCTTAGGATTTAGTCCATACGATCCAACCAAAGTAAAGGCTGAGTACAGTGCGGATTTTCCCGGCGTGAAAGCGACTGAACGTGTCGACTACGCACTATTTAGCGCAGGCATTCCGGTCCTGTTCATCGAAGCAAAGGCCTATGCGCAAGAACTAACGAATCATTGCCCTCAGCTTTCACGCTATTACAACGCCACACCAGAAGTAGCCGTGGCAGCTATCACCAATGGTCGTGAGTGGCGTTTTTTCACCGACCTCGTTAATCGCAATATCATGGACCGAGATCCGTTCCTTATCGTCGATTTCGAGTCCGAAACCGCAGACATCGCTGAGCATCTCCAACGCTTTCACCATGACCGCCTCGAACCCGACGCTTTGCGCGCTCTGGCTGAGGAGAACATCTACCTGACGTCATGCCGAGAGGCGATCACATCGGCTTTACGCGACTGCGATCTAGACTTCGTACGATATATAGCGGCCCGAGGAGGTATTCAGCGCACCTTTACAGGGAAATTCCTGGAAAGTATTCAGCCTATCGTGAAGCAGGCAGTCGCGCAGTCAATTAGCAGCATGGTCGCCGTAAGCCTGTCACGAACCGAGCAGGCACCAGAAGCCCCTCCAGTTGAAGTCGTACCAGACGACGACGCCCCAGTTGTTGACCCCGACAATGAGAAAATCGTCACTACAGCAGAAGAACGCCGCCTATACGAAATCTGCACGGATATCCTCCCGAGCGAAAACCTCTCCATGCGAGACACTGAAACCTACTTTTCGGTCACGTTGGCAGGAAAATCGAACCGCTGGCTATTCCGGTTTTGGGGAGATAAGCGCCACCCATCCATTCAGTTTATCGAGCCGGTCACGGAGGCACACCAGCTCGAAGCTCAAAGAGCAGGTTTGGAACTTGGCCGAAATGGGCAAATCTTACTTAGGAAGCCAGAGGATCTGTACCGGCTTGCTGGCATCGTTCGCGACGCCCTAGCCTACTGCAAAAACGATGACAATTTCCGTCGAGGCGGCAGAACTAGATTGGATCAGGAAACGGTGCCAGGCGATGAAGTCAGAAGATTGAGAACTACGGGCGAGCTACCATCCGGACGTCTTGGTTGAACCTGGCCGTTATCGTCATGATTGCCACTTGCATCCGCCTACTTTGCCAGCGCGCAAGACCGCCCTCGCGCATCATTCAGCAATCATGCGGCGCCTTCTCCTTGACTCAAGCTTTGACCGGCAAGGATCTGCCCGTCCTTTCACACGGCATTGTGCTTCCGTATTAGGCCAGTCACCTACTCGCCATTGACCACCTTGTTCATATACTGTGCAGGACGATCCATAAAGTCTTTGAACGAAGCAATATCGCCATATTCCTGGTGCTCGACATCCCAATAGCCGATGCGCTGGGATTTCGGATTCCATACGAGTAGAGTGTCCGAATAATCGCCCGATTCGCGACTTAATCGCAGCATCTTCTTGCGACCGGCCTTAATCGGCACCGTGTCCGTCAGCCCAAAAAACTCGACGAAACCGACGTCGCAGCCCGGCAAGTCGATGCGCCGTCGTTCGCTTTGCAAGAAATCCACCAGTTCCTGCGGCAGCTTGTACGGCTTTAATTCGTATAGTTTGTTGATCACGCTGTGCAATTCCGTCGGCTCCAGGGACTTGAAATACGCTGCCAGCTCGTCATCGCCCTGCTCGACGGCGACGGTGTAAGGCCGTTCGCCATCGCGATTCGTAATCAGCGCGTCCGCACCGTGCTCCACCAGCAGGCGACACATTTTCGCGTCGCGATTACGGGCGGCAACCAACAATGGTGTCGCGCTATCGGAAAACACTTGATCCCGTGTCCTGAAATTGACATCCACACCGTGCGCAAGGAAAAACTCAACTGCCCGCTCATCACGATCAAACACAGCAGAACGAAACGCCTCCCCGCCAAATTCTGCGACGCTATGGCCCAGCGACTCGATAACAGGGAGATGCACTATCTTTTTGCCATACAACGCTTGTTGATAGGCATCGCCACCGACTTTCTTTCGAGCATGGACATCGGCGCCGTGCCGTACGAGATAGCGCATCATGTCCGGGTTTGCGTATCGAGCGGCGATCGGAAAAGCAGGCGCATCAGCTCGATTCAAATTGGCTCTGTGTTCGACCAGCCAATGCACAGAAGCACTGGCCTGCACCGCGAGCGCCAGCACCAGCGGAATCTCTTGTGTGTACTCGCTCAGCTCGATCTCGGCTTCGATATCCAATCCGCCCGCCAAGGCCGCATCGAGCGCAGCAATGTCACTCTCGATTAGCGCCGTCACGAGAGGAGGCACTGTTTCAAAGCTGCCGAAGTCAGCGATCTTCACCATGATTTTCGTCTTCCGAATAAGGCCGTTTTCATCAATTGATCGGTCCGCGACTGTAAGTACGAGAGCCGAGCGGCGCTCAGCATGCTAGCGCAATACAATCTCTGGAAGTCAATCTCGATAGCAACGCGGTGTCCGCGTATCTCGTTCCTCACCCCCTATGCCTATCCGCGTCACTACTGTCATCCTGTCGCTCGCATTAGTCACCCTGCCAGCGCACGCCCATGACTTTACCGAATGGCGCACCGGCGACCTGGTGTTCCAGGACTCCGCAGGGCCGCAGTCCGCTGCGATCCGCACCGCCACAAAAAGCCGCTACACCCACATGGGCATTGTTCGGCTGACTCCATCCGGCCCCGTGGTCATCGAAGCGGCACGCACGGTCAGCGAGACGCCGCTGGCCAAATTCCTGGCGCGCGGACAGCAGGGTCAGTACGCCGTCTATCGCTTGAACACAGTTACGCCCGAGAGTATCCAGACAGCGCTTGCCGAAGCATCCCGTTATACGGGCCGCCCCTACGATATT
>Ga0182743_1001577_pt1 | contig 21850 bp, 30 predicted proteins | sample eDN3rd30CKraftOP_FD_128522 | JGI IMG/M metagenome (GOLD analysis project Ga0182743, IMG submission 128522) | Enriched Organic Plus compost microbial communities from Emeryville, California, USA - eDNA 3rd pass 30_C Kraft OP (version 2) (version 2) ... | reverse complement strand
GTCGGCTTCGGCGGCGGCGATCTTTTCCTTTTCCACCTGGCGGGCAAGCTGCCTGGCGATGTTCGCCTTCGCCTTTTCGGCAATGGCGATATCGACATCGCACAGCACCACATCCAGCCCGGCCTGGGCGCATGTCTGGGCAATGCCCGTGCCCATCAGCCCCGCACCGATCACCCCGATTGTCTTCATCCGTCTCATCCCTCGCAAACGCAGTCCTATGCGTGCCTAGCGGGCATGACAGGGGTTGGCTAGAGGATGATGGCGTGCGCCCGGGAGCGCCCCGAGCCGGTCAGCGGTTCGCGCCCGGCACCCACAGCACATCGCCCGTGGCCGCGGCGTTGATCGCGCGCGAAAGGACGAAGAGATAGTCCGACAGGCGGTTAACGTAAGCCAGCGCCGCCGGATTGACCGGCTCCTGCGCCGCCAGTGCCGTCATGCAGCGTTCCGCCCGCCGCGCCACGGCGCGGGCGAGATGGATACGCGCCGCCGCTTCGCTACCGCCGGGCAGAATGAAACTGCGTAGCGGTTCCAGATCCGCGTTTGCCGCGTCGATCGCCTGTTCGAGCCAGGCAACCTGTCCCGGCACGATGCGCAGCACCATTTCCGATGGGGTGAAATCTTCCCCCGGCGTGGCGATATCGGCACCCAGATCGAACAGATCGTTCTGGATGCGGGTCAGCGTCGCGGCGTGGCCATCCGCATCCAACGCGCAGACGGCAAGGCCGATGGCGCTGTTCGCTTCGTCCACGGTGCCGATCGCTTCCATCCGCGCGGCATGCTTCGCCACGCGCGAACCATCGACCAGACCGGTCGTGCCCGCATCGCCCGTGCGGGTGTAGATCTTGTTGAGCTTGACCACGGAAATCAGCGCGCGATGGCGAGGATGAGCGCCACAACGACAATCGCCAGCGCCTGATACTTCACGCGGGCGAACATCATCTGGTTTTGCCGCAACTGCATCGGCGAAGCTTCCGTGCTGTTCGGATCGCGATCCACCTCTTCCCGGGCGCTTTGCAGGAAAGCCACGACACCGCGCACCAGCGACACGACGACCATGATCAGCAGGACGATCAGCAGCGGAATGAGGATATAGTTCATGACACCGAACTTACGCTTTCGCTGAGCGAAATACCAGCGGGGAAGTCATGCCCGCGCAAGGCCTCCGCCAGGGCAAGGCCATCCTCCCCCGCCCGCCGCCTGTCCGCCAGCGAGGGCGAGCCGCGCCGCTTGGCCAGCTTGCGGCCGTCTTCCTCCACCAGCAGCGGGTGATGGTGCCAGCGCGGGGCCGGCAGATCGAGCAGGGCCTGCAACAGGCGGTGGATATGCGTGGCCGCGAACAGGTCCATGCCCCGCGTCACCAGCGTGATCCCGTCCGCCGCGTCGTCCAGCGTCGCGGCCAGATGATAGCTGGCGGGCGCTTCCTTGCGCAGGATCACCACATCGCCGAACAGATCGGGCCGGGCCATCTGCACACCTGCGCGCGCATCATCCCAGGTCAGAGGCCCGGCCAGCGCCATGGCCCGGGCCATATCCAGCCGCCAGGCGATGTCCTCCGCATCGGAATCGGGCGGATTGTGGCGGCAGGTGCCGGGATAGACCGGCCCATCCGGCCCCATCGCCGTGGCCGCAGCGGCGATTTCCGCCCGGGTACAGCGGCAGGGATAGAGCAGGCCCATGGCCCTGAGCCGGTCGCCCGCCGCGGCATAGGCGGCCAGGCGGTGCGACTGGATGATGTCTTCATCCCAATCCAGCCCCAGCCAGCGCAAATCGGCGCGGAAGGCATCGGCCAGTTCGGGGCGGGAGCGGGCCCCGTCGATATCTTCGATCCGCAGCAGGAACGCACCGTCGCCCGCCCGCGCCAGATCGTGCGCGACAATCGCCGCATAAGCATGGCCGAGATGGAGCGGCCCGTTGGGGCTGGGAGCAAAACGCGTGCGGATCATCCGCTTATCCGGTAAAATAGTCTGTGGATTGGCGGTGTGTCACAGACTTGACGCCTTTTGCTGCAAATGCTCCCTTCGACGGCATCGGGGAGGACATCCTATGTTCAAGGCCGAACTGATCGAGCGGGTTGCCCACTTCCGCAGCGCGGATGACGATCCTCTGCGCGATCCGGCCCATTGCCCCGCGCTCGTGCTCAATGCCGACTATACGCCGCTGTCCTACTACCCCCTCAGCCTGTGGCCGTGGCAGACGGCGGTAAAAGCGGTGTTTCTCGAACGCGTGGACATTGTCGCCAATTATGAGCGCGAGGTCCATTCCCCCTCCCTCGACATGAAGATCCCGTCGGTGATCGCGCTGCGGCAATTTGTCAAACCCAGCGAATTTCCCGCTTTTACCCGTTTCAATGTCTTCCTGCGCGACAAGTTTTCCTGCCAGTATTGCGGCACGCCCAAGCATCTGACTTTCGACCATGTGATCCCGCGCCGCCTGGGCGGGCGCACGACATGGGAAAACGTCGCCACGGCCTGTGCCCCCTGCAATCTGCGCAAGGGCGGACGGACGCCCGAACAGGCCAACATGCCGCTGCTGACTCTGCCGATCCGCCCGACAAGCTGGCACCTACAGGAACGCGGCCGCGCGTTTCCGCCCAATTATCTGCACGAAACCTGGCGCGACTGGTTATACTGGGATGTCGAACTGGAAGCCTGACCTTGGGAATCACCCCGGTTCAGCCGTCGATAATCTTGCTCGCCGGGTGGTGCTTGTCGAGATGTTTCCGGACGATCCGCAGATTGCGCGAATTGGAGCGAAACAGGAAGTCGAACACATCGCCCGCCACCGGAATGGCGCCCAGCGCGGTATCTACCGCGACATTGCCCGCCATGCGCCATAGCTGCCATTTCGACATGCCGAGATTGCGCGCTTCCCACACGATGTAGGCGCCCATCGCCGCGGCAATGACATCGCCCGCCACCGGAACCAGCCCGATAATCGCGTCCAGTCCCACCGGGCGGTTGAGACCAGGCACGACGAAGCTGCGCTCCATCACTTTTTCCATCGCTTCCAGCCGCTGGCGAACGGCATCGGGATGGCTGCCGAGCGGAAGCCCGGCACCCGCCATGCGCGTGGGACGAACAGCACTGACAGCTTCGGGTTGCCGCATCGCGATCTCCTTCGCGCTTATCTGGGAACGAGCGCCAGCGCCGACAAGGGATGGACGCCCCAGATATTCGGTTCGAACCCTTCCACGTTCCCACGCACCAGCGACCAGCGCAACGGCACGCCGAACGGAATATAGACATTGGCCGCCATCAATTCGGCTTCCGCTTCGGCCAGCAGCGCCGAAACGCTGCCGACATCGGGCGCGGAAAGCGATTCCGCCACGCGCGCGTCGGCCTCGGGCGAACACAGCCCCGTTTTCAGCCTGCAATTGAACTGGTTGAGATACCAGCTTGCCCCGGCATAGCGCGCTTCTTCATCGATCAGCACCAGATCGGCCTTGGCGGGCGCCCGCACCCGCCATGCAGTGATCCCGGCGGCGGCAAGATCGGCGCGCAGGCTTTCGAACACCGTATCCGCCCCCGGCCCTTCGGGAATGGCGATCGACAGCCGCACCGGCTGATCGCCATTTTCGGCCCGCCACGCCCGCACTCTCCGCGCCGCTTCGGCCTGCCGCTGGTCCATCGCCATAGTGGTCCAGCGTTCGCCGACAATACCCAGATCGCGCGGCGTGCCCGGCGCGACCATCCGCGTGGTCGCCTGCCAGCCGCTGACATTGAACGGGGCGATCAGCTTGTCACGGTCGATCGCCATGGCCAGCGCTTCCCGCCGCGACGGTTCGGCGAGAAACCCTTCGTCCGAAACGACCCGCAGGCCGAACAACCCGGCCACCCGGTCCATCCGCACCGTGCCGCGCGACAGCGGGCCGGTATCGACCAGGGGGAGATATTCGATCCGCCCGCCCAGCACCACGTCGACATCGCCATCGTTGAACAGGGCGATGGCCTTGCGGGCGGGAAAGGCACGCACTTCAAGTTCGCGCACATTGTCCAGCCACCCTTCGATGGCGGGCAATCCGCGCCGTTCGGGCGGAACCGGAATAAGCCGGGCGATATCGCCCTTGCGTTCGACCCGCAGAAGCCCGCTGCCCTTGCCCCCTCGAATCAGGCCGAGTTCGGGCTGGGCCAGCAATTGCAGCAGATCGGGCATCGGGGAAGACAGGCGGATTTCGACCACTCTCCCGGCCATCGCACGCACTTCGGAAATGCCCGCAAGATCGAGGCCCAGCGCGGTCCCGCGCAGTTCGCGCAGGGCCCGGCGCAAGGCATCGCGCACGCTTTCCCCGGTCAGTTCGGCGCCATCGGGCCACGTTCCTTCGCGCATGCGGAAAATGTAGCTTTTGCCGTCGTCGGTCACGATCCAGCGGTCGGCCAGCGCGGGCGCGACCTGCCCTGCCCCATCGAATCCGACCAGTCCGCCCGCCGTCGCGCTGCGCAGTTCCTGCGCCGCATCGGGCAACGGCAGGGCCTTGGCATACATGTCTTCCGGCGTGCCGATCAGCACCATGTCCAGCGTGCCGTCATCGCCGACCCAGCCGCATGCCGAAACGGTCAATGCCAGCCCGAAAACCAAGGAAAAATGGATGCGACGCAAGGCCATGCCTACGGTCTAGCAGCAAGCCGCAGCCCGGTCAGCGGCAAAGCGCGCTGCCGATCAAATTTTGCGAAGCGCGCCCGGGGATGTGCTGAAGACGCTCCGCGAATGCGCGCGGATATAGGCGGGTTCCGGATCGTCGCCCCGCCCCGCCACCGGCTGGCGCACCAGCTTGGGGTCCACTTCCTCGGCGAAAGCGATGCCGAAACGGTCGTCCTGCACCCAGGCCACCGTTCCCGGAACCCAGCCGACATTGCGCAATTCCACTTTGACCAGCGCCCCTCGGCGAACACGCACCGGCCCTTCGGCCATCATGCCCCCGGCGGAGAGATTGCGGACTTTGATCCGGTGTTGCTGCGCTTCGCCTTCAAGCTGCAGAAGAGCGAGAAGGAAAAGGCTGTCGCGAGGCGTTTGGCGGGTGTCGACGTTGCTCATCGGTCCTGTCAACGATCAAGGGTTGCATAGTCCGCCACTGACGCGGGCCGGTGAGCGGATACGACTAGATAACAGCAAACGAACATTCGACCGAGCGGTTTTGCGAAAGCGTCCCGAAATCGTTCAATCGTCGCGCGAAACCTTTTCCCGGCGCTCGTGCGCTTCCTGCGCTTCCACGGTCATCGTCGCGATCGGGCGCGCGGCCAGACGGCGGATGCCGATGGGGTCGCCGGTCACTTCGCAATAGCCGTATTCGCCCTCGTCGATCCGGCGCAGCGCCGAATCGATCTTGGCGATCAGCTTGCGCTGCCGGTCGCGCGTGCGCAGTTCGATGCCCCAGTCGGTTTCGCTCGACGCGCGATCGTTGAGATCGGGTTCGCGCAGCGGCCCATCCTGAAGCGATTGCAATGTACCGGCCGAGGCCGAGAGAATCAGCTTCTTCCATTCCAGCAGCAGGCGCTGGAAATAATCCTGCTGCGCTTCGGACATGTATTCTTCATCTTCGCCGGGGGTGTAGTCCCCACCGATTGCACGCCGCGCCTTGGCCAGAATATCGATATCGTCACTCAGAACCGTCGCCATAGGACCTCCGCCCGTCATCAATGCTCATTTCCGACCTGCATGCCCCGGGTGTTCCCGGTGGCGCGACCTTTCGGTCGAGGGCGCCTATAAGGATGCGCCAAATCCTGCACAAGCACCATTCACCCATCGCCTTTATCCCACGCGGATTAAGCGCAGCCGAACGAGGCACCCTTTTTCCCGCTCATGCGCCAAGCCTTTTTATGCTTAACGGTTTGTTGACCATCGCAAGGCATATTTCCCGGCGGCGAAAAGGAAAATTCGCCGCATTCGGGGGATTGATCGATGACAATGGCACACCACGCTTTCACCGCCGCGTCCGCGGGGACGATACGGCCCGACCTGCTGATCGCGGCGAGCCTCGCCATGGCGGAAAGCGGCGACGCGGCGGGATATTTCGATCTGGGCATGACTTTTTCGAGCGGCAGCCACGGCACGCCGGTCGATCTGATCGAAGCACACAAATGGTTCAACATCGCCGCCGCGCGCGGGCATGAAGAAGCAGCCTGGTGCCGCGCCGATCTGGCCGAGGAGATGAGCCCGCGCGAAATCGCCGAAGCCCAGCGCCGCGCCCGTCATTGGCTGGCCACGCAACGCCGCGCAGCCTGAGCCCGATCTTGCCCGGCAGCGGCCTATCCCTTGCGAAACGGGGTATGCTGGCCGAGGTAAAGCTGGTCCTGCGCGATTCCTTCGCGTTCCCGCTCCAGGAAATCGGCCACCGCCTGGCGGAACCCGGCATTGGCGATCCAGTGCGCGGACCATGTCCGCACCGGTTCGTAGCCCCGGGCCAGCTTGTGCCCGCCCTGCGCGCCCGCTTCCACCCGGCCGAGACCCAGCCTGATCGCCGCGTCGATGGCCTGATAATAACACAGTTCGAAATGCAGGAACGGCTTGTCGCGCGTGCAGCCCCAATAGCGGCCGTATAGCGCATCCGCGCCGATGAAATTGAGCGCGCCGGCAATCGGTTCCGCGCCATCATAAGCCAGAACCAGCAGAATCCGGTCGGCCATGCGTTCCCCCAGCAGCGTGAACGCTTCCCGCGTCAGATAGGGCGTGCCCCATTTGCGCGCGCCGGTATCCTGATAGAATTCCCAGAACGCATCCCAATGCCGCGGTTCGATGGCATCGCCCTGCAACTGGCGGATCGTCACCCCTGCCTGGGCGGCGGCGCGTTCCTTGCGCAGCGCCTTGCGCTTGCGCGAGGCGAGATCGTCGAGGAAATCGTCGAACCCGGCATAACCGCGATTGGTCCAGTGAAACTGGATATCGCTGCGCGGCAACCATCCCGCCTGTTCGAACAGCGGCAGTTGCGCCGGTTCGATGAAGGTGGCGTGGGCGGAGGAGAAGCCCTGTTGCAGGCACAGCGATTCCGCCGCGCGCAGCAGCGGCCGGGCGAGACTGTCGTCCGACAGCAGCAGGCGCGGGCCCGTGGCCGGGGTGAACGGCGCGGCGATCTGCAATTTGGGATAATAGTCGTGCCCGGTGCGATGCCAGGCATCGGCCCAGCTATGATCGAACACATATTCGCCCTGGCTGTGCCCCTTGAGATAGGCGGGCATCGCCGCCAGCAGGCGCCCGTCCGGGCTTTCGATCCCGATGGGCACCGGGGTCCAGCCCGTGCCCGGCCCGACGCTGCCCGAATCTTCCAGCGCGGTCAGGAAAGCATGGCTGATGAACGGATTGCCCGGCCCCGCCAGCGCATCCCAGCTGGCCGCGTCGATCGCCCCGACCGCCGCGAACACCCGAGCCGCCAGAGGATCGCTCTCGCTCACCCCAGACCGGCCCCTTCCGCGATCGGCGCATCGGCGTATTGTGCGGCGCGCGCGGCCAGTTCCGGGCTGCGCACCGTCCAGGTCAGCACCGGCAACCCGCGCTTGCGCTGCGCTTCGGGGAAGCTGCTGGGCAGATCGCGAATGTCATAGGCGAGGAAATCGGGCCGCGCATGCCACAGCGCCAGATAACGGCGGCCCCGGCCGCTCAGCGTGCGGGCGTTCTCCTCCGTCACCACCAGCCCGCGTACGGTGTGCGGCGAATACCTGGCGAACCAGCGCGACACGCGCGGATCGAAGCTCATCACCGCATGCTGCCCGGTGTAGCCTTCCAACGCACGCCGCACGGCAAGGCACAGGGCGAACACCCGCTTGTCTCTGCGCGATTTCACTTCGATCAGGATCGGCACCTGTCCGCGCACCTGCCGTAGCACCGCCGCGAGCGATGGGATCGTGTCTTCGCCGCCTTTGAGGCGGATGGCACCCAGTTGCGCGGCGGTCCGTTCACTCACGGCGCCGCTGGCATCGGTCAACCGGTCCAGTTCCCAATCGTGGAACACCACCGCCTGCCCATCGCCGCTGCGCTGGACATCGCATTCTATCCCCAGCCCCCGGGCAATCGCCCCAGCAAAGGCGGTAGGCGAATTTTCAGGCACGCGATCGCCATGCAGGCCGCGATGGGCATAGCCCTGCTGTGTCAACCAGCGGACTTTTTCGGCAGACGGTGCCGGCGCCCGCCAGCGATCAATCGCCGCGAACAGCAACGATCGCGTCCACCTCGACCGCCGCGCCCAGCGGGAGAACCGGCACCCCCACCGCGCTGCGGGCGTGTTTCCCCGCATCGCCGAACACTTGCGCCATCAGTTCCGAGGCGCCGTTGGCGATTTTCGGCTGATCGGTGAAATCGCCGGTGGAGCTGATGAACGCGCCCAGTTTCACCACCCGTTCCACCCGGTCGAGCGAACCGAGCGCCGCCTTGAGCTGCGCCAGGATCATCAGCCCGCAGGCCCGCGCGGCGGCTGCGCCCTGTTCGAGCGCGACATCCTCGCCCAGACGGCCGGTGACGAGCTGCCCGTCGATGAAAGGCAATTGCCCCGAAACGTGCGCCATGCCGCCATGGACAACCACGGGGACATAGGCCGCCACCGGCGCGGCGGGTTCGGGCAGGACGATGCCGAGTTCGGCGAGTTTGCTTTCGATGCTCATAGCGCCGGTCCATGCAATTTTTCGCGCAGCCATGGCAAGGCCTCATCCCACCGGTCGATCCGGGCATGGGCATGGCCCTGCTGGAAAGCGCAGGGCAGATGGGGGGCCACCAGCGGTTCGCCGATCAGGTGCAGGCGCGCCACATCTGGCACGATTTCCGCCGCCGATTCGATATGCTGCGCCAGATCGTCGACGAATACGGTGCGATTCGGGCGGTATTCCTCGATGATCGCGCGCAGTGCCGGGCCTTTCGGTCCCTGATTGGTGAACACGCGGATATCGAGACCCAACGTGGCCAACTGGCGCACACGCGCTTCGCGGCGGTGATCGGAAAGATTGGTCAGAATCACTACATCGGCATCGGCCGCCAGGGCCTCCAGCGCTTCCAGAGCGCCGGGAATCGGTGTCTGGCGATGCATTTCGGTGTCGAAGAATCCGTCGAGCAGTTCCCACATCCGCGCGATTTCCACCTGGCCGCCATCGCGATAACGCATGGCATGATGGAAATCGCGGCCATCGAGATGGAACGCGATCTCGTGCGCTTCTTCCAGCCAGTCGCGGAAATGCACCATCATATGCAGCAGCACTTCATCGCAGTCGGAAATCAGCAGGGGGCGGCTCATCGTGACAACTCCATCGCGGCCCGGGCAAGGCGTTCGGGCGGGATCTCCAGCGCTTCGGCGGCGGCGACCAGATCGGGTTCGTGCGCGGCGAGATAATCCATCACCGCACCGAGCACCGCCGAATCGGTCAGCCCGGCGCGCAGGCCATCGGGCGTCAGCCCGGTCAGCGCAAGCAGGCGCATGGCGCGGTCCTCGTCCGCCAGTATCCAGCCGAGCGCGGCCAGCGCCAACGCCTGGGGATCGGCCTGAACACCCGAATGCGGGGGTTGATCACGGTAAATAATTTGTCACCGCCTTTCTCGGCTTCTAAGATCGGGGCGGATGTACCCGGTTCAAGACCGGATGAGAACCGATGAGCACAGGGGCTGAAGAATGAAGCGGATTCTGGTGGTCGAGGACAACGATCTCAACCGGAAGCTGTTCTGCGATGTCCTCGTCGCCAACGGCTTTTCGGTGGAGCCGGTGGCCGATGGCGAAAACGCGCTGGGCCGCGCGGCGGATTTCGTGCCCAATCTCATCATCATGGACATCCAGTTGCCCAATATCTCCGGGCTGGATCTCATTTCCGATATCAAGCGCGATGCCAAGCTGCGCAACACCCCGGTTCTGGCCGTCACCGCCTATGCCGGGAAAGGGGACGAAGAACGCATCCGCGAAGCGGGCGCGGAAGGATATCTGGCCAAACCGGTCTCCATCGGGCCGTTCATGGCCGCGGTGCGCACCCTGCTGGAAGGGCGCCTGCAGAACGCCACCGCTTGACAATCGCCGCCCGCGCCCCTTTTGCGCCGCAATTGTCTGATTTCTAGCCAAGCCATCGTGCCAACCTTTATCGTTCGTCGAAACCCGGCTGCGCCAGCGGGTACGATGCATCAGGAGTTTCCATATGGACCGTGCCCAAGTTGACGAACGTATCCGCGGCTTGATCGCCCCCTTCAACAAGAAGGGCGTAACGATCGCCGATGCCACCACTTTCGCGGGCGATCTCGAATTCGACAGCCTGACGGTGATGGATTTCGTCGCCGCGATCGAGGATGAATTCGACATCATCATCAGCATGAACCAGCAGGCCGAAATCGAGAATTACGGCCAGTTGGTCGATGCCGTGTGCAAGCTCAAGGGCGATTGAGAGCATGACCGACGCCGCCAGCAAGACCGACCTGTTCAGCAAGTTCGACCCGCTGATCCAGCAGCGTGAGGCGCTGCTCGCCAGCGGGCTCGAAGATCCGTTCAATCTGGTGATGGAGAAAGTGCTCTCCCCCACGCGGGCGATCTGCAACGGGCGCGATACGATCCTGCTCGGCACCTACAACTACATGGGCATGACGTTCGACCCCGACGTGATCCGCGCGGGCAAGGATGCGCTGGAGAATTTCGGCGCCGGCACCACCGGCAGCCGGGTGCTCAACGGCACCTATCAGGGCCACCGCGAGGTGGAGGAAGCGCTGAAGGATTTCTACGCCATGGATCATGCCATGGTGTTTTCCACCGGCTATCAGGCCAATCTCGGGATCATTTCCACCATCGCGGGCAAGGACGATTACATCGTCCTCGATATCGACAGCCACGCTTCGATCTGGGATGGCTGCGCGCTGGGCAATGCGCAGGTCGTGCCGTTCAAGCACAACGATATCGATGCGATGGAAAAGCGCCTGCGCCGCATTCCCGAAGGGGCGGGCAAGCTGGTCGTGCTCGAAGGGGTCTATTCGATGCTGGGCGATATCGCCCCGCTGAAGAAGATGATCGCCGTCGCCAAGAAGTACGATGCCATGGTGCTGGTCGACGAAGCGCACTCGATGGGTTTCATCGGGCCCAACGGGCGCGGCGTGGCCGAGGAACAAGGCGTGCTCGATCACGTCGATTTCGTGATCGGCACCTTTTCGAAAAGCGTCGGCACGGTCGGCGGGTTCTGCGTCTCGAACCACCCGAAATTCGAAATCATGCGGCTGGTCTGCCGCCCTTACGTCTTCACCGCCAGCCTGCCGCCGAGCGTGGTCGCCACCGCCGCGACTTCGATCCGCAAGCTGATGACCGGGGCGGACAAGCGCGCCCATCTGTGGGAAAATTCGCGCACGCTGCACGCCGGGCTGAAAGCGCTGGGCTTCGATCTCGGCACCGAAGCGCCGCAAAGCGCGATCATCGCCGTCATCATGCCCGATCTCGAACGCGGCGCGGCGATGTGGGAAGCGCTGCTGCACGAAGGGCTCTACGTCAATCTGGCCCGCCCCCCGGCAACCCCCGCCAACATGACTCTGCTGCGCTGTTCGCTCTGCGCCGAACATTCGGCCGATCAGGTGCAGGCAATTCTCGGCATGTTCGAACGCGCGGGCAAAGCGGTGGGGATTATCTGATTCCGCGATAATGTCTCTCAGGCGGCCGCCGTTCCGGCCTGCCGCCTGAGGTCATGCCTCGATAATGGGATCGGGCGCCCAAGGCTTTCGCGCTGCGATACACGCTTTAGGCTGTGCGGCCGATAGGAGTGCATCCCGCGGCGACAGGCCCGCCCGCTGACGCAGATCGTTGGGCGTTGCGGGCGTGAAGCCGCGGCGAATGAGAAGATCGACGTAGTGATCGACCATCTGCGCATTGCCGCCCGGGAAAATGGCGGCATGATCCCCCATTCCGACACGCATCGAAATGCCACGGTCCAGCGTCGCTTCCTGGAAATACTCGTAGGTTTTCATGTCGGGCAGACCGGCGATGAACAGGTTGACTTCGGAATCCACATCCATGTGCCGCCATTGCCAGAGAAAGGCGTCCAGCCCTTCGATCGACGGCGTGGGCCCCCACATCAGATCACAGAAGAAATTGATCGAAACCAGCACCGGCTTCGGGATCAGACCTTCCTGGGCATAGGCACCCAGCAATCGCAAATCCGCCATGTTGAACACCCCGAAGAAGGGCGTGTACCCCCTGTCGAGCACTTCCTGAACGCATGACGGCAAACGGAACGGCAGATCCGGCCGCAACGACTGGTTATCGTCGATAGTGACCAGCCGGTTGCGATGCACATCGTAACCCGATTTCAGATGTTCGAACCGGAACGCGTCGATATTGACGATCTCAAGCCCGCCATGTTCCGGGGGCTGTTCGTCGAGAGCCCAGATATGCGGCAGGTCTGCCCGATCCGAAGGGCTGACCACGCCATACGGCATATTGGTCGGCTCCATGATGATGTTGCTCTGGCGGGCCGCGAGATCGAGCGCCCGGCGGTAAATGTTCGCCCCATTCCGGTCATCCTCCAGCGCTTGCCGGCCATCGTTCAGGCGCGAATGGAAATGCGCGATCGTGCCGCCCGATTTCCCGCACCGGATGGCGTCCTGCGCGATTTCCTCGGCGGTGTAGGGAACAGCCCCGTTTGTGGTCTTTTTCTGGAATTCGTTCATTCCGATCCGGACCATGACTTTGCCGTTATCTCCCAATGTCATGCTGTTCCTCCCGATTTCGCTCTTCCCATCGCCACACGCAGATGTGCGGCGCACGGCCACCATCACCCGCGTTCGGCACAGGTCTCCTTGTATGGTGATTCCGATTTTCGCCCTTCACCCGATCGGATGAGCAGTTTGATTTCCCTCGCCGGGCGAGACGAGATCAGGTGCCGTCACGCGGCACGGCGCGCGCCGCAGGCGGATCGTTCCTCCATCCAAACTGCCTTGCGTATGCCCGAAGTGTCGCAGCCCGGGCAGCGCCCTGTTCAGCGTGTCCCGAATGCGGCGGCGAGCGTGGCGGGTTCATCCTCACAGACTTCGGTGAGAATCCACGCATCGAGAATGAAATTTTCCGGTTCCGGCAACGCGGTGATCGCCGGGGCCTCGCCCTTCAGCCAGAGGCTGATGACCGCATCGTAGGGAAGCGAGGAATAGCCGACCGATTCCCCGTTCACCACGCCCACGGTCACCGTGCCGACCGTCGGCTCATCGGCAAGGGCAAGGCCATAGGCAGCCAGCGCGGCATCGAACGGGTCCGGGGCCACGCCGTCGGGCTTGCGGATCAGGAGAATCTGGCGGCGCGCGCCCTTGGGGGCAATGTCCACCGCCGGGCCGCTGATGACCCGTTCGTCAATCGAGCCGGAACGCATGTCCTCCGGGGTCATGAAGGCATGCTCATCCTCGTCGAAGATGGCGCGGATCGCCGGATCGAAATTGACCGCGACGTGATCGAAATCGGGGGCCATCCTGCATTGCATGAAAACGTCGAACCATATCCCCGGCGACGCTTCGATCACGTGATTGCGCAAGTATTTGCTGAACTTGAAATATTTCATGCCCAGGCGGGAATGCACGTTCTCGTAGTAGTCCTTGAACTGCTCACGGGAAAAATCGGACCGCTTCGGAATCAGAGATACGCCAATCATATGCCCATGCACCCTCGTTTCGATCGCAGACGGGTTGGCCCCGTTCGCCGATCTGCCGATGCCAGTTGATCGCCCGGCGCGGCGAAAGTCAATGCGGCGCACATCACCGGTCATCGCGCCACCCGTGGCGTTCGGCCCGCACATACAGACGCCGCAATCGCCGGGAACTTTCCGCTGCCTGAGGCATCGTTTCTCCATCAGGCAAGGAGGCCCCCCATGGCGATTATCAAGACCGGCAGCGCGAAATACGAAGGATTGGGCAAGGACGGCGTGGGCCACGTGTCCACGGGGTCGGGCGCGCTCAGCGATCAGCCCTACGGATTCCAGACCCGGTTCGAGGATAAGCAGGGCACCAATCCCGAGGAACTGATCGCCGCGGCCCACGCAAGCTGCTTCACCATGGCGCTGTCTTTCGCGCTCAACCGCGCCGGGCACAGCGAAGGCACCCTGGAAACCGAGGCCAAAGTCACGCTCGACAAGGAGGGTGACGGGTTCACCATCACCCGCTCGGCGCTGACCCTCACCGCCCGCGTGCCGGGCATGGAACGCGCGCGGTTCGAGGCCATCGCCGCCGATGCCAAGGCCAATTGCCCGGTTTCCAAGCTGCTCAACGCCGAAATCTCGCTGGATATCGCCGATTTTCAGGGGTGAGCGCCCCCCTCCCCCCCCCGCTAGCCCCGGACGCAATCCCGCCAGTAGCGGTGTAGCGCTGCGACACCGTCGCCGGTCAGCAAGGGCAGGGCTTGGCGCAGGTGGTCTATCGGCCAATCCCACCACGCCATTTCCAGCAATTGGGCAATCGCCGGTTCGTCGAACCGCTTGCGCACCGGCTTGCCCGGATTGCCCACGACCACGGCATAGGGTTCGACATCGCGCGCCACCACCGCGCGCGTGCCGATCACCGCGCCATGGCCGATGGTGACGCCCGGCATCACCACGGCTTCGCTGCCGATCCACACATCGTGCCCGATCACGGTATCGCCCGCCGGGCGATAGCCGTTGGCCGCACCGGCGAATTCCGGGGCATCGGGATAGAAAAAGAACGGAAAGGTACTGATCCAGTCGGCCCTGTGCCCCTGATTGCCCGCCATGATGAAGCTGGCCCCGGCACCGATCGAGCAGAAACTGCCGACAATCAGCTTGTCGGCATCCTCGCCGGGCAGGAGAAAACGGGCGCAATCGTCGAAGCTGTGCCCGTGGTAATAGCCGGAATAATAACTGTACCGGCCCACCGCGATATTGGGATGCGTCACCTGCCGGTCGAGCGGAATGCCCCGGCACGGGCTGTCGAAGAAATTGTCCATGAAATCGCCTTTGCGAAGGCGGCGGGCGAAACACGGCCCCTGCCGCCGGATATACGAATACCATCGCCGAACGGGCCGTTGGCCGGTTCGGGCACGGTTCCTCACGTCAACGGCGCGGGAACCCGATGCAGGTGATACACGGGGCGGACTTCATAAGGACCATCCGTGCCCGAAGCCACCGTGCGGGGCAAGCGGCAATGCGCCGGGGGCGTGGACGCGGAGCCCCAAATGCCCGCACGGACCGGCCATTGTCAGGCATGGAGCCGCTCTCTACAACCGCGCACCATGACCAATGTGTTCCGGCTTGTGGGCGGCATTTTCACGCTGGTGGGGGCGGCCATGCTGGCGATCTCGCTGTTCCTGCTGGCGCAGCGCAACGAGGCCAGCCGCGACGATCTGCGCGCAGCAGGGGTGGTGCATTCTCTGATGCCGGGCCGCGACGAAGATGGCGGAGTGACCTACACCGCCATCGTCCGCTTCGCCGACCGGCAGGGGCAGATGCACGAATTTCCCGATGGCATCGCATCGCGCCCGCCGCGCTTTTCGCGGGGGGAACGGGTGCCGGTGCTCTACGATCCGCGAACGCCGGAGCGGGCGGTGATCGACGATCTCTGGGGCCGGTTGGGCGCGCTGCTCATCATCGGGCCGCTGGGGCTGCTGTTCGCGATTCTCGGCGCCACGCTGCTGATCGTCGATCTGTGTGCCGGGCGGCGCAAGGCCCGGCTGCTGCGCGGCGGCCAGCCGATCCAGGCACGCTTCCTCCACGTGTTCCGCGACACCCGGATCGCGCGGAACGGCGACCACCCCTATCGCGTGGTGGCGCAGGGCCAGGATCCCCGGACCGGCGCCCTGCGGCGGTTCGAAAGCGAACCCGTGTGGGTCGATCCCACCGACCGCCTGCAGGGGCGCACGATCACCGTGCTGGCCGATCCGCGGGACCCGGACACGCACCATATGGACCTTTCGCCCTTCGTCGACCGGGCCGCGCTCGGCTGAACGGGCCTGGTGGGCGCCCGGGGGGCGACTTGCCCCGGTGGCGCCCTGCGGCTATGCTCCGGCAAGCAAGGACGGCCTTCCCTGCCATCGGCGGGAAAAAATGTCCGGGACGGCCCGGCAGCTTACTCGAAAGGAGGCTGTTGTGGCCTGGGCTTATCTTGTTGCGGCCGGTATTCTCGAAATCATCTGGGCCTATGCGATGAAGCAATCATACGGTTTCACCCGGCTCGTGCCGACATCCATCACCATCGTGACCATGATCGCCAGCTTCGCACTGCTGGCGCTGGCGATGAAAAGTCTGCCGCTGGGCACGGCCTACACCATCTGGACCGGGATCGGCGCCGTCGGGGCGTTCGCCATCGGCGTGATCGTCCTCGGCGAACAGGCCAGCGCGATGCGCATGGCCGCGGCGGCGCTGATCGTCAGCGGGCTGGTGCTCATGAAACTGTCCTCGCCAGGTTGAGCGTATCGCGGGCGGCCACATCCGTACACTAACGAGGCAACGTCCTCACCTGCACGGTGCAGGGTTCAAGTCCGGGACGGCCCGGCTCTCTTGGAAAAGGAGCATCCATGCCGTCTCCCCCGCCCCTCGCCGCCCTGCCCCTCGACAGCGGGGCAGCGTTCGCGCTCGGCGACTATTTGCCGATCCTGATTTTCCTCGGCATCGCACTGGCGCTGTCAGCGCTGTTCACGCTTTTCCCGATGGCGGTTTCCCGCGTCACCGGCACGCACCGGCCCAACACCGAAAAACTGTCCGAATACGAATCCGGCTTTCCCGCGTTCACCGCGCCGCGCAGCCCGTTCAACGTGCGCTTCTATCTCGTCGCGATCCTGTTCCTGATCTTCGACCTCGAGGTTGCTTTCCTGTTTCCGTGGGCGGTGGTGGTTTTCGATCTTGGCTGGGAAGCCTGGATCGCGATGATGATCTTTCTCGGCATCCTGACCATCGGCTTTCTCTACGAATGGAAAAAGGGCGCGCTCGACTGGGAATAGGCGAGGAGGCGGTGCCGAACCGGCGCCATTATCAGGGGATCGCCCCGCGCAGGACAAAAAAAAGGAAGGCCGTAGCGAACTACGGCCTTCCGCGGGGGGAGAAGTCATGCGTCAGCGGCTGGGAGGGGGAGAAGCCGCATCAGCAAGGCCATGTCTAGCAGACCCCGCTGAATTGCATATGAACCTGCCGTTTAGGTTGGCTACAGGTTCCCTCTTCCCGTGTGGAAAGCCGATTTTCCGGCAGGTGGCGGCCTGTCCCGCTCGCCCGCGCGTTCGCCGCAAATGTGGCTCGCGGTTCATTCTCCGCACAGATTCCGCCGCTCACGAAGGGCACTCCACCCCCTGACTTCGGAGAACCGCCATGAAACTTGTGAGCTTCGCCATCGCGCTTTCGCTTGCCCTGGGTGGCACGGCCGCCGCAGCCCATGATCGGTACGACCGGTATGACCGGTACGATCGCCACCGCCACGAACAACGCTATGAGCGGCACCGCTACGAACCACGCTACGAACACCGCGAACGTTATCGCCATCACCAACCGCGCAGGACCTGGCGGCACGTGAACAGCCGCTGGGAACGGCACGTCTATGCCTGCCAGCGGCGCTACCGCCACTACAACCCGCGCACCGACCGCTATCTCACCCGCCATGGCCAGTGGAAGCGCTGCCGCCTGTGACCGGTGCGGCCGGGCTTTGCAGCCCGGCCCCGTGCCCCGCGATCAGTTCCCTGGATGGACTTCGGTCGCGTGGGCGCATTTTTCGGTGGTTTCCTGCCCTTCGCCCGACAGGAGCATGATGGCGAGGAAGCCCGCGATGATCGCCGCGACGAAAGCGATCGTCACCAGCCCGAGGTACTTGTCGATGAAGCGCTTGATCGGGGTTCCGAACAGGCGGAACAACACACCCACGATCATGAAGCTGATCGAGCGCGAGACGAGGCTGGCCAGCGCGAATGTCAGCAGGTTCATGCCGATGAACCCGGCGGTGATCGTCAGCAGCTTGAACGGGATCGGCGTCGCCCCCTTGGCAACGAAGATCCAGAAACCGGTTTCGCGCAAGTAGCAGGCGGCGACCGGGAAGCTCTCGGTCAACCCGAGCAGAGCGAGCAACTGTTCGCCGACCACATCGTAAAGCCCCCAGCCGATGGCATAGCCGAGGAACCCGCCCAACACCGAGGCCAGCGTGGCGATCACGGCGAAGCGCACCGCTTTGCGCGGTTCGGCAAGGCACATCAGGCCGAGCAGCGGGTGCGGCGGGATGGGGAAGAAGCTCGCTTCCACGAAGCAGAACAGCGCCAGCCACCATTCGGCATGGGGATGCGCCGCCTTGGCCATGGTCCAGTCGTACAATCGCCGCAGCATCGAAATCTCCAGAAAACCGCCAGAACCGGCCCGGCCAGAACCGGTATCGTGATCGGAGGCGGCCAGTGATCTGCCGCGGCTCCCGCATCCCGGACGGGCTGCGCGAAAGCCCGTGTAAATCACCCCTGCCCCGCCCGCAAGCGTTAGGAAATAACCCATTTGGTTATTTTCACTTGACATCGTGACGCTATACGGTTAGAGAAACGGAACATCGCGATAATGCGAATCGGCGCTGCCGCCCTCCCCACAGTTCTACATCGTCACCCTGCACTTGTTTGTGCAAGCACGCCTTCGGATCCATGTCTCCACTCATACCGTCGCGCCGTAGGCGTGATGGATGCTGAAACAAGGTCAGCATGACGAAGTGAGCGCTGCGGTCGATAAAGCCGACCATAACCGCCAAAGGCGGGGTGGTAGCCAGGCGCGCCCAATAGGCCGCGCCAGTGCCTGAAGCCCTATTCAACCAACTCTCGCTCCGAAGAGGAATCATCATGCCACAGCTATCCGCAAGCGCGGCCGCGCCGCGCCGCGTCGGCGCGCCCCGCAATTGGCGCGACACGTTCATCGCCGCGCTGGGCGAAACCTCCCATGTCGCAGCCGCCGCGCGCGCCGCGAAAATCAGCCTGAGCTGCGTCTATCGCACCCGCCGGGAAGACCCGGACTTCCGCCGCCGCTGGTTCGCCGCGCTCTGCGAAGGATACGACAATCTGGAAATGGATCTGCTGTGCTGGCTGCGCACCGGAAAAGTGGCGGATACGCAGGCAATGGATGCGCGGAACGAGGCCGAACGCGCCGAAACGCCGGCGGAGCCGCCCGCCCGCAAATTCGACGCCGCCACCGCGCTGCGCGTGCTGATCGCCCATCGGGAATCGGTCGGCAAGGAACGCGGGCGGCAATCGCTGGAGGATGAAAGCGCGATCATCGCATCGATCAACGCCAAGATCGACGCGATGCGGGCGCGCGAAAAGGCCGCCCGCCGTGTCCTCGCCGCCAGACACCGCAAGGCCTCCGATCGTGCGCTCAACCATGCGCCCAACCATGCGAAATCCTGACCGGCGGACAGGCTGGCTTCCCAAACTCGACCCTGATCGGCGCGCGGCGTTCCTCAAGACGCTCGACCGCGGCGAATGCGACGGGCTGCGCTGGCATTGGGAACAATGGGCGCGGCCGCAGCAGCTTCCCCCGCCGGGCAACTGGCGGGTATGGCTGGTCTGTGCCGGGCGCGGCTTCGGCAAGACCCGCGCCGGGGCCGAATGGGTCCGCCGGATCGCGCGGGAACAGGCCGATGCCCGCATTGCTCTGGTCGCCGCCTCGCTAGCCGAAGCGCGCGCGGTGATGGTCGAAGGGGAAAGCGGGCTGCTCGCCTGCTGCCCACCCGGCGCCCGCCCGCTGTTCGAACCTTCGCTGCGGCGGCTGACCTGGCCCAACGGGGCGCAGGCGTTCCTCTATTCGGCGGCGGAACCCGAAAGTCTGCGCGGCCCCCAGCACAGCCACGCTCGCCGGACAGGCGCAGAAGGAATTCACGGTCAACGAAGCCCATGCGCTGACCGATGCCCTGCTGCATCTCGCCGTGGAAGGAGAAGCGGCCAGCCCACCGCTCGCCCCGGAAGAAGGCGATTGCTGGCTGGTGCATGCCGCCCCCACAGGCGATTGGGCGGGCCATGCCGGGCACATCGCCTGCCGCCAAAGCGGAACATGGCTGTTCATCGCGCCGCGCGACGGAATGCGCGCATTCAACCGCGCGACCGGGCAAGACTGGCGCTACGCCGGGGATTGGCAGGCGGCCAATGCGGTAACGGCACCGGCGGGCGGTGCGACGGTCGATGCCGAAGCCCGCGCCGCAATCGGCGCTTTGCTCGAAGCTCTGGCCACGGCGGGCATTCTCCCGCCGGGCCCGGGCTGATCGCCCATCAGGAACGGGCGGCGAGCATATCCATCAATTGCCGGATGGGAGCCACGTCATACCCGCCGCACGCCGCGGCGGTGGCGATGTCGTCGACATTGCGTCCACGGCTTGCCTCCGCCAGCGACCACAGCAGCGTCGACCGCGTGCCCGAACGGCAATAGGCGAGCACTGGCCCCTGATTGCGCGCCAGTGCTTCGGCCATGGCTTTGACCTGGCCTTCGCTGAAGCCGGCATGCGTGACGGGGATATAGAGATAGTCCATCCCGGCAGCGCGCGCGGCGGCTTCGATGTCCGCCCCCGGGGTCTGATCGGGCGATTCGCCCTCCGGCCGGTTGTTGATCACCAGCGTCACCCCCAGTTCGCGGGCCTGGGCGATATCGCTCACGGCGATCTGCGGGCTGGCGAAGATACCCTCTTCCAGTTTGCGGAAATCGCTCATGATGCGGTGCCTTCCTCTGCCGCAGCGAGCCGCATCCTGCGGTTGCGGCCAATCATGTTGAGCAGTTCGACTGCGACCGAGAAGCCCATCGCCGCATAGACGTAGCCCTTGGGCACATGGAAGCCGAACCCGTCGGCGATCAGCACCAGCCCGATCATGACCAGGAAGGCCAGAGCCAGCATCACCAGCGTGGGATTCTTCTCGATGAACCGCGCCAGCGGATCGGCGGCCACGAGCATGATCGACACGGTGATGATCACCGCCGTCACCATGATCGGCACGTGATCGGTCATGCCCACGGCCGTCAGGATCGAATCGATCGAGAAAACCAGGTCGAGCGCGATGATCTGCGCGATGGCAGCGGAAAATGTCATCTGCACCGCCCCCTTTTTGGGATCGAGCAGATTACCGCTGGCAGGGGCAGGATCGATGTTGTGGTGAATTTCCTTGGTCGCTTTCCACAGCAGGAACAGGCCGCCCACCAGCAGGATCAGGTCCCGCCCGGAAAAGGCCGTTTCGAACGTTGGCATGCCATGGCCATCGCGCGCGCCCTCGATCCCCAGATCGAACAACGGGGTCTGCAAGGTGACGATCCAGCCGATCACCATCAGCAAAGCGATTCGCATGATCAGCGCCAGGCTGAGGCCGATCTTGCGCGCGCGCGCCTGCTGCTCCGGCGGCAGTTTGTTCGACAGGATGGCGATAAACACCAGATTGTCGATGCCGAGTACGACTTCGAGCGCGATGAGAGTAATCAACGCCGCCCAGGCTGCCGGATCGGACAAAAGTGCGAGTATTTCCATAACGCGCCTCTCTGCCGAACCTGCGAATGCGAGGCAAGCGGGCCCGTGTTGCGGATGGCGATTCACGCATTTTTTTTCGAAAAGGGGCTTGATGTGGCGCGCAAACAACACAAGTGGCTTTGAAATCATTCGCACAGCCACCGATTCTGCGTTATGAACCCAAGCATAGTTGGGGAGTTTGCCGCAAATTTTGCGACTGCTGCCAGATTCGGGGCGATTCGTCCGCGTTACCGAATTGAGATTTTGGGCGAAACGAAGGTACGTTCAGCTTTATGGGTTTTGATAGAGGGCGTCGCGGTCGGGGACGCGACAAGCGTGACGGTTTTGGTGAAGAAGGCTTCGACCCCTTCATGGGCGGTGATCGCTTCGGTGGCGGCGACCGCTTCGGCGGTGGCGGTGACCGTTTCGGCGGCGGTGGCGGCCCTCGTGGCGGCGGCGATCGCTTCGGCGGTGGCGGTGACCGTTTCGGCGGCGGTGGCGACCGTTTCGG
>Ga0182743_1001576_pt1 | contig 21875 bp, 21 predicted proteins | sample eDN3rd30CKraftOP_FD_128522 | JGI IMG/M metagenome (GOLD analysis project Ga0182743, IMG submission 128522) | Enriched Organic Plus compost microbial communities from Emeryville, California, USA - eDNA 3rd pass 30_C Kraft OP (version 2) (version 2) ... | reverse complement strand
GCGGCCACCGAGGAATTCGCCGCGCGGCGCATGGACCGCAGCATCCGCAAGGCCCTGGCCGGCCGTAAACTCGACGAAATCGCCTGATCTTCCATGCCCAAGCTGACCGTATTGCCCCATCCCGAGATCTGCCCCGATGGCGCCGTCATCGAGAACGCGCCGCAGGGCGAGTCGATCTGCCGGGTGCTGCTCGACAACCACATCGACATCGAGCACGCCTGCGAGCTGTCGTGCGCCTGCACCACCTGCCACGTCATCGTGCGCCAGGGCTTCTCGTCGCTGGAAGACGCCAGCGACAACGAGGAAGACCTGCTGGACAAGGCCTGGGGCCTGACCTCGGTGTCCCGCCTGTCGTGCCAGGCCCATATTGCGGACCAGGACCTGACGGTGGAAATTCCCAAGTACACCATCAACCACGCCAAGGAGGAGCACTGATGAAGTGGATCGACACTTACGACGTGGCCGCCGCGCTCGCCGATGCGCACCCCGACGTGGATCCGAAGACCGTTCGCTTCACCCAGCTACGGGAGTGGGTGCTGGCGCTGCCGGGGTTCGACGATGTGCCGGAGCGGTGCGGCGAGAAGATCCTCGAAGCCATCCAGATGGCCTGGATCGACGAGGCCGACTGACCGATTGACGTTACGCGAGCTTGCCGCAGTTTTCACTGCGGCGATGATCCCCACTGGGTGGTGTGCCGAGTGGGGATTTTTCTTTGCTCGCGAGGATGCTTGCTTGGGGGGCGTCGCTAGATTCTTTCGGCATGTCTGTGGCGCGGACCTTGGCATCGCCCGTACAAGAATGGTCCATCGTGTTGGATGGACCAACAAAGCCTGCCCGACTGCGCACCGGTTGTCCGCTACATGAGTCCGTCTGGCCTGGGGTGGGCCGGCCCGGCCAGTTGCCGCGAGGGAAGTCGCCCGCAGGGCGACCGAGGGCGCCTGATGGCGCGCCCGAGCCGAGCGACTTGGCCGGGCCGGCCCACCCCAGGCCAGACGGACGCCTCAAGAACCCAGATCTGCTCCTCGCGGCGACAGACCCACCCCCACATTAACCCAATACCGCAACGTACTCACCAAGAAGACATACACTTCCGGCACGCTAATATCCCGTATAGATAGAGATAGCAACTTCCTCCGGATCGGATTGCCATGACCGCCCCCCTGCGTTTCGGCCTAGCCGCCAACCGCCTGCACCACGAAACCCCCGACGCCGCGTTGTTCGACTGGCTGCGTGCCAGCTCCGCCGGCATCCGCGAGCTGGGCATGCAGCTGTACACGGTGGGGCGCACGCACGACGCCATCCTGCGCGAGGGCATGCTGCAGGGGTATCGCGGCTTGATCCGCTATCCGTATGGCCGCGAGGGCGGGCTGATGAAGCTGGTGGCACGCGTCACCGAGGGCAGGGACGGCGAAGAGCCGTTCGACGGCGCGATCTACCTGATCGATCCGGTGGATCCTTCATCCATCTTTCCCGAGGCGCTGGCTCTGAAGCGACAATGCATCACGCATGGCCGGCCATTCATCTCCACGCTGGCGGGCGCCATCGAATGGGTCGAGGTCGAGCGCATGCTGGCCGGCCTGCCGCCCGATCCGGCCGTCTCCCGGTACTTCAATTTTGGCGCGCAGACGATGGCGCTGATTGCGCACGATGCGCTCAAGGACGAGATGGTGGCGTTCGCGGCCGAGCATTTCGACCTGCTGTCGCAGTTTGCGCGGCGCGTGGCCACCGGCACCACGGGCGGCCGGCTGAACGAGCTGGCATGGTCGCGTGGCTGGCCCGCGGACAAGCCGTGGGTGCACCGGTATCTCAGCGGGCCGCTGGGGGGCGACGCGCAGATCGCCGAGCTGGTGCTGGAGCTGCAGTGCCAGCGCGTGGTGTTCTTCGAAGACCCGCACGTGGCGCGCCAGCACGAGGCCGACATCCAGCTGCTGGAGCGAGCGGTGCGCGTGGTGACGGCGCACGCCACGTGCGCCACGTCGCCAAGCGTGGCCCGGCGGTGGGCCGGCGCGGTGAGGATACGTCAGGGACAGACTGGCTGACTCCCCGACATGCCTGCCGAGGTACGCGCGGCGGGCATCACCAGCGCGGCCATGCGGCCTCAGCCCATTCCAGCGGCGGAGGCGGTCGGCAGCCGTACGGCAGTTCGCTTAGATCGGGCCGGCGCCAATAGCCGGCGTGCAGGGCCGCTGTGTCAGGTGCCGCGCTTGAACAGTGCGGCCAGCCCGCAGGCCAGCGCCAGCACGAGCAGCACGGCCGCCATCGGCAGCAGCACGCGGTTGCCCGCGCTGCCGGCCGAGACGCTGCCCAGCCAGAAGGCCGCGCAGATGCCAGATGCTGCCAGCAGCGCCGCCGCGGCCAGGCACAGGACGATGAACGTGCGACCGCCGGCGCTTGCCGCCGAGCGCGCCGTGACACGCTTGGGCAGCAACACATACATGAGCAGCACCAGGAAGGCCGTGATGATGAGGATCTTGGCGATCATGGCGCGGCCGTCCGATCAGTCTTCGCGGCGCAGGTGCGGGAACAGGATGACGTCGCGGATGCTGGGGCTGTCGGTCAGCAGCATGACGAGCCGGTCGATGCCCACGCCGCAGCCGCCGGTGGGCGGCATGCCGTATTCCAGTGCACGAATGTAGTCCGCATCGTAGTACATGGCCTCTTCGTCGCCTGCGTCCTTGGCCTCGACCTGGGCGCGGAAGCGCTCGGCCTGGTCCTCGGGGTCGTTCAGCTCGGAGAAGCCGTTGGCGATCTCGCGGCCCGTGATGAAGAGCTCGAAGCGTTCGGTGATGCCCTCGCGGGTGTCCGAGGCGCGCGCCAGCGGAGAGACCTCGACCGGATAGTCGATGATGTAGGTGGGATCCCACAGCTTGGACTCGGCCGTCTCTTCGAACAGCGCCAGCTGCAGCGCGCCCAGGCCGGCGCGCGACAGCACCGGGCCGTCGACGTCCGCGCCCAGCTTCTTCAATTCGGCGCGCACGAAGGCGGGATCGTCCAGTTGCGCCTGGGTGTAGCCCGGCGCGTACTTCAGGATGGCTTCGCAGATCGTCAGCCGGTCGAAGGGGCGGGACAGATCGAGCTCGCGGCCCTGGTAGGTGAGCACCGCGCTGCCCGTGGCAGCGATGGCCGCCTGGCGCAGCAGCTGTTCGGTGAAGTCCATCAGCCAGCGGTAGTCCGCATAGGCCGCGTAGAACTCCATCATCGTGAATTCGGGATTGTGCCGCGGGCTCACGCCTTCGTTGCGGAAGTTGCGGTTGATCTCGAAGACGCGCTCGAAGCCGCCGACGATGAGGCGCTTCAGGTAGAGCTCAGGGGCGATGCGCATGAACATCTGCATGTCCAGCGCGTTGTGGTGCGTGACGAACGGCTTGGCCGCCGCGCCGCCCGGGATGGGGTGCAGCATGGGCGTCTCGACCTCGAGAAAGCCCGCGTCCAGCATGAACTGCCGGATGCCGCCGACGGCCTTGCTGCGCGCCTCGAAGGTGCGGCGCGTGGCGTCGGTCATGATGAGGTCGACGTAGCGCTGGCGGTAGCGCAGTTCCTGGTCGGCCACGCCGTGGAACTTGTCGGGCAGGGGGCGCAGCGACTTGGACAGCAGCCGCGCCGAGGCGGCGTGCACCGACAGTTCGCCCTTGTTGGTCTTGAAGACCTTGCCTTCCACCGCGATGATGTCGCCGATGTCCCACTGCTTGAAGGCGGCGTAGGCGTCTTCGCCCAGCGCGCCGCGGTCCAGGTAGATCTGGATGCGGCCGCTGCCGTCCTGCAGGGTGGCGAAGCTGGCCTTGCCCATGACGCGCTTGAGCATCATTCGGCCGGCGACCTTGACGTGCGCCGCGGCGGCCTCCAGCGCGGGCTGGTCGAGCTCGCCGTAGCGGGCGTGCAGGTCGGCGGCGTGCGCGTCAGGCACGAAGTCGTTGGGATAGGCGACGCCGCCTTCGCGCAGTTTGGCCAGCTTGGCGCGCCGTTCGGCGATCAAGCGGTTTTCGTCCTGGGCGGGGGCGGGCGAGTGGTCGTTCATGGTGGGGATCAACGGTAATTACGGATGTCGTCGATTTCGGTGGTGCCGAAGTCGTCGCGGTCCAGGTAGGCGAGGATGCGGGCGGCCACGTCGGCGGGAGCGGCAAGCTGGCCGGCGGCCTTGAATTCCTGGAACTTGGCCAGGGCCGGGAAGCTGGCGGGATCGCTGGCGCGGATGGCGACCTGCATGTCGGTGTCGACGATGCCGGGGGCCAGGGACACGGCGCGTACGCCGCCTTCGCCCTGTTCCTGCTTCAGCACGCGGGTGTACATGTCGAGCGCGGCCTTGGTGGCGCAATACACGCCCCAGCCGGCCATGGGATTGCGCCCCGCGCCCGACGAGATGTTGAGCACCCGACGGTCGGCCTGCAGGCCGCGCACCGCCTGCACGAAGCGGGCGGTGAGCAGCATGACGGCGGTCACGTTGAGATTGAAGGCGGAGGCGATGGCCGCGCCGTCGGCCAGTTCGGCGCTGGCGGCCACCGGTTGCACCGTGCCGGCGTTGTTGATCAGCAGGTAGCGCTTGGCGTCGCGCGGCAGCGCGGCGGCCACGCGTTCGGCGACCGACTGGGCGGCGGCCAGGTCGGACAGGTCGACCTGGATCTGCTCCAGGTCTGCGCCCTGCGCCTTGGCCAGCGCGGCCAGCTCGGCGTCCTCGCGGCGCGCCAGCGTGACCAGGCGCACGCCGGGTCGGGCGATGCCGCGCGCCAGGGCGGCGCCGATGCCGCGCGAGGCGCCGGTAAGGATAGCGATGGTGTCGGTCATGCCAGTCTTCCCTTGTGATGTATCGCAGCGGCGCTTACACGCCTTGCTTCAGGCTGGCCTGGATGAAGGGATCCAGGTCGCCGTCGAGCACCTTCTGCGTGTTGGAGATTTCGACGTTGGTGCGCAGGTCCTTGATGCGGCTCTGGTCCAGCACGTACGAGCGGATCTGGTGGCCCCAGCCCACGTCCGTCTTGGAGTCTTCCAGCTTCTGCTGCTCGGCCATGCGGTTGCGCATTTCCAGCTCGTACAGGCGCGACTTCAGCATCTGCATCGCCTCGGCGCGGTTGCGGTGCTGCGAGCGATCGTTCTGGCACTGCACCACAATGCCCGTGGGCATGTGCGTGATGCGCACCGCCGAGTCGGTCTTGTTGATGTGCTGGCCGCCCGCGCCGCTGGCGCGGTAGGTATCGATGCGCAGGTCGGCCGGATTGATCTCGATCTCGAAGGAGTCGTCGACCTCGGGGTAGACGAACACGCTGGCGAACGACGTATGGCGGCCGCCCGAGGAATCGAACGGGCTCTTGCGCACCAGGCGGTGCACGCCGGTCTCGGTGCGCAGGTAGCCGAAGGCGTACTCGCCCTCGAGCTTGATGGTGGCGGACTTGATGCCGGCCACTTCACCCTCGGACTCTTCCAGCACTTCGGCCTTGAAGCCCTTGCGCTCGGCGTACTTGAGGTACTGGCGCAGCAGCATGGAGGCCCAGTCCTGCGCCTCGGTGCCACCGGCGCCGGCCTGGATGTCGAGGAAGCAGTTCAGCGGATCGGCCGGATTCGCGAACATGCGGCGGAATTCCAGGCCCTCGAGGCGGGCCTGGAAGCCGTCGGCATCCTGTTCGATGGCCTCCAGCGTGGCGTCGTCGTCGTCCGCGGCGGCCAGCTCGAACAGCTCGCGCGCATCGGCCAGGCCCTGGCCCAGTTCGGTCAGGGTCTGGACGACGTCTTCCAGGGATTTCTTCTCACGGCCCAGGTCCTGGGCGTGCTTGGGGTCGTTCCAGACCGAGGGGTCTTCCAGCTCGGCGTTTACGACCTGCAGGCGTTCCGACTTGGCATCGTAGTCAAAGATACCCCCGTAGCGCCAGCTCGCGCTGCGCGTAGTCGGCAAGGCGGGCGGCGATCTGGTTCTGGCGTTCGGCTTCCATGGCGATCCTTGGTGTCTTTGATGCGAAACCCGGCATTTTACCGTGTCCGGGCCGTCTCCTGCCGCGCGTCAGCCCGCATGCTCGATCACCAGTTGTGCGGTCACCATGCCGTTCCACACGTTCTGCTCCAGCCGATAGGCCGCCTGGATGCGGTCCGGCAGCGACTGGTCGTGGCCGAACCAGATGGCATCGAAGCGCTGGTGGCCGCGCTCCAGCGACAGTTTCAGGTGTTTCTCGCCGACCAGGCGCTGGTTGCGCACCGTGAACTCGTCCAGGAACAGCGGGGCGGCGAAGCCCGCGCCCCACACCTGCTGCTGCAGCAGGCCCGCCACCTCGGCATTGGCATAGCCCGATTCCAGCGAGCCGTCCGTTTCGATCAGGGGCTCGAAGGCGTCGCGCCCGGTCAGTTCGCGCACCGCCGCGTCGAAGGCGCGCGAGAAGACCGGGAAGTCGTTGCGCCCCAGCGTCAGGCCGGCCGCCATGGCGTGCCCGCCGAATTTGCGGATCAGGGCCGGATGGCGCTTGGAGACCAGGTCCAGGGCATCGCGCAGGTGCACGTCCGGAATGGAGCGGCCCGAGCCGCGGATCTCGTCGTCGCCGGCCGGCGCAAAGGCCAGGGTGGGGCGCCAGAATTTTTCTTTCAGGCGCGAGGCCACCAGGCCGACCACGCCCTGGTGCCAGCCGTCGTCGAAGACGCATACCGTGGCGCCGGTGGCGGCGTCGGGCTCGGCCATGGCGGCCAGGGCCTGCTCGCGCATCTCGGCCTCGATGGTGCGGCGCTCGCGGTTGATCTGGTCGAGCTGGCGCGCCATGTCGAGCGCCTCGGCCTCGTCGTCGGTCGTCAGGCACGCAATGCCCAGGCTCATGTCGGCCAGCCGGCCGGCCGCGTTGATGCGTGGGCCCAGGGCGAAACCCAGGTCGAAGCCGCTGGCCGTGCGCGGCTCGCGGCCCGCCACGGCGAACAGCGCGCGCAGGCCGGGCTGCATGCGGCCGGCGCGCATGCGCTGAAGGCCCTGGGTGACCAGCAGGCGATTGTTGGCGTCGAGCTTCACCACGTCGGCCACCGTGCCCAGCGCCACCAGGTCGCTCAGCGCGTCCAGGCGCGGGCCGCCATCGGGCGGGTAGACGCCGCGGCGGCGCAGCTCGGCGCGCAGCGCCAGCATCAGGTAGAAGATCACACCCACGCCGGCCAGGTTCTTGGACGGGAAGCCGCAGCCCGGCTGGTTGGGATTCACGATGGCCAGGGCCTGCGGCAGCGTGTCGCCGGGCAGGTGGTGGTCGGTGACGACCACGCCGATGCCGGCCGCGTTGGCGGCGGCCACGCCGTCCACGCTGGCGATGCCGTTGTCCACCGTGATGATGAGGTCGGGCTTGCCGTTGCGATGCTTGCACGCCAGCTCGATCACCGCCGGCGAGAGGCCGTAGCCGGTCTCGAAGCGGTTGGGCACCAGGAAGTCGACGTTGGCGCCCATCGCCGCCAGTGCGCGCAGGCCTACGGCGCAGGCCGTGGCGCCGTCGCAGTCGTAGTCGGCCACGATCAGCAGCCGCAGGCCGCGCTGGATGGCGTCGGCCAGCACGCCCGCGGCCAGGCTGGCGTGCGTGAGGCCGGCGGGCGGCAGCATGGCCGGCCAGGCCAGCTTGGTCTGGTCGGGGTGGGTGACGCCACGTGCGGCCCACAGGCGCGACAGCAGCGGATGGATGCCCGCCGCTTCGAGGATGCGGCAGGCGTTGGGATCGGTCGTGCGGACAGTCAGACGGGGCGAGACCACCAGGCATTCCAGTCGTGCTTGCGCGCCGGCAGCCATGACAGCAGGCCGGTGCGCGGTTCGAGGGAGAGGCGTGCCAGGCGGTCGTCGCCCAGCAGCAGCAGTTCGGTGCGGCCGGGCGGGATACCGCCCCGGCCGGCAAGGGGCTTGAGACGGGTGGCGTCCAGGGCCGCCAGGGCGTCGAGCCAGGCGGCCCAGTCGCCGGCGCGGTGCGGGGCTTCCAGCTCGGCCAGCACTTGCGCCGCGGCGGCGGCGCGGCGCGGCCAGGGCGAGGCGCCGCCATACAGCCAGACCCCGTTGACGGGCGCCACGCCGCGCGCGGCGCGGGCCTCGTTGACGGGATGCTCGTGCCAGGCCATCTGGATCTCGTTGAGCAGGCGGCGCCAGGGACGGGTGGCGGCGTCGTGCTGCCACCAGCCTTCCAGGCTGCCACTGGCCACGGCGCGCGGACTGGCCGTAGCGGGACGCAGGCCCTCGGGCAGATGCAGCCGCCAGCGCTGCGGCCCGAGCGGCTGGGCGGCGAAGCCCGTGCCTTCGAAAAGCGGCAGGGCTGTCTCGTACAGTGCCGCGGCTTCGCCAGCCCGCAGGTCCATGTCGGACGGGTCCAGCAGCATGGCCTGGTCGGTGCCCAGCGCCAGGTGCACCAACTCGCCGAGCCAGACCGGTTCGGCCGCAGAGGCGGTCCCGGGGTCGGCCCCGCCGGGGGCGGCCGCGCCGGCGGCCAGCAACGGCCCCAGGCCGGCGCCCCAGGGCAGGCCCTCCTGCGATGCGTAGCCGGCCTGCTGCAGCAGCCACGCTTCGTACGGCGTGCAGCCTTGTTCGCGCACGTCGAAGGGCTCGGCGCGTCCCGCGCCTGCCTGCAGCCAGGCGTGCAGCGTGGGCGCCTGCTGCGGCAGGCGCCTGGCCAGTTCGGCGGCGACGGAGGGCGCGGGCAGGGCGCCCGGAATGACGATGAGCATGGCGGGGATTGTAGTGCGACGGTTTTGCCGTGCCGCGATTGCCGGGAAGAGCCGGTGTTTCGGGAGGGGGGAACTTGGCCGCGCGTGGTGTGCCCAAGTGTTTCCGCCCAAGGCGGGGCCGATGTGCCGGCTCCGGACCGGCCCTGCTTAATGCCATAATGCGCTCGTGCTGAAGATACCCTACGAACTCTGGATCGGCGCCCGTTATGCGGGCATGGCCTCGATGCGCCGGCGCGGGCGGCGCGACCGCTTCATCTCGTTCATCGCGGCCTCGTCCATGGCGGGCATCGCGCTGGGCGTGGCCGCCCTCATCGTCGTGTTGTCGGTGATGAACGGCTTCCAGAAAGAGGTGCGCGACCGCATGCTCTCGGTGCTGCCGCACATCGAGCTGTACATCCCCGGCGCTCTGCCCGAGCGCGTGCTGCAGCAATGGCAGACATTCGCCGATGCCGCGCGCGCCAATCCCGAGGTGCGCGGCGGCGCGCCCTTCGTCGCGGCGCAGGCCATGCTGGTGCGCGGGCAGGCGCTGCGTGGCGTGCAGGTGCGCGGCATCGACCCCGCCATGGAAGGCTCGGTGTCGGACATCCCGAAGCAGATGGCCAGCGGCAGGCTCGACGCGCTGAAGGACGGCAGCTACGGCGTGGTGCTGGGCACCGACCTGGCCGACGGCCTGGGCGTGCAGGTGGGCGACACCGTGCTGATGCTGGCGCCGCAGGGCAGCGTCAGCCCCGCCGGCTTCGCCCCGCGCATGCGCCAGTTCACCGTGGTGGGCACGTTCTCGTCCGGCCACTACGAATACGATTCGTCGCTCGCTTTCGTCAACGACGAGGACGCCGCCCGCGTGTTCCGCGACAGCGGCACGGCGGGCGTGCGGTTGCGCGTGGCCGACATGCAGCGCGCCCCCCAGGTGGCCGCCGAGCTGACCAAGACGCTGCCGCCGTACATCATGGCCAGCGACTGGTCGCGCAACAACCGCACCTGGTTCGCCGCCGTACAGACCGAGAAGCGCATGATGTTCCTGATCCTGGCGCTGATCGTGGCGGTGGCGGCGTTCAACCTGCTGTCTTCGCTGGTGATGGCCGTCAAGGACAAGCAGTCCGACATCGCCATCCTGCGCACGCTGGGCGCCGACCCTGGCGAGGTGGCGCGCATCTTCCTGGTGCAGGGGGCGCTCATCGGCGTCATCGGCACGCTGCTGGGCGTGCTGGGCGGCATTCTCATCGCCTACAACATCGACGTGATCGTGCCCTTCATCGAACGCCTGCTCGGCGTGCACTTCCTGCCGCGCCAGGTGTATTTCATCAGCGAGCTGCCGTCCGATCCGCAGTCCAGCGACATCATCACCATCGGCGTCACCTCGCTGGTGCTGTCGTTGCTGGCCACCCTCTATCCCAGCTGGCGCGCTTCGCGCCTGCAGCCGGCCCAGGTGCTGCGCCATGACTGACACCCACGTCACGGCCGGCAACGGCTACGCCCTGCACGCCGAGGACCTGACCAAGGTCTACGACGAGGGCCCGGCCCGCATCGAGGTGCTGGGCGGCGTATCGCTGACGGTGCGCCGCGGCGAGATGGTGGCCATCGTGGGCGCCTCGGGGTCGGGCAAGAGCACGCTGCTGCACATCCTGGGCCTGCTGGACGTGCCTTCGGCGGGAACGGTCACGGTCGACGGCGTGCCGGCCGTGGGACTGAGCGAGCGGCGCAAGAGCGCGCTGCGCAACCGCAGCCTGGGCTTCGTCTATCAGTTCCATCACCTGCTGCCCGAGTTTTCCGCGCTGGACAACGTCGCCATGCCGCTGATCGTGCGCCGCCAGGACCGCGCGTCGGCCCGCGCCGCCGCGCGCGAGGTGCTGGCCCAGGTAGGGCTTGCCGCGCGCGAGGGGCACTATCCCGGCCAGCTGTCGGGCGGCGAACGGCAGCGCGTGGCGCTGGCGCGGGCCCTGGTCTCGCGGCCGGCCTGCGTGCTGGCCGACGAACCCACCGGCAACCTCGACCGCCAGACCGCGCACGACATGTTCGACCTGCTGTCGCGCGTGAACCGCGAGTCGGGCACCGCCTTCGTCATCGTGACCCACGACCGCGAGCTGGCCGTGCGCGCCGACCGGCAACTGCACATGGAGCGCGGCAAGCTCGTCCTCGACATGGAGCGCGGCAAGCCGGCTCCCATTCTGCGTTCCGCGCCATAGCGCCTGCGGGCGCCCGATGCCATGCTGATCGACACGCACTGCCATCTGGATGCCGCCGAGTTCGACGAGGACCGCGCCGAGATGGCGCGTCGCGCGTACGGCACCGACGTGCGCGGCATCGTCATTCCCGCCGTGGGCCTGGCCAATTTCAGCACCGTACGCGAACTGGCCCATGCCATCGACGGCGGCGCGTATGCGCTGGGCATCCATCCGCTGTTCGTGCGCCACGCGCGCGACGAAGACCTGGATACGCTGCGCGCCCTGGTGGCCGAATCCATGGCAGACCCGCGTTTTGTGGCGATCGGCGAAATCGGCCTGGATTTCTTCGTGCGGGAAATCGCCGAGGGCGAAGCCCGCGACCGGCAGGAATATTTCTACGCCGCGCAGCTGGACCTGGCGGCCGAATTCGACCTGCCGGTGCTGTTGCACGTGCGGCGTTCGCAGGACATCCTGCTGAAGTACCTGCGGCGCAAGCCCGGCGTGCGCGGCGGCATCGCCCACGCCTTCAACGGCAGCGCGCAGCAGGCACAGGCCTTCGTCGAACGGGGCTTCGCGCTGGGGATGGGCGGCGCCATGACGTATGCGCGGGCGCTGCAGATCCGCCGGCATGCGGTGGACGTGGGGCTGGATCATTTGGTCCTGGAGACCGACGCGCCCGACATCCCGCCCGCGTGGCTGCACGAACCGCATCGCCGCAACGCGCCGCACGAGTTGCCGCGCATTGCCGAGACACTGGCCGAGTTGCGCGGCGAACCGGCCGGCACGGTGCGCGCGGCCACCACCGCGACGGCGCTGCGCGTGCTGCCGCGGCTGGGCAGGGCGCTGGGTCTGGGCTGAGGCCCGGTCGTAGCCCGCTGCGGCCGCTACGGGTGGACGATTTCATTCAGTAGGTCCACCGCCGTACCCGGGCGGCCGATAGGCTGGGGCTTTTGCGGAGAGTCCCATCGCCGGCCGCCTGTTCCTGCTTGCCTTCGTCGCCGGCAACGGCGTAATCCATACGTGCGCGGCACTGCCTACGGACGCATGGCTGTGGGCGTGCGCCCTGGGCGCGCCGCTGGTTGGCGGCGGGGCGGCCCTGTTGCGTCGGCGCGGCTCTCCTGGTGCGCCCCGGTGCGGATGGCTCGGGCAGATCGCGCCAGTCGTCTGCTTCCTGGCCGCCGGCATGCTGGCGGGCATGGCCAGTGCGGGCCTGCGTGCCAGTGCGCGGCTGGCCGACGCGTTGGCCGACGTGCATCACGACCAGGTCAGCCGGCTGGCCGTGCAGGTGATCGAGTTGGTCCAGGACCAGGACGGTGCGCGCCGCTTCCTGGCCCGGGCCGTCGGCGAGCGCCCGGCGGGCGTGCCCGCGCGCCTGCGCGTGACCTGGCGCGGGGATCCGGCGGCGCATGGCGGCGGCCTGCCCGAGGTGGCACCGGGGCAGGTCTGGCGCATGGCGCTGGTGCTGCGCCGGCCTTATGGCGCATCCAATCCGCATGCCTACGATGCCGAATTGCGGGAGTTCTCGCTTGGCGTGCGGGCAGTGGGCACCGTGCGGGGCCGTCCGCGGCTGCTGGAAGACCGGCCCTGGTCGGGTCCGGGCGTGGCCATCGAGCGGCTGCGTCATCGCATCCGTGCCGGCATGCGGCAGGCGCTGGACGGCCGGCGCTACGGCCCGGTGCTGGTGGCGCTGGCCATCGGCGACCAGGCCGGCGTGGCGCGCGAAAACTGGGAGGTCTTCAACCGCAGCGGCATCACGCACCTGGTGTCCATCAGCGGCATGCACGTCACGCTGGTGGCCGCGATGGGCGGATGGCTGGCCGCTGCACTGTGGCGCCGCGCGCGCTGGCGCGGCACGGGGCTGGCGGAATGGTTGCCTGCACCGCTGGCGGGGGCGGCCGCCGCCCTGTTGGTGGCGCTGGCGTATTGCCTGCTGGCCGGCTGGGGCGTGCCGGCGCGGCGCACGTTCTTCATGCTGGCGGCGGTGGCCGCCGCGGGCTGGTCGCGCCTGCCGCTGGATGCGACGCGCGTGCTGGCGCTGGCGGGGGGCTGCGTGGTGGCGCTGGATCCCTGGGCGCTGCTGGCGCCGGGCTTCTGGCTGTCCTTCGGCGCGGTGGCCGTGCTGATGCGAGTGGCCGAGCGCCGCACCGCGGCCGGCCGGGGCGACGGCTGGCGCGCGCGCGTGCGGGCCATGCTGGCGGAATTCGCGCGGGTGCAGGGGGCCATCACGCTGGCCTTAGCGCCGTTGCTGGCGTTCCTGGTGCACCAGGTGTCGCTGGGTTCGCCGCTGGCCAACGCGATCGCGATTCCGGTGGTGGGCACGGTGGTGACGCCGCTGGCGCTGCTGTGCGCGGTGCTGGCCGCGATGCCGGGCGCGGCCTGGGCGGCCTGGGTGGCCGGCGGCGCGGGGCATCTGTTGTTCGAGTGGGTCATGTGGCCGATAGGCGCGATCGGTCGGACGGGGTGGGCCGCGCTGGATCTGGCGGCCGCGCCGTGGCCGTTGCTGGTGCTCGCCCTGGCCGGGATCGCCTGGGCGCTGCAGGTGCGCGGCTGGCCGCTGCGCGTGGCGGGCTGGATATGGATGCTGCCGCTGCTGTGTTGGCGGCCCGACCGTCCGGCGCCGGGCGAGTGGCGGCTGGCGGCGCTGGACGTGGGGCAGGGCAGCGCCGTGGTGATCGAGACGGCCAGCCGCGTCCTCGTGTACGACGCCGGGCCGCGCCGCTACGGAGGTGGCGATGCGGCCGAACGCGTACTGGTGCCATACCTGCGCGCCCGCGGCGTTCGCGCGCTCGACGTGCTGGTGGTGTCGCATGCGGACGTGGATCACGCCGGCGGCCTGGGCAGCCTGCTGGCCGCGTTTCCGGTCGTAGTGTCATATGCGTCGTTCGACCTGGCACGGCACGTGCGTCGCCAGCAGGCGATGCAGGCATCGAGCGAACCACTGCTGCCCGCCAGCCAGCGCGCCTGCGAGGCCGGCCTGCAGTGGCAGACGGACGGCGTGAGCTTCTCCTTCGTGCATCCGCCCACTCAGGGCGAACAGGTGCGCCGCCGCGGCGGGGGCGATGGCAACGCCCGTAGCTGCGTGCTGCGCGTGCAGGGGCGCTGGCATGCGGTCCTGTTGCCGGGCGACGCCGGCACGGCGCAGGAAACCTCCTATGCGCCGGGCCTCGCGCCGGTGGACCTGGTGGTGGCGCCACATCATGGGTCGGCTACGTCGTCGGGGCCGGCGTTGGTGCGTGCCGCGCAGGCCCGCCACGTCATCGCGCAGGCCGGTTGGCTGAACCGCTTCGGCCATCCGGCGGCGCGCGTGGTGCAGCGCTGGCAGGCGGCCGGTGCGCAGGTGTGGCGCACCGATCGGCACGGCGCGGTTCTCGCGCACTCGCGCCCCGATGGCCTGGCAGTGGCGTTGCAGCGCGAGCGGGCGCGGCGCTACTGGCATGCGCCATGACGCCACATACGCAACGCGCGCCGGGTAACATGGCGGCTTGCGGACCGTTCCGGTCCGACTTCGGAGTCTCGCATGCAGGAACCCCGTCTCGATTCCGTCACCTGCGCCAGCCCTGCCGGCCTGCATCGCATGGCCTACTGGGAATGGGGCGATCCCGACAACGACCGCGTGCTGCTGTGCGTGCACGGCCTGACCCGCACCGGCCGCGATTTCGACACGCTGGCGCGCCAGCTGGCGCCACACTTCCGGGTGGTCTGCCCCGACGTCGTGGGCCGGGGGGCATCCGACTGGCTGGCCAATCCGGCCTACTACACCATTCCGCAGTACGTGTCCGACATGACGGCGCTCATCGCCCGCCTGCGGCCGGCCGCGCTGGACTGGGTCGGCACTTCCATGGGGGGACTGATCGGCCTGGCGCTGTCCGGTGCGCTGGCGATGGCCCGCGCGCTGCGCGCGAGCGGTGGCTATACCGGCACGCATGCCGAGAGCCTGGGCAACGGGCCCGGCATCCGCCTGAACCGCATGGTGCTCAACGACGTGGGGCCGCGCCTGGACCTGCCCGCGCTGCGGCGCATTGGCGAGTACGTGGGCCAGCCGGGCGAACATGCCTCCTTCGCGCAGGCGGTGCGCGCCATGCGGGAGAATTCCGAGACGTTCGGCCCGCACACCGACGAACAATGGGAGGCGCTGGCCCGCTACGTGTTCCGCCGTCAGGGCGAGCGCTGGGTCAAGCACTACGACCTGGGCCTGGCGAAACCGCTGGCCGCGCAGACGCCCGACGTGTATGCCGCCGGCGAGCAAATCCTGTGGCAGGCCTGGGATGCGCTGGACTGCCCGGCATTGGTGCTGCGCGGCGCCCGATCCGACCTCCTGTCGGCCGAAACCGCGGCGGAAATGTGCCGGCGCAATCCCCGTGCCCGGGTGGTGGAGATCCCCGGCGTGGGGCATGCGCCCACGCTAATGACGCCGCAGCAGATCGAACCGGTGGCGCAGTTCCTGCTGGGCTGACGCAGCGGGGCAATCGGGCGGCGCCATGGGCCGCGACAGCCTCTACAATAGGCCGATGGACCCCGCGTTGCTCAACATCGACCTGCATTGCCATTCCACCGTGTCCGACGGCGCGCTGCCGCCGGCCGAGGTGGCGCGGCGCGCGCACGCCAACGGCGTCGACGTGTGGGCCCTGACGGACCACGACGAGGTCGGCGGCTTGGCCGAGGCCGCCAGCCAGGCGCAGGCGCTGGGCCTGCGCTTCGTCACCGGCGCCGAGGTGTCCGTCACCTGGGCTGGTCAGACGGTGCACATCGTCGGCCTGCAGTTCGATCCGCACGACGCCACGCTGGTCGCCGGCCTGCGCGCCACGCGCTCGGGCCGCGCCGAGCGCGCCCGCCGCATGGGCGAGCGCCTGGCGGCGATGGGCATGCCCGGCGCCTACGAAGGCGCGCTGCCGCTGGCCGGCAACCCCGAACTGATCAGCCGCACGCACTTCGCGCGCTACCTGGTCCAGGCCGGCTATTGCCCCGACGTGCAAACCGTCTTCAACAAGTACCTGGGCGACGACTGCCCCGGCCATGAGCCCATGCAATGGGCCACGCTGAGCGACGCGGTGGGCTGGATCCGCGGCGCGGGCGGGCGCGCGGTCATCGCTCATCCCGGGCGGTACAAATACACCCCGGTGCAGTTTGCCGCCCTGTTCGACGAATTCCTGCAGCTGGGCGGCGAGGGCATCGAGGTCGTCACCGGCAGCCACACGCCCGACGAGGCACGCCAATATGCCGACGTGGCGCGCCGCTACGGCATGCTGGCCTCGCGCGGGTCGGACTTTCACAGCGAGCGCGAGAGCAAGGCCGACCTGGGCATGCTGCCCACGCTGCCGCCCGGCCTCAAGCCCGTCTGGCACGACTGGTTCTAGCCGCCGCGGCGCTCTGGCCGCGCCGCGCCTTCCGATATCTGGCACATCATGAACAAGGCTTTTGTCAAAGAGTCCGACCGCGACGACGAGGACGAACTGCCCGAGGCGCAGGCGCTGCCCGCGGGCACCCGCAACTACATGACGCCACAGGGCTACGCACGCCTGCGCGACGAATTGACCAACCTGATGAACGTGGAGCGCCCGGCCGTGGTGCAGGTGGTGTCCTGGGCGGCGTCCAACGGCGACCGCTCCGAGAACGGCGACTATCTGTACGGCAAGAAGCGGCTGCGCGAGATCGACCGCCGCATGCGCTTCCTGACCAAGCGTCTGGACATCGCCGAGGTGGTCGATCCGGCGCAGCAGCCCAACCGCGACCAGGTTTTCTTCGGCGCCACCGTTACGTACCTGGACAAGGCTGGCGAATCGCACACCGTCACCATCGTGGGCGTGGACGAGGCCGAGCCCCTGGCCGGCCGCATCAGCTGGATCTCGCCGGTGGCCCGTGCGCTCATCAAGGCGCGCGAGGGCGACACCGTCACGCTGCGCACGCCGGGCGGCGTGGAAGAGCTGGAGATCCTGGAGGTTCACTACCCGTAGCCCGCGGCGGCGGGCGGGGCGCCTGGATAACGGACCCGGACCGACGCCGCGTTACCCCTGTCGGATTGTCATGGCCGAGTTCAAGCTTTTCGAAGACCTGATTGCACTGGCTCAGACCGGCAGTTTTGTGCGTGCCGCTGCTCTGCGTCATGTCACGCATCCTGCCTTCGGCAGGCGTATTCGGTCGCTGGAGGCCTGGGCCGGCGTGCCGCTGATCGAGCGCCAGCGTACGCCGATCGTGCTGACTCCAGAGGGCGAGGCTTTGCTGAAAACCGCGGGCGAGATGGTGGAGCGTGTCAGCCAGGTACGTCACCGTATTCGTTCCGGCGCTCCCGACGGCAATGCCGTGCTACGCATTGCCACGGGGCGCAGTCTGGCCCGCACTCTGGTGTCGGACTGGATTGGGCGCCTGCGCCAGAAGTCGCCGCGTGTATTGTCCCGGCAGGCCCGGGTCGACATCGTTACAGGGCGCATGCAGGACCTGACCCGCGTGCTGGATCAAGGCAGGGCGGATCTGTTGTGCGGCTATGAGCATCCGGCGTTGTCGGTCGGGCTGACTCCGGGCCGTTACCGCTACATGACGCTGGCGACCGACAAACTGGTGCCGGTATGCCAGGCGGATAGCCGGGGCCGGCCGCGTTACTCGCTGACCGAGGGCGGGCCGCCCGCTCCCCTCATCAGCTACACGGGCGGCCTGGCTATGGCGCGCATCCTCGGAGACCGCCTGGAGACGTTCCCCTATGCATTGGCTCCCTTCATCGGCTGCGATTCGCCGGATGCCGTGCATGGCCTGACGTTGAAAGGACTCGGCGTGGCTTGGTTGCCGTGGTCCATGGTAATGGGCGATTGCCGCCGTGGCGCGTTGGCCGTGCTTGGCGGGCGAGCGGAGGAAGTCAGCTTCGAGGTGCGTTTGTACCGCCCTCGCATGCCGCTATCGGAGCTGGCCGAGGCCGTCTGGGACGCGACCCAGGCTCGCTCCTGAGTTGTCGCGCCAGGGGTTCAAGCTCGCACGGACCAGGCCGATTGCATTGGAGGCCGCGTCATTCCGTGCGGAAACAGCAACTCTTCGTGCTGTTTCGGCACGGAGACATTGCCGCCTGACACGCACAATATCTGCACGAACAACTCAATAACAAGCGCGGGATGCCATAGGTGGCCGCGCCTGCTCAGGAGGGCATTCCATGCAGATTCCGCGTTTCATGCGCACCGCACTGGCCGTTTTCTGTGCCAGCGCCGCGATCGCGCCCCAGGCGACTCGCGCGGCGGACTATCCGGATCGTCCGATTTCGCTGATCGTGGGCTATCCGGCTGGCGGCAGCCTCGACTTGACCGCGCGTCTCGTCGGAGAAGAGTTGGCCAAGCAGTTGAATCAGAGCGTGGTCGTAGAGAATCTCGGCGGGGCAGGCGGCACGATCGGTGCGCAACGCGCGGCGCGTTCCCGCCCCGATGGGTATACGCTGTTTCTCGGCTCTACCAACGAAATGGTGATCGCCGGCATGATCAATACGGCGGTCAAGTACGATGGCATCAAGGACTTCACCAGTCTGGGCCTGATTGCGTCGCAACCGATGCTGCTGGCTGCTTCCAAGGACTCCAAGGTGACCAATGCCGAGCAATATCTCGCCACGCTGCGCGAACAGCCGCCGGGCACCTACAACTACGGTTCGTCCGGCGTGGGCACGACGCTGCATCTGGCCGGCGCCATGGTCAATCAGGCTACGGGCACCCGTGCCGAGCACGTGCCTTACCGCGGGGTCGCGCCGCTGGTGACCGACTTGATGGGGGGGCAGCTGAATTTCGGCATGCTCGTGCTGTCGTCTGGTTTGCCACAGGTGCGCAGCGGGAAAGTCGTGGCTCTTGGCGTGACTGAAAAGAAGCGCTCACCGGCTGCACCAGACATCCCCGCGCTGGCCGAGACACCGGGGTTCGAAAGCGTCGATATCAATATCTGGTTCGCGTTGTACGGCCCTGCCAATCTGCCTGAACCAGTGGCGGACAAGCTGCGGGGCGCCCTGGCCGAGGTGATGAAGTCGCAAACCTTCCGCCGGAAGATGCAGGAGGCCGGAGCGGAATTGATCGAAGGCGTGCCGGACGCTGTCCAGTTCCAGACTGCGGAAGTGAAAAAATACCGCGAACTGGTAACTGCCGCGAAGATCGAAATCCAGTAACCGTCACGTTCCGAAGACTACCCTGCCACAGGAGCGCCGGCTTGCTGGCCGGTGTTTTGATCGATGTCCTTTCTGTTGTCCCCCCCTGATTTGGACGCCGAGCGCATCGGCAATACCGGCACACCCGGCGTTTGGCATTTCGACTCCGGAGTTCCCGGCAGACATGTCATGATCACGGCGCTGATGCATGGCAATGAACTGTGTGGTGCCTGGACCCTGAAGGATCTTCTGGCCGCGGGCGTGCAGCCGCGCCGTGGCAGCCTGACGCTAGCCTTTTGCAATCTGGCCGCTTTCGATCGCTTCGACCCGGCGCGTCACGACGCGTCGCGGTTTGTGGACGAGGACATGAATCGGGTCTGGAGCGACGATCGGCTGGCCCAGCCCGCTACCCAGGAGCGGCGGCGGGCGGGCGAGTTGGCTCCCTGGATCCGGCGCGCGGACTGGGTGCTGGATCTGCATTCGATGCATGAACCCAGTGCTCCGTTGCTGCTGACCGGCATGCTCCACCGCAACATTGCGTTGGCGCGCCGGTTAGGGGCGCCTGCCCACGTGATCGTCGACGTCGGACACCGGGACGGTGTACGCATGCGCGACTATGCCCAGTTCGGCGTACACGATGGTGAGGCGTGCGCATTGCTGATTGAATGCGGTTTCCACGGCGATCCCGCATCGCATATGGTGGCACGGGACATGTGCGCGCGTTTTTTGATGGAGGCGGGTTGCCTGGCGGAAGGAGATCTGCCGCAGCAGTGGCGCCAGCCCACGCCATCGACGCAGCGCCTGCTGGAAGTCACCGAGCCTATCGTGGCGCCGTCGATGAACGTGCGTTTTTCCCAAGACTGGCAAGGCCTCGAAACGCTGGAGAAGGCCGGCACGGTACTGGGATGGGCCGACGAAATACCTTTCGTGACTCCGTACGACGACTGCACGGTGATCATGCCCTCGTTGCGGCAATTGAAGCCCGGGGTGACGGTAATGCGGCTCGCCCGGGACTATGTAGCCTGAAAGGCGCCGTCATCCCGTTTGCGGTGTGGCGTCAATGCTGGCGTACCGTTTCGCCCGGTGCTTTATCGTGCGTGGCGAATTTCTCCACCATCGTGGCGCTGGCGCGGTTCAGGCCCGTTACCTCCACCGCGATGCCGTGGCGCCGGAACTTGTGGACCACGCGGTCCAGCGCGTCGATGGCGGTGATGTCCCAGAAGTGCGCGTGCGACAGGTCCAGCCGCACCCGCTCGATCTGCTCCTGGAAATCGAACTCGCCCACCAGCGCCTCCGACGAGGCGAAGAAGACCTGGCCGCGCACCGTGTAGCGGCGAACCCGGCCGTTTTCTTCCTGGCCGGACTCCACCCGCAGCACGCCGCGCACCTTGCCGGCGAAGAACACCGCGCTTAGCAGCACGCCGGCCAGCACGCCCAGCGCCAGGTTGTGCGTGGCCACGACCACCACCACCGTCACCAGCATCACGGCCGACGAGCTCTTCGGATGCGTCAGCAGGTTGTGCAGCGAGCGCCAGCTGAAGGTGCTGATCGATACCATGATCATCACGGCCACCAGGGCAGCCATGGGGATCTGCCGCACCCACGGGCCCAGGAACACCACCAGCACCAGCAGCAGCGCGCCCGCAATGAAGGTGGACAGCCGGCCGCGGCCGCCTGATTTCATGTTGATGATGGATTGGCCGATCATGGCGCAGCCCGGCATGCCGCCGAGCACGCCGGCGGCGATGTTGGCCAGGCCCTGCCCGCGGCACTCGCGGTTCTTGTCGCTGGCGGTATCCGTGTAGTCGTCGACGATGGCGGCCGTCATCAGGGATTCCAGCAGCCCCACGGCGGCCACCGCAATGGCATACGGGAAGATGATGCGCAGCGTCTCCAGCGTCAGGGGCACCTGGGGCAGGGCGAAGGCGGGCAGGCTGGACGGGAAGGCGCCCATGTCGCCCACCGTGCGCACAGGCAGCTGCAGCAGTACGGCGATGGCGGTCAGCACCGCGATGCACACGAGCGAGGAAGGCACCGCGCCTGTCAGGCGCGGAAACAGATAGATGATGGCCAGGCCGCCCGCCGTCAGCGCGTACACCTGCCACGGCGCATTCGTCAGCTCGGGCAGCTGCGCCATGAAGATGAGGATGGCCAGCGCGTTGACGAAGCCGGTGACGACCGAGCGCGAGACGAAGCGCATCAGCGCGCCCAGTCGCAGCCAGCCGGCCACGATCTGCAGCAGGCCGGCCAGCACGGCGGTGGCGAAGATGTATTCCACGCCGTGGCTCTTCGCCAGCGGGGTGATGAGCAGGGCGACGGCGCCGGTGGCGGCCGAGATCATGCCGGGGCGGCCGCCGGCAATGGCCGACACGACCGCGATGCTGAAGGCGGCGTACAGGCCGACCTGCGGGTCGACGCCGGCGATGATGGAGAACGCGAGCGCCTCGGGGATCAGGGCGAGGGCGACGACGATGCCGGACAGCACATCGCCGCGGACGTTGGAAAGCCATTGCTGGCGCAGGGATTGCTGATGCATGGAACGAGAGGAAAGCGGCCTGCTGCAGGCCAGGTTGCCGGTCCGGAAGTCGTGTTGTCGCGGGCGCGGCGCCGGGCGGGCGGCCCGTCCAAGGCCCGATGCGGGCGGATGTCGGCGGTGCCGTATCCGCCGCCGCGAAGGCAATGGCCAGGCCTGCCGCGCATGGGCGTGCACTGCCTGCGTGAACCTCCGGCGGGAGAGTCCATGGCGATGGACGCGGAGGTGCGGACAATTACATGGGTGGCGGCAGGCGGAAAATGGGAGGCGGACAACGCTCGGATGCGTTGCGAGGCGCAATTCTAGGCCATGCCATCCTGCAGCCGCAAGGCGCGCCGCCCGCGCCGGTTGCACCGCCGCCACGCGCCCGGAAAAGAAAACGGGTGCCGGCTTTTGACCGGCACCCGCTGATGACGGGCGGAGACTGCGCGGTCTCCGC
>Ga0182743_1001574_pt1 | contig 21880 bp, 25 predicted proteins | sample eDN3rd30CKraftOP_FD_128522 | JGI IMG/M metagenome (GOLD analysis project Ga0182743, IMG submission 128522) | Enriched Organic Plus compost microbial communities from Emeryville, California, USA - eDNA 3rd pass 30_C Kraft OP (version 2) (version 2) ... | reverse complement strand
GTCTTCCGCGATTTCATCGTGGGCAAGGCCCGCGAGTGGCAGTTCTGATGCGCCGCACGCTCCTTGCCCTGGCGGCTCTCGCCGCCGCGACCCTGCCCGCCCACGCCGTCTCCCTCACCGGCGCTCAGGTTGGCGACATCTTCTGCTACGGTCGCCTTTCCGGCGACATGGCACCGGTCGAGGCCATCCTCACGCCCGAGCTCGGGGCAGCCATTGCCAATGCCGAGTCGCGCAACGACGCTATCCAGAAATCGGTGCCGGACGAGAAGCCCCCGCTGGGCGACGGCATTCCCTGGCAGAGTTTCCAGGATTACGCCCCCCGCTGTTCCGTCGTTGGCATGACCGGCAGCGCCGAGCATCCTGAAGTCGTGCTGTTCTACCAGTTCCCGGACAATCCCGCCGGCAACTGGTCCGACAAGCTCGAACTCACCTTCGTCGACAAGCGCCTGCGCATCAACGACGTGATCTACAAGGATGGCTCGCGCCTCACCCAGGCCCTGCACGACGCCTTCGCGCAGTAACCGTTGCCGCCCTGCGCCGCCCCTTGCGTGCAGCGCACGCAATTGCACCCAAGCCCTTGACTTTCCCGCCCCGCGAGCGCACTTGCGTCCCGATGCCGTTACACACGGCTTCGCTTCAAAGGAACCCATGAGATGAACCCCGACAGTCGAAGTCGATCTTCGATCCCGTCGGCGCATCGGTAGCCCTTGATCGGCTCCACTGCGCTGACGGCGCAGACTATTAGGAGCCAGAAAATGCTGCGCATCTTCACGCGCGAGAGCGATCGCCTCGTACTCTCCACGTACGACGAGAATGATCCGGCCACCCATATCGGCGGAGCGGTCTGGTACGACCTGCTCAACCCCACCCCCGACGAAGACCGGTTCACCGAAGCCTGTCTGGGCGTCTCGATTCCCACCCGCGAGGAAATGGCCGATATCGAGCCCTCCGCCCGCCTCTACAACGAGGCCGGCAGCGAGTTCATGACCATCACCGCCTTCGCCCAGTTCGATAGCGGCGATCCGGCCAAGACCCCGGTCACCTTCATCCTGCGCAACAACCTGCTGGTGACGGTGCGCTACGCCGAGCCGCGCCCCTTCATGCTGTTCGAGGCGCGGGCCCGCAAGGCCAACGGCCGCTCCTACGCCACCGGCGAAGTAGTGATGATCGGCATCCTCGAGGCCTTCATCGATCGCCTTGCCCAGGTGCTCGAAGCTACGGGCGACGAGATCGACACCATCTCGCGCGAAGTCTTCCGCAACAAGGTCAAGAAGCCCACCGTCAAGTCGCGCGACCTGCAGTCGCTCATCGAGCAGATCGGCCGCAAGGGGGACATGCTCACCCTCGCCCGTGAAAGCCTGCTCTCGATCGTGCGCCTCACCTCGTTCCACCAGACCACCGAGGTCGGCAATTCCAGGGCCGCCAAGGACATGCGCCAGGAACTCAAGATCCTCCAGCGCGATGCCTCAGCGCTCTCCGATCACGCCAGCTTCCTCTCCAACAAGATCAATTTCCTGCTCGATGCGACGCTGGGCCTGATCAACCTGGAGCAGAATCAAATCATCAAGATCTTCTCGGTTGCCGCCGTCGTCTTCCTGCCCCCGACCCTGGTCGCCTCGGTCTACGGCATGAACTTCGATTTCATGCCCGAGCTCCACTGGGGCATAGGCTATCCCTGGGCACTCGGGCTCATGGCCTTGTCGGCCGCCCTTCCCTACCTCTTCTTCAAGCGCAAGGGCTGGCTCTAGAAGGCGTAGCTGACGCCGGCCCGGAAGATGTCGAGCGAGGGATTGTCGGCCCGGTGGAGGTAGCCGCCACCGCCGGCCGCGATCAGTCCCGCATCGACCTTGTCGAACCAGATGTGCTGGTACTCGGCGCGGACGCGGATGTTGTCGGTCAGCGCCGCTTCCACGCCCGCGCCCGCCACGAGCCCGGTGGTGAAATTGCGGGAGTTGGCCTGGCTGTCGAGGTCGCGCTTGTAGAGCTCGCCCGCCGCCACGCCCGCCGTCGCGAACACCATGAACCGGTCATAGGTCAGCCCCGCCCGCGCGCGCAGCGTCCCGAACGTGCCGATCTCGATTTCGTTGACGAGCCCGGCGAACTGGGAATCGTTGCCCTTCATGCTGCCGCCGTTGATGTCGGCTTCCCCGCCCAGCACGAAACTGCCGAACTGGGCCTGGTACCCGGCATGCACGCCGCCATTGAACCCGGAATAGCTGATGTCGCCGTCCACGTTCCAGGGGTCAGTGGGGGACGAAGCCCAGTGATTGGTGCTCATCCCCGAGCCGTAGCCGAAATGCGCCCCAACATAGGGACCACTCCAGTCATATTCGGTGCTGGCGACCGAGCCGGGCAGGTAAAGGGTGGAGAGGTCCGCCGCCAAGGCTCCGCATGGCGCAAGACTGACAACGAGCGTTATTGCGAAAACTCTCGGATTCACGTCGGCCCCCATCCTCACGATTTATCGCCATTTGTCTCCCGGTTATGGTTAACGCTCCCTTTCCGGGCCTCACCGCTGCGCCTGGAGACGTCTGCGCGCCCGTTCCACGCCCTCATCCGGCCTCCCGCCCGGCCCAGGAATGCCCTCCCGGGCTCGAATCGTCCCCGATTCACCCCACCGCGCGCTCGTCCGGATCGCCCCAACCCCTTCAAATCGCCGGACAAACCCCGTCGACCAAAATTTTTTTACTCGATTTCCGACATCACGCTGAAACCGCTTTCAGTCAGCGGGTGTTATAACCCATTGATACACCACGAATTTTAGCGTCGCTAAAATGACATAACGACGGCGCATCGCTCGTTATGCAGCCATCGCATAGCTGATCTAACCCGGACCGGGTTGTTGGCCCGTCAACCCCCTCCTATATCCCCGCCTGACAGCACGGTGTTCTCCCTCCCTTGCACCTTGTTGCTGTTTCCTCCCTCGAGAGGTTCTGCCTCTCGACCTCGTGGCTTCGCTCTCCCCTCGAGCGGGGCCACTTTTTTTCGTGCCTACAAATTGTGCTGCCTACATTTTTGCCTGCATAGAATGCATGGCTGGCGTGCAGTTTGTCGCATTGCTGAACGGCGAGCGCGTAGGCATATTCACATTGTCGCTGAGACGCCGGCCGTATCCTCCTCCCTCGGCCCGCAGATCGCGACACCGGGAAAGTGCCTTATCCTCCTCCCTAGGCACGGACCCACTGGCAGACGGCGTATCCTCCTCCCTCGCCTCTGCCTCCACTTTCGATTTCGGCTTCGGCCCAAGTCATAGGGCTCCACTCCTCGAGTGGAGCCCCTTTTTTTGTTCACCAAAACGATTTGGGCAACCGGTTCACCAGCCCTCACTGCGCCAGATGCATGGCTGCACTGCCAGCTTTGCGTTTGTGCGAACCGCCCCGGGCGGGGATACTCCTCTCAACAACGGTTCGCGGCCACCTCCTCCCGGCCGCCGCCGTCTGGGTCCCGCGCAAGCGGACGCCCTTAAGGCCCTGCCCATCCCCTCGGGCGGGGCCTTTTTCTTTACCCCCAGGCCGGTCGTTTCTGCCCCCACTAGGCAGAATTTGCCCATCCCTTGCAAAACGCGAAACGCCAGGAAGCCCGGGAATCCAGGACTTTTCGGCTGGCACGCTCCCTGCATCATGGAGTTGAGGACCACGCCCGCAGCCAGGAGGCACCATGACCACGATCAGCGCCGCGCAGTATTCCAACTACTACCTGCTCCTGGGCAGCACCGCCTCCGCCAGCAAGACCGCGGCGTCCTCCGGCAGCGCCGATACCGGCACTGGCTCCTCGTCGAACGGGGCGACCAACATCACGCTTTCCAGCGCCGCCCAGTCGGCCCTCTCCACCAAGGACCTGGCTACCGTCGTCGCCGAAACCCGCGAAGCGCTCACCAAGCTCCTCGATGACGCCAAGCTCACTTCGCCGCTCAAGGACGGTAAGCTGGCGCTGGACCTGTCGAGCCTTGATCGGCGCGCGCTCTACGCAGTCGCCTCCAATGCGGAGGGCAAGTTCACCGACGACGAGCGCTCCGCCGCCGCCATCGAGCTTTCGAACCGTCTCGATGCAGCGCTCGCCGGCCCCGCGGCCGTGGCCCGCGTCACCGGCGATCTAGCCAATCTCTACAAGGCCGCCACCGACTTCCTCGATGGCGCTTCGCCCGAGGAAAAGGCCGCCGACGCCTGGGCCAAGCAGAAGGCCGCCCTGCTCGAGGCCCAGAAGCAACTCACCGCCGATCCCCAGACCATGCCCGACGTGGCCGACGACCCGGTTGTCGACTATCTCAAGCGCGTCGAGAACGGCCAGGCCGGCCAGGTTCGCGATTTCGGCGATGTCGCCAAGGACGCCCGCGCCGCGCTCGACAAGCAATATGCCGATGCCAAGGCCGCCGGGCAGGAGCTCGTCTTCTCCAAGCTGCGCAAGGTCGGCCAGCAGGTCGACTTCTCAAATTTCGACAGCCGCTCGCTCTCGGCCATCGCGCTCAACAAGGATGATCAGTTCTCGGGCGAGGAGGTCAACGCCGCCAAGGCCGAGATGCGCACCCGCTCCGGCCAGGCCCTGCTGGCCAGCTTCAAGAGTGCCTCGAATTCGGGCGACCCCACCGCTTTCGCCACCAGTATCATCAGCGCCTTCGCCTCGCTCACTTCCGAGGAACGCCAGGCCGCCGGCTGGACCGACAGCTTCTATGCCGCCGCCGTCTCCAACTACGAGAGTTCGCTAAAGCTCGCCGACATGTTCGCGCAGAGCTCGTCCGGCTCCGCCAACAACAGCGGCCTGAGCGGGTTGGCTTCGCTTCTCGGCTGATCCCGGGAAGGTTGCAGGGGGAAGTCCCCCCGCGCCTAGCGCGCGCCCGCGCAAAAACCCTGGATTCGTTCCACGGCCTTCTGCAGTTCCGCGTCGGCCGCCGCGTAGCTCAGCCGGAAATGGCCGGGCAGCCCGAAGGCGCTGCCCTGCACCAGGGCAACGCCCGTTTCCTCGAGCAGCGCCATCACGAAGTCCTCGTCGCTCTCGAGCGCCTTCCCGCCCGCGCTGGTCTTGCCGAGCAGTCCTTCGCAGGAGGGGAACACGTAGAAGGCACCCTGCGGCACCAGGCACGTCACCCCCTTGCTGGCATTGAGCCCGTCGACCACAAGGTCGCGCCGCGCCTGGAACACCTTGAGCCAGTCCTTGAGGAAGTCCTGCGGCCCGTTGAGCGCTTCCACCGCCGCCCATTGCGAGATCGAGGAGGCATTGGTGGTCGATTGACCCTGAAGCTTGGTCATCGCCGCCAGCAGCTCGCGCGGTCCCGTGCAATAGCCGATGCGCCAGCCGGTCATGGCATGCGACTTGGAGACCCCGTTCATGGTCAGCGTGCGCGCCTGCAGCGCCGGTTCGACCTGGGCGATGGTGGCGAACTTGCCCCCGTCATAGACCAGCGGCTCGTAGATATCGTCGGTGAGGATATGCACATGCGGCTGCCCCAGGAGTACCTGGGCCAGGCCGCGCAGTTCCTCGGCCGTATAGGCGGCGCCCGACGGGTTCGAGGGCGTGTTGAGGATCAGCCACTTGGTGCGCGGCGTGATCGCCGCGGCCAGCGCCGCGGGCGTCAGCTTGAAGCCCGTCGAGGCGTCGGCCCGCGCCAGCACCGGCTCGGCTCCGCACAACCGCACGATCTCCGGGTAGCTCACCCAGAACGGCACCGGCACCACCACTTCGTCGCCCGGATTGAGCGTCGCCAGCAGCGCGTTGAAGATGATCTGCTTGCCGCCCGATCCCACGAAGCAGTCCGCGGCCGTGACGTTGAGCCCGTTGTCGCGCCGGAACTTGGCGGCCACCGCCTCCCTGAGCTCGGGAATGCCGTCGACATTGGTATACTTGGTCTTGCCTTCAGCCATCGCCCGGATCGCGGCGTCCTTGACGTGCTGGGGCGTGTCGAAATCGGGCTCCCCCGCCGACAGGGCGATCACATCGCGCCCTTCCCGCGCCAGTTCGCGCGCTTTCTGGGTGATCGCCACCGTCGCTGACGGTTGCACCCGCATGAGCGCGTCGGAAAGGAACCCCATGATCTTGTCTCCCGGAAAATCCGGTCGACAGTGATAAGGGCAGTCCCGGTTCGAGACAACCAATGTCGAGCTTAGGATGCGCGTTTGTCGCGCCTAGATGGCCACGCCCTGCCGGCGCCGCAGCGCCACGCCCTGGACGCGCCAGCCGCCATCCTCGTTTTCGAGCTGGTAGAGCGCCTCGTAGATGAGCTGGTCCGGCCCCACGATGCGCACGATCTGCACCACGTGCGTCTCGTCCACCTGCTCGAACTCGCCGAAACTGTGCGAGACCGAGCGCACGATCGCGTCATAGCCCGAGGCCTCTATGGCCGCCACGAATGCGGCCGGATCCTTGAACCGTGCCTGGAAGCCCGCGCCCGCCAGGCTGAGCGCCGTATCCCCGTCCCCGGCCCTGAAGGCCTCTATCTGTCCGGTGATCACCGCCTGCCAGGCCGCTTCCGGCTTGCCGTCATCCGCCGCCATGGCCGGCCAGGCGAGAAACACCAGCGCCATCAAGGTCATCGCGAAATTGACCGGTTTCATGAGCCGTCTCATGGCACCCTCCCTGGGGTTGGCCCGCCACACTTACGCCCTCAAATGGTACCGGAGTTTCCACCTTCGACACAAATTGCGCCCGCATTCGCCATGCATTCAGGCACCGTTGTGTTGCGTACGGAAGCGCCGAACATTGTCTATAACTACGCCGGCCACGCCGAAAAGTTTCAGAGTCTTCTATCTCCTTGCGCTCATCGCGGTTGCCTTGACCTCCGCGTTGGCCATCTACGCCAGCATCGCGCCTCAGAACGCCCTGGCCCTGACCCACGGTATCGATACCCGGGTCGCGGTCTTCATCGTTCCGCTCGGCCTGCTCATGCTGGCCACGATTGGAGAAGTCATCCGCGTTTCGCTGCGTGGCGCCATTCCGGGAGATGACCAGCTCCCGGCGCGGTCGCTGCGTTGGCAGGATGGCTCGGGGGCCTGAACCTTTCCATCAGTCACTGTCTATCGTGACCTCCTTTCGGGGCCGGCCGTTGTGCCGGCCTTTTTTTGTCCGGGGCGCAATCCGACCTAGGGCGTATTGTTCGTTGGAACCAGGCGGTGCAGACTTCCATTCCTCTGGGAGAAGGGAGGCAGCTATGCTCGTCGACAATATCCTTCAGTCCAAGGGAACGGTGGTCTACACCATTCCCTCCTACGCGCGGCTGGTTGAAGCCGTGGATATCCTCAATGCCAACAACATCGGCGCCGTGGTGGTCACAGACCGCTCGGGCTCCGTCATCGGCATCCTTTCCGAACGCGATATCGTGCGCCAGCTGGGCGTCCACGGTCCCGATGCGCTGGAAATGGAAGTCGGCGACTCCATGAGTTCGGCCGTCATCACCTGCACGCGCACCACCGATGTGGCCATGCTGGCCGAGCGCATGACCGAGTTCCGCATCCGGCACATCCCGGTGGTGGAGAACGGCAAACTTCTGGGCATCGTTTCGATCGGCGACGTCGTCAAGCGCAAGATCGAGGAGACCCAGCAGGAAGCCGACGCCATGCGCGACTACATCTCCTCGGGCGTGGGCTGAAAGCACCCGCTTTTCCCTGCCCTTCCAGCGCCGTAGCGGCCGGGCCGTACGGCGCTAAGGTTGGCTCGCGCCCGCTGGTCCGGACCAACATTACCATCCCTACCAAGCTTTAATGCCACCGAAAGGCCAGTGAGAGCCTGCCTCGTCTACCTTGCCACTCGTTGACCTCCAAAGTCACTGACGAGTCCCATGCAAGGAACCTCTCATGCCTAAACTCCCCGCCCTTACCAAGACCGCTCTGGCCGTTGCCCTCGCCGGCACGCTCGGACTAGCCGCCGTGCCCGCAACCTACGCCCAGGATGCAAAGCCCGGCCACGCCCAGGCCAAGCAGCCCCAGCAGGAGTTGCAGCGTCCCGGCCAGTGGCGCAACCATCAGATGCGCGGCAATCCCGATCGCGGCAATGGCCGCGGCCTGATGGACATCATCGCTTCCCCGCGCGGCGCCGAGGCTCTCGAGATCGCCTTCGTGCGGCTGTCTCACCGCATCGAGCTGACCGACGCCCAGAAGCCAGCCTTCGATGACCTCAAGGCCACCGCGCTCGACGCCCAGAAGACCTTCGCCGATGCCGCCAAGGCAGCGCGCGAGACCCTGACCCCGACCGCCGGCAGCACGCCCGACATGGTCGCCATGCTCAAGGCCCGCGTCGCCATCGACACGGCCCGCCTGGAAGCCATGAACACCGTCATGCCCAAGCTCGAGACCTTCCTGAACGGCCTCAGCGACACCCAGAAGGCCTCCCTCATGCCCAAGCGCGACAATGTCGGCTGGCAGCGCGGCCCGGGCATGATGGGCGGCAAGAACGGCATGCACGGCCCGCGTGGCCAGATGCCGGCCCAGCCTGGCGCCATGCAGGCCCCGCCCGACGATACTCAGGCCAAGCCCACGACCTGATCCCCAAAGGAGACCGGCGGCCAATCATTGAGTCCCCCACTCGCCCGCCCCGCCGCCGCATCTCCCGAGAAACCCCGGTTGTCCCGCCGGGGTTTCTCTCCTTTTCGGCGCCCCATCCTCCCGCTTGCCGGCCCTCGCGCAAACCGGTACTAACCGCTTCCTCAACGCTCTGCTGAAGCGAACCCATCCCGATGCCGCGCCCGCTCGCCGTCCTGCTCCTGCTCATCACGACATTCCTGTGGGGCATGGCTTTCGTCGCCCAGAAATCCGCCATGGATTTGATGGGCCCGCTCACCTTCGCTGCGGCCCGCTTCGTGCTGGGAGGCCTGGCGATCCTGCCGCTGGCGCTCTGGGAATATTCGCGCCGCGCCCACGACATTTCCCGGCGCGACTGGGGCCTCGTGCTGCTGCTGGCCGTGGCCTTCTTCATGGGCTCCTGGCTCCAGCAATGGGGCCTGACCATGACCACCGTCACCAATGGCGGCTTCCTCACCAGCCTTTACGTGATGTTCGTGCCCCTGATCGGCCTCATCGTCCTGCGCCACTGGCCCCACCCGATCGTCTGGATCTGCATGCCGATGGCGCTGATCGGGGTCTACTATCTCAACGGCGGCGGCCTCGACACCTTCAACGCCGGAGATGCCCTGGTGGTCTCCAGCGCCTTCTTCTGGGCCGTCCAGGTGCTCATGCTCGGCTTCGTCGCCAATCGCACCGGCCTGCCGATCTTCGTGTCGGCCATGTGCTTCATCTTCTCCGGTCTCGTTTCGACCGGCGGCGCCCTCGCCTTCGAGGCGCCCACCTGGTCCGGCCTTGCCGGCGGCTGGGTGCAGATCCTCTATGCCGGCCTGCTCTCCACCGCCGTCGCCTTCACCCTCCAGGCCGTGGGCCAGCGCCACGTGCCGGCGGCCAACGCTGCCATCATCCTGTCGGCCGAAAGCCTCTTCGCCGCGCTGGGTGGCTTTCTCATCCTTGGCGAGCGCCTCCCTGGTCTCGGCTATGCCGGCGCCGCCATGATCTTTGCCGCCATCGTCCTCGTCGAATCCGTTCCGGCCCTCAGACGTCGCGAACCGCTTGCACAAATGCCTTGAGGCAATTCTCCCCCTTATCAAATCCGGCGCTGTGCGCTACCCAAGGAACATGAACACGCCGCATATCCTTGTGGTCGAAGACGACCGGCAAATCCGCGACCTGGTGGCCCAGTTCCTTGAGCTCAATGGTCTTCGTGTTTCCGTTGCCACGAATGGCAAGGAGATGGACAAGGCCCTCAAGGACCAGTCCATCAGCCTGATTGTTCTGGACCGCATGCTGCCCGGCGAGGATGGCCTGACCATCTGCCGCCGCCTGCGCGCCACCTCCGATATCCCCATCATCCTGCTCACCGCCCTCTCGGACGACATCGAGCGCATCATCGGGCTCGAAATGGGCGCCGACGATTACCTGGGCAAGCCCTTCAACCCGCGTGAGTTGCTGGCGCGCATCCGCGCCGTGCTGCGCCGCCGCACCAGCGAGCCCGTTGCCGCCAACCGCGCTCCGCGCGGCTACATGTTCGATGGCTGGCAACTCGACACCCAGGCCCGGCGCCTGCACGATCCTACCGGCGCTCGCATCACCCTCACCTCGGCCGAGTTCGACCTCCTGCAGGTCTTCTGCGAACAGGCCGGGCGCGTCCTCGGCCGCGAGGAGATCATCGACCTCACCCAGGGCCGCGAGAACGGTTCGTCCGGGCGCAGCGTCGACATTCTCGTCTCGCGCCTGCGCCAGAAGATCGAGAAGGACCCCCGCGACCCGGTGATGCTCCTCACCGTCCGCTCCTCTGGCTACAGCTTCGCCCCCGACGTCTACGAACTATGATTAAGGCTCTCCGATCGCTGTGGCCTAGCGGCATCTCGGGGCAGATCGTCCTGCTGTTGCTGGCCACGGTGGCATTGAGCCAGTTGATCGCCCTGGCGCTCGTCAACCTCTCCGATTCCCGCCATGACCCGGACGAGAACCTGCGCATGCAGGCCCGCTCCATCGCGTCGATCGTGCGCCTGATCTCGGACGCCCCTGCCATCGACGAGCGGCAGGCCATCGTCGTCGCCGCCAATCGCTCCAACCCCGACATCAACCTGCGCATCATCTCCGGCCCCGGCGCCACAATGCCCGAGATCAGCCGCGAACCCGCGCCCGATTTCCTCACCCGCGATCTGGGGCCCGACATCATCGCCGTCACCGATCCGCGCGTCGGAAACGAGCCGCGCACCATCACGATCGCGCTGCCCGATGACATGTATCTGCGCGTCAATCTGCCGTTCAACAGCCCGACGCCGCCGCTGCTCAATCCGCGCACCAACACGCTGATTTTCGCCGCCATTGGTGCCCTGGCCCTCCTCATCTGGGCCACCCAGGTGCTCTCCTCGCGCCTGCGCAACTTTGCCCAGGCCGTGGCCGAGTATTCGCCGGACGGCGACCATGACGCGCTTCCCGAAACCGGTCCGCTCGAACTGCGCACCGTCGCAATCGCCCTCAACCGCATGCGCGACCGCATCGATACCCTGGTCAAGAACCGCACCATGATGCTGACCGCCGTCGGCCACGACCTGCGCACCCCCGTCACGCGCATGCGCCTGCGTGCCGAGTTCATCGAAAACCCAGAGACCCGCGCCGCCATCCTGCGCGATCTCGAACAGATGACCGACATGATCGATGCCGTGCTCTCGCTCCTGCGCGACCCGAGCGCCCTGCCCGCGCCCGAGCGCGTCGACTTGGCCTCCTTCCTTCAGGCCCTGGCCGACGACTTCACCGATACCGGCCGACCGGTCGACTATCGCGGCCCCGCCCATGTCACCGCCCGCATCCATGAGGATGCCTTGCGCCGCGCCGTCGCCAACCTCGTCGAGAACGCCCTCCATTTCGGCACCCAGTGCCGCATCACCCTGCGCGCCCTGCCCGACCAGCCCTATGTCATCGAGGTCGACGACAACGGCCCCGGCATTCCCCCCGAGGAACGCGACCAGATGCTCCAGCCCTTCATGCGCGGCGACAGTTCGCGCAGCCAGGCCCACGAAGGCTTTGGGCTGGGCCTCGCCATCGCCTCCGTCATCACCCGGGGTCACAGGGGCACCCTGACGCTGGGCGAGAGCGATCTGGGCGGACTACGGGTCACTATCACCCTGCCGCATTGATCTCGCTGGCCCTTGTGGCGCCTCGGCAAAATCTCTGCGCCGTCACATCCCCGTCACCGCCTCGTCACACAACACCAATAGCGTTGCCCTGTCCGAGCCAGCCCCCAACGGCGCGGACCGCCCGGCTCACCCCGCCCTATCTGTGAGCCCTGGCTTCCGGACGCGGCTGCCAACCCCGCGTTCTCATTCGCCGGCCAAGCCGGTCTTTAGGCCGCCCTCGCCCGGCGGTCTTTTTTTGTGCGCTTTCCGATTTTCCCGGTCGCGCCGTCCGATTGCGTGCGGCACAACGGGGCGATCACGGAAGGCGCCCATGGCCAAGCTCTACTTCTCCTACGCCGCGATGAACGCCGGCAAGTCGACGATCCTGCTCCAAGCGTCCTACAACTACCGCGAGCGCGGCATGAACACGATGCTGTTCACCTCCGCTCTCTACGCCGAGGATGGGGTCGGCCTCATCTCTTCGCGCCTTGGGGTCAGCAGCGAAGCCGAGCTCTATACGGGGGAAACCGACCTCTTCACCCGCATCGCCGCCCAGAATCGCGCCACCCCGATCAGTTGCGTTTTCGTGGACGAGGCCCAGTTCCTCACCGCCGACCAGGTCTGGCAACTCGCGCGTGTCGCCGACCGGCTCAGGATCCCCGTCATGTGCTTCGGGCTGCGCACCGATTTCCAGGGCAAGCTGTTCCCCGGCTCTTCCGAGCTCCTGGCCATCGCCGATGTTCTGCGCGAAGTGCGCACCATCTGCCATTGCGGCGCCAAGGCCACCATGGTGGTGCGACAAGACGCCGAGGGACATGCGCTGACCAGCGGCGAACAGGTCTCGATTGAGAAGACGGTCTATGTTTCCCTGTGCCGCCGCCATTGGGAAGAAGAAACCGGCCGATGGCCGCTACCGGGATCCACGCATGACCACTGAACAATCGCCTGAGCCCCACGGGGCGCTCACCATTCGAACCCTTGCCATGCCGGCGGACACCAACGCGGCCGGAGACATCTTCGGCGGCTGGGTGCTCTCGCAGATGGACATTGCCGGCGCCATCGCGGCGGTCGAACGTGCCGGCGGCCGCGTCGTCACCGTCGCCGTCGAGGCCATGACCTTCATCGCCCCCGTCAAGGTTGGTGACGTGCTCGAGGTCTTCACCCGCGTCGAGCGCATCGGCACCAGTTCGATCACCATCGCCATGGAAGCCTGGGCCCGCCGCAACCGCATCGGCGGCCATGTCAAGGTGACCGACGGCAAGTTCGTCTACGTCGCCATGGGCGAAGACGGCCGCAAACGCCGGATCCCCCCACCGGCCCAATAACCCGCGCCCCACCCGTCTTCCCTGCCCAATTCCGCCCCGGCGAAGGCCGGGGTCCAGATTCCGCCGCGCTCCGCTAGAAGACCGGACGTGGATTGACCCAGCCCACCCTCACCCGATCTCCCGCAACCTCTGCGCGAGATACCGCCGCTCCCCCGCCTTCCCGCTCAACTCCAGCGCCCGCTCGATAGCCAGCTTCCCGGCCTGCCGCTCCCCGATCCGCAGCAGCATCTCGCCCCGCGCCAGGTGCATGGGCCCGTGCCCGGCCAGTTGCGCCTCGACATCCGCCAATAGCTCCAGCCCGCGCGCCGCCCCGAACCCCTCCATCACCGCCACCGCCCGGTTGAGCCGCGCGAACGGGGACGGCTGCACCGCCTCCAGCAGCGCATAGAGCCCCGCCACCACGCGCCAGTCCGCCGGCCGGTCCGCTCGCGCATGTTCTGCCGCAATGGCCGCCTGCAGGTGATAGGGCCCGCAGAAGCCCTCGCCCTCGATCGCCTCGAGCATGGCGAGCCCCTCGGCGATCTCGTCTCTCGCCCAGAGCTTGCGATCCTGGTCCGCCAGCCGCAGCACCATGCCGCTGGCATCGGCCCGCGCCGCCCGCCGCGCGTGTTGCAGCATCATCAGCGCCAGCAAAGCCCGGGCCTCCCGGCTCCGTGGCGCCACGTCCACCATCGCCCGGCCCAGCCGTATGGCGTGCTCGCAGAGGTCCTGCCGCACCACCGCATCTTCCTCGCGCGGCGCGTAGCCTTCGGTGAAGATCAGGTAGATGACCGCCAGCGCCCCGGCGATCCGCTCGACCAGTTCCTCCCCTTCCGGTTCGCGGAACGGTATGCGCGCCGCCCGGATCTTGTCCTTGGCCCGCGTCAGACGCGCCGCCATCGTCGGCACGGGCACGAGAAAGAGGCGCGCGATGGTCTCGGTCAAAAGGCCCGCCACGGCCCGCAGCGTCAGCGCCACCTGCGCCTCGCGCGAGAGTGCCGGGTGGCAGCACATGAAGATCAGGCCAAGGCGCTCGTCGGGCAGCATGGCATCGTCCTCGTCCCGGGGTTCGGCGTCCAGCCACGCCTGCCGGTGCCGGCGTTCGCGCGCCGCTCGCCGCCGCAGCGTGTCCAATCCCTTGCGGCGGGCCGCCGTCATCAGCCAGCCCGCCGTATTCTCCGGTGGTCCCTGCCCCCAGGCCCGGCTCGCAGCGGCAAATGCCTCCTGCAGCGCCTCCTCGGCCAGGTCCAGGTCGCCGAACTGCTTGGTCAGCAGCGCCAGCAACCGCGCCCAATGCGCGCGATAGGCCTCTGCCAGCGCCGCTTGCATCACCCCTGATGCTCCACGACCGGTCGCACCTCGACCGTTCCGGGCAACATCTTGGCGTAGCCCAGCGCCTCGTCCAGGTTCGCCGCTTCGATAAGGTAGAACCCGCCCAGGTGCTCGGTCACCTCCGCGTAGGGGCCGTCCGAAATAAGCGACTTGCCCCCTTCGTTGCGCACCGTCGTCGCGCTCGAAGAATGCGCCAGCTCCTCGCCCGCCACGAAGGCATTCTTCCGGGCCAGTTCCACCCCGAGCTTTTCGTGCATGGCATACATCTGGCGCCGCTCTTCCTCGCTGGCGTTGACCCAGACACTCTCTTCACCAACCAGCAGCAATAGGTATTTCATCTCTGTTTCCCTCGTCTCTTGAAGCGTCCCGTACCCGGGATCGCGCCTATGACGCCGCCCGGCGCGCGGATTCGACATCGGTTGCGAAATTTCTCGTTCATCGTCGTTCAGCAGCCGTTCATCTAAGCCTGTCTAACTGCGCATCACGAGCGGAAAGCGGCGCGGAACCAAGCATCCTCGCGCCTCGTTCTGTTCCCGGCTAAACAACTGTCGAAAAAGACGAGGAGCGTCCAATGAAACGTCAGACAGCCAAGCTTTTGCGCACCGCGCTGGCTGGCCTAGCGATCGCCGCGGCAGGCGTGTTCACGCTGCTGCCGTCGGTCGCTTCGGCGGCCCCGGCGACCGCCACCAGCAACGTCAACGTGCGGTCCACGCCGGGTGGAGCCGTCGTGGGCGTCCTCGGTTCGGGCGAGCGCGTCGACATGCAGCAATGCCAGGGATCCTGGTGCTATATCGAGGGCCGCAACCTCTCCGGCTGGGTTTCGTCCAACTACCTGTCCACCGGTCGTGGCGGCGGCGGTCCCCAGGTCATCGGGCCGGCCAATCCCAACCCGAATTTCGGCATTTCCGTCGGTCCCGGCGGCGTTTCCATCGGTATCGGCCAGCCGCCGGTCCGCCCGATCCCGCCCCGTCCCGGCCCGCGCCCGCCGGCGCCCCGTCCGAGCTTCGGCGAAGTCTGCTTCTACGAGAACCCGGGCATGCGCGGCCGCAGCTTCTGCGCTGAATCGGGCGACCGCATCGCCCAGCTCGGCCGCTGGGACTCCATGATCGGCTCGATCGAGAACAGCGATGGCCTGCAGGTTCGCGTCTGCACCCGTCCGAACTTCCGGGGCGATTGCCGCGTCTACACCACCGACGCCTTCAACCTGGGCCGCTTCGACGGTTCCATCTCCTCGATCCAGGTCTACTAAGGACCGCTTGAAATCACACCCTTCCAGACGCCGCGCGGCTCCCGCGCGGCGTTTTCGTTTGCCCCGCGTCCATTTCGCACTTGGAACCCCCGCCGCCGCGCGCTAGCCTCCCAACACATTGCTGGTTTGGAGCTTTTAGGATGCATCGTCCCGACAGTCTGTCCCTGACCACCCTGGTGTCCGCCCTGCTGGGCATCATCCTCGCCCTCTTCTCGACCCAGGCCGCCCTTGCCGGCAAGGCCCACCTTTACGGGTCCAACGCCTGGACCAACAATGCCGGCGCCCTGCTGAGCGGACCGGGCTCGCCCTATCATCAGGTCGGCAGTGTCGAGGGCGAGATCCGCGTGCTCGTCGATCGCTGCACCGGCCGCTGGTGCCAGATCAGGGCCGGCAGGCAAGCCGGCTGGTTCCCGCTCGACAGCCTCAATTTCGGCCTGCGTCCGGGCAGCCCGTGGAGCGGCCCGCGCCTCAACTACCCCTCCGGCGGCCCCGGCATGGTGTGCTTCTATTCCGGCGCCAACCTCTCGGGGGCCAGCTTCTGCTCCCCGCCCGGCACCTATGTGCGCGACCTCGCCCTCCTCAATCGCGACAACCAGGTGCGCTCGGTGGAGGTCATCGGCAATACCTCGGCCATCATCTGCCGCGACTTCAAGATGACCAACGGCTGCACGCGCATCATCGAGAGCAAGGGCCAGCTCCCCGAGGGCTTCGGCGGCGCCGTGTCCTCCTACCGCGTCTACTGATTCCACTGCGCCGTCCGGCCCCGCCGGGCGGCTTCCCGTCTGTTTCTGAACGAAATCGGCGGGTCTCCTAAACACCCCGTTCAGTGCCGGTTCAGCGGCGCGATGGTTTTTTCTGCCTCAGGAACGGCGATGCCTAAGTCGCTGCCGCAACAGAGGAAACACCATCATGCTGAACAACAAGCTCACCATCGCGGCTGTCGCCGCTGTCGCCCTCGCCGGCTCCACCGCCGCTGCCCTTGCCGCTCCCGCCGTGGCCACCGGCAACGTCAACCTGCGCAACGCGCCTGGCGGCGCCAAGATCGGCGTGCTCTATGCCGGCGAGCAGGTGAACGTGAAGACCTGCCAGGGCTCCTGGTGCTTCGTGCAGCGCCCCGGCCCCGACGGCTGGGTGAGCAAGAACTATCTCGCCATCAAGCAGGGCAAGAAGCAGGTGCCGTTCAATTTCGGCGTCACCATCGGCCCGGATGGCCCGCAGGTTTCGATCGGCGTCGGCAATGGCCAGTTCCCCTTCCCGCACCCGCCCGCCGCCGCGCCCCGTGCCTGCTTCTTCGAGCACGTCAACTACGGCGGAGCCTCCTTCTGCGAAAACCTGGGCACCAGCGAAACCATCATCGATCCCGCCTGGAACGATCGCATTTCCTCGGTCAAGCTCTATGGCGGCGCCAAGGTCCGGGTCTGCCGCGACATCAACTTCGCCGGTGGCTGCTCGGTCTGGGTGAGTTCCAAGACCAATGTCGGCGGCGCCTGGAACGACGTGATCTCGTCCTACAAAGTCTACTGAGCCCCCACATTTGTTCCCCCGCGAGCAACGCCGTCCCATGGGACGGCGTTCTGCTTTTGGCGGGCTCGACAGCGCACGCGCTTGCTGCCAACAATTTACGCGTAGCCAAGACGCAACAGCGTTACTACGGGGGGAAACATGTCCGATCATCTGCGTCCAGCCTATGCCAGGCCGACCCGGCTCTCGCGCTGGCTGATCTTCTTTCTCGTGCTGAACCTCTTCGCGGCAGCCGTCGCGGTGGTCACCGGCTTCCTCGCCCGCCTGCCTCTCGTCCAGCTCCGCCGCGGCAACGCCTCCGATGCCATCATCTCCGCCGTGCTCGAAACCGAATTCCGCCACAACCTCGTCAGCGCCATTCACGGCGTCCTCGGCATCATGGTGGCAGTGCTGTTCCTCACCTGGGTCTACCGCGTCGCGTGCAACGCCCATGCGCTCGCCATCAAGCCGATGCGCTTCACCCCCGGCGCCGCCGTCGGCTGGTACTTCGCACCCGTCTTCAATCTCTTCCGCCCCTACCAGGCCATGTTCGAGATCTGGTCGGTAAGCGCAGACCCGGAAGCGCCCTATCGCAGGCGGCGCACCGACGCGCTGACGCTCTGGTGGTTCCTGTGGCTGACCACCAACTTCATGTTCAGCGTCGCCATCGCCATCATGGTGTTCTCGCGCAAGGACGATATCGGCGGCCTGCTGGTCGGCAACGTCTTCCGCCTCGGCGGCGACGCGCTCTCCGTTCCCCTCGCCCTGGTCATCATGCGCATCGTCTCCCGCCTCAACCGGCTGCAGGCCGCCTACCGCGACCGCCAGCACAGTCACGCCCAGGAGCACGAGGCCGTTCCGCCGGCCGCCAATACCAACTTCGCCCGCGTCTGAACCCGGCGCCTGTCGCCGGCCTAAACACCGCATTCAGGCCCGGTTCAGCCGGCCCTTGGCAATCTCGTCCTCACAAACAGCGGCCCCGTAACCGCTGCCAGGGACACAGAGGTTACCATCATGAACAAGCACTCGATCTCGACGATCCTCGCCGCTGCCGCCTTCGCGCTGACCTCGGCAGCCGCCTTCGCCGCCCCCGCCGTCGCTACCGGTACCGTCAAGGTCCGCGACGATGCCGGCAACTATGGCAACTGGGTCGACACCCTCCATGCTGGCGAGCACGTCAACGTCACCGGCTGCAATTACGGCTGGTGCTACATCAAGCATCCCGGCCCCGATGGCTGGGTCAAGCAGAGCCGTCTCGATTTCGATTACGGCTACGACGACGCCGAGATCGTGGCCGTGACCCCGGTCGAACCCAGCATCGGCTTCGGCATGAATTTCGGCCCGGGCGGCGACGTTTCCTTCGGCTTCGGTTTCGCCTCCTACTGAGCCCGGTCGCCCGCCCCGGCAAAGCCACTCCCGCTGCCCCGGGAGTGGCTTTTCTTTTCTCCAAAATATTCTTCGTCCATTTGTCGATTACGGCGGGGCCGTCTCGTCGTGTCGGTATCAGGGCCAATTGCCCCGACCGAAAACGAGAGGACGAAAATGCAGATCTCCGCCTTGGCCGCCGTCGCGGTCGCCGCCATGTTCGCCACGCCCGCCTTCGCCGAGGACCGCACCGGCACGCTGCCGGTCAACGGCCTGGAAATGTATTATGAGATCCACGGCGAGGGAGAGCCGCTGGTCCTCATTCACGGCGCCTGGATGAATATCGACACCAACTGGGCGGCGCTCATGCCCACCCTCGCCATGGATCACAAGGTCATTGCCCTGGAGATGCAGGGCCACGGCCGCACCACCGATCGCGACACCCCCATCACCTATGAAGGCATGGCCGATGACGTCGCAGCCGCGCTCGATGCCCTCCAGGTCGAGAAGGCCGACATTTTCGGCTATTCCATGGGCGCGGGCATCGCGCTCCAGCTTGTCATCCGCCATCCCGAAAAGGTCGAGCGGCTCATCGCAGCCTCGGGCGGCTATTCCACCGACGGTCTCGCTGAAGGTTACGACGCAATGGTCGCCACCATGACGCCGGAAATGTTCGTCGGCACCCCGCTCGAGAGCGAGTACAAACGCCTCTCGCCCACCCCCGACCATTTCCGCGATTTCGCCGTCAAGATGATCGCCCTCGAGGCCCCGTTCTCCTGGCCGGAATCCGACATCAAGGCCATCAAGGCGCCCACCCTCCTTATCGGTGGCGACGCCGATATCGTCACGCTCGAGCACCAGGCCTCGCTCTACCGGCTGCTCGGCGGCACCGAGAATGGCGATATCAACGGCCTCTCCACCGCGCAGCTGCTCATCCTGCCGGGTACCAGCCATATCGGGGTCTTCTTCAACCCCCTCAACGTGGAGATCATGAAGCTGGCCGTCCCCGCTTTCCTTTCGGCCGAACTGCCGCCCAAGCCGCCCCAGTTCTAGGCGAATCGAGGCGGGATGGGTTTAGCTCTTCCCGCCTCTCCGTGGCCGTCCGGAGCCGCAGTTCCGCAGGATTTGCCTGTTCACGCCATGCCATGAGTCTTTATGACTTGCAGCACGACGAGGCTCCCATGCGCACCCAGGATAGCTACAACGATCGCCTGAACCGGATGCTCGACTACGTCTACGCCCATCTGGAGGACGACCTGTCCTTCGACCGGCTGGCGGAAGTCGCCTGCCTTTCGCCCTATCACTGGAGCCGCATCTATTCGGCCATGCGGGGCGAAACGATCGTCGCCACCATCCGCAGGTTGCGGCTCCAGCGCGCCGCCGAGCGTCTCTCCAACTCCGATCTCGACATCGAAGCCGTTGCGAAGCGCGCGGGATACGGATCCGCCGACACCTTCGGACGCGCCTTCAGGGAGGCATACGGCGCCAGCCCGGCGGCCTATCGCGCCGGCGGCTCGCACGCCGCCTTCAAGGCCGCCAATGCAGCGGGCGATGCCAATGCCTTCCCCGTGACCATCGAACACCTGCCCGAGCGGCGCTGCGCCGGCATCGATCATGCCGGTTCCTACATGGCCATCGACCATGCCATGGGCAGGCTCTTCGCCGAACTGGTCGCGCGCCAGGCCCTCCCCGCCGAGCCCGCGATGATCGGGGTCTTCTTCGATGATCCCGATCTCGGCCCCGAGGAGGCGTTGCGCTCGCGGGCCTGCCTGCCGGTCGCCGGCTCGTTCTCGATCGATCCGCCGCTGGTTGAAACGGTCCTGCGCGGCGGCCCCTACGCGAAGCTGAGCTATACCGGCCCTTATGCCGACATGCGGGGCGCCTATCGCTGGCTCCTGGGTGTCTGGCTGCCCGCCTCCGGTCACGAACCCGCCGATGCGCCGATCTTTGAGGCCTACCTCAACGATCCCCGCCATGTGCCGCCGACCGAGCTGCGAACGGACATCCACCTCCCGCTCAAGTCCGCCCCATGAGCGCCCCGCCCGTTCCCGAGCCCGTTGCGCGGACCATCGCCCATTACCCCGCGCCCGTTGCGACGCGCCTGCTGGAAATTCGCGCGCTCATCTTTACCGTGGCCGCGCGGACCGAAGGCGTCGGCCCGCTCACCGAAACCCTCAAATGGGGCGAACCGGCTTACCTGACCGAAGCCAGCAGAAGCGGCGCCACGATCCGACTGGGCGCCACCCGGTCTTCTCCCGACGCCGCCGCCGTGCTGCTCAACTGCAGGACCAGCCTCGTGGAGTCATTCCGCGCCGGCTTCGCCGATGTCTTCGCCTTCGAGGGCAATCGCGCCGTCATCATGCCGATAGCGGGCCCGCTGCCGCACGCGCCGCTGATCCTCTGCCTGCGCGCCGCGCTGACCTATCGCCGACGCTGACGGCGTCTCTTGTCCTAAGCCTGCCCCCAGGCATGCATCAGCACCAGGTTCGCGGCGGCGACCACGCCGAGCACCACCGCCCATTCCGTGCGGCCCGCCGCCTGAAGTGCCAGCACTGCCAGTGCGAACATCGCCACCTTGAAGACCGTCAGCCACGGCTCGCCCAACCGCATGCCCGACTTCGGCGCCGCGAAGATGCCCCAGGCCGTCGCGGCCACGACCACCGCCGCCACCGCGATCAGCCACTTGAGCCAGCCGGCCTGGTCGAGCCCAAGCGCCCACACTACGAAAGCCGCCAGCATCGCCAGTTCCGCAAGGAACGCCACCAGCAGATTGCCGCCCTTCAAGATATCCACGTCCGACCTCCTGTTTCCGTCACGCGCCACCCTGCCACGAACGCTCCGCGCTGCCTCTCCGCCAAGGTCGTAGCCCCGACCTGCATTTGTGTTTGGAGGTTCGCACCCCTGTTCCCTTTCCGTTCCTGGCATGCTAAGCAGGGGCAACCAATCACGCCACTACTGACATTACCTGTCACGAGCCCTATCTATCGTGGGAGCGTCGGAGGAAACTGCCTCCGCGCCAGCAGACGGATCGACCATGGCCTCCGAAAAGAAATCCGCCCTGCCGGGCAAAGCCGAATTTTCCATCGATGACTTCCTGGGCGAGATCGAGAAGGCCGAGGACATGGCCGCGAGCAAGCCGCTGCCGCAGGAACGCCTGCGCAACAAGCGCGCCCTCGACCGTGCCGACCGCGCCGCCGCCGAGGAAGCCGCCGCCCCGAAAACCGCGCTCGAAAAACGCCGCACCACCCAGTCCAGGCGCGACACCGCCACCGGCATGGCCCTCAAGGCGCCCAAGTCCAAGGCCAATTCCGTTGATCGCCCCACCAACCTGCCGGGCCTAGAGGAAGGCATGCAGGCCGGCTTCAACCACATGCCCTCCGGCGCCGCCCGCGACCGCATGACCGCGCGCGACATTTCCCGCGAGGCCGCCAAGGACCCGGAAGTCCTCGGCAAGCTGCGCGAAGCGCTCGATACCGCCAAGGCCAAGTCGAAGAAGCGTGGCTCGTCCCTCGAAGGCGC
>Ga0182743_1001569_pt1 | contig 21925 bp, 12 predicted proteins | sample eDN3rd30CKraftOP_FD_128522 | JGI IMG/M metagenome (GOLD analysis project Ga0182743, IMG submission 128522) | Enriched Organic Plus compost microbial communities from Emeryville, California, USA - eDNA 3rd pass 30_C Kraft OP (version 2) (version 2) ... | reverse complement strand
CGCCACGTCGCGCATCGGATTGAGCGGCGCCTTTTCACGCCCTTTGGCTGGCGGCGTCGGCCGCGTGACGAGGGCTGGCACTTCGTGATGTTCGAGGAGCCAGCGAAACGTAGGGACGGCAAACGGTCCGGTGCCGAGCATCACAATCCGCATGGGAACATCACCTGGGAGAGACGCTGTCTGCTTTCAAGGAATCGCGGAGAAAGCGGGGCTCAAGCGTACTTCTGTTCCCACTCAGCCCAACGGGCGGCAATCACCTCATCGCTGGGGATTTCGCCCGTTTGTCGCTTGCTGGCGAATACGGTCGCCAGTTCGTCCAGTTCGTCGGCCAAATCGGCTTTGGCGACGGGAGAAATGCGGTCGGTGAACAGCACGCCGTCGAGGTGGTCGAGTTCGTGCTGGACGCAGCGGGCCAAAAGTCCGCTCACTTCGGCTGTGATCTCGCGACCGTCGATCGTATACGCGTTGATCGTCACCTGCTTCGGCCGCACGATGTTGGCGTAAATGCCCGGCAGGCTCAGACAGCCTTCTTCGGCTTCGGCGGTCCCTTTGGGTTTGCTGATAACGGGGTTGATGAAGACCATCTCTTCACCCTCGCCCGGCTTGGCTTCGAGGTTGACCACAAACAGCCGCAGCGGAATATCGACCTGGTTGGCGGCCAGGCCGATGCCCTTGGATTCGTACATCCGCTCGAACATCTCGCGGACGATGCTGCGCAGGTTGGCGTCGACCCGTTTGATCGGTTTGGAGACGCGCCGAAGCGTTGGGTGGGGATAGCTGATGATCTGCAAACGAGACTCCTCAATGAATGTCAGGAAATTATAGGGCGATTGGGCGACGCCGCGAAGGGCTTGGCGCGCCCCGCCCGGCCCTCCCCTGCTCCGCCGCAAGGCTGCCGGCTGACTTGCGGCAGCCTTGCGGCTGACCGATACTTGGGAGGCGCCCCGCCCTGTATTCCCTCCCGTGCGAACCAAGCCCCATGCGGAACCCCAAGTTGTCGTTCACCCTGGCCTTTCTGCTGGCGATTGGCGGTCATCTGGTGGCAGTTTCCGCCCTGCACGCCCAAAACTGGCCTGATTTTCGAGGGCCAACTTTTCAGGGACATAGCGACGCCACCTTGCTCCCCGTGAAATGGAGCGAAACCGAGAACGTCCGCTGGAAAACGGAGATTCCGGGCAAAGGCTGGTCGACGCCCGTGATCTGGGAGGATCAGCTCTGGTTGACCACGGCGACCGAAGACGGAAAGAAGCTCTGGGTTCTCTGTTTGAATCGCGAGAGCGGCATCATCGAACATCAGGTGCTGGCGTTCAACATCGAGGAACCGGAGGCCATTAACGCGCTCAACAGCTACGCCTCGCCGTCTCCGGTGGTCGACGCAGAACGCGTCTATGCCCACTTTGGCACCTATGGCACGGCGGCTCTGGATCGCAAGAGCGGGCGAATCCTGTGGGTGCGCGACGACCTGAAGCTTCAGCACAAGGAAGGGCCGGGTTCGTCCCCCATCCTCGATGGTGATCGGCTGATCGTGACGTGCGACGGGATGGACGTGCAGTACACGATTGCCCTGGATGTAAAAACGGGAGCTACGATCTGGCGCACCGATCGGTCGATTGACCTCACCACCTATCAGCCGGATACGCGCAAGGCCTACGCGACCCCGCTGCTGGCCAATGTGGCTGGTCGGCCGCAATTGATCAGCCCCGGCGCGCAGGCGATTTACGGATACGACCCGCAGACGGGTGAAGAGTTGTGGCGCTTTCGATACAGCGGCTTTTCGAATGTCGCTCGTCCGCTCATCGACGATGAGCATATCTACATCAACACGGGATACACGAAGCCGCTGACGCTCGCCATCAAGCTCGGCGGCAGCGGCGACATCACCGATACCCACCTTGTTTGGAAGAATACCCAAGGCAATCCGAACAAGCCGACGCCCGTGCTGATCGATGGCTTGCTGTACCTGGTCAGCGACAACGGTGGCGTGATGACCTGCCTGGACGCAAAAACGGGCGAGAAAATCTGGTCGAAGCGTCTGGGGGGCAATTTCTCCGCCTCGCCGCTGGTGGCTGACGGGCGGATTTATCTTTGCGATCAGGACGGCAAAACCTACGTCCTGAAGCCGGGGCGCGAGTACGAAGAGCTGGCCGTGAACGAGCTTAGCGACGGCTTTATGGCGTCGCCAATCGCGGTCGGAAACGCTCTCTACCTCCGCACGAAATCGGCGGTGTACCGGATCGAGAAGCCCGAGCAGGCTGCCCGATAGCCAGACCGGCGAACCACTGCGCGAACCCGTGTTTGCCGCAAGGGGCTTAGCTTCTATACTTTACGGCCACGACGCGGCCTTTTTCGACGTCCTTTGTACCGACGTCGCCGCCGTCGCATCGCCGCAATTGCGAGAAACTCGGCCCCGCCATGCTCAAGGTCATTCTGCCCGACGGCAGCAGTAAGGAATTTCCTCAATCGGTTCGTGTCAAAGAAGTTGCGGAGGCCATCGGACCCCGCCTCGCCAAGGCGGCGCTCGCCGCGGAGGTCGACGGTAAGACCGTCGGCTTGGATTACCGCCTTCCGGAATCGGGCGAAGTGAAGGTTCGCATCTTCACTGCCAAGGATCCTGAAGCCCTCAGCGTCATGCGCCATTCGGCAGCCCATATCATGGCCCGCGCCGTGATGCGGCTGAAGAAGGGCGTGCAGCTCGCCTTCGGTCCGACCGTCGAAGGGGGCTTCTACTACGACATTCAGGCCCCCGAACCGATTCGGGAGGAAGACTTTCCGGCCATCGAAGCCGAGATGAGGAAGATCATCGAGGCGGACGAGCCGTTCGAGCGGATTGAAGTTCCGCGCGCCAAGGCGCTCGAAATCTGCAAGGGGCTAGAGCAGCAGTACAAGGTCGAGCATATCGAGACCGGCCTGGCCGATCACCAGGAGCTGTCGTTCTATCAGCAGGGGGAATTCATCGACCTTTGCCGCGGCCCCCACGTGCCGAGCCCCAAGGCGATCGGCGCGTTCAAGCTGTTGACCATTGCCGGCGCGTACTGGAAAGGGGACGCCAACAACGCCCAATTGCAGCGTTTGTACGCCACCGCGTTCTTCACCCCGCAGGAGCTCGAAGAGCACCTGAAGAAGATCGAGGAAGCCAAACGCCGCGATCATCGTCTGCTCGGCAAGCAGTTGAAGCTGTTCACCATCAGCAACGACGTCGGCCCCGGCCTCTGCCTTTGGCTGCCCAAGGGAGCGACCATCCGCTCGCAGCTCGAAGACTTCATTAAAAAGGAGCTGGCCGACCGCAATTACCAGCAGGTCTACACTCCGCACATCGGGCGGATCCAGATGTATCAGACCAGCGGGCACTTTCCGTACTACATGGAATCGCAGTTCCCGCCGTTCTATCTCGATCCGTTCATGCAGAGCGTGCAGCAACTGTTTGCCGCCCTGTTCCAGGACAAGCTGACGCAGGCCCAATTCCTCGGCAAGTTCGAGGAGGCGATCAAGGCGAATTCCGATGGCTTGATTCCGATGACCTTTCCCGGCTTCGGCAACGCCAAAACCGACGCCGATCGGATGCAGGTCGTGAAGGAATGGTACGACGAGCAGGAAGCCTACCTGCTCAAGCCGATGAACTGCCCGCATCACATCCAGATTTTCAAGAGCGAGCGGCGGAGCTACAAGGAACTGCCGGTGCGCCTGGCCGAGTTCGGCAGCGTCTATCGCTTCGAAAAGACTGGTCAGTTGAACGGCATGACCCGCGTGCGCGGCTTCACCCAGGACGACGCTCACCTGTTCTGCACCGACGAGCAGGTGCCGCAGGAGTTTTCGAGCTGTATCGAGATGACCCAGTTCGTGCTGAACTGCCTGGGGCTCGAGAACTATCGCGTGCGGCTCGGCTTCCGCGATCCGGCGAGCGACAAGTACGTCGGCGGCGACGAAGTTTGGGACCGGGCGCAGAACTCGCTCGAAGACGTCTGCACTCGGCTGGGGATCAGCTACTCGGCGGAGCCGGGCGAAGCGGCGTTCTACGGCCCGAAGGCCGACTTTGTCGTGACCGACTGCATCGGCCGCGAGTGGCAACTCGGAACCGTGCAGCTCGACTACAACCTGCCAGCGCGGTTTGGGCTGGAGTATGTCGGGGCGGACAACAAGATGCACCGTCCGGCGATGATCCACCGCGCGCCGCTCGGCAGCATGGAGCGGTTCATCGGCGTGCTGATCGAGCATTTTGCCGGGGCGTTCCCGCTATGGCTTGCGCCGGAGCAGGTGCGCGTGATCACCGTCAGCGAGAAGAGCGAGGCGTACGGCAAGCAGGTCGAGCAGAAGCTCAAGGCGGCCGGCCTGCGCGTGACCGGCGACTATCGGCCCGAGAAGCTCGGGGCGAAGATTCGCGACGGCCAATTGGAACTGATTCCGTACATGCTCGTCGTCGGCCCGCGCGACGCGGAACAGAACACCGTGTCGGTCCGCGATCGCATCGACGGCGACTTGGGCGCGATGTCGGTCGAAGCGACCATTCAGCGGTTGCAGCAAGAGATTGCCGAGCGAAAGGTGCGCAAGACGTACAGCAGCTCGGCCAATCTCGAGGCGAAGGCCGCTGGCAATGAGTACTGATGGCGCCGGGCTGCGGGCAAAGTTGCAGTCTCGCAGCCGCTGGAAACGATGGGCGATGGTTTTCGTCGGCCTGGTGATCGGTTGGGCGCTGTTCGACGTCTTTGGAGTTAGCAAGATGAGCACGCTCAAAGTCGGCGACCAGGCGCCCGATTTCACCGCCCAAGCGCACAACGGCGAGACAGTCTCGCTTGCCGACTTTCGCGGCAAGAAGACGGTGGTCCTGTACTTCTATCCGCGCGACAACACCAGCGTTTGCACGGCGCAGGCTTGCTCGTTTCGCGATTCGTATGAGGATTTCGCCCGGGACGGCGCCGTGGTCATTGGCGTGAGTGGAGACTCGCTGGAGCGGCATCAAGCGTTCGCCGAGCAGAAGCGGCTGCCGTTTCTGCTCGTCAGCGACGCCGACGGCTCGCTGCGGAAGAAGTTCGGCGTGCCGAATATGCTGGGGCTGATTCCGCGGCGGGTGACGTTTGTAATCGACCGCAACGGCGTGATCCGACACGTGTTCGAAGCGATGTTTTCCGCCAGCCCACACATTGAGGGGGCCCGCGAAATCGTCAAGCAACTCGCAGCCGAACAAGGCGAACCGGCCAACTAGCGGAAAATCCAGCCCCGCTCCGGGAGTTGACAACTCGGGCCTCCTTGCACAAATTAAAGGACTCGCCGCGAGGTTTCCGAAAGGATCTAAGCGGCAAGCAAATAGGCCCCCTTCGTCTAGAGGCCTAGGACTCCGGGTTCTCAGTCCGGCAACAGGGGTTCGACTCCCCTAGGGGGTACTTGGCAGCGGTTCGATGGCTGCCGAGACTTGAATTTTGCAGTTGTAAACCCCGGTTCTGCCGGGGTTTGCTCGTTTCTTGGCGACTGGGCTGGCGTGGGCGACTCCGCTGTGCCGCCGCTCACTGACACGGATGCCGCTGACATGGGGAAGAAGAAGCAAACGGAATCGCAGCCTTCGCCGGTGGAACCTGTGGCGGAGACCACGCCGGTTCCGGAGACGCAGCCGAGTGGCGCGGCAGAAAACGGGCAGCTAGGCGAGCTTGGCCGCGAAGTCGAGGCGTTTCTGGCTCAGCGGCAGCAACTAGCACAGAAGTTGGCCGATGAGATTGCCGCGACCGAACAGAAACTGGCAGAACTGAAACGGACGGCTGCTGCGCTCTTTCCGCAAGAAAATCCTCCGCCGGCAGCGGCGAAGGAACGTCGCCCCAAATCGGCCGCCGCGGCGAAGCCGGCGAAACGAAAAGCGGCGCCCGAGGCGGCAGCCGAAGCTCCGCCGCCGAGTTCGAACACAAGCGCAAACGAGGCTCAGCCGCCCGCTGAACCCGCAACCACCGCTGAGCCCGCGCCTCACGAGCCGGCGCTGGATTAGCCGGCCGCTGCCGGATCGGCCTCCGCGGAACGTACAATGGGACGGGCTGGGGAGGCTGACGAATGATCCTGCATGTCGATATGGACGCGTTCTACGCTTCGGTGGAGGAGCGTGACGATCCGTCGCTCGTCGGCAAGCCGGTGATCGTCGGCGGCTCGGCGGAAGGACGCGGCGTTGTCTGTGCGGCGAATTACGAAGCCCGCAAGTACGGCGTGCATAGCGCGATGGCTGCGGCTCGGGCGGTTCGACTCTGTCCGAACGCGATCTTTCTCAAGCCGCGAATGAACTACTACGCCGCGATCTCGCGGCAAATTCACGAGGTGTTCGGCCGCTTCTCGCCGATCATCGAGCCGCTTTCGCTCGACGAAGCGTTCATCGACGTTACTCACTCGGCAGCCCTGTTTGGCGGGGCGGCTTCGATCGCAGCCCAGATCAAGCGGCAGATTCGCGACGAACTGGGGCTCATTGCTTCGGTCGGCGTCGCGCCGAGCAAGTTCATTGCGAAGATCGCAAGTGATTTAGAGAAGCCGGACGGGCTGGTCGTGGTCCAGCCTGACGAAGTTCAGGCGTTCCTCGATCCGTTGCCGGTGGGGCGGATTTGGGGCGTCGGCAAGGTCACCGGCAAAGCCTTTGCCATCCACGGCATCCAAACGATTGGTCAGCTTCGCCGGCTCGACATTGAAACGCTTACCAGTTGGTTCGGCTCGTCCGGCGAGCACTATTGGCAACTGGCCAATGGAATCGACAAACGCTCGGTAATCCCTGATCGTGAGGCGAAGTCAATCTCTCACGAGACGACGTTTGCCCACGACATCACCGACCGAGAGCTGCTACGGGCCTGGCTGGTGGAATTGGTTGAGCAGGTGGCCCGTCGCGCCAGGCGGCACCATCTGCGTGCGCGAGTTGCCGAGTTGAAGCTGCGATTTCACGACTTCCGCACGCTCAACCGGTCCGCAACGCTGCCAGAAGCGACCAACACGACCGGAGAATTGCTGCCGGCTGCGTTTCGCTTGCTCGACGCCGCGCGGACAAGCGGCGCGCCGGTTCGATTGCTCGGCTTCGGTCTGAGCGGCTTTCGCGGCGAAGCCGATCGGCAACTGTCGCTCTTCGACGTCGCAGATCAGCAGCGGGAGCGAAAACTGGACGAGATCGCCGACCGCATTGCGGATCGATTCGGCAAACAGGCCGTCCGGCGGGCGGCTGGGCAGCGGAACGTCGAGCAATAGGCGTCGCACGACCGACTATTGGTCCTTCAGCCAGCGGTCGAGCCATTCGAAGGCGACTTTCCGAACGTCGTCGGGAAAGTTGTGGTCGCAGTCTGGATAGTTGGCAGCCAGTCGCTCTTCGGCGCCGAGCAGCTTGTAGACCGGCTTCGCCGCGCGGACGCACACCTTGACGCCTTCGATGGCAAAATTGTCGTCGTTTACGGGAGCGCTCGCCAGGAACGGCCGCGGCGCGAGGGCCGCCACCACTTCGGTAAAGTCGAACGGCATCTTCGCCGGATCGCAGTCGTACTCCGACGCAATCCGCGGCATGTAGCCGGCGTGGCTCCATCCTTTCAAGTTGCCGCCTTTGTAGTAGGGAAAGCTGTTGAAGCCGCAGTTCGAGACCACGCAGCGGATGCGCTCGTCGAACACGGCGACAAACATGCTGTTGTGGCCGCCAAGCGAATGCCCGATCACGCCGATCCGCTCGCCGTCGACTTCTGGCAGCGATTGCAGCAGGTCGACGCAGCGCATGTGATTCCAGATCCCTTTCATCGTGGCGCTGATGTAGCCGTTTTTGTAAAGATCGAACGTCGAATCGCCCGAGCCGACGTAGTCGGGCGCGAGCGTCACGTAGCCTCGTCGGGCAAGATGCACGGCGTAGTGCCGGTCCGGCAATCCTGAAAGCCCCGCGGAAACCTTCTTGCCATCGCGACTGGTGGGATGCAGGCAAAGGACGGCTGGAAGTTTGCCCGTCGCCGCTCGTGGCAAGAACAAGTAGGCCGCGAGTCGATCGTTCTTCTCCACGCCGAACGTGATCTTGCGACGGATGAAATCGTCAGCGACTTCTTCTTCAACGATTTCTAGGTCAAGCGGAACCTTGCGCGACTCGTCCGGCAAAGGGCCCATTACCTCCTGCATGGCCGACAGAATGCGTTTGCGCTGAGCCGGCCACTGGTCGGCGGTTTGAACCGCGTGACGAACTCCTTGACTGTCGATGTGAAGCAGCGGATCACGGAACGGCGCCGCATTCTCAGCCGAGGCGATCGATGGAAGCAGGGCCAATACCAGGCCAGCGACAAGGCGGCAGAACATGAACCGGTCCATCATCACTCCACGTGAGGCGTTACTCGTCCGACTTGGGCGTCAGGGCCACGTAGTCGATCCCGAACATATAGGCTTTCACGGCTTTGGGATCGGCGCCTTCGATCCGCACGGTCAAACGATTGGTTCCGGCCGCCAGATCGTGCACGCCCAACGAGATCGGCGGCGTGTTCACGACTCCGTCGTTGAACAAGTTGATCGGCGGGGTCGGTTTGCCGTCGTTTACCGCGAGCGTCACGATGCCGTAATCGACCGCCTTGGTTAGCGAGACGAAGACTTCGTATCGGCCCGCCTTTTCGACGGGAACGGCCAGCACCAGTGTGTCCCCCGGTTTCGCGCTGGTCCACCAGAGGTGCGAATCGTCGCTCCACTTGCTGAGCTTGAAGCCGCCCATCGCCTGCGGGCCGGCGTTGCCGCCTGTCTTCTCGACGATCTTCAGCTTTTCCCCCTCCAGGGCGCCGGCGACTTCGCCCGTTTTGGGATTGCGCCACGGACCTTCGCCGGGCAGGGGAACTTGCACCGGACTGGCAAGGTAGGCAACCAGATCGCGGATTTCATCCGGCTTCAGGTCCTTCAGTTGGCCATCGGGCATCATCGAGAGCGGGCTCAATTTGCGCTCTTCGATGTCGTCCGTCGGAATGGTCACGACTTCCGTGGGCGTTTGTAGCGTGATGGCCGATTCAGTTTCGCTCTTGAGAATGCCGGAGATCGAGCGGCCGTCCGCGGTTTGGACGACCGTCATCTGGTAATCCTTCCCCACGACGGCGCTCGGATCGAGCACGTTTTCCAGGATGTAGTCCAGGTTCGCGCGGTTCGATCCGGTCAGGTCGGGGCCGATGTTCTTGCCAGAAGAGAACAGCGTGTGGCAGACGCCGCACGTCTTGGCAAACACCTGTCGGCCATGTTGCAAGTCGGCAAGTTTTAGTACTTCAGGGCGCAACTGCTGGCGATACTTTTCCACTTCGGCAGCCTTGTCGGCCGACGTTTCACGAATCGCGCCCCAGACCTCGGTGAGCCGAGCGTTCACTTGCTCGTTCTCCAGTCGGGCCAGGCTGCGCACGGTGAATGTCGAGAGATCGGTCCGTGGGATTTGCTTCCTCTCGATGGCGTCGAGCAAAGCCAGGACGTACGACACTCGCGAGGAAAGCGTGGCGATTGCCGCCTGCTTGTCGGTAGGCGACAGATCGGGATAGTGCTTCAGCAGGATCGTGGGCGTGTCCTTGTGGTCGAACGCGGCCAAGGCGTTGATCGCGTCGCTGCGAAGGGCGCTATCGTCGAGCAAGCCATGCAGCAACGCGGGCAATTCCGCGTCCTTGGCGGCGAGCAGCGAGTCCAACGCCAGCTTGCGGCGCTCAAGGGGGAGCTTGCGATTGATGAGCGTCGCTCGCAATTGCGGCAGAACTCGCTGATCGCCGAATTTCACGGCAATGTACTCAGCCTGTTGCCGGATGGCTTCGTTTTTCGACGCCATGAGCTTGTCAAACGCAGCCGACCAGGCGGGAGGCATCGTCTGGTTCGCCCGAATCTTCAACGACGCGACGATTTCCTCCAACTGCCAGAGTTGGTCCTTTTCATTGGATTGGGAAAGGTGCGACAGCAGGGCGTCGTAGCCGGCTGGATCGGCAGCCGCCCGACGGGCGATGTACCGGGCGATCACCGGAATCTTGGCTTTGGCGGCGAGTGTCATCGCCCGGCTCGGATCGGCCATCACCAGCGGTTCGACGCCGTACCACAGCACGAGCGGAATGTTGTGGTCGCCAGCGTCCTCTGCGTGCTGAACCAGCGCTTCGGCAATGGTCCAGCGGTCCTGCAAAGGCAAACGCTGCAGCGCCGATGCCAGATACAGCCGCACGACCGGCGATTCATCCTCGGCGGCCAGGCGAGCGAATTGCTTGAGCGTTTCGGCTGGCGGCGTTTCCTGCTCGCAGGCGAGTTGAATCGCCCAGGCACGGACGTCCGCGTCTTTGTCCGCGAGCAGCTCGCGATAGTCGGCCTGCGAAAGTGCGCCGACGACGTGCAAGGCCCAAAGCGACCGGAGCCGCGCCGGCGTTGTGTCGCTTTCGGCGAACTGCTGGCGCAGGGCGTCGGCAATCGGCTGAAGCTTGCCTGCGGCTGCACGTTCCTGCAAGATTCGGCGCGAATGGCGCACGAACCATTCGTTCGGATGTTTCAGGTTCTCGACCAGTTCCAGATCGGTTGCCTTCTGCAGGTCGACCTTGACCGGCTTCGAGTCGCCGTAGCTGATCTTGAAAATGCGGCCGTTGCTGCGGTCGTGCCCTTCGACAGTTTTGTGATGGCACTGGTTGCGGTCGTACCAGTCGATCATCGTCACCTGGCCATCAGGCCCGTAGGTGAGATAGATCATCTGGGACCAAACGTCGTTGGCAAAGCAAAAGTCGGGAGCGGCGTCGCCGACGTAGCCCGAGCCGCTTGCGGAGAGCTTGTCCTGGTTGACGCGCGCCCCGTGAATGTTGTGCATGAACAACTGGTTGCGATAGCGCTCCGGCCAACTGCCGCCGAGATAAATCATCGCGCCGGCATGGGCGTGGCCGCCGCCGATGGAATCGCTTTTCGCGCGGTCTTCATTATTCCACTGGTTGCCGACCCAGTGGCGATGTCTGGCGATCGTCTTGATGTCGTCGAAGACGAAGGAATTGAAGTGTTGACCGGCTTGGCGCTGATAACGAGCGCCTTGGATTACGTGGTACAGATGTGGAATCACGCAGGCTGTGCAAAAGGCGTGGCCCCGGTCGTTAAAGTCGACGCCCCAAGGGTTGCTCGTACCTTCGGCAAAGACTTCGAACGTGTGACGCACCGGATGATAACGCCAGATGCCGGCGTTGATACGCTTGCGATCGGCGTCGGCTGCGCCCGGCTTCCCGACGTTGCTGTGCGTGAACACGCCATGACAGCCGTAAAGCCAGCCGTCAGGGCCCCAGATAAAGGCGTTCAGCGTTTCGTGCGTATCTTCGTAGCCCCAGCCGTCGAGTAGCACTTGCGGCTCGCTGTCGGGGCGGTCGTCGCCGTCCCGGTCGGGAATGAAGAGTAGATACGGCGCTGCGCCGACCCATACTCCACCGAAACCGACTTGCAATCCGCTAACCAGATTCAGCCCCTCGATGAAGACGGTTCGCTTGTCGAATTTGTTGTCGCCATCGACGTCTTCGAAGATCAGAATGCGATCGCGGGCCTGATCGTCGGGCACGCGGACCGGATACGAATAGGCTTCCGCAACCCAAAGCCGGCCCCGGTCGTCGAAGGCCATCGCAATCGGCTGACAGATGTCGGGTTCCGCAGCGCAAAGATCGACGCGAAAACCCGGTGGAACCGTCATCGCGCGAGCGGCTTCTTCCCCCGACAGGCCATTGGCCATCTTCTCGCGGCGGCGAGGCTGGGCAGCTTCCCATTGTTCGCGAGTCACTTCCGTGACGACCTGCGTGTGGGCGAAGATTCCCTTTTTGTTGGCGACCACGACGTCCGGATGCCCGTCGCCGGAAAAATCGCCCGCCACTACCTGCACGCCGACGCCCGAGTCGTCATCGATCAGGTGTGGAACCCAATCGACCTCGCCGTCCTTGCCTCGCTTCAGTTCAAACCAGTAGAGCACCGCCGGAGCGTCGGGGTTCGGATCTCCCTTTGAGCCGTGAGCCCAATAACGCTTGCCGGTGACGATGTCCTTCAAGCCGTCGCCGTTCATGTCGACGAGGTCAATCGCATGGATCTGCGAGAAGGTGACGCCGTACGGATTGTCCGTCGTGGCTTCGCCCGTGATGGTGTGGGCTTTAAACTTCGGCTCGCCGTCGCCGGGCAGTTGCTTGTACCAGACCAGCCCGAAGCCGTGCGCCTGCAGGCTGGTGATGACGTCGTTCAAACCGTCGCCATCCACGTCGTAGGCGAACATCTGCGCGCCGCCAGGACCAGCGAACGGGAAGGGATGCTTCTTCCAGACCGGATCGCCAGCAAGCGATTTGGGCTGTTCCCACCAGCCCGTTTTTTCGAGCAGGTCCAGTCGGCCGTCGCCGTTGACATCGCCGACGCCGAGCCCATGCGTGAATTTGCCCCCTGCCGACTGGTCGCTGATGCGATGAAACTTCCATGGCTTGGCGGGATCGTTCCAATCGGGCTCCGCATAACCGAAATAGCCGCCGACCGAACAGACGACCTCCGGCCGTCCGTCGCCGGTCAGGTCGATCCACGTCGGCGACTCATTGTCGACCTGTTCGAGCACGAGATGCCGCTTCCACGGCCCGTCGGTCGCTTTGCCGGGGTTCTCGAACCACGACGCGTCCTGCCCCGGGAAGCCATAAACGAGCACGTCGTTCCAGCCGTCGCCGTTGAAGTCGTGGACGTAGGCAAAGAAGTTGTCCGAATAGCCTTGGGGATCGAACGGCTTCGGCGGGTAGATCGCATGCCGCTTTTCGAAATCCGGGCCCTCAAACCAGAACGGGCCGGCGATCAGATCGGCGTGCTTGTCGTTGTTCAGATCGCCAAAGGTTGCTCCCTCGGCAAAAAACCGATCGGAGAGCTTTTTCCTCTGAAACGTATGCAGCTTGTAGGTTGGCTCCGCCGCGATCAAACCGATCGCGCAGGAAGCGAGAAAAGCGAAGACCAGTACAGAAAGCCGAGGCATGAGATTACCCAGAGAGGCGGCGATAAACGGAGTATCGCTCGGCAGGAGTGGAAATCCCCCTGCCGGGATGGTCCTATGATAGGCGCTGGCGCAGGGGCATGTCGAGTTTCTAGGACGTCCGGCGACTTACTCTGCCAGGACGCCCGGAGAGCCGCCTAATTCGGCAGGCGGAGCAGCGGTTGCCACGCGACGTCGGCCCGCGTGTGAATCCGCTCGGCGCACTCGAGCAGGTCGGGGCGGTGATCGATGACTGTTGCCGCAACCTGAGCCAAAGGCAACTGTCCCATTTCGAAGCAGAGCACCACGTCGCTGCTCCCCGGATCGCGCACGACAGCCGGAGTTGCACGAAAGACGCTCGCCTCAGTTTGCAGGATGCGAGTCACATCGCCAGGATTCACGCCGCTGCTTTCTGGAAGCACGCAGAGCAGCCGTCGCTGCCCGCCGCAAGCTTGTAGCCTGGGTTGGGCAGACGAAAGCAGTTGCATGAGTTGCGAGTTCGCGCCTCCTGCAGCCGTGCGGAACAGTAGAGTGGCGAAATCGACCGAGTCGAGCCGGCGCAAGATGGTGGTCCGCGCCAAGGTTTCGAGTCGTTCGATGAAAGGATTGAGCGTGTCGGCCGACTGCAAGACCTGACGCAGGCCGCCGGCTGGAGCGATCACCTCGTTGGTCAATTGCTCGGCGAGGCTGACGGCAAGCTCCAATTCGTTCGACTTAAGCTGCTGCGCCACCGACGCCTTGATCCGCTCCAACTCGTCCTGAGCTTCGGACGAGATAGCGTCCTCGGGGGCGGCAAAACGCTGCCCGAGGTTCTGCAGCTCGCGCGACAGATCGGCCAGCGAATCTTGGGCGGCGAGCAAATGGGCCTCGAGCGCCTGGATGAGCGCCAAGGCCGATTGGGCCGACAGCTCGAGCATGCGCATCCGGCACAGTTGCAGAAGCAGGTTCTCGGGCGACTGCGGCGGCGTTTTGCTCTTGCTGCGCGCGTCGGGCCGAACCGTGGCGATGAGCTGCTGCTCGACCGAATACCATTCCTCGTTCAAACGCAGCCGAGTCTCGCGCATCCGTTCGGCAAGCGACTTCAAATGGCCCTGTAGCCATTTCGTCGCTCGCTGCGCGCCGTACAGACGCGCAGCGGGATGGTCGACCAGGCTGTCGAGCCACTTGCGAGCTGCGCCGCCGAGCGCCGCCGCCACCGCGCGAGCGTGGTCGTTCAGATTCGTTTGCAGTTGCGATGTCTTGGGTGGACCCTCGGCGCCAATGCGGCTGCCGAACAACTCCATCACGGCCGCCAGCCACCGATCGAGCGGCAAGACGCCATTTTCCGGCTCGAACGCCATCGCGATCGACCGGAAGCAGTGGTCGGGATTGCCGCCCAGTTCCTTCGCCGCTTGCTGATGCATGAGCTGCAGCAAGCGGTCGAGTTCCAGGCCGAGCGTTGCCGCCTGCGTGGCTGCGATCGTATCGATTTGCGAGTCCTTGGCGGCAACCGAATCGTGAACGTTAGGACGGTTCGCATTGGCCAGCGGAAAGACTCGCGTCGTAGTCGATTCGCTCGGTTGCCGCGGAACGCCAATGAAGCGTTCGATCGTGGCGCGGCAAAGCCGGGTGGCGGCTTGATCGATGATCGAATCCTGAGCGACGCCCATCTGGCAGAGGCCGAACGAGCGGAGCGCGAGCGTCGGCCGATCCGACGTCGCGTCGGCTGGTTCGTTGCGGCATGCGGACAACCAGGAACTGGCCGTTGTCGCGATGTCGAGGTACAGGAACTCGGCCAGATTGTCGCACGAATGGTGGTAGTCGTCGGCCGAAAGCTCCGCTCCCAGGTCGACCATGTAGACGCTTCGCAGAGCGCTCGTTTGCCGCGGCTGGATACCAGCGCCGAAGTCGCCGGGGTACGAGCCCCCCTTGCGCTCGAACTGGTTCAGCTCGGAGAGCGCCGCAAACGTGTTCACGACGGCGAGCTCTTGAGCCTGCGGACTGCGATTGGTGCTGTGGCCGAGGATGACGTCGACAGGGGCTGCGGTCAGCCTGGCCTCGTCGAGCACCTGCCGGACGGCGTAAGCAATGTCGGCAATCGCTCCGCTGGCGGTGCCACCTGCGATCGAGCCGACGAGGACCACTCGCGGCGGAAGGGGAGATCGGCCTTCGCTCTTGGCAAGCGTCGCCTCGGTTTGCGCCAGCCGATCGACCGCGCTTTGAATCCGCGTCAGCATCTCCGCCGCATGATCGATCACCGCCAAACGTCCCAGCGGTCGAAGCCCTTCGGTCTGCAGCGAACGGGGAATGTTGTAGAGCCAGCGCCGGCTGAGCCAATCGTAGCTGCGGCCGGTTTCGTTGCGATAGTCCTGCGTACGGCGCAGCGGCATCGCCAGCGTTTCGTCGGGGCTGAGCGCCGCTCCCTCTTCGCCATGCGTGGCCCGCATAATGTCGCGGCTGTCGGTATCGAGCAGCAGGAAGCCGGTGCGCTGCTCGAGCGTCGAATCGCCCCGGTCTTTCAAGCGGCGGCGCAGTCGCTGCAGCACGCGGCCGCCGGTGCCGCCGACGCCGATCAGCAGCGCGGGTGGCGTGATCGTCTGCGGTTCGAACTTCGGCGGGGGACAGTCGACGCACGGGGTCGGCGCCGGGACCAGCTCGCCGCCGAAAATCGGAACGTCGGCCGCAACGTCGCCGACCGCCGTGGCGACGGCTTGCGACGCAGCTTCGAGCTGGCCGAGCATATCGCTCGTCGTGCGCGGCCGCTCGACCGGAGGTGACGGAGCGAGTCCGGCTTCGGTGGCAGCCAGCGATTTCGGTGGACCCTGCGTTTGCGTGACGCCGGGCGCGCTCGGCATCGAGACCGAGACTTGCACCTTGCCGGCCGCTTCCAGGGCGTTGACCAATTCGCGGCAACTGCTAAAGCGGTCCTTGGGATTTTTCGCGAGCGCTCGCGCGATGACCGGCTGATCGGCTGCCGGCAGGGCCGAAAGCCGCGGCTTGGCGTTGAGGTGCTGAGCGGCCAGTTGGGCAGCCGTCTTGCCGGGGAACGGCAGCACGCCGGTCAGCATTTCCTGGAATACGATCGCCAGGCTGTACTGGTCGCTACGTTTCGAGGGGCTGCCTTCGAACACCTCCGGCGGAGCGTAGACCGGAGTCAGGCCACCCATCATCGAAGCCGTGGCTTCCTGAATGTCTTTGACCAGGCCGAAGTCGGCGACCTTGATGCGCCCGCCGACGAGCAGCAGGTTTTCGGGTTTAACGTCCAGATGCTGCAGCGAATGCTGCTCGCTCATGTAGTCGAGCGCGTCGGCTGCGTCGCGGACGTGGTTAAGCAATTCGGTGCGGCCGATGCCCGGATCGCCTGCCTTGCGACATTCTTCGTAGCGGTCCTTCAAGCTGCCGTCGGCCAGCTCGGTGATGATGATCAGGTGGCCATCAACCACCTCGATGCGTTCGAGCGACAGCAGGAAGGGATGGCGAACGCCCTTGATCCGATTGAGCGCTTTGAGTTCGCGAGCCGCTCGATCTTCGTCGAGCATGCCGTAGACGAACTTGATCGCCTTGAGCAGTTGGCCAGGGGCTTCGCAAGTCCAGACTTCGCCATAGCCTCCTGCGCCGAGGCGGCTCTTTACCTTATAGCCAGGAATTGGCTCATCGGATTTGGCGGCGAGTACAGACACGACGCAATGGTCCTACGGAGAGGGATCCGCGGGCGGCACGGAGTCCACGCGGCTGGGTGGTCGATCCATCGGCTTCCCAGCGAATCGGCGCATCAGTGCGCGATTGCAAGGTTTGCCTGGTAGTGAAAGTTTTGCACACGATTGGCGCAAGCGAGAAGCAAAACGCACGGCGAGGGCGTTTCGCTCGAAGCGGCAAGGTGAGAGAGCGGCATAATCGCCGCGAGCTGAAATGCCGCAGAAAAATTAAACGCTTCTCCGCCGAGCAATCGGCGCTCCACCTACGACCGGCAGAACCGGAATCGGGTTCGCGCCCGTGCGGCGAGAAACGCTTGTTTGTTAGATCGAAACGCTAGCGTTGTCCGGCGCGGGCCAATCGATCGTCTGCGGCCGGCCATAGTGATCGCCTTGGGCCAGGCGGCAACCGAGTTCGCGGCAGGTTTGTGCTTCGTTCTCGCTGTGAATGCCCGTGATGATCAGCTCCGAGCCGATTTCGCCCGCGGCCTGAACCAGAGCGCTGAGCTGGCGCTGACGCTCGCTGCTCCGGTCGACGCCGCGGGCCAGCAGCGGGGCCAGCTTCACATAATCCGGCGCCAGTTCCCGGTGCGCCCTGATCTGTGCGTGCCCGGCTGCAAAACCGTCATAGGCGATCTTCAATCCCAGCTCCCGCAACCGATCGAGAAAGTGTCGGAAATAGGGAATGTCCGCCACCGCCGAATCGGGAATGCCGGCGATGATCGCTCGTCCTTGCAGCATGGATTGCAATCGGGCCAGCGAATGCGGCAGCGCGTCGGCCCCCACTTCCGCCGGCCGCAGGCTGAGCAGCAGCGAAACATCCCCCGGAATTTTGGCCGCCTGCTCGACAGCCATTAGCCGGTGCACGTGTTGAAACCGCTCCGTAAGCCGGCATTCCACCGCCAGGAGCGAGTCGCTCGTCGAAAGCGGCGCAATCCCCTGCGGCTGACGCGGCAGCGCCTCGAAACCGACGGTTTGCCCGTCGGTCAGGTCGACGATCGGCTGAAACCGATTGCGCGCGGCCCGATGCAGCAGCGACTCCTGCAAGCTGCGCACGGCGGCCACGAAATCTCGCGCAATCGCCGTGTCCGAATCGTCTTCCGGCGGAGCGTCCATCACCTGCGTAACGGTGATCCGCCCAGCCGACTGCAAGCGATTGCAGAAGCAAAATTCCACGTCGGCGATCACCAGCAAATCGCCGTCGCGCAGCGGCGCCTCGCCCGTAATCCGCTGACCGTTCAGGAACGTGCCGTTCGTGCTCTGCAGATCCCGAACGCGGAACGTATCTCCTTGGCGCAACAGCTCGGCATGCTCGCGCGAGACGCGGGTCGACGCAATCTGATAGTCGCACGTTTCGTTGCGGCCGACCGTGAACGGAAACCGGTCCAGCTCGATCACTTCCGGAGGCTGACCGTTGCCAACGGCGCGCTCCAAGCGAGGCGTCGCAATCGAAGGGGCGTCGAGAACCTTAGTGCGCATCAGCATGGCTCCGCGGCGAAGGGCGGTACTGCGGATTGTCGTTCCGAACGGACGGTCAACCGGCCAAGGGGAAAAGAGCCGGAAGCGTCTCGTTCGATCGCCGCATGGCGAATCTGTGGTTGCGGCCTTCGCGACCGAAGGGTAGTTGGCGTCCGAGTGCACGGGGCCGGAGCAGCGGCCATGCGTCGGTGTCGTACCACCCATCGGTCGGCGAAAGCCGAGAGAATGCCCCGCCCGAATTCGACAACGCGACCGGTCGGGTACATCCCAACGCAACCCTAGCTCACGAATTGGCGGTGCGTCAAAAAACAGGACCCGTCTCCTGACTTGCGCCTTTTCCACAGGTTTTCTTGCCCCGCCAACCCCCGTTTCTTGATCTACAGTTCAGTGTTGCGCAAACGCGCGGGGCACGCGCATGCGCAGCAAGTTGCCGCCACCAACGCTCAGCCGCCGCGCCCGGCAGCGCGGCGCTGGAGCCTGAACCCACTGGATCGATTCTGCCGCAAAATCCTCTCAAGGTTGCACCTGATGACCTCCCGACCCTTTGTCACGTTGCTGGTATCGCCCGACCGCACGTTGCTTCGCCGGCTGACGAAGTTTCTGGAAGTATTTGGGTACGACGTGCGGCAGGCCCTCGACCCTGCGCACGCGGCGCTGATCGCCGAAGGGGGGCCGATCGATTTCTTGATCGCCGATAGCGAGTGCGACGCCCGGTCGATCGCGCAGCTTTGCCGCACCGTCCGCCGTCTCTCGCCCGACTCCTACGTCTATTGCCTGCTCCTGGCTCAAGATCGTGACCTCCGCACGCTGACCGACGCCCTCGAATCGGGATACGACGATTTCCTGATGCAGCCGGTCGTGTATGGCGAGTTGCTGGCCCGCGTCCGCACGGGGGCCCGCGTTATCGAATTCGAACGCCGCCTCGAAGAACAAGCGGGCGTCGATAGCGCGACCGGCCTGCTCGACCGCCTCGCGCTCGAACTCAAACTGCAAGAACGCCTGCAGGCCGGCGACGCCAACGCCAGCGCCCTGGCGATTGTCGACCTCGATTCGTTCTCCCGCGTCGCCCGCCTGCATGGCGAACCGGCAGCCAAGAAGCTCAACGTCGAAGTGGCCGAAGTGCTGCGCAATGCAATCGGCGAGAACGAATCGCTCGCCGCCTTGCATGCCAACCGTTTTGCGTTGGCGTTTAACACGACCAGCATGCTGTCGGCTGCCGATCGCGTGAACCAACTTCGCACAGCCATCGCCGAACACAAGTTCTCGCTCGGCGACGAGACCGTTTCGTTCACCGCCAGCGCCGGGCTCACGCTCCTCCGTACGAAAGAACGTCCAGCCCAGAGCCTCGAACGGGCGGAGCGGGCGCTCGACCTCGCCAAGGCGTCGGGGCGCAACCTCACCTGCACGAGCGACGACGTCGAAGACGAAATCGAAGCCTGGGCCGAGTCCGCAGCTTCGGGCCGACTGTTCGAATCGACGTTGGCCCGCGACGTGATGCTCCCCTGCCCTCTCGTCCTCCAAGCCGAGGAGACGCTCGACCAGGCCCACGCGTTGCTGGTCCAAACCCAACTGTTCCACGCCCCGGTGGTCGACTCCGAAGGTCGCCTGCTCGGCGTCGCGTCGCTCGACGACGTCGCCAACAATCGTCCCCGGACCGGCAAGGTTCGCAGCAGCTCGATTCGCTTGCTCCGGCACGTCATGGCGACCGATGTTGCCACGTTCGAAGAAACCGCCAGCCTCGGCGCGCTGATGGAGTTCTTTACCGAGGACGGCCGCGAACTGGCTGTGATCGTGCGCGACAAAAAGCCGCTCGGCATGGTCACCTGCCAAGGGCTCGCCGCGCTCAACGAACGGCTGAGCGTCGACCGGTTTGCTCCCTGCGGCGTTGCGATGCCCACCAGCGAGTATCTGGTCGTTCCCGATGTGCCGAAGCTGGAGACCGAGTAGCCGGCTGTCGCCGCGTCCCGCCCAAACCCCACTCCCCCGCCACCGACGCCGCGAACGGCTAAAATGATCGCTGCTGAGAGGTTGTCGGTTTCCCCTCCTCCCCGCGAATCCTTCCCATGCAGATCATCGTCTTCGAGGATGACTTGGTTTCGCGGCTCTACCCGGTCGCGATTGGCAAACCAGCTTATTCCGTCGGCTGCGGCAGCTATCGCCTGGTCGATTGGCTGATCGAACTGGCCGACCAGCACCAGGCCAAGCTGCGCGGCGTCGTGCGTCCCCACCTCGCGACCATTCAACACGTCGACTATCCCCAGCTCGCCTCGATCGCCGCCAACGGCGAACTGCCAGCCCTGCTGGTCAACGCTCGCATGGTCCCCTCGGTCTCCGCCGCCAAGGCGCTGGGTGCGATGATCGTCGAAGGCCGCTCCGGCGCGGTCCTGCAAGGAAACTCGCTCGCCGCAGCCTTCATCACCGAGCCGAATCCCGCGCCACCGGCCCACGCCGACGGGCCGCGGCTTCAGGAGTATCTGCAGCACCTGGTCCTCCACCGCCTGCCGGTGCTCGACCATCGCTTGCCGCTGTTTGACTACCCACACGACCTGGTGCGCTACAACCTGCAGATCATCGGCGAGAGTCTGGAGCACCGCATCGCCACGGGCCGCTATCAAGAGCTGCGCACGGGCGTGTACGTCGCCGAAGGGGCGACGCTCGGTGAGTACTGCGTGACCGACACCAGCAAGGGGCCGGTCGTGCTCGACGAAGGCGCCACGGTCGGACCCTACTCGTTTCTCCGCGGGCCAGCCTATTTGGGACCGCGCGCTCGGGTGATCGAGCAATCGGCCATCAAGGACGCAGTCGCGCTCGGCCACACGACCAAGGTCGGCGGCGAGGTCGAGGCGTCGGTCGTCGAACCGTACACCAACAAGCAGCACTACGGCTTTCTGGGGCACAGCTACCTCGGCAGTTGGATCAATCTCGGCGCCGGCACTTGCAATAGCGACCTGAAAAACACCTACGGCATGGTCCGCATGGAGTACCGCGGCGAGTCGGTCGCCACCGGCATGCAGTTCGTCGGCTGCATGATGGGGGACTACGCCAAGTCGGCCATCAACACAGGCATCTTCACGGGCAAGACGATCGGCGTCTGCAGCATGGTCTACGGCTTCGTGACGACCAACGTGCCGAGCTTCGTGAACTACGCCCGTCTATTCGGTCAGGTGACCGAACTCCCCCCCGAGGTGATGATTGCCACCCAGCAGCGGATGTTCGCCCGCCGAAATGTCGTTCAGCGTCCGTGCGACGCCCAATTAATTCACGACATGTACGAACTAACCCGTCATGAGCGCCAACTGGCTGGCGAACCGCTCCAGTTGTGAGTGGCCCCAGTCGCCGCAAGTGCGAGCTTGCTTCGCGCGAGTTCAACACACTTGCGCCAAGGCCGATGCGTGGCGTCGAGAGGCCAGCTGGTGAAAAACCGGAAGGGTTTTTCACCGCGGACGGGCCTCCCAGGGGCCCCCAACTCGGTGAAAAACTGTCGCAATTTGTGACCACGACCGCCGCTCGCAGACCAGCCCAAAATCGTCGTAAGTCGCCATGCCGATCTGCCGCGCGAATAAAACTTGCGCCACTACGGTCCCAGGAAATGTCCGGAGATGTCCGCCGTCGGCAACGAACGGCCAAACGGATGATTACCATAAGCGACGCCATTGCGGATTTCTCCCGGGACTGTTCCTCATCCCAGACGATTGCGCACGATGATAGTATCGTATGTAATTATTTAATAGTTGTCAATGACGGGTTCCGTTTTCCCCTATGAATCCTTCGCGAGAAGTCCTGCTGAAGCTCGCCGACGTCCGCCGGACGTTTACGATGGGCGAAGTGTCGGTGGAGGTGCTCAAGGGCATCTCGATCGACATCTATCGCGGGG
>Ga0182743_1001568_pt1 | contig 21929 bp, 19 predicted proteins | sample eDN3rd30CKraftOP_FD_128522 | JGI IMG/M metagenome (GOLD analysis project Ga0182743, IMG submission 128522) | Enriched Organic Plus compost microbial communities from Emeryville, California, USA - eDNA 3rd pass 30_C Kraft OP (version 2) (version 2) ... | reverse complement strand
GTCGACGAAATACTTGAGGATGCCGGCCAGCATCGGCTGGGTGGCGGCGAAGATCAGGAAGCCGACGATGCTCAGGGCGAACATGCCCCAATAGGGCCGCACGTAGGTGAGCAGGCGGAAGTAGATCTTCAGGCTCGAGGGCTCTGCGGTGTCTTTGCCGGTCATGAAAGAATCGCACGCTGAAAAGGCCGGCGATTATAACACAGGCCTCTCGTTTGCCCGGCGCCTGGGCTACTATAGCCGGCCCCCGTCCAGGAAGCCGGTATGCAAGAGCTCGACCTACCCGCCTACGAATCGCTTCGCACCGGCGCCACCGTGCTGGAAGCCGACAAGCACGGCGACAAGGTCCTGCGCCTGCCCGACGGCAACTTCGTCAAGCTGTTCCGGCGCAAGCGGCTGATCTCCTCGGCGGCGCTCTACCCCTATGCCCAGCGCTTCGCCGACAACGCCCGGGCGCTGCAGCGGCTGGGCATCCCCTGCCCCGAGGTGATCGGCGTCTACCGCGTGCCCGGCATCGCCCGCGACCTGGTGCACTACCGCCCGCTGCCGGGCCAGACGCTGCGCCAGCTGATCGCCGCCGGCCAGGCCGACGGCCCCCTGCGCGAGCGCCTGGGCGAGCTGATCGCCCGGCTGCACGAGCGCGGCGTGTACTTCCGCTCGCTGCACCTGGGCAACGTGGTGCAGACCCCGCAGGGCGAACTGGGGCTGATCGACATCGCCGACATGAAGACCCAGCGCCGCGCCCTCGGCCGCGCCCAGCGCAAGCGCAACTTCGCGCACATGCTGCGCTATGCGGAGGATCGGCAGTGGTTGCTGGCTGGAGGTCCAAGCACATTGGCAAGCGAATATTTGCGGCACTGTCGGATACGCTGGACTCTGGCTTCGCTGGAGCAAATCCTCAAGCATCCCTGACCCAAGGTTAAGGGCCCCGGCGCAAGATGATGTAGGTATCGCCCTTGCGGTTCTTGAACTCAGCGATGGGTGACAAACCTTTCTGCTTCAAGGCTTCCAGTTCATTTCCATGCTTGTGCTTCAAGCTCAGGGCAAAGTACTTATAGGCGTTGAGACCCTCCAACGCCAGAGCCTGGTCACGTCCGAGCACCTCAGTGCCATACCCCCAACCCGCAAAGTAGGCAATGCGGTTGTCCTCCATGTATAGGCGGACACCGCGCGGCAGGTGCTGCCCTACCCAGATACCGGCGTCTCGCACTTGAGTCTTCGGTGCCGACGTGGATACAACGTTTGCCAATGCCAACAGCATCAGTACCCCGGCCATCCATGTCTTCAGTCGCGGCCGGGCCTGTGCTAGCACCTGCATGCCCTGGGAGATCCTGGGTACCAGGAGAAAGCCGCTGAACACCACATAACGCAGGGACAGGAACAGGTGGTCGACCAGGAACACCAATAGAACCAGGCAATATCCCACTAACGCGATGTCCGGAAGCAGCCAAGAGGTCGATCTCTTTCCGCTGCGCAGACCAACTGCCCAGGGAATGACGAGGATACCCAACATGTTCAGCAATTTTATAAGAAGATAGATACAAAGCCCTGCGAATAGGATCTGCGCGGCATCATCCCGGGCATATTCGAATGGCATCAGTTGAGCCAACTGGCCAGCGAATAGCTCGAAGTGCTCGAAAAGGGCCTTCACGTCCAGGCGCGCCACATAATCACTGATACGCCCTGCCGGCAAGTAGCCTCGGGCACGAGCCCAGACGAGTAGCGTCGCAGCCCCAACGACCAGAGTCAGCGCCAGCAAAATAATCAGGCCACGCCGTACAGGGCTTCCCTTCATGCTGAGGACGAAATACGCCGGCACCACCAGCAACAGGTACACCGCCTCCAGCCGGAAGATCGCCGCCAGTAATATCGCCAAGACGCCCAGCAGCAGATACCTGGCATGCCGATACAGAACCCAGCACTGCATAGACCATACGGCCAACATGGAAAAGCACCAGAAGCCATTCTCGCGCAGGATGTCGCCCCGATATGCGTTGAATGCTGGAATGGCAAGCACCACCATGGCAGACCAGAGCAGCAAGTCTTTCCTGGTACGGCGCACCATGTCGACGCAGAGAAGGCAAGCTATTGCCGTGAACATCTCGCATAGCAGTCTGGCAAACAGCTCGGCGTTGACGCCGGTGTAGTGATGCAGCTTAGCGATCAGGATCGGGAACCAGGGCCAGTCGAAGCGAGCGAGACTCGCCTGCAAGCCCCCTTCCAGGTACAGCCTGCCAATATCCAGGTAGAGCGCAGCATCGCGCGCGATGATCGGATTGAATACGGTTGCGATGCAGGAAAGCACCAGGCTCCCCAGTAAGACCGCCCATAGAACCTTGCGTTCGCTACCCCAGTCCCCTACCAGATTCCTTAGCGCGGTACGACTCATGTTTAACTGCTTTCCAAAGCGAACGACGAAAGGCCGCATTCAGCACAGAAAAAAACAAAGAATCAACCACTGACTGACTTCCGGCTCAAATCATCAGCAGGCCGATGAATGCTCAACTAGATTCAAGTCATCGGCTCGTACTGGACTTCAAGAACATGCGCCCTTCGTATTGACCTATCGGCCTGCAGTGATGGCCCAGGCATAGCAGTCGAAACGCTAGATGGCGCTGCCGTCTGCACTTCCGGACCTTGTCGATAGGAAGTCGCGCCCCCACGCGACAACACAGACTCCGCTCGAGGCTGTGCATCACATGCCAGAGGACAACCCTCACTCCGCCCAACCACGGATCTCCGTGGTGATTCCGACTTACAACTATGCTCACGTGCTGCGCAGAGCAGTGCAATCAGTGACCTGCCAACTGGATGAAGAATGCGAACTACTGGTTATCGACGATGGATCCACCGATGACACGCCAGCGGTAGTTCGAACCCTGCCCGAGATGCCTGGCAAGCTTCGCTTCCTACGAAAGGAGAATGGCGGACCGGCCTCGGCACGCAACTGTGGGGTAGTCGAGACGACCGGCGACTACCTGATCTTTCTGGATGCCGACGATGAAATGGCCCCGGGTGCTCTGGCAGAGGTGCGTGCACATCTACAAGCGCACCCCGAGACCCGCATGATCATCGGCGGTTATCTGACCAGAACCCACAACCGCACGTCGGAGCGAATGCCTAATCCCCTGCCAAGCTCACCGCTCGAGCGAGTACAAGGCTACCTGATCACCAAGACGATCAACCTTTCAAACGGTGCCTGTGTCATGCATCGCGACGTATTCGCCAGAGGCCTGTATCCGGAGCGATTCCGCAACACCGAAGACATACCGGTGTTTGCCCAGGCCTTGGCCAATTATCCCTGCACCACTCTCAAGGCCCCCCTGGCAATAATTCATCGACACGATGACAGCCTCCGTCGTACGTTCTATTACTCGAAGGAAATCGGTATCGACCTGGTGGACGAGGTATTTCAGCGCCTGGATAAAAACTGGCAGAAGCTGAACAGCACTTACTACACGCAGCGCTGCCTATCGCTGTTCCGCGAAGCCTATCTGGCCAACGAAGAAGCGTTTGCCAAGCGCTTCTACCGCATGGCTTTGAATCATGACTGGAAGGTGCTGCTCAAACTCTCGTATACCCGCAAGGCGATCCGCCTTTGGCTCGGGATAAAGCCCCGTCATTGAGCGGGGCAGCGCATACGGACTGTGCCGCCTTGATGGAACGACTACTCCAGCACCTCAAATGACACCGGCGTATTGGCACTAACCGCCCGGCGGAGAATCCGACCTACCACTTCATCAAAATGCTTGGGTGGGACACCAAACCCCGGCCGCACACTGCGTATCGAATCGGCAGTAACAGTATCACCCGCCTGCAGGTCCTTCACGAAGTAGAGGGAACGCCGGAAGCGTACATTCCCCTGTTCGCTGGACTTGCGTCCATAATCCACCCGCCCCAGGGATAACCAGGCAGTCCGACTGCCACGGCAAAGATCCGCAAGCTCCGCTGGCTCCAAAGAAAAGCTGTCATCGGGACCGCCCCCCCTTCGATCCAAGGTAAAGTGCTTTTCGATGATCGCTGCCCCCAAGGCCACACTAGTGATCGCCGTCGTATTGTCGAGAGTATGATCAGACAGCCCAGTCACCAGCCCGAAGCGCTCGCGCATATCGACAATTGTCTGCAAGTTGTAGTCATCGGCGGGCGCAGGGTAACCACTGACACAATGCAAGATGGCCAGTTCTCGGCATCCAGCTTCGCGTGCGGCATCAATCGCCTCCTGGATCTCTTCGGCGTCAGCCATCCCCGTGGAGATGATCATCGGCTTGCCAGTGGCGGCCACGTAACGGATCAGCGGCAGGTCAATAGCCTCGAACGAAGCAATCTTATAAGCCGGGGCGTTCAGACTCTCCAGCAGATCGACCGCAGTGCTGTCGAATGGTGAACTGAACAGCGTAATGCCGAGCTTACGAGCGTGCTCGAAAAGTATGCTGTGCCACTCCCAGGGCATATGGGCTTCCTGATACAGCTGGTACAGCGTCTTGCCATCCCAGAGGCCGCCACGAATCTGGAAGTCCTCTGCGTCGGACTTGAGCGTGATGGTATCTGCAGTGTAAGTCTGCAACTTGATGGCATCGGCACCAGCCCTCTTCGCCTCCTCGACGATACGCAAGGCGGTCTCCAGCTTGCCATTATGGTTCGCTGATAGTTCGGCAATGATGTAAGGCGCCTCATCGGCAGCGATGCGCCGACCGGCTATATGGATACAGGGCATAGTAGCCATCTGACAGAGTCTCTCAAGGTTGCGCATGCCATTCGGAGGCAAGCAGGCCGAAGCAAACGACATCATGATACTGCTCGCCATCGAAGTGATGGCTGCGCAGGATGCCTTCCTGGCAGAAACCCAGACTCAGATGAAAGCAGATCGAGCGTTCATTGTAAGCCAGGGCCTGTGCGTATAAGCGATGCAAGCCCAGGTTACGAAAGGCATGCTCCAGCGCAGCACATCCCAGGCTACGCCCAGTACCACGCGGCGCATCCGGCGCTGCGTAGAAGCCCCAGTCGGCAATCCCTCCCGCGGCAATGACGTGCAAGTTGATGAAGCCCAAAGGCACGCCCGCCCTCTCGAAGACCAGCAGATGCCGCGAGGCGTCCTGGCTGGAGCGTGCGAACCACGCCCGATGCTCTGCCAGAGAAATCTCATGCCGGGTGTACATGTAACGCCGCACGTCCTCGTGGTTGCGCCACCCCAGCACCCGCTCAAGATCTTCCTCCCGCATCGGGCGGACTCGTCCCGGCTCCCCGTTCGCGCTCACCATCTCAACTCTCCAAAACCCGAACGACTCTCATAGTTCCCGCCCCGTCAACCAGACGGGCGGCATTCTCGCTCATGGCTCGTAGACGTGCAGGCTCTTGGGCCAATGGCTCGAGGGCTAGGGGGAGTTCACGATCCAAGGGATCGTTCAGCAGAACCACAGCTCCAGTCGCGCCGAGTTGCCGGGCGATCGTCCGCTGATTCTCCGCCAGCACCAGCATCAACGTGGGTAGACCCAGGCAGCAACGCTCCCAGGACGTCGCGCCAGCCGCACCTATGGCCAAATCGCTTGTACACATCAAGCGCGCCATGTCATCCACGCCAGACCTCACCTCTGTAGGCCAGGGCATGCTCGTGGCAACCTCGAGGACTCGTTCCAACCAAGGCGCGGTAGACCCCATCACGACAAAGATTCGAGTCTCCTCAGCCAAGGCGACTTTGCACAAGGCTTCGAGAACCGCTGTTGTGACATTGTCCTTGTCGACGCCCCCCATGCTGATTAGCAAACGTCGAAAGACTCCACTGCGACGCCGCGCCAAGCTTCGCTCGCGCAACTGCCCAAACTCGAGCCGCAGCAAGGCATAGTCTGTTCCACACAGCAATCGGGCATGTTCAGGCACAAGCGCGGCATAATCGTCCGGCTCCCGCCCCAAAGTCTGGTCGAGCAGCAAGTCGCAACAATGCGGGCGATCAGCCAGATCGTCGATCAGCATCAGGCGGCCAGTGTGAGGACGAAGCACCCTCTCCCATACCTGATCGAGAGCATAGTGATCGACGATCAGCCAATCCGGCGCCATGCCCCGAATGGCCTCGACGCACTGGGTAGCATCGGCCTCCTGGGACGTTGTCAACCATGCGCCATACATCGCCCGCCCTTCGTCTGCGGCAGGTTCGTCCGGAGGCTCGGCCACGGCCGGTAGAACCATCACTTCGTAGCCTCGACTGCGAACCCAGCCAATGAGGTTCCCGCCCAGATCACGACAAATAAAGCGGCAACGATGGCCACGTTCGCGTAATGCATCGGCCAGCGTCAAACAACGCATGACATGGCCGGTCCCGATCAGCAGAGAGGCATCCACTCGGAACGCAATGTTCATGAGCTATCGGCTGGCGGCTGCATCATGGCCTGGAACATCCACTGAGCGCGCTCCCAGTCCTCCATCGTATCGATGTCCTGCACCCGATGGCGGGGCAGCACGACAGGAACGGAGGTATGTCCGAAAATCACCCGCTGCTCCAGCCAAGCTTCGGAGCGCCCCCAATAGAACTGGCCAGCGTCATGGAAGGCCTCTTCGAGATCCTGCGAGCGCGTATTGAAGTGCTCAGGATAGAACATCTCGATTCGCCCCTGCTTGGTGATCCGAACGGCCCGCTGGATAGGGAAAGCGAACGAAGTTACGGAAAACGCGTAATCGCAGCGCTCGGCCACCAGCAGTTCGAGACCACGCCGCAGATCCTCCGGACGCACGAATGGCGCCGTCGCATACAGACAGCATACGTTCTCCGTCCGGCTGTCTTCGCCCAGACAACGCAATGCGTGGGCGATGACCGGAATGGTCCCGGCAAAGTCATTCGACAGATCGGCCGGACGCATGAACGGAACTTCAGCCCCATACCGGCGTGCAATCTCTGCAATCTCCTGATCGTCGGTGGAGACCAGAATACGATCGAACACTCCGCTCTGAATCGCCGCTTCGATGGACCAGGCGATCATCGGCTTACCACAGAAAGGCTTGATGTTCTTGCGAGGAATCCGTTTGCTACCGCCCCGCGCAGGGATAATTGCCACATTCATTCTTGTACCTCGCGGCAAGAGAGTCTCTTTCTCATCACCGGCCCGACCATCCACAGGCGCGCCATTGAGGTGGAGTGGCAGGCCATGCAGAGAATCATTGCAGGGCATGCGTCAGGGCAGATACGACCTGATCCTGCTGGTCCTCTGTCAACCCCTGATACATCGGAAGACTTATAGCCTCGCAGTAGTATTCGATCGCACGGGGATAATCGTTCGGACGGAACCCCATGGCTTGGTAATAAGGCTGTGTATGAACCGGGATGTAATGCAGATTGACACCAATGTCGGCGGCACGCAGCGCCTCGAACACTTCCCGATGAGTCCTTGCCAGGTGCTCGGTCTGCAGCCGAATCACGTATAGGTGCAACCCGGAATAGCTATCCGGATGTTGCCAGGGAGTGCTCAGTGGCAGTTCGGCGAGCAACGCATCATAACGCTGCGCCAGTTCGTGGCGCCGGGCAACGTATTGATCCAGGCGCGTCATCTGGCTGCAGCCCAGGGCCGCCTGCAGTTCAGTCATCCGGTAATTGAAACCGAGATCGATCTGCTGGTAGTACCAAGGACCATCCGCCGAGTGGGTCATTTGCACAGGGTCACGTGTAATACCATGGCTACGGAGGAGTGCCATGCGCCCAGCCAATTCCGCATCGTTGGTCAACGCCATGCCACCTTCGGCTGTTGTGATGATCTTGACTGGGTGGAAACTGAAAACGGTGATGTCACTGTATCGGCAGTTGCCGATGAACTCCCCGCGATACTTGCCACCGATCGCGTGCGACGCATCCTCGATAATCCTGAACCCATAGCGCACCGACAGGGAGTGGATCGCAGCCATGTCACAAGGCTGCCCACATAGGTGTACCGGCACCACGACCTTCGGCAGCCTGCCCTCGGCCTCGGCTTGCCGCAGCTTGTGCTCCAAGGCTTGCGGGCACAGATTGTATGTCCTTGGATCTATATCGACGAAATCGACGCTGGCCCCACAGTAGAGACCACAGTTTGCCGAAGCCACGAAGGTGACAGGACTGGTCCACAGAGAATCGCCAGGCCCCAAGCCAAGTGCTAGGCAAGCCAGGTGAAGGGCGGAAGTGGCGCTATTGACAGCCAGTGCATGGGCTGCGCCCACGTGCTCCGCGACACTCCGCTCGAAACGCGGCACCATCGGCCCCTGGGTCAGGAAGTCGGAAGTCAGTACCTCTACGACTTGGTCAACGTCGGCTTGGGTAATATCCTGGCGGCCATAGGGGATCATGCTTCAGATGCTCCCGATCTTTTCGCGATTTGACTCGATCCAGACCTTGAGTTCGTCGTCACTCATCCACTGGGTGTTATTGTCGCTCGCGTAGATAAAGCCCTCGGGAACCTTCTTGCCGTCCTTGATCCGTTTCTCGCAGGTTGCCCAACCGTGAATGGTCGGCAGGATCTTGAAGTGCTCGGGGTATTCGTAGGTGTAATACGCATCCTCGGCACTGATCATCTGCTCGTGCAGCTTTTCGCCGGGACGGATGCCAACGATTTCCTGGCGGGCATCCGGCGCCACCACGCGGGCCAGATCGGTAACCTTCATCGAAGGAATCTTCTTCACGTAGATCTCGCCGCCGATCATATCGTCGAAGGCGTGCCAGACCAATTCAACACCCTCTTCGAGGGAGATCATGAAACGGGTCATGCGGTCGTCGGTGATGGGCAATACACCGCTGTCCTTGATCGACATGAAGAACGGGATCACCGATCCCCGCGAGCCCATGACGTTGCCATAGCGAACGACCGCGAATCGGGTGTCGTGCCCGCCTGAATACGAATTACCGGCAACGAACAGCTTGTCCGAAGCCAGCTTGGTAGCACCGTACAGATTGATAGGACTGCTGGCTTTGTCGGTGGACAAGGCCACCACACGCTTCACGCCTTTATCGATGCAGGCGTCAATCAGATTCATCGCGCCCATGACATTGGTCTTGACGCATTCGAAGGGGTTGTACTCGGCGGTCGGAACGATCTTGGTGGCCGCGGCGTGGACCACATAATCGACACCATCGAGCGCACGATAAAGACGATCCTTATCGCGAACATCACCGATGAAGAAGCGCACCCGGTTGTCACCCTGGAACTTCTTCGCCATGTCCCACTGTTTCATTTCATCCCGGGAGAAGATGATGATCTTCTTCGGGTTGTATTTGGCCAGCGTCATGGGAACGAAGGTATTGCCAAAAGAGCCGGTACCACCGGTGACCAGAATGGTCTTGTTACTGAGCATAGGAAGTACCTACTTGAACAAATGAGTTTGGATGGCCTTGGCGACGCGCTGATTGGCCAGGCGGTCACGCTCGCCGAACACCCATGAAAAATACTGCTGTCGCTTGTGCGAAAACGCTGCCGCATCGTCAATCGCACGCTCCAGAAGCGGGGCGAAATCGGTCGGGACATCGACACGTTGGCGCAAGCCGCATTCATACAGTGTCAGCAGCTTCTGAGTATCATCAGGATGCATGTTCTCCCGCTCGGCCATTTTCCGCAGCACGTCTTGCGAGAACTGCGCCGTCTCGATGAACAATTGCGGTACGTCGTAGAACAACGACTCCTCGGCCGGCGAATTCGCGTCCGAAACCACTAGGTCCGCCACCGACTGGAGCACAGGCAGCGGATAACTGGTCAGATCGAGAAGCGTACGGGGCCGCTTGGCCGCCAGCGCAGCCACTCGTCGGAAGCTGGTCCGATCCTGCGAACGAGAGGTCAGCGCTTGACTGGGATGGGGGCGCAGCACCAGATTGAAATGCGCAGGCGTTGTCGACACCAGTTGTTCCGCAACCAACGTCCACGACCCTATTCCACGCCGGCTCGGGGTATAGATGATCGTCTTGCACTCAGGATCCAGTCCCATTCCGGACAGCGCCTGGGAACGCTGCTCGGCAGACTGTCCGGGAAACTCGCAGAATGGCAGAAAGCCGGTTGCCTCACACTTGACCTGCACTTCGGGATCAAAGCGCTGAATCATCTGCTGCATACGCGGACCGATCACGCACAACAAGTCGAAGTGGCGGTTCTGCAGCAACGCCTCCTTGCTCAGAAGCATGTAAGTACCATGGAAAACGGTACATTTCTTCGCCAAATAGGGCTGCAGAAAACTCCGATACGGTGAGCCGGTGACGATTATATCGGCCCTTTTCAGCTCCCGATTACCGGCCGCAAGCGGTCCGAGAAACCGTGAGTAACGGGCCATAGACATTTCGGGGTACAACCGTTGCACCGCCTGCAGCGTGGAGCGCCGGTTGGTAATGAATGTCCCAGGCAGTACGCACTGGACCTGTGCCAAGTGCGGCACGGCCTGGAACATCTTGGAGAAATAGACGATACGATTCATGGGCTTTCCGCACGACGCTCAAACATCGCTGAAGCAAGGCTTCCCGAGCACCGGGTGTCAAGAAGCCCGAGGATCAGGCATCCGGGAGATAGGCCGCCGCGCCTTCCTTGACCACCAGGATGTCCTGCATGATCAGGTATTGCAGGTCCGAACCGTAGAACATGTTCAGCGCGTCGGTCGGCGAGCAGATCATCGGCTCGCCGCGACGGTTCAGCGAGGTGTTCAGCGCCACGCCGTTGCCGGTGAGCTTCTCCAGTTCCTTCATCAGGTCGTAGTAGCGCGGGTTGAACTCGCGCTTGAGCACCTGGGCGCGGGAGGTGCCGTCCTCGTGGACGACTTCCGGCACGCGGGTCTTCCACTCTTCGTTGACCTCGAAGGTGAAGGTCATGAACGGCGCCGGGTGGTCGATCTTGAACATCTGCGGGCCGACGGTATCCAGCATCGACGGGCAGAAGGGCCGCCAGCGCTCGCGGAACTTGATCTGCGCGTTGATGCGGTCGGCCACGCCCGGCACGCTCGGGCAGCCGAGGATGGAACGGCCGCCAAGGGCGCGCGGACCGAATTCCATGCGGCCCTGGAACCAGGCCACCGGGTTGCCGTCGGCCAGCACCTTGGCGATGGTTTCGGGCACGTTGTCGATCTTGCGCCAGGCCGGCTTGGCCTCATGGCGGGCGCAGGCGGCGATGACGTCTTCGTTGCTGTAGGCCGGGCCGAGGTAGACGTGCTCCATCTTCTCCACCGGCACGCCGCGCTCCCAGGACACGTAGGCGGCGGCGCCCACCGCGGTGCCGGCGTCGCTGGCCGCGGGCTGCACGTACAGCTCCTTGACCTCGGGGCGGGCGATGATCTTCTGGTTCAGCTTGACGTTCAGCGCGCAGCCGCCGGCGAAGGCGATCTTGCCGGTTTCGCGGAGGATGTCGCCCAGGTAGTAGTCCATCATCTCCAGCGCCAGCTTCTCGAACAGCGCCTGGATGCTGGCGGCGTAGTGGATGTACGGGTCGTCGGCGATGTCGCCTTCGCGTTTCGGGCCCAGCCACTCGATCAGCTTGGGCGAGAAGTAGTAGCCCTTGCCCTTTTCCTTGTAGCGGCGGAAGCCGATGACGTTGGCGTACTCGGTGTTGATGATCAGCTCGCCGTTCTCGAACTTGGCCAGGCGCGAGAAATCGTACTTGCTGGCGTCGCCGTAGGGCGCCATGCCCATGACCTTGAACTCGCCGTCGAGCATGTCGAAGCCCAGGTACTCGGTCAGCGCGCCGTACAGCCCGCCCAGAGAGTCCGGGTCGTAGAACTCCTTGATCTTGTGGATCTTGCCGTTCTCGCCGTAGCCGAAGAAGGTGGTGGCGTACTCGCCCTTGCCGTCGATCCCGAGGATCGCGGTCTTCTCCTTGAAGCCGGAGCAGTGGTAGGCGCTGGAGGCATGGGCCAGGTGGTGCTCGACCGGCTGGATCTTGACCTTCTTCAGGTCGAAGCCCAGTTGCTGCAGGCACCACTGGATGCGCTTGTAGTAGCGCTTGTAGCGGCGGTTGCCGAGCAGGATGGCGTCCAGCGCGCGGTCCGGGGCGTAGGCGTAGCGCTTGGCATAGTGCCAGCGGGCCTTGCCGAACAGGCTGATGGGGGCGAAGGGAATGGCCACCACGTCGACGTCGGCGGGCTTGATGCCGGCCTGCTCCAGGCAGAACTTGGCCGACTCGTAGGGCATGCGGTTCTTCGCGTGCTTGTCGCGGACGAAGCGCTCTTCTTCGACCGCCGCGACCAGCTTGCCGTCGATGTACAGGGCGGCGGAAGGGTCGTGGCTTACGGCGCCGGACAGGCCGAGGATGGTCAATGACACGGGTAAGAGCCTCTTTGAAAGCAGCTGGAAGCTTGAAGCCGGAAGCTTGAAGCAACAGCGATGTTCGTCATAGCCCCTGGGGGCCTTCGTCTTCCAGCGTCAAGCCTCGGGCTCGACGCTGGGATAAATTGTCTTAGAAGCAGCTGGAAGCTTGAAGCCGGAAGCTTGAAGCCCAAAACACCAGCGCCAACCTCCAGCTCTTGCTTTCAGCTTCCAGCTTCCAGCTTCCAGCTGCTCTTAGGTATTCGCTCATCCAGCAACCGGTGCAGCGCGCTGCCTTGCGGCCAGTTGCGCAGGAAACGTGCGCGGTCGCGGGCGTAGGCGCGCTCGAAACTGGCCTGGCCGTGGTGCTTGTGCATGGCGTCGAGGTCGATCAGCGCCCAGCGCCCCGCATCGCCTTCCCCCTGCCAGAACAGGTTGTGGCCCTTGAGGTCGCCGTGGCTGATGCGCTCGCGCCGCAGCGCCGCGAACAGACTGTCCAGGGCCTTGAGTTCGGCCTCCGGCGGCATGCCGGCCCCGTCCGGATCGTCCAGATGGGGTTTGAAACGGGCAATTATATCCTGCCCGGCCAGGTAATCGGTAATCAGGAAGGCCGGCCCGCGCAGCCACAGCCAGCGCCGTTCCAGCACCGCCAGGGGTTTCGCGGTGGCGATGCCGAGGGCTTCCAGACGGTTGCCCTCGCGCCAGGAGGCCCAGGCGCGGCTGGGGCGCCAGAAGCGCTTGAGCCAGTGCAGCAGGTTCTTGATGTTGTAACGCTTGACTACCAGCGGGCGGCCATCCAGCTCCACTTTCGCCACGGTAGCGGCACCGCCGGTCTTGTAGACATGCCCCCGGTCAATGAAAGCGTCCGGCTCGGCCAGCAGCGGCGCCAGGCCGGCTTCTTCCTCGCGGCGCACCGCGCGCAGGCCGAAGGCGCCGCGGCGCACGCTGAACAGGCTGCAGTCGCGGCCGATCTTCTTCAGCAGGTCGGCGACGCGCCAGCGGCGCACCCGGGCGATCTCCTTCTGCAGGGCCTCCAGCGGCAGGGCGTGCTCGCCGTTGACCAGCAGGTAGTGCACCAGCAGTTCTTCGAGGAAGGGATCGAGGCTGGCCGGCAACTGGGCGAAGAACACCCCGAGGTTTTCCAGCACGTGCTTGCGCGACAGCGGCTGGCCGGGCGTTTCGGCGCGGATGCCGGCGCCGTCGATCAGGTACAGGCGGCCGGCGTGGCGCAGCAGGTTGTCCAGGTGCAGGTCTTCCTGCCAGAGGCCCTTGGCGTGCAGTTCGGCGATGGCCGCCAGGGCCTCGCCGAGCACCGCCTGCTGGGCGTCGGACAGCGCCGGCTCGGCTTCCACCGCGCGCCAGGCGTCGCCCAGGCTGTGGGCGCCGTCGAGGAACTCGAAGAGCAGCCAGCCACCCTCGCCTTCGCGCAGGCCGTCGGCCAGCAGCAGCGGCGTGGTCAGGCCCTGCTCGGCGAGCAGGCGCACGCCGGCCAGCTCGCGCTGGAAGTGCCGCGCGGCCTTGCCGCCGACCAGCAGCTTGGCCAGCACCTGGCGCCCGCGCCAGTTGCCTGCGCCGACGTAGCGCCGGCCCGGCAGCACGCGCAGCAGGCTGTCCAGGCGCAGTTCGGCGGGGCCGGCGCCATCGGCCAGTTCCAGTCGCAGCGGCAGCGTCGGCTGGCGCCCGGCGCTTCGCAGTTCGCCCAGCCTCACCCGCGTTTCTCCTTCTTGCGCCGGCGCGCGCCCAGGCGCTTGTACCAGTGGTCCACCTCGGCGCCGCTGGCCGCGCTGCCCAGATAGGCAGCTAGCAGCTGGCGCACGTCCACCTCGCTCCAGTCCGGCGCGCGGCGCAGCAGCGGTTCCAGGTCCTTGACGCGGTCGCGCAGGCCGAACCACAGCGGGCGGGTCTTCTCCAGGTCGATCAGGCAGGCCTGGAAGCCGTCCTCGGCCTCCCGCAGGAAGATGTGCTTGGGATAGAAGCAGCCGTGCATCTGCCCGGCCTCGTGCAGGCGCCGGGCGAGCATGCCGCAGGCGTGCAGGATGGCCTGGCGGCGCTCCGCCGGCAGGCCGGACCAGTCCTTCAGCCAGGCGTCCAGGTCGCGCCAGCCGTCCAGCGCGCGGGTCACCAGGATGGCGCGGCGCTCGCCGCCCTCGCGGCGTTCGCCGAAGAAGGCCGCCTGCAACGCCGGGATGCCCAACTGCTGGTAGCGCTGGATGTTGCGGAACTCGCGGGCGAAGGTCGGCTCGCCGCCCGGGCGCAGCAGGCTGCGCGTGAGGTGGTTGCTCTGCCGCTTGAGGTAGTAGGCGCCGCCGTCCAGCTCCAGGCGGAACACGCAGCTCATGCCGCCGCGCTCGGTGTTGGGCTCGTCCACCGCCTCCAGCGGCAGCGTCCAGAGCGCGTCGAAGTCGGCCAGGCCCTGGCTGTGCAGGCGCTCGCGGTCGTCGTCGGCGATGAAGTCGTTCACTCGCGTCCCTCGTAGAAATGGGCGATGCGCCGCACGCGGACCTTGTCCGAGGCGTTCAGCCGCTCGCGCCGGCGGTACTGCAGATAGAAGCGCAGGCGCTGGGTGGCGGAAAGGTGGTACTTGGCCACCTTGTCCAGGGTCGCCAGGTCCTTGGTCACGCGGTGGCGCAGCATGAAACTGACCCAGTAGTTGCCGATCGGGCAGTCGATGAAATACACGGTGCCGGCGGCGTCGACCAGGATGTTGCGCCACTTCAGGTCGTTGTGGGTGAAGTGGTGGTCATGCATCAGCCGGGTATGAGCGGCCAGTTGCCGGCTGACGTGATCGACCCAGGCGCGGTCGCGCAGGCGCGGGTCGTCGCGCCGGGCCAGCGCGGCCAGGTCCTCGGTGCCCGGCACTTCGCGGGTGACCATGGCGCCGCGGACGAAGGCGCCGTGCTTGCGCTCCAGGCCCCAGGCCACCACTTCGGCGGTGGGGATGCCCCACTTGGCGAACTGCTTGAGGTTCTGCCACTCGGCCTTGATCCGCGGCCGCGCCAGGTAGCGGTGGTAACCCTTGCCGGCGCTGTTGTAGCGCTTGACGTAGTAGCGCACGCCGTCGCGCTCGACGCGGATCACTTCGGACTTGGGGTCCTTGGTCAGGCGCTCGCCCTGCAGGGCGAATACCGCGTCCAGGCTGCCGAAGTCGGCGGACAGGTGGCGGTAGGCGGGTTCCAGGGTCCAGCCCGACATCAGAGCAGGTCTCCGTAGCGCTGCTTGCGATCGTAGAGTTTGGCGGCCTTGCGCTCCATCCAGGCGAGCAGAGCGGCCTCCTCGCGGAGGATGTCGCGCAGGGGCTTGCGGAAGTAACCGCGCAGGAAGCGTAGCTTGTCGCGTTGCGTCAGGCCGATGTCCAGCGCCGAGAAGTACAGCGCGGCCAGGTCCTTGTCGCGCCAGCGCCGCGGCGTGGCGGCGCGGGTCTGGGCGCGGTGCAGGTCGATCACCGACAGGCGCAGGTCGTCGGGCGTCGGCGGGCGGTCGGTGTGCAGCAGGAAGTGGCAGATGTAGCAGTCGCGGTGGTTCACCCCGGCGCGGTGCATGGTGCCGACCATCTTCGCCACTTCGTCGATCAGCGCGCGCTTGAAGCGCGGCTGCGGCGGCTCGCGCAGCCAGTTCAGCGACAGCTGTTCGAGATCGATGGTGGGCGCCAGTTCCTCGGTGACGATGAAGGAATGCTGGCGCGCCGGGTCGCCGCCGCGCTCGCCGTAGGCCACCGCGGTCATGGTCGCCACGCCGGCCTGGTGCAGGCGCTCCAGGGCGCGTTGCTCCTGGCCGGCGCCAAGCACCGGGAGCTTGGCGCTGAGCAGGTTCTTGAAGATTTCGCCCCAGCCGATGCCGCGGTGGATCTTGACGAAGTAGCCGCGGCCGTCGACCTCGGTGCGCAGGGTACGGCGGCCTTCCAACTCGCGGTAGACCTTGCCCTGCAGGCGCTCGACCTCGACGAAGGGGTCCTTGCCGGCCCACAGGCTCCTGAACGGCTCGCGCAGCTCAAGCTTCATGGGCGCCCGCCTTTCGTAGGAGCCCGGGGAAGCCGGGGAGAGGGGTGTTCATGGGCGCTCCTGCAGGATCACGTCCGCGGCGTGCTGCGGCATGGAGTACAGGTCCGCCGTCTCGGCGAAGGCCAGGCCGTTGCGCGACCAGGCGGCGCGCGCCGCGTCGTCCCGGAGCATCTCCGCCAGCATGCGGTTGAAGGCGTCCTGCTCGAAGGGCGAAGGCACCACGCGGCCGGCATCGGCTTCGGCGATGTAGTGGGCGTAGCCGCAGACGTCAGTGACCAGCACCGGCAGCCCGGCGACCACCGCCTCCAGCAGCACGGTGCCGGTGTTCTCGTTGTACGCCGGGTGGATCAGCAGGTCGGCGCCGAGCAGGAAGCGCGGGATGTCGCTGCGGCCCTTGAGGATCTGCACGTGGTCCGACAGGCCCAGGGCCTTCACCTGCAGCAGGAAGGGCTTGGGGTCGTCCTGGCCGATGGCGATCAGCCGGGTGCGCTTGCGCAGGTCCCGCGGCAGCGCCGCCAGGGCCTTGAGGCTACGATCCAGGCCCTTGGTCTTGAAGCCCGAACCGATCTGCACCAGCAGCAGGTCGTCGTCGGCCAGCTTGAATTCGCGGCGGAAGTCGGCGCGGATTTCCGCGGCGTTGGCCGGCGCCCGGCGGTCCAGGGCGATGCCCGGAGGCAGCAGGTGGAAGCGCTCGATCGGTGTGTGGTAGTGCTTGATGAACAGCGGCTGCTGCACCTCGGAGATCATCAGCACCTCGGTCTTCGACTCGGGGGCGAACACCGCCCGCTCGTAGTCGGCGAAGTGCTTGTAGCGGCCCCAGCGGCGGTAGATGGGGTTGCGCAGGGTCTGCGCCTTGTCTTCGAAGCAGCCGTCGGCGGCGTAGTAGACGTCGAGGCCCGGCATCTTGTTGAAGCCGATCACCCGGTCCACCGGGTCGCGCGCAAGGTCGGCGGCCAGCCAGGCGCTGAACTTCTCGTTGCGGCGGTGGTTGAACAGCGCCTTGACCGGCGCCACGCGCACGTCGAAACCGGGCGGCACTTCGCCCTCCCAGATCGGCGTGTAGACGCGGATGGAATGGCCGCGCTTCTGGCATTCCAGGGCGATGCGCATGAAGTCGCGCTGCAACCCGCCGAAGGGGAAGTACTTGTACAGGACGAAAGCCAGTTTCATCGAAGCGTCTCCGGGGCCAGCAGCAGCGCCTCCAGTTGCAGCGCCACGCGCTGCGGGTTCAGGCGCGTGAAGCACAGGGGCTGCTCTTGCCGCAGGTCGAACTGGCGCTTGTCTTCGGCCGTCGGCTGGTAGGTGCAGGTCTTCTGCAGGCAGGGTGCGCAGGGCCAGTCGCTGGCCAGGTGCACCTGGGAACGCCCGTAGGCGCCGGTCAGCCCGGGATTGGTCGGACCGAACAGCGACAGCGTCGGCACGTCCAGGGCGGCGGCCAGGTGCCCGAGCCCGGTGTCCACCGCCACGCAGGCGGAAGCGCCGGCCAGGACCTTGGCCATGCCTGCGAGGGATAACCTGGGGAGCACCGAGGCGTTTTCCAAGCCCTGGGCGATGCGCTCGGCGCGCTGGCGCTCGTTGTCGTTGCCCCAGGGCAGGCGCACCGACCAGCCGCGCTCGCCCATGCGTTCGGCCAGCTCGCGCCAGTAGGCCTCGGGCCAGTGCTTGGTGACCCAGGTGGTGCCGTGCAGGAAGACCAGATAAGGCTCGCCGGCGCTCCCGTCGATCAGCAGGCCGCGGTCCAGGCCGTAATCGCCGACGCCCGCCGGCAGCGGGTAGTCCAGCGCCTGGGCGAACAGCTGGCGCACGCGTTCCACCGCGTGCTGGCCCCAGGCGACCGGGTAGCCGCGGTCGTAGAAGCGGCTGGCCGCCGGCTCGCGCGCGGATTCCCTGTCCAGTCCGGCGACCGGCACCTTCTTCGCGTAGCGCGTCAGCCAGGCGCTCTTGAGCAGGCCCTGGGCGTCGATCACCAGGTCGTAGTCGACCTCGCGCAGGCGCTTCTTGAAACGCCGCCACTCGCCGTTCTTCAGGGTCTGCCAGAGGTTCTTGCGCCAGCGCCGGATGGCCACCGGGATGACCTGGGCCACCGCCGGGTGCCAGGCCGGGATCTCGGCGAAGCCTTCCTCGACCACCCAGTCGAACTGGATGCCGGGGATGGCCCGGGCGGCGTCGGTGAGCGCCGGCAGGGTATGGATGACGTCGCCCAGGGACGACGTCTTGATCAGCAGCACCCTCATTCGACGTCGACCGGGTCCGCGACCAGGCGGTCGAGCGCCTGCAGCACCATCGACGGCGGCAGCTCGCGCAGGCAGTTGTAGTGGCCGAAGCGGCACACGCGGTCGAAGCAGGGGCTGCATTCCAGGCCCAGGCGGACGATTTCCACGGCATCGGCCAGCGGCGGGGTGAACTGCGGCGAGGTGGAGCCGTAGACCGCCACCAGCGGGCGGTTCAGCGCGGCGGCCACGTGCATCAGGCCGGAGTCGTTGCTGACCACGGCGCAGGCGCAGGACATCAGGTCGATGGCCTCGGCCAGGGCGGTTCCGCCGGCGAGGTTCACCGACTCCTCGCGCAGGCCGGGGATCAGCCGCGAGCGGATGTCCTCGCCGCCGGGGTGGTCGTTCTTCGAGCCGAAGATCCACACCTGCCAGCCGGCGCGGATCTTCGCCTCGGCGACCTTGGCATAGAACTCCGCCGGCCAGCGCTTGGCTTCGCCGAACTCGGCGCCGGGGCACAGCGCCAGCACCGGGCGGTCCAGGCTCAGACCGAACTTGGCCAGGGCCGCGTCGCGGCTGGCCGGGTCGATGGCCAGGCGCGGCTGCGGGTAGGGCTTGGGCAGCTCGGCGCCCGGCGGGTAGGCCAGGGCCATGAAGCGCTCGATCATCAGCGGGTAGCGCGCCTTGTCGAGCTTGCGCACGTCGTTGAGCAGGCCGTAGCGCATCTCGCCCTTCCAGCCGGTGCGCCTGGGAATGCCGGCGAAGAACGGCACCAGCGCGGACTTGAGCGAGTTGGGCAGGAGGATGGCCTGGTCGTACCGGCCGGCCAGGGATTTGCCGATGCGCCGGCGCGCGGCGATGTCGAGCACGCCGTGGCCGAGCGGGAAGCTCAGGGCCTGGCGCACTTCGGGCATGCGTTCGAGGATCGGCCGGCTCCAGTCGGGCGCCAGCACGTCGATCTGGCAGTCGGGGTGTTCGCGCTTCAGGCACTCGAAGAGCGTCTGCGCCATCACCATGTCGCCGACCCAGGAGGGACCTACGATCAGAATGTTCATAAGCTGGAGGCTGAAAGCTCGAAGCTGGAAGCCTGTCTGGAACCGCGTTGGCTTCCGACTTCAGGCTTCCAGCTTCCGGCTCATTTGACCAGAGTGCGCCACTCCGGATGGGCGCTGGTCTTGCCGGTGACCAGATCGAAGTAGGCCTTCTGCAGTCGCTCGGTCACCGGGCCGCGGCGGCCGATGCCGATCTGCCGGCCATCCACCTCGCGGATCGGGGTGACTTCGGCGGCGGTGCCGGTGAAGAAGGCCTCGTCGGCGATGTACACCTCGTCGCGGGTGATGCGCTTCTCCACCACCTTGATGCCCAGCTCGTCGGCCAGGGTCAGCACGGTGTTGCGGGTGATGCCGTTCAGGCAGGCGGTGACTTCCGGGGTGTAGATCACGCCGTCCTTGATGATGAAGATGTTCTCGCCCGAGCCCTCGGCCACGTAGCCTTCGGGGTCCAGCATCATGGCCTCGTCGGCGCCGCCGGAGATGGCTTCCTGCAGGGCCAGCATCGAGTTGATGTAGGCGCCGTTGGACTTGGCGCGGGTCATGGAGATGTTCACGTGGTGGCGGGTGAAGGAGCTGGTGCGCACCTTGATGCCCTGCTCCAGGGCGTCGTCGCCCATGTAGGCGCCCCAGTGCCAGGCGGCGACGATCACGTGGACCTTCAGGCCGGCGGCGCGCAGGCCCATGCCTTCGCTTCCGTAGAACACCATCGGGCGGATGTAGGCGCTTTCCAGGTTGTTCTCGCGGACCGCGGCGCGGGTCGCTTCGTTGATCTCTTCCTTGGTGAACGGCATCTTCATGTTCATGATGTGCGCCGAGTCGAAGAGACGGTCGGTGTGGGCCTGCAGGCGGAAGATCGCGGTGCCCTGCGGGGTGTTGTAGGCGCGCACACCCTCGAACACGCCCATGCCGTAGTGCAGGGTGTGGGTCAGAACGTGGGTGGTCGCGTCGCGCCACTGCACCAGTTCGCCGTCATACCAGATCACGCCATCACGATCGGCCATCGACATATTTGCCAGCTCCTCACAGAAATTCGTCGTCCGGTCGCCGCGGAACCCAGCCCCGCCGGCGACCTGTGCGTACTGCCCGGGATCAGGCGAGCTCGAGCTCGCGCCAGATCCGCATCACTCCGCGGCGTTCTTCATGGAAACGGTCGCCGCCCACTACCCCTGGCTGTTTCTGCAGCGCCAGACGGTGCGCGGCTGCGCGATAGGCCTTGTAGGCCTCCTGCAGGAAACGGACGTCCTCGCTGGCGATCAGGCCAGCCCGCTCCAACCCTTCCAGGATGCGGATGTTGTCGGTGAACTGCAGCAACCCAGGGTGCTGCCACGACCAGGCAAGGGCCGCATATTGCACCATAAATTCGATATCGACGATACCACCGGCATCCTGCTTGAGATCGAAGGGCGCCGCGGCTTCGAAGGCATTCGGCGCGGTGCCGGCGGCGGTCGCGGGGGTGCCCAGGTTGTCGCGCATCTTCGCGCGCATCTCGCTGACTTCCCGGCGCAGCTCGGCCAGGTCGCGATGGCGCCCCACCACCGCGGCGCGGATGCCCTCGAAGGCCTCGGCCACCCGCGCACTGCCGGCCAGCACGCGGGCGCGCACCAGGGCCTGGTGTTCCCAGGTCCAGGCCTCGTTCTGCTGGTAGGCCTGGAAAGCCGCCAGCGAACTCACCAGCAGGCCGGCGGCGCCGCTGGGGCGCAGGCGCATGTCCACCTCGTAGAGCGCGCCGGAAGTGGTCTGGGTAGTCAGGAAGTGGATGATCTTCTGCCCCAGGCGGGTGAAGAACTGCGAGCCGTCGATGGGCTTGGCGCCGTCGGTCTCGCGCTGCGGGTCGCCGTCGTGGATGAACACCAGGTCCAGGTCCGAGCCGTGGCCCAGCTCCAGGCCGCCGACCTTGCCGTAGCCGACGATGATGAAGTCGGTGTCGCAAGGCGTGCCGTCGGCGCGCAGCGGCCGGCCGTGGCGCTGCACCAGCTGGTGCCAGGCCAGGGCCAGGACCTGTTCGAGGATGGCCTCGGCGAGCCAGGTCAGGTAGTCGCTGACCTTCATCAGCGGCAGGGTGCCGGCAATCTCCGAGGCCACCACGCGCAGGCCGTGGGCCAGCTTGAAGTGACGGAGGGTCTCCATCTGCTGTTCGAGGTCGTCCTCGGGGATGCGCATCAGCCGCTCGCGCAGCTCGGCGATCAGCTCCGGCGCCTGCGGCGGACTGAGCAGGCGCCCTTCATTAAGCAGCTCGTCCAGCAGAATGGGGAACTTGGCGATCTGCTCGGCCACCATCGGGCTGGCCGCGCACAGCGTCAGCAGGCGCTCCAGGGCGCCGGGGTTCTCGGTGAGCAGCACCAGGTAGGCCGAGCGCCGCGCCACCGCCTCCACCAGGGGCAGCACGCGCTCCAGGGTCAGGTCCGGCTTCTCGTGCTCGGCGAGCATGTTCAGCAGCCGCGGGACGAAG
>Ga0182743_1001566_pt1 | contig 21936 bp, 15 predicted proteins | sample eDN3rd30CKraftOP_FD_128522 | JGI IMG/M metagenome (GOLD analysis project Ga0182743, IMG submission 128522) | Enriched Organic Plus compost microbial communities from Emeryville, California, USA - eDNA 3rd pass 30_C Kraft OP (version 2) (version 2) ... | reverse complement strand
TGTTCGAGCTGTGCGATCTGGTCGGACAATCGCTCAACGACCAACACTTCCGACCACCACTCCTAACGTCCTTCCTCCGCCGAGCTAGACTGGAAGCTGGTTAGCTGCGCAGGAATCAATAAAGCTCTTCTTTTTCACCAAGAGGCATTCCTTTAGCCACAAGGACATTGCTGTCCTCGACGAGCATTGGGGGCCGCTGCAGAAAGGCACGCTTCCGTGGCAGATTCAACTATCTCTGCTGGCCGGGGTGTTGATCTCGATTGCGATCATGTATTTCGAGATGTGGGCTGTGTACCCCTTCATTCTCGGGTTCATCATTCTGTATCTAGTACTGCCGCGTCCGCGGATTGATCTCTAAAAGCCATCCAAGAGGATGGCCAACCACTGCAAGCAGTGGTTAGTTGGGCACTAGGGCGCGAAGTACATTACTCCTGCCACGATGACGGCCGGAACCACGATCAGCCCGATGCACAAGCCAAATAGAACTAATTGCACGAGCTGTTCGAGCGTCAGGAACTGTTCAGTCACCCTGACAATCTTGCCCTCGCCATCTCTAGTCACCGTGCGCCTGATCACCACGTTCATTTTTCCCTCCTTGTTTTTTTGGTTTGGCCAGCCAGAGAGCCGCAAGTTTGATTGCAGCCGAGACTGGTCGTCATGGCGACTAGGCGCGACGCAATCAGCACAGCCGATCGCGCCTGGACCTCCGATGCCCACCATCCTCTTTCCTCCCTGACGATTCACCGACGCTGCAAAACGCAAAAGCATCGGAACCAAGAGCCACTATAGCGGCGATTCCCCCGGTCTTTAGCGCCTCAAAGCGGCGTCAAAACAGCGACAAACCTGCTTCCGAATCGCTTCCGTAGGGGATCGGCGCTCGTTAGACTTTTGCTTGGATTTCTCTCGATCGTCCGCAGCCCACCCGAGTCGTTTCACCACCCATGTCTTCTGGAATAGTCGACTACTACAAGGTTTTGGGGGTTAGCCATGCGGCAACCCCCGAAGAGATCCGAAGAGCGTACCTAAAGCGGATGAGCGACCTTCATCCGGACAAGAACCCCAATGTCGATCCAGCCGTCGTTAAGCTCGTCAACTTGGCGCACGATACGCTTCGAGATCCGGCGAGGAAGGCGGCGTACGATGCTCAGCTTAGGAAGCAGTATCGCGCCGGAGGCTTAAGCCTTGCACCACCGGCTACCCAGGCAGCAGCCCCGGCACGGGGAAACACGGGCCGCACGATTCTCTATCTCGCCGGAGGCCTCGTTTTTACCGGGGCGGTAGCAGCTGGCGTCATCACGCTCTTGAGTAGACCGCCCAAGCCTGAGACCCCTCAAGAGCTTGAAGCCAAAGTCGAACGAACACGAGCCGAGGCCAAGCTTAAGATCGCAGAAGACGAAGCCCGGCACGCTGCCGAGACGGCTTTGGCAAAACGAAAGCAGGAGGCCGCTGCTGTAGCAGTTCGTCTTAAGGCCACTAAAGGCGACATTGAGCGGGCGCTTAGTCTTGCGCCAGAGCTTCGGGCCGAGATCGACGCTTGGAACAGTCAGGTAGCGCCGCTGCTTACAAATGAGACGGGAAAGAAGATTGCTGCGAACGAGGATGCGGTGATCGCATTTCAAAAGCTTTGGACGGCTCCTCTGGTGTCGCCATCGGACGTGCAGGCCTCAAGTGAGCGGCTCATGGAGCTTCTAAAGCCAATTGATGAGGAGCTTGCGAAAGCAGAGCCACTGGCACCGCCCTCGCAGTGGGTGACGGACCAGGTAAGCGTTGAGGAGAAAAAGCTGCAATCGGCGATTCTTGACCTTAAGACCCGGCGGCAGCAGGTCCAGAGCCTTGTGGCGGTTGCTCAGCGGGTAGGGGACGAGAGTTCCGTGTCTCTCCAACAAGCTATGGACCAGGCTACCGTTGCCAGTCTGGACCGGAAGAACCGTGAGCTTGCTACTATTGAGCGAGAGACCCAAGACAAGCTTCGCGAACTGGAAGTGGCACGCAAGCGGATTGAAAGCGAGAGCCAAATTAAGCTTGCTGAATCAAAGGTCGAAGACGCCAAGGCGACCGGCGAAAGAAACCTCGCCAACAGTAAGCTTCTCGAACAGGCGAACTCACCTTCGACCAAGGCGCTCCTCGCCTTCTTTTTGACTCCTGGCTACGTTCAGGCCGACAAGTCGCAAGGGACGGCAAAGCGACCGTTTTCGTACTCGGGCCTCGTAGCGGCTGGCGCCCTGGAAAACGACGAGGAGGGTTTGACCAAGCTCCTACGGCTGCTAATTAACCAAAATGACAAGGTGCGCCCGACATGGCCCTCGACGAGCGGAAAGTACCACCGAGACCTTACGAACGAGAAGAAAGAGAAGCTCCAAGCGATGCAGCGAGCGCTGGCGGAACTTGGGCCAGCTCTGGTGGAGCTAGGGCTCCTTGATCCGTAAGGCAAACGAAAGAGAGGTCCGGTGGTGCAGTGAACCGAATTTAAAGCCTCTCTCTTATTGGCGGGAGCAAAAGCCGCGAAGGCTTTTGCTCCCCTTGGACAGCTAGGACTGATTTGTCTGCTGGTAAATCCAGTCGTGCGCCTGATCGACGACCTTGGCTAACAGCGGCAAGTCGTCACGACCAAAGCTGTCGCTCGATTGCCACTCCTGGCGTTCGTCTTTGTAAATCCGCTGGACTGTCACATTGTGGCGGACGCCGGTCTGGGTTTCGTTTTCCCAAATTGCAGCCTTAATGCGACCCATTCGAATCTCGTGTACCGGCCTGGCAGAAGATTTTGCCATGACCACATCTCCGACTACATGAATGAAACGGGGAATTGCTTGGCGTGGGAGCGTTGGTGTTCGCTCCCACTGTTTACGACATGGGGGGGCTTCTCCTAGACCGCAAGGGCCAAGAGCGCCCCGACCTTTTCATCCGCTTCCGTGCGGTCGCCAATCCATTGCACCTTGGCGGTAAGCCGGGTGAGCGCATCGACGAGCGAAAAGATGGTGAACCGCCCTTGGCTCGCGGCGATCTCCGTGGCCTGCTTGGCAAGGCTTCGGCTGATACCGTGCTCGCTAAGCTTCTTCATGACCGCCTCCGCATCGTCTCCCAGACGCTCCTGCATCGCCCGCTTAATGGCGCTGTAGAAGGCGTCCTTGCGACGATCACGGTTGGCGACTAAGACATCGATCGCTCGACGAATTTCGGCCAGTGCTTCATGCACGTTAGCCGTGTGCTTTCGCGAGAACTCGACGACCTCAGTGGCATCCCAGACGATGTGGTTTTGGCAAATTGCCTGAAACCAAAAGGTCTGAATGCCGACGCTTCTTCGGCCCACCTCGCTGTTCCAGACGAAGAATCCGGGCGCGAAGGCCTCGCCCTCGATCTCCGTCCAGCCGGTAGGGTCGATGAGGAACGCAAACAGGTCCTGCTCACCGCAGTACAGACCTGTGGCCCCATTCATCCCTACCTGTGGCGGCGTAAAGTCCGTCGCCGTCTCCTGAACCAGTTGGATAAGTTCAGCGTTATAGAGCCGCGTGTAGCTGGCCCCATGAACTGCCCGGACTCGATCGTCCTGGGTCAGGATCTGGAGCGGCTTTCGGCCAGACGGAAGCGTTTCCAGCAGCACTCGACTGGCTGTCTCAGGGGAGAGGCGATTTACCGTTTCCTTACCCACGCCAGCCAGTTTGCAGAGCTGCGAGAAGCTCCAGTCATTGAGCCGAAAGTCACCGTCGTCACCGAGCGCAAGCCCTACGATTCCGTCGAGGGCTTTGGCAGTCACCTTTTGGGGCAAATGCCAACGATCCTCCGACAAGCGTTTCTCGGCACGGCAATGGGCAACCAGTGCCTCCAGTGACTCGAAACGCTCGTCAGCACCGCGTCGAAAGAGTTCCTCCGACGCACGAGTAAGCACAGACATGGTCGTACATCCTGTCCTAGAAATGAAAAACATCTCCACCGGTTCAGCGTGTGAACCAGTTCGATTTGAGATGACCTACAAACTGCACCACCGGTCTCTCGCTCGCTCGATGAAAGCCAGCGAGAGCCGTAGGTGTTCGCGTCTACTCGAAAGGAGGCCGTGTGAAAGAACAGAGCCGCACGACGGGAGCGTAAACGAGATCGCAACGGCTACGCCAACGGCTGTCCGCACAGGGCACTTCAAGCGGACGAGGCCCCTCGGAATCGGACCAACAAAGCCAAGTGGGATCAGTCGTGTGCTTGCCTGACGAGGGTAGGAGATTCCTTCCGGCTTCGTCGTCTCTGTCATGTCGGGGGCACGGCAGGTGAGCCCCGACGATGACAGGCCGACGAAGCCAGGCGGAAAGAAAGAAGGTTAGAGATTTTGCCAGCGGAGTGGTTCAGCAGGTGACGCGATCCCCTCTTAAGCGGAAAGGTGAGGGGAGGGGAGGAGTGCCATCGCCGCGCCAGGCGTCCGGCCTGTCACGCCGCTGGCTTATGTGCGCAGGACAACTTCTTATCGCAAATGCGTCCAAACCGGTTATGATCGACGTTAATGAACGGACCCACGAGGATCGGGGCATGGTCAAAAAGATTCGTGACAACCAGATACTTGGCCAAAAGGGAATTGCGCTGATCGAAACAACAGTCCTCGACATGGGGTTCACTTGGCATCCAACGAACGGTCCACTTGAGGCCGGAATTGACGGTTGGATTGAACTTCGCGACCAGGGGACCGGGGAGGTTGCTAATTGCTGGCTGCCAGTTCAAAGCAAGGCTCGAACTACGCTGGCTCCTGAAAATGACACGAGTGTCTCCTTCACATGTGGATTAAGCGATATGGAATACTGGATGACTGGTAACGCCCCGGTCATCTTGATCGTTTCGAAGCCCGATCAGAAGGAGGCCTGGTGGGTTTCGGTGAAGGACTATTTCAGGGGCAGGGACATACGGAAAGATCGAAAGATCACATTCGATCGCGTAAAGAATCGCTTCTCCCCTGATGCAGCCGACGAGCTAAAAGCCCTTGGCAGCCGTGTTGGCGCCGGTGCGTATTTTACGCCCGTCCGAAGACAAGAGGCCCTTGTATCTAATCTGCTTCGCGTTAAATCGTGGAAGGAGATCGTTTTCAAAGCGCCGACCGTGCATAGAAGGCCCTCTGACTTGCGGGCGGCCCTCAAGACGCACGTTGAGTGGCCAGAAAAGGAGTGGTTGCTGCACGAGGGCTCGCTGTTTAGCTTTCATGATTTAAGTGCGCCTCCTTGGTGCCATGAGTGCGATGCTGACCTCATGACAACCTTTTCAACTTCCGAATGGGCATTTTCCGACTCAGCAGACCACCAATGGCTGTTCGTTAGGCTCCTGAATCAATGCTTACGGGATATCGCCGGACGGGCGGGGATGTCGTACTCCGATGAGGACGAGTGCTTCTATTTTCGGCCCACCAAGGACCTCACCGAGAAAGTGGTTCAGTATCACAGCCAGAAGCGCTCCGCCGACCGGGTCGTCTTTAAGGCCCACCCGTCCAAATTAGATCCCACCAAGATTGCCTATTACCGCCACGACGGGTTCGCAGGCCGGTTCAAGCGGTACGGCGACGCGTGGTTCTTGGAAATCAGTCCTACATATCGGTTCACTAGTGACGGACGTCAACCAAGCCCTTACGGTGAGGACAACTTAGCAGGCATAAAAAGGCTCGAAGGAGATGGCGCTGTTGCGGGCCGTGTCATCATGTATGCCGACCTGCTTCGCGAACGTCCGAGTCTCTTCCATAAACGGTACTCCTTCTTAACCTTTGGCGAACTCGAACACGTCGTGATGGACGTTAGCATCAACGACGAAGCATGGCGGCGCATCCGCGAAGACTCCTCGACACAGGATGAGGAACTTGCTGAAGTGGATGACGAACAGGGAAAGCTCTTTGACCGATGAAGGCACTATTTGTTGACGAACCTGAGCTCGAGTTTGGCAATGGGGGCCGTCATATCGACATACGTTTTGGGCTTTCGTCCTATGGGGCCTTTGATTCCTCAAGTGACGTGGCACCGAAGGTAGTCAGGCTCGGCGTCGTCGGCGACAGTTCTTCGATCGACGAGTTTTTGGCATGGGTTTCGACTTGTCGTGACGGAATTGAAGCGAAGCCATCTCCTTTGGTTACACTCTTTCCGGCCTTTCCTGGCTTCGGTGAAGGCAAGCCTTTTGCGGATATTGCGCCGGAACCAAACCTTGTCCGTGCCATTCCTACTGGCCTTCTAGACGAGATTGCTCGCCGTGAGAACCGGGAAGATGTCGTTCGAGACTCCGTCAGTGCATATATCTCAGAGCTGCAGGACCTTTTCGAGAACAAATCGGCAGATGTGGCAGTCTGTTTGTTGTCGCCCTCCCTAATGCAGCGAATCGACATAACTGGGCCACCGCTTCATCGTCGGTTTCGTAATCAGTCGCCTCAGGAGCGGCCGCTGGTATGGCACGATTACCTCAAAGCAAAAAGCTTGCAGCTGAAACGCCCAATACAGGTTGCTCGACCGGGTACATACGGAGGAAAGGTCCACCGGTACCGGCAAGATGGAAGTGCATCGAGAGACGTTGAGGACGAAGCGACCAGGGCGTGGAACTTCTTTACCGCACTTTATTACAAGGCTGGAGGGACTCCTTGGCGGCTAATCCGCAATCCGTCCGACTATGCCACTTGTTACGTGGGAGTTAGCTACTATTACGACTCGGAAAGCGGCAACATACAGGTAAGCGTGGCGCAGGTCTTCAATGAACGCGGTGAAGGCGTAGTTGTGCGAGGAGGCCAGGCGAGTGTTGTTAAGGACGACAGAACTGTTCACTTGTCTGAGGACGCCTCTCGTGACCTAGTGGTCGCAGCACTTGAGCTTTACCGAAGGGAACATGGCAATTTGCCGGCTAGAGTCGTCTGCCATAAGACCTCGTATTTCTCCGAGGAGGAGAAAATTGGTTTTGAAGCGGGATTGCGACACTTTGGGATCAGCCATTGGGACCTGATGTCGATTCGCAAGACGTTTACTAGGTTCTTTAGGCGAAAGCCCTATCCGCCGCTCAGAGGAACCGCGGTCGAGTTAGACAGCCGTCATGCTGTTCTCTATACCCAAGGCAGCGTCGATTTTTATCGCGCCTATCCAGGGCTCTATGTCCCAAAGCCACTCGAAGTAAAGTTCGATGTGCCGCAGCGCAGTGCACCATTTCTCCTAAGAGAGGTGCTTGCTCTAACAAAGATGAACTGGAATAGCACTCGTTTCGTAAACGCAGAGCCAATTACAGTTGCCGCGGCCAGAAACGTTGGCGACGTGCTCCGGTACGTGCCAACGAGTGTGCCCATTCATTCGCGTTACAGTCACTACATTTAACCAGGCGACTTCACTTAGGTGGAGTACGAGTCCTTAAACGCGCTTGGCCAGCGGGTTAAGACAGGTGTTCCGTCGTGCGCCAGTCGAAAAACGTCTTTCTTTGTTTCCGCCTTTGTGGCACATAAAGGACGTTATGGTTCACTAGCCGTGGTGGTCCGTGAAGCGAAGAGCGAAGGACGATACAGCGCCGACTGTCGCTGCCCGAAGCGGCCTGGAGCTTGCCGCACCGGCTTTGCTTCAGAAGGTAGGCAGGCAGGCCTGTAAGCGGTTCTTCGAGTTCCTTACCGCCAATATTCGGAACCAGAACACGCGCCTGGCGTACCATCGGGCTCTCAGTGACTTCTTCGCGTGGTGTGACGACCGAAGACTCGGGCTCGACGACATCGAGCCCATGATCGTGGCTGCCTACGTCGAATACCTACTCACGATCTATTCCAAGCCGACCGTCAAGCAGCACCTCGCAGCCATTCGGATGTGCTTTGACTGGCTCGTCGTCGGCCAAATTCTGCCCATGAACCCGGCATCCTCCGTTCGTGGCCCAACGCATGTGGTAAAAAAGGGGAAAACACCGGTGCTTACCGCCGACGAAGCCCGGCAGCTCATCGAAAGCATCGATTGCTCAACAGCCGTTGGCCTCCGCGATCGAGCGCTAATCGGGGTGATGGTCTACAGCTTTGCTCGTGTCTCGGCGGTTGTCGGCATGCGGGTCTCTGACTATTACCAGACCGGGAAGCGATCTCGATTTCGGCTCCATGAGAAAGGCGGCAAGTTCCACGAGGTTCCCGCTCACCATAAAGCTGAGGAGTACGTTGACGCCTACCTTTACGCCGCGGGCATCAATAAGGACGACGAAGGTCCCCTATTCCGGTCTGCAGTCGGCAGAACCGGCATGCTCAGCACAAACGGAATGACGCGGCACGACGTGCTGCGAATGGTGAAGCGCAGGGCTGCGGGGGCTGGGTTGCCGCGTCAGATTTGTTGCCATACGTTTAGGGCCACGGGAGTAACTGCCTTCCTTGAAAATGGCGGCACCATCGAAAAGGCACAGGCAATCGCAGCCCACGAGTCACCTCGCACTACGAAGCTCTACGACCGGAGGCAAGACGATATCTCGCTCGATGAGATTGAGCGGATTCTGATTTAGGCGCTCGTTACTCTTCGTCGTCTTCGACGTCTTCCCCACCCGACTCAGGCTCGACGACTTGCTCTCGGGTGACGAAGTCGCGTAGCCGTGTGTTCTCGATGAGCCGGTCTAGAGTCGCGGGCGTAAATACCTTGCCTCGGGTTGCGAGCAGGAGCTTGTGCATGTCCGCTTTGCGAACGCCGAATCCACGGCCGCCGATGCAGGCGATCACCTCGAAGCGATATTCGCCAGCCGGGACTCCCTCTCGGCTGAGTGCTCCGAGGTGCTGCACGCGAGTAACTTTGTCCCGAGCCGTGCCGTCGTCCTCTGAAATCTTCGCCTCGATAACGACCTTCGGGCTGAACTCGTCGGGGACAATGAAGTCCGGAGCTTGGTCGAACCCGACTATCCGCTCCGCCCTCTTCGTTTTCCGGTAGCTGATGCCCGAGTCCGTCATCGCCTGTTCGATGCGGACTTCGAGGCTGTCGCCGATGAGCCCCGACACCGAATCGCGGTGACCGGCGAAGGGGCGGCCGAGAAAACGTTCGTAGAGCAACATTGGGTAGGGAACCCCGATGGTGGCGAGCGACTGCACGGCAGCGAGGCCACCCTTTGTGTCCGCCTTATCGAGCCGGTGGAGCTTGTCAGCTGGTGTAGCCGGAGCTCCCTCGTTCAGGAGCTCGCACGCGACACGAACCAGAGCCGTGACCCTCTCTCGCGTCACGGGCCCCGCAGTCAGTGGGCCCGTCGGTCGGAGTCGGATGTTTCGGTCGATGGTCCTGGCCGCGTTCTGCGTGATGCTCACGCCTGTCCTGAGTGTGGCCATGTAGGCCCACTCGGAAGGGTTAAAACCGAGCATGGACCGCACGACAATCAGGGCGATGGGATTCTCCATAACCGCAGGAAGCACCGTTTCGACACGAACGTCGCGGAAAGCCGCCGTCGATGCCTTTAACGCCTCGTATCCTCCCGCGAAGACGGGGTAGTCGATGAAACCGTCGCCCCGGGGCATCACGAGGAACGCCGATTCAAGCGAACCAAAGATGACTTCCGTGAACTCGTCGAGACGAGCTTGAACCTCGTCGAAGCTAACCTCAAACGGATACGTGGGCATTGGCTCCCCCCGGCAGCGTGTTTTCTCGCGGGTGTTCGTGCGCCGATTCGCCGTTGATGCCGAAGCCCTTCAGCAGGCTCGGCACCTCGTGAGCCTGAGCCCAACTCGCCAGCCGCGTGAGCTTTGCCATCGTGTTGGCCGAGGGGTCCCATGCCGACCGGAGCTCAGCAATCGCCCACCGCATCAGAAGGCCGCAGGTGATGCAGCGGAGGTCTCCGCTCGTCACCTTTACGCCACCCTCTTCGAGAAGGGCTAGGTCTCTCGCCAGCTCCGCCCGGAGAGCCTCGGGTGAGAAGGACTCCTGCTGCTTGTCCGCCGGTGCGGACCGGCAGACGAAAATCGTGTCGATGATCGACGAGTCCGTCCCGTTGATGTGAATCGATGCCGCCATCTCGGCAGGGCAAGGCACGACAGCCGTACAGTAGAGCCCCGCGTCGAGAATGGCCGCCGCGAGGGGGAAATAGGCTTCGACGCGGTTGTGGTGGTAAGTGAACGCGAACGGCCCGCCGGGCTTGAGCGACTTCGCAGCCCGTCGAAACACCGCCGAGATCCCCTCGGCGAAATGGCTGATGTCTCGTTCGAGCGTCTCGTTCCCTGTCAGCTCTAGGCTGTTCCGGGTGCTCGCGGCCGCGAAGGCGTCGTCCTCGACGAGCCGACGGAGCCAGACATAACAGAAGTCCATCAGCTCCGCGTATTGCACGTTTTCGAAGTACGGCGGGTCGGTCAAAACCGCATCGAAATACCCCTCGGGAAACTCCATCTCAGTCGAGCTTTGGCACCGAAGGTCGACCTTCCGGCTCATTGCTGCCCCGGTTGGGTGCACGTCGCCAATCCATTCCCCTGGCGTCGGCACGATTACCTTCTTGCTTGCCACATACCGCACCTCGAAGGGTGCGGAGCAGTAGGCTTTCGCCTTCGCGTACTTATCGACGATGTTGGCCCAGCCCCCGCTACCGACAAGTGGTCCCCCGTCGTCTTCGCTCGCGTGGAAGAGCTTTCGCTGACCGTTTCCGGGAATGCCGGAGGCGATACCGAGGAGGTTCGACTCGCATTGAACGAGCCCGACCGGGAACCCATGCACCGAAAATACGTCAAGCGACTTGAGGGCCATCGTGTCGTAACGGCACAGCATGTTCTGGTAACGAACCAAGTCCGAAAGGTTCGTCGCCAGGGCCCGCCGAGCCCTCTCGTCGGCGCACTTCGCAACCAGCCGAGCACTCATTTCGAGGCCGAGGAGCTGCCGCTCGTTGAAGAGCTCTCGGTATTGCTGGTAGCCCCAACGATGGAGCCGGTCCGTCTCGTCGCCGGATGGAATCTCGTCCTTAGGGACGAACTTCGCCCGCGTGCTCTGCCACCGTGCTTTCGCTTCCTCATACTTCGCGAGGTCGTCGCGGTCGGGCCGCTTGAAGAATCGGCCCGCGTGCTCCCGCTTGCAGTGGGGGCAGTGGTACTCGATGGCGAACATGCGATGAGACAGAGGCCCACCGCCCGGCGTCGGGTACCGGTTGTCTGTCCCGCAGTTCCGGCAGTTGCAGACGCCCCGCTTCGCCGGTCCGTCAAGCGGCACCGGCTCGCCGCACGACGTGCACGGGCCGGGATTACGGCGATCCGAGGACTCCGTCAGCTCACCGCAATTCGGGCACGCGAAAACGTTCTTCGGGTGCCTGACATCCTGCGAAATGAGGTACCCCGGAAACAGGTCGAGCGTCCGTGAGCAGCCCCCGCAGGGGATGGTTTTGACCCACAGGAAGTATTTCGCGTAAGCATCCTTCCGCTGGCACTTGCCGCAGCGGGTTCGGTATAGGTCGCCCACTTCGGAGCCGAGCGAAGCGAGAAGCTTTGCGGCCGCGGCCCGGTAGCTCGCCAGGTCGAGCGTCTCGATTTCCTGCCGGACAATCCAATGAGCCATCGGGTTGATATCGAACCCAGTCACGTCGCAGCCGAGGCGGTTCGCCTCGAAGAGCGGTGTCCCACCACCCATGAACGGGTCAAGCACGCGGACGCCGGCAAGGTTGTTCGACTCAAAGAACGACTCGCGGAGCGAGCCGTTGCCGAACTCTGAGAGAAGCAGCGCCCGGAAGAGGGTCCCCGGTCGCCGTGCAAACCACTTGTGAACGGCGATGATTGGCCGGTAATTCTGCTGGACCTGCTTCTCCCGCAGCGCCATGCCAGCCACGAACGGAACGTCAAAGGACTTCTCGATACCCAAAACTCAACCCCCTGCCGCACTGTATCTACGCCCATCTACGGTTGCATCGACGAGCGGGACCCGCACCCCAAGGGGTTATAGCACGCCGATGGAAACGTGCCCACGCCGGTCTGCAGGAGACCCCAGCTCCGATGACCTCGGCTCAAGGGCGAACGCCGGGCCGTTGCTCGGTGCAACCGAAGGCCCTGCCGCTTTCGTCAACCTCGGTCGCCGCCACGAGCTCGGCGTCGGCGAACACGCGCACGGTGTTGTTCCCCAATCCAAGGCAGACCCACGATCTGACGAGGAGTCAATCGCCGCGTGAGCAGCACGTCTATGCGAAGCACAAAGCCAGCTTCTCAGGAAGTTCAGCCGCTAGAGGCTCTGACTCCTCCTCAAAGGGAAAACAAGCCTTCACCTCGCCCCAGCCGCGAAAGACTTTCACGAGAGGGTCAATACACTTCGTCCCGAAGACGTGACAAACGAGCCAACGGGGAGGCCTCAGGCTCCGACGGCTGGCCATCAAAAGTCTCTCTTTTGACCTCCAGCACAGGGGCAAAGGGGTGGACGATGTTCCGCTTGTACCTAAGGACGCCAGGGGGGATCTTTGTGTATCCCGCTTGCTGGCGCTTTGCGTTCACTAGACGGAGTGCGTTCAAGAGCTGGCGTCGGATAGGGGCGTACGGTTCAAAGGGAACAAGGAACAGTTCACGAGAGAGAGATTCAGCCGAGCGGTGGCAAGCTACCGAGAGAAAGTAGCTGACGAGCTCCCGGTAGCGCTCGCGAGCAATCTGTACCCTGACCCGCATTCGGCCATCGGCAACGGGTTCTGCATCCCCTGACACCTTCCTGAGGTAGTGCCCCCTCTTTACCGAAAGCGAGTAACCACCGACCAATAGCGGCGTCCGGCGCACGTCGCGGACGTTCTCCCCTTCTTCCACAAAAAACCGATGCTGACCGTGAGTCGCGAGCAGCACCCAGAAGCGATCGAGCCGCAGGTAATGAAGATTTGCCTGTCTGAGGAGCTTTCGCCTGGCGCGTTGCTGACGGGATAGATCGACTCCGTATTTCTCAATGAGCTTTTGGTCAATTTTGGCCGGGTCTTTCCTGTCCGGGACAAAGCCTGTCACGTAGAACCAGTAGCCATGCGGCAGGATGTTGCTTGCGAGCAATTGGACGAAGCCTTCGAGGCTCGTTGCTTCGCACCGGTAACGCTTTTTCTCCATTCGGATAGCTCCCTTTTTAAGGACGCTCGGCAGCGGCAAGCGGCCTTAAAAAAGGGAGGGGCGAACTTCGTCGTTCGTCCCCTCGTGGCCAAAATCCTTTTTCACCCCCCAAAGCAGAGCATCATGCGCTGCTGACTCCGTTCGGAACCCCGAAAAGCACACCAGTCAGCGACGGCTTCGATAAGCCTTGAAAGGCAACAACCGCGAGTACAAAACGCGATCACCTTTGCTCTCGAAAACCGAATGGGCAAACGCTCTCAGACTGCAGCGGCGAACTACATTCCTAGTTCGCCGCCGCCAATTCCATTGGCGTACCGCTTAAGAACCGCACGGTGAAAACCGCCGATGTGTAAATACACGGCAAGTGTTCACCGCCAATTCGCTGACATAGGAAGCTGCTCCTCCCGGAGCTGCTTCGTATGACCGCTTCGCTTCCAACCAAGGAGACTGTAGGGGCAAAGGGCAAAAAGAGGCGTCCGTGCCTCTCCCTATAGCCCTACAAACCTTTCCGCACAAAAACAGCTGTCATCCCTTTCGTCGTGGTATTCACGCCCGGCACCACCCGTAAGCGCACCAACGGAGCTAGACTGCCTTGCCTAGCGTACCGCCCTTCTTGCAAGAGCACTCCCGTACTCCCTGCAAAGAGACTTTCTACTCAGGACACACTCCCCCGCGTACGGCCTTTGAATCACGAGGCTGACAAGGCCTCGCACCGGGAACCAACCCGGCAGCCATAGCGGTTCCTGCGTTAGTCGTGATCATCATCTTAAAGGGTCTCGTGGCTAAGGGGGCGTTACTCCCCAGACCACTGGCTGTATGTCCGCTCGCCAGAGCGGCATAGTTTCGGCAAAGAGCCCTTTGCCATTTCGGAGGCCAGAACGTAGAAGCTGCCTCTTACCCATCAGCCAGGGTGTACTCACCGTTGAAGGGATTCCCTATCGGGCTCCCCTCACCTTCTCGGCATCGACTCCCTTTAAGACTTACCGGTAAGCCCTTTGTGTCGGGCCTTTCGTGGTTGAGCTATTCGTGTCCTGGAGGCTTTCCCCAGGTACCCGGAAGTGTCGCCTTCCGGCGGTGCTTGTCGCCAAGCTACCGACTCCCCACACCGGCTCGCGTTGAGCGGACCATTTCTGGCCCGAACCCCACGGGCGGATTTGTAGCAGCAGGGCCTGCTACTCACCGACTTTGATCAAGACGGCCTTTTGACGATGTTGTCCAAAGGTCTGTCCGCATCGCCCACGCTCGGGCGAACGATGAATTCACCATCGGATAGAACGCCGGGATTACTCTTGCTGGCATACAACGCCACTCAAGGATTACTCCGTCGAGCCTCCGTCGAACTGGGCGAGCACCTCTCGATGCAACCCAGCTCTACAGCAGAAGCACATGGTGGCTGGTTAGGTCCTACCCCCTTAGCCGATTGGTGAATCGGTTTACCGGGCGTGCTTCCTGTACGGAAGATCTGTCGAAACGTTTCACGAACATTGACAGTCGCAAGGGCATCCGATGCCGCTTGCGGAGCGGACGCTAACCAAAGAAATGTGGGGACTCAATTCTATTGTGAGTGGAAAGCAACGAAGTTATCCAGCGTGCTGTTCGCTTTCGTCCTTTGCGAAGTAATCAGCGATCAACAGATCGCGAACCTCTTCAAAGAGCTTTCCGCCATTCTTCTGTAGCCGCTTGTACGTATCGACTCGGAATCGATTGCCAGACGCGACAGCAAGATCCTCGACGCGTTTCTGTTCTTCCTGGCAAAGCGATTGAAAGCGGAGTTTTGCAGCGTTTAGGCGCGCGGCGTACTCTTCCGATTCGGCCGCAGGCTTTGATGGTTGCGATTTGGGTGTGACCTGCGGGCGAGACAGGTGCGCACTGTGCCTTGCTCTAAAGTCGCTCGGCGCCTGGTAGTCGTTTCGAATGGCGGACGCCAAGTACCCTGCCGGGTTCTTCGGCGCACGCTCACCACCTTGAGCAATGAGCCAATCGAGAATCTCAAGCTTTGCTCGTATGCGGTCAGGGGCAAACTGCTCTACGAGCTCACGAGCCGTGCCAGCATGGACACCTCGCTTAGTGAGCTCTTCGATAAGCGGATCGACAGACGACGTAAGCTCAACCGGCTGTGACTCGGATTGAGCGCTTTCGCGAATGAGCTTAATGACCCAATCACCCTTTTTGCGCTTAGTGTACCGCTCGTGTTCTGGAAGCGGTTTTAGAAATCCGATCTCTTCAAGTTCTGAAATGGCTGGGAGGAGTTTTCGTTTCAGCTGGCCGTTATCGTAGTTTCTGCTCAAGCCAACGTGCTCGCAGGCAAAGCTCCGCAGATCAAACTCAAGGAGCTTACTTCGATAGAAACGCTTGTCGAGAAAGCGGTAGGCTTGGCGTGCCGCAGGCGACTTCAAGCGAAAGTACGTATCGAGATCGAGGCGCTTTACGTGATTCGACTGAAAGCTGTCGAAGATTACCTGATTCCACGTAAGGCTTGACGTGCCGTCGTCACGGCCGTCTCCCCTGCCGCGAAGATCGACGGACTCCAAAATGTGAAACGACTTGGTTGCCCAGCGTCGCCCCGACCGGTCCCACCAAGCTCGGTTGTAGTTGAGCGTGATGTTGACCCAGCGGTGCAGCGCTTCTTCGAGTCGCCTGTAGGATTTTCCGCTCTGGTCCCAGCCCAGGAATTTCACAAGCTCATAGCGAGTGAAGTGCACCGTGCGGTCGGTAAAGCCGTTTCGCTCATTCGTTAAGTGCATGAGCACTAGGAGCACGTCGCTATCGGCAGGTGTAGGGAGACCGAAGGCTTCGCTTGCTGAGACGATCAGCTTTCGGTGGACGGTTTGCTTTGAGCCTTCGTCAAAAATGTCATCTTCGAAGATGAGCGTGTTGTCGCCGTGAGCAGAGCCGCGTCCGGTGGACGTGAGCGGAAACTCGCAGATGTTTAGCTCGTCGGTGCCAAGAATTCGGCCCGATCGTTCAAGCGGTAGCGAGATGAGGGTATCTGCAGTTTGCTCCAAGGGGCCTCCTACATAGAGCTAGATAAAGGACAGCAACCGCCTGTTTTGCTTTGAAACATTTTGGGATCATGGTTTAAGTATTTACCCTGGCGCAAGCCGTTAAAATTGCTTGGGAATTTGACCCATTTTCTGCCTTCTTCCCCGGTACATTCCTGCCTTCCACCCCGGTACGCTCCTACCCTGGCCCCCGGTACCGTACTTCCCTCAATCCCGGTACGTCTGCCTTTGTCCCCGGTACTTCCTGCCCTGGCTCCCGGTACTGTTTCCTGCCTTCAGTCCCGGTAATGCCTGCCTTGAGTCCCGGTATCCCCTGACAGTTTTCTTCCCTGGCTCCCGGTAACCCTTCTCGGGCAGCGAACGTAGTACCGCTCGCACTCGACCAAGTACGTTGAGGACCTTCACTGGCAAGGTGCAGAGAGCTTTAAGCGTGTTAAACCACCGTGACACTACCGTAGAGCACGAAAGCAAAGCAATCGCTTTCTTTCTTGCTGTCCGGTTTGCTGCGTTGCTGCAAAGTAAGCCAGCTGACATGTAAGCACGTTTGCAAGTAAGCAGGATGCCCATGCGGCAAGGAAGCAATGCAGCCGGAAAGCCAAGCGGCAAGCGGGCAAGCTGTGAAGCAAGCTGGTAACGCGGCTGGCTGTGCAGTTTTCTGGCCAGCCAGCCAGGCAGCCAGTAAGGCAACCAGCAAGCAAAAAAACAATCTTGTCAGCTGACATGCTTCGCGCCACCCTTGCGGCATGATGATCGTTTGCGCAAACACGAAGGGTGGCGTCGGCAAGAGCACCATCGCGGTTCACCTGGCGGCGTGGCTCCACGACCAAGGTTTTAAGACGGCGTTACTCGACTGCGATAAACAGCGTTCGAGTTCTGAGTGGATAGCCGAAGTTGATTCCGGCATCACGGTTCGGACCGCGGACACTCCCGAAGCGTGCCTCGCAGAGGCCACAGAATTGACCAGGACGCACGATTGCCTTGTGGGTGATGGTCCAGGTGGGCTCGACGACCTAAGTCGAACCATGCTGCTTCTAGCAGACCTTGCACTTTTGCCGATCTCGCCCTCGATTCTTGACCTCCGATCGGTCCAGCAGGCGACGGGCATCCTCCGCTACGCCCAGCAGATCAATGGCGGCCGTCCTGAGGGGCGGCTTGTGCTGAACAAGATGAAGACCCGAGACACCATCAGCCGCGAGCTACGAAACGCCGCGCCCGAGCTCGGTGTTCAGGTGGCAGAGCACGTCATTCGCGACCTTCAAGCGTACAGAGACGCAGCCCAACAGGGCACAGTTGTGACACGCATGGGAAAAAAGGGCGCTCAAGCGGCAAGCGACATGACGCAGCTCTTTACGGAACTAACCGGCACACTGATTACGCAATTGAAGCAGAAGGAGGTGGCAAATGGCTGAAAGACGATCACTTGGAGCAGCACTGAGCATATCTCCTGAAAAGCGGGCGTTTATCGAAGGAGCCGCCTTGAATGCACCGGCAAATGCGGCTGAGGTACAGAAAGTTGCCCCGAAGGTGGAACGGACAGCCGCACCGGTAAAGGAGCCAGAGCCTGTTCTTGTGGCTGAGGAGCCGATTGAGCTCACCGAAGAAGCAACGCCGGAGCGGGTGGGGGTAGGGCGCTCTGCTCGACGCACGAGGCAGCGTAGGCAAGTGCGGAGTGAGGCACCGACCGAGATGGCCGCGTTTCCTGGCCTGACAAACCTTCTTGTGCCGCTCACCACCCGGCTTCAACCAGCTACCGCGGCGGCGCTCAAACGAGCTGGCCTAGAGCAGCGGCTAAAAGGAGCACAGCCAGCAACGGTCCAAGAGATTGCCGAGGAAGCGATTCAGTTCTGGCTTGAAGAGAACGGCTACCTCTGATGTGCTCGCTTCAATAGCTTCAACGACTCAGTTTGCTTTGCAACTCGACGACGAATTCAGAGACACCGTCGTCGAAGCGAGCACCCCACGGTGCCGTACGCCAGCCGGAGAATGTTATGTGAACTTCTCTCCGAGCCCGAGTTACGCCTACGTAGAATAGGCGTCGAGGCTCGCGCTTGGAGTCGTCGGACCTCTCTCGGTAGCTAGGAATGATTCCTTGATCCATGCCAAATAGGACCGTCACGTCGAACTCAAGTCCCTTTGACGAGTGCAACGTCATAAGGTTCAGGTGATCCGGTGAGCCGCCCTGCCCGGCGAAACGGCTTACAGTCCAATCCCCGAGCTTCTTTCCAGGCTTGGACGCAGCAATGATCTTGTCGAGCGAGGCAACCTCCTCCCGCATAGTCGGGTCCGCAGACAAATGCGTGCGAAGGCACTCGGCATCGAGCGCACTAATCCAGCTTAAGAGGCTTCCTCCGCTACCACGCCGCTTGCATAATGCAGACACTAGGCCATTGATAGCCTTTGTTCGAAGCGATTCGCTGCGAAGAGTCCTGTTGAATCCAAGGTAGTCTCGAATTATCTCGCGCAATGAAGGGCTGTCTGGGGCATAGCCTTCACACCATGCAGCGCACTCCTCTAGCCAGCGCGTAAGCGGTGTTTTTGGATAGGCGGCGTTGCCATCGATTCGCACGTGCTCATGGCCGGCTCTGGCGACTTCCTCGGCGATGACATCGCCTTCTCCTTTCGTACGGTATAGCACGGCGATCTCGCCGAGTGAGCGTGCAACTCCTCGCTTTATGAATTCAGGTACGAGAATTGTGGAAATGTACTTTGCTTGATGCTCTAGACCTCCCTTGCAATGGTGGAAGTCGATTACTCCGACGTCGCTGTTCACGGAGCGGTACCCGCGCACTTCGCGAAGGACGATTTCCGACGCGGAGATAATGTGCTGTCGGCTTCGATAATTGAGTCGGAGCGTTACGCTCGCAACATCTTTTCGCTCTGCAAGATTACGAAGCAGCTCGGGTTCCGCTCCGGTGAAACCGTAGATTGACTGGTCGGGATCTCCGACGGCGAAAAGGCGAGTCGTCGGACCTGTTGAGGGGAAACAAAGAGACAAAACTAAGCGGTGCAGTGGCACTCCAAGATCTTGGTACTCATCCACAACTAGGATTGGAAAACGCGCTTGCAACACCTGTCTCACCCAGGAGTGCTGTTCAATTAACTGCAGCCCCAAAAGCATCATGTCATCAAAATCGATAAGCCCGCGCCGACGGAGCTTGCTTTCGAACATTTCGATCACTTGAGCTGCTTGTTCGTCATTGTCCCTCCAGGATGACTGATCTCTATCCAGATATTTACGCCGGTACGCCGAACAGCGAAGCTCCCAATTGCGGGGGTTCTCATTAGTGCTGACGGCTTCTTCAAGTGCTTCTGCGAAGCATCTGTCCTTCTCCGCGTCGGTTGCTACGCGGATCGGGTTAGCGATGTTGAGACCGCCAAGCTGAGCGAAGGGTACGACGACTTGTTGAAAGCAAAACGAGTGTACGGTCCCCACGAATGTTCTGCGGTCCGCCTTCACGCCAAGCCTCGAAAGGCGTCGCTTCAATTCTCTCGCACACTCATTGCTATAGGTCACACAGGCGACGCCGCGAGGAGCCGATACGTCTTCATGCAGCATGCGAGCGAGTTTCGTCGTAAGAACCTTGGTCTTCCCGCTTCCGGGTCCGGCAAGGACGACGAAGTGCCCCGTTGATTGGTATGCTGCCCACTGCTCTTCATTTTCCGACAACTCTTCTGCGGCCTTTAAGTACGGCCTGCGAAAGCGATCAAACCCGTTTGGCAACATAGGCGATCGCCTCCTTCACCGAATCTGGGCACCCCTTTCCCTTTGTCCTCCCGATTCGGGACGCGAGGCGCTGGGCGAATCGACCTTTCCCAATCGATTCGATGTCGGCGAGCAGCCGGTCGGCGTTCAGAGCACCCGGATTGCGTCTCCACGATGCGGCTCTAGCCTGCGCCTTTTTGTTGCGGCTTAACTCCTCGATGGTCATCGTAACGCTCTTCTTCCGACCACACTTGAAAACCGCTACCTCAAGCGTGTGATCAGTTACGAAGACCCCCTTGGCCTTTGCTTCATTGAATAGCGTTTTTGCACCAGCCGTACACTTGTAATCTGGGTCGATGGCAGTAACCACGGAAAGGACTCGATTGTAGGCGAGTGGCACCTTGCCTTGCCTCGGATCTTCGTCAGTGATGATCGCGAATGGGACGGCTAGACTTTCTGCGCCAAGGAGTTTCACGAATGGAAGAAAGTTAGTTCCGGCAACAGAGCAAACGGATATCCCCAACTCGTCTAGGTCATAACCCAGCTTTCTTGCAAAAGCTGGGACCAAGTAGGTTTCTGCCTCGCCTTCAACCAGAATCACGCCCTTAGCGAAAAGGATCTCGCCTCGTGTCACGTCAAGATAACGCTCCAAATCCTGGACTTCGGTTGGGGTCAGACGGGCACCTACGGTTGAGCGAGCGACCGTGTTGGCCGGGGACTCGGACGAGCGAAGGACAACCAGGCTATCCAATGGAGCCACACTGGCAACATGGGGAGAATGCGTGGTGAGAATCACCGTCCGATCTTTATTAAGGTCGTCCTTCTCGGTACGAGGTAGGTGCGCGCGTGGTCGAAGGAACGATCGAAAGACCCGTCGTTGAACATGCGGGTGGAGGTGGGCCTCTGGTTCCTCGATGGCGAGAAGGCTGTGCCCTCTGACATTTTCCGCCACTTCTAGTTCGATAGTGAGCAACTTGAGGGCAAGGTAGATCAAATTCGTGGAGCCTAGACTTGCTTCGGAAATGCTCCTGGCCCCGTTTTCAACGAAGACTCGGAGGGTTCGAAGAAGGCGGTCTGTGTCCGTTGGGGCGAACGCTAGGGAGGTCGAAACACTGTGCTTGGAGCCAGCTATTCTGACCAACATGTCTGTGATGCTCTTTTCGAGACCCGCGACCTCAGAAACGCTCGTAACTGCCTGCGTCGCTTTGTTTATGGCCTCAGCGAGTTTCTCCTTGGTCTTGTCGTCCAAAAGACCGGAGACGGAGTCGAGCAGAGGACGAAGTGGAGACCGCCGCCAGTTCATCAAGTCAGCTTCGGCGTCGCGCAATGCAGGCAGAAGGTCGAGCGGGAATCGCTTGCGCACCTCATGAGTGGATACGAGGCAGTTCGGATCGTCCTTCCCGTATACTGAAAAGTCGTAATCCGATTCCTTCGAGGGCGGTCCCTCAAGGTCGGGTCTTGGGAAAAGAGCATAAGTGAGGCGAGCCACCATCGGTGAATGCTCGATGAGGTAGTCACCCAAGACCGCAATGTGTCCTTCGTTATCCTCAAAATCTGCCAGGTCTACGGAGACCCTGATCTGAGCATCGGCCCTCGGATCCTTTAGACCATCCCAAAAGTCTTCGATCCTTAGGCGGCGTGCGCTGTCAGGCAAGGATGGATCGAGGACGAGTCGGAGAGCGTGAAGCAGGTTCGATTTGCCGACCTTGTTTTCTCCGACGATGACCAAGTGCGGACCAACTTCGACGTCGAGAAACTGGAAATTACGAAAGTTCCTGATCTGAATCCGGGAAATCCGCACTGCGTGACCTCTTAGCGATTCGTCAAAGGCGCAACTATCGAGCCAAGTTCGGCTGAACTAGTCCTTTGCCGCGATCCGCCACTGTTTAGGCGATGCACCGTCGGCGCGACGCCATCCCCGACACGTCCGCGGCCAGCCATGAAGGTGTGAGCATTGTGGCAATCGGTTGTGCGCCATGCAAGCAGCACATCGGCGGCGGTCGGTGGCGGACGCGGTAGCCATGAATTCGCCACAAATCCGCCACAGATGCGGCCTCTTTACAGCCAAGGCTTATCCGATTCAAATAGGCGTTGCCGGTTGTGGTCGAGCCGCTTTTCCACGGAAATTTGCGACTAACTGTCCACTAAACCGATGCTGAGCCAGAGTGGCGGAATGGCAGACGCGCTGGATTCAAAATCCTGTGCCCGCAAGGGCGTGTGGGTTCGACTCCCACCTCTGGTACTTCGAGCAAATCGCTGATCGTGAACGCTTTCGGGCACAG